>FWPV01006554.1_pt1 | contig 22067 bp, 22 predicted proteins | sample 2228371 | NCBI WGS metagenome assembly FWPV01 (sample SAMEA103939776, study PRJEB20133) | metagenome | reverse complement strand
CCGACCCGCCGGTGGCGGGAGTGCGGATCGAAAACCGGGTCAAGCCGACCAAGGGCAAGGGCTGTCAGGACAACCTCACCCTGGATGTCCGTCCTTCGACGCAGGGGCCGGTCATCGAGTTTGCCGGCCAGTACGCACCGGAGTGCGGCGGGCGGGAGTTTTACCGGGTGGTCGCCGAGCCGCAGGACATGCTGCTCGGGGCCTTCCGCGCCATGTGGAAGGAGCTGGGCGGCAGCTTCGATGGCGGCGTGCGGGTCGGGCCGCTTCCGCCTGAGGCGGTGTTGTTCGACGTCTTCCTCTCTCGCCCCCTGGCCGAGGTCATCATCCCGATGAACAAGCAGAGCAGCAACGTGATGGCGCGTCAGCTGCTGCTCTCCGTCGGCGCGGCCCAGTTTGGGCCACCGGCGACGCTCGAGAAGGGGCAACGGGCAGTAGACCTGTGGCTGGAGCGACAGGGCTGGTCGTGGCCCGAGTTCGTGCTCGGCAACGGTTCGGGGCTATCACGGGAGACACGCATCAGCGCCCGCCACCTCGGGGACTTGCTGATGAAGGTCTACCATGGCCCCACCATGCTGGAGTTCACCACTTCGCTGCCCATCGTCGGGGTGGACGGTACGGTGCGCAAGCGGCTGCGCAATGAGGACATCAAGGGCCGCGCCCAGTTCAAGACCGGCACCCTCAATGGGGTGCGCGCGATCGCGGGCTACATGCTCTCGCGTAGCGGGCGCGCCTATACGGTGGTTGTACTGCACAACGAACCCGGGGTGCAGAATGGCATCGGCAGCCGGGTGCAGGATGCCATCCTGAAGTGGGTTTACGAGCAGCCCTGACGCCCTCCCGGACTCAGCTTGCCGCCGCCGGCGCCGCCTCGACCTGCTCCAGCATCAGTTGCAGACGGCGGTTGCCGCGGAACTCGTTCACGTCCAGCCGGTAGGCCGCCCGCCACCAGTCGCCCTGCGGCAGGTCAGCGGCCGGGGTGTTGAACATCACTGCCTCGAACGGCGTGCCACCCGCGCGGTGCTCGAGCATGAAGCGCCAGTGGTTCCCCGCCGCCCCCATCGGCCGCCGCTCACGCACCCGGAACAGGTCGTCAAACAACGGCTCCGGCATGTGCTGGCCCCAGGGCTGGGCGTAACGCAACAGCTCGGCCAGCTCCAGGGTCATCTCACCGGGCTCCAGCGGCCCGTCGGTCAACAGGATCCCCTGCCAGTCCTCCTCCGCCACCTTGCGCCGCACCACCGCATCGAAGGCCAGCGCGAAGTCCTTGAAATGCGGCTCGGGAAGCTGCAAACCCGCCGCCATGGCATGACCTCCGAAGCGCTGGATCAGGCCGGGATTTTGCGCATCCACTTCCTCCAGCGCATCGCGCAGATGCAGCCCAGGGATGGAGCGCGCTGAGCCCTTGATTCCGCCGTTGCCGTCCGGCGCGAAGGCAATCACCGGCCGGTGCAGGCGCTCCTTGATGCGTGAGGCGAGGATGCCGATCACCCCCTGGTGCCAGTCGGGATCGAACAGACACACGCCGCGCGGCAGACTGTCGGCATCCAGCCGCTCATGCAGCTGCTTGAGGATGGCGAGCGCCTGCTGCTGCATCTCCGCCTCCACCGTCTGCCGCTGGGCATTGAGCTGGTGCAGCTCCTCCGCCAGACGGCGCGCCGCCTCAGGCTGCTCCGCCAGCAGGCACTGGATGCCGATCGACATGTCCTCCATGCGCCCCGCCGCGTTCAGGCGAGGGCCGACGCCGAAGCCGAGATCGCTCGCCACCACGCGGCGAAAGTCGCGCCCGCTGACCGCGAGCAGGGAGAGGATGCCCGGCACCGCCTGGCCGGCGCGCATGCGCTTGAGCCCCTGCTCGACCAGCACGCGGTTGTTGTGATCCAGCGGCACCACATCCGCCACCGTGCCGAGCGCGACCAGGTCGAGGTAGCGCGCGAGGTTCGGCGCCTCCATGCCCCGCCGCTCGAACCAGCCCCTGCGGCCAAGCTCGGCGCGCAGGGCGGAGAGGACATAGAAGGCCACGCCCACGCCGGCGAGGTTCTTGCTCGGGAAAGTATCCCCCGGCAGGTTGGGGTTCACCAGCGCATCCGCCAGCGGAAGCTCCGCCCCCGGCAGGTGATGGTCGGTCACTACCACGCGCATGCCCGCATCCTTGGCCGCCCGCACCCCTGCCAGCGCGCTCACGCCGTTGTCCACCGTCATCAGGAGCTCGGCGCCCAGCGGGCGCACCGCCTCGACGATCTCCGGGGTCAGACCGTAGCCGTCCTCGAATCGATTGGGCACGCGATAGTGAACGTCCTTCGCGCCGAAGGCCTTCAGCACACGCATCGACAATGCCGTGCTGGTCGCTCCGTCGGCATCGAAATCGCCCACCACGAGCAGCCGCGCATCGCCCTCGATGGCATCGGCCAGATGGCCCGCCGCCTGCTCGATGCCAGACAGCGCGCGCGGCGGATGCAGACGGTTCAGGGCCAGCTCGAGCTGGTCAGGCGAGCTGATGCCCCGGGCCGCCAGAACGCGCGCCAGTACGGGATGGATCCCCGCAAGCGGGGAGACGGCGCCAGCCTCGCGGCGACGGATCAGGCGTTGGACGCGCATGTTCCCCCCCAGTACTTGGCGCGGCGCCAGGCGCGCCAGCGGTGCATCCACTTGAACCGCCAGCTCCCCGCTTCGGCGGCGTCGAGGATCAGCTCGCTCAACTGACCACTCCCCATGGCCTGCCAGAGGGGGGCGAACCAGCACGCCTCCAGCCCTTCGACCGTAGCCAGCCAGTCCTCATGATCACCATCAAGCCAGGGCTGCAGGGCATCGTCGAGGACGACGAGGGGATGCCCCGCCTCCATGCCCAGGACATCTCCGTCGCCGAGGCGCTCGGGCAGGTCGTACACCGGCAGGCCCGCGGCATGGGCAAGACCACGCGCAAGGGGATGGTCGGCATGGACCGAGGTGATGTCCATGCCCCCGATGGACAAGGCACCCAGCATACCCGCCCCCCAAGGCCAGAGGGCATTGATACCGGGCAGTCCGCGCGCCTCGCGGGTCATGATCACGGGGTGGGCGTGCAGCAGCATCTGCGCCTCGGTCAACCAGGCCAGCCAGCGTGCGGCATCACGGCCGGTCGGTTTGAACAGGCCCGCATCGCGGCGCAGGGCGCGGTTCAACGGTGTGGTCTGGAGATCGGCGGACTCGGGCACCTGCAGGTACCAGCGCTCTGGCGCCGCCACGGTGATGCGCCAACCACGATCAGCAAAGTGCTCCTCGAGCGCAGACGCAAGGGTACGCGCATCATCCATGGACAGGCGGAGGGACGGGCCGCCAAAGACGATGGCGTCGGTCATACCGAGCTTGAGATGGACTGGGTCGATGCGCAGGACGAAGCCTTCCGGACGGCAGCCCGTCTCGCCCCACAGACCGAGAGCTGCCCACGGCAGATGATCGCCCCCATGGCCGAACAAGCGCGCCAGCGCGGCCTCGGCGTCGAGCGGAGGGGTGGAGAGGTGATCGCCACGCGCGAGCATGCGTTGCAGCATGGGGGCATGGGGTGCCTGGAGGCCTGCGACATCGACTGGCCAGGCGCCGAGCAGGCCGGGGGCGAAAACGGTCAGTCGCATGGGCAATTCAGGTGGAAGTCAGATCAGCGGGCAGCCGGAATGTTGGGGCATGTCATCATGGCCACAGGCCGCTCCCGCGGTTGCCCAGACCTTCCACTGCCCACTGCCCGTGGGCATGGCGCAGATGGAGGAAGCTGGCGTAATCCACCCTGATGCGTCCGAGCGCCTGCGGCGGGGCATCGAGGGCGATGGTAAGCGCCGTGCGCATGACCACGGCGTGGCAGACGACCAGCACCCGCTGGCCTGCGTGGCGCGAAGACAAATCGCCCAGCGCCTCCTGCACGCGCGCGATGAAGGCCGGGATGGGCTCGGCTCCGGCCGGCATGCCGGTGAGGATGTCGCGCTTGTAGGCCGCGTAGGCCTCGGGCTGGTCGCGCTTGACCTCGGCATGGCTGAGTCCTTCCCAGGCGCCCAAGCCAATCTCGCGCAGGCGCGGCTCGATGACCAAGGGCAGCCCACTCTTCTCGGCATAGGCCTCGGCAAAGGTCCGGCAACGCTGCAAGGGGGAGCTGACCACAGCATCCCACACCCCACCCTCGACCGCCCGCCACATGGCGGCCAGCCCTTCGGCCGTGAGCGGGTCGTCGACACCATCGCCGCGATAGCGCGAGCCGCCGACCGGTTCGCCATGGCGCAAAAGGTCCAGCCTGGCCATCAGGCAATCCAGTCGCCCAGGGTCAACAGGGCGATGATGGCGACGAGGGCGATCAGCGAGCGCAGCACCAGGCCGCGCGCGGAGCGCACGATATTGGCATCGGCCTCGATGTCACCGGCCTCGCTGATCTCGGTGGTCACGCTGTATTCCTCGGTGCGCAGGGCGGCGCGCCCGACGCGCAGCAGCAGGTCGCGGTTGGCCTGCTCGAGCTCCAGCGCACGGGAGGCCGGCGCCTCGCGCTGGGTGTCGACAGACACCTGCCCCTCCTGGCGCCAAGCGTTCAGCCCCTCCTCAAAGCTGCCAGAAAGGATGTACATACCCGCGAGCAGGCGCGCTGGAAGCCAGTCCAGCGCAGCGCGCAGCAGGCGTGCCGCCTCCCGCAGGCCCCCTTGCTCACTTTGCTGCTCGACGTGGACGGTCAGGCGGTAAACCACCGCGCCGAGCGGTCCGAGCAGGACAAACCACAGCAGGGGGGCGACCCAGCGCTCGTTGGCTTCAAGCAAGAGGGTATCGGCCACGGCCCTGACCTCGTCCTCAACCGCCTGGGGGGCCGAGCCGCCGAGCAGGTGTTCAGCGTGGTGGCGGGCTGTGCCGTCCTCCCCCTTCTCGCGCGCGGCAACATAGCCATCGACCGCCGGATCGACGCTCCCCGGCCGCAGAGCCAGGAACAGGACCAGGACGCTGAAAGCCAGTTCCAGCAGGCCCCAGAGCACCCCATGCAGGAGCGACTGCAAAGCCACGGCCAACAACGCCCAGGGAGCGACCAGCACGGTCAGGGCTAGCCAGCCGGGCACGTTCAGGCGCCCGGACAGGGCCCCGGCGTAACGGTCGAACCAGACCAGCGAGCGACGTTCGGCGAGCTGCGGGGCCAGGCGCTCGGCAAACAGGGCGATCAGGGTGGCAAGCAACAGCATGACGACAACCTTCCGGGATTCACGCGGTCATTATGGCCAAGCGGGCACCGCTCGCACAGGCCTGCTGGGCACGGACCGGCAGGCCCCCCATCTCCAGTTCGCGCGCCAGCCGCCCCCAGTCAAAAGCGGGGCCCGGGTCGGTCTTGCGACCCGGGGCGATGTCCGCATGCCCGGCAACGGCGGCGAGGGTTGGATAAGCCCCCTTCAGGGCATGGATCACACCGGCCAGACGCTCGTACTGGACATCGGCATAAGGTCCGTCGTCCGTGCCCTCCAACTCGATGCCGATGGAGAAGTCATTGCAACGCTCGCGCCCGCCGAACACCGAGGCGCCGGCATGCCAGGCGCGCAGGTGGAAAGGGACATACTGGGTGACAGATCCATCCCGCCGGATGAGCAGGTGCGCCGACACCCGAAGATGAGCGATGGCAGCGAAGTAAGGATGGGCGGCCGGATCAAGCCGGCCAAGGAAAAGATCGTCGACCCACGGCCCGCCGAACTCCCCCGGCGGCAGGGTGATGCCGTGGACCACGACCAGTTCCGGCACCATACCCGGCGGGCGCTCATCGCAGTGGGGGGAGGCGAGCCTGCGGGCCGCCGGAAGCCAGCCGTCCTGAACAAAGGAGTCTGATGCAATCAAGGGGAGCGGGTCATGCGTGATGCGGGTGGCAAGAATGTGGGGACGAGGCTGCATGCCTTCACCCTGCCGCCAAGATTATCACGCCCGTGCCCCCATAAAACGAAACGGGGCAGGAGCCCCTCTCATCGCCCCTGCCCCGCCCTCCTGCCGCACGGCGCAGGGAGGCGCTGATTTATTCAGCGCTTCCCGCTTGGGGCAGGGATGTCCCAACGCGAACAACGACGAAAGTCATTGAGATGCGTAGGCTGCCGCGAATTCACTTCGCGGCAAGCCGAGCTGAAAAATTCCAAGGACGGATTTTTTCAGCATGACCTCAGATGAGATAGGCGATCTCACCGAGCTTCTTCAGCACCTGGTTGAGGCTTGCCTTGTCATTGTCGATCACGCAGACCAGCCCCGCCCAGCCGCAGATCGAGCGCGTCTTGCCGCGCACGACCCACCCCAGTTGCGGGGTCCAGTCCCGCGCACAGCAGGTGGGTTTGAACATGCCGAAGACATCCACCATGCCCTGTGTCATGCGCTTGTGGTCATAGGCAAAGCGCGCGAGCATCTGCAGGGTGGACTTGTCCAGGGCACCGTGGGCTTCCATCAGATCGGCCGTGACGCAATCCTTGAATTGAGCCGTGGCGACGACACCGGGGAGTTCGAGCATTGGTTCAAGCATGTCATTTCTCCAACTCGACCAGCACCTTGTGGGCTGCCTCGTAATCGCCCCCCTTGTTGTCGAGCACGAAGGCGCGATCCCCGCGTGACACGACGGAGAGGTTCACCCCTACATAGACGAAGCCCTCGACCGGATAGAACCCTGTAACGTCGCTGATGCCCTCCCAGCCGCGCGCCTCCATATTGGCGATGGCGCGGTTGGCGACACAGACGTGGCCGAGGAGATCGAGCGTCCCCTGGTCGAGCCGCCCCGGATCACTGGACACGCTGTCGATCAGCTTGCCGTCGGCGGAATAGGCGAAATAGGCCACGGCGCCCGGAACACGTGAGAGAATCTGTTCATTCATGGTGGATCTCCTTCCAGTCAGATCAGCACATCGGGGGCATCGGCCTGACGCTCGAGCATCAGCCGCAGGATGGGAGTCACGGAGGCCTTCTGGTGGTCGAGGATGCAGAAGGCGTTGGAAACCACGCATAGGGTTCGCAAGGGGCCGCGGACAGCAAACCCCTTGCCGCCCTCGAGCCCGCATTCCTTGACGCCGGGCGAACACACGGTGGTGAACATCTTCAGGATGTCCCCCTGCATGCGCATGGTCTCGAGCGTGGCGCGGGCCGCCGTGGCAATGGCTTCGGCCTCGGCATCGCTCAACTGGCCGCGATAGACTTTCTGGTCCCCCCGGTAGGTGAACCCTCCCGCCGCCACCACACCCGGCAGCGTGGCGAGCTCGTCAATCAGACTGTAATTGATGGTCATTGTCCCCCTCCTTGCGCTGGAGCCTGTGCTCAGGAAGTTAGACGATGACCCGACGTCCGGATTAGAAAGTTTCTTATGACCCATCAACAGGATCTTCTCTCCACATTGAACCCCGCCCAGAGGGAGGCCGTGCTGCATGCCCACGGCCCCCTGCTCGTGCTGGCGGGCGCGGGTTCGGGCAAGACACGCGTCATCACCGCCAAGATCGCCTACCTGGTGCGCGAGCTGAAGGTGCCGGCGCGGCATGTCTACGCCGTCACCTTCACCAACAAGGCGGCGCGGGAGATGCAGGAACGGGTTGGCAAGATGCTCTCGGCCGAGGAGCGGCGTGGACTGCATGTCTCCACCTTCCATACCCTCGGCCTGACCATCCTCAAGCACGAGCACGCGGCAGCCGGACTGCGCCCCGGCTTTTCCATCCTCGATGCCGAGGATGCGCTGGCCATGCTGCGCGAACTTTCGAAGCTGCCGGACAAGGCCCAGGTGGAGGAGCTGCGCAACCGCATCAGCCTGTGGAAGAACGACGGACTGTCCCCGCTGGATGCCATGGCACGTGCAGGGACCGACGACGAGCACGATGCAGCCCGTCTGTATCAAGCCTACGAACGCCAACTGCGCGCCAGCAACGCGCTCGATTTCGATGACCTGATCGCCCTGCCGGTGCGCCTGTTCGGCGAGCAGGCGGAACTGCGCGCGAAGTGGCGCCAACGGGTGCGCCACCTGCTGGTCGACGAGGTGCAGGACACCAACGCCGCACAGTACGCCCTGCTACGCCACCTGCTGGACGTGACCGCCAACCTCACTGCCGTGGGCGACGACCACCAGTCGGTCTATGCCTGGCGGGGCGCGCGACCGGAAAACCTGAGCCTTCTTGCGCAGGACTACCCCACCCTCAAGGTCATCAAGCTCGAACAGAACTACCGCTCGGTCAACACCGTGCTGAAGGCGGCCAACGCCCTCATCCGCAACAACAGCAAGCAGTTCGAGAAGAACCTGTGGAGTGCGCTCGGCGAGGGTGAACCGCTGCGCGCCATCCTCTGCAAGGATGCCGACGACGAGGCCCTGCGCGTCGCGGTCGAGATCCTGCAGCACAAGTTCAGGAACCGCACCAACTTCGCCGATTACGCTGTGCTCTATCGTGGCAACCACCAGGCCCGCCTGCTCGAAGGCGCCCTGCGCCAGCACGCCATTCCCTACCACATCACCGGCGGCCAGTCGTTCTTCGAGCGCAGCGAGATCCGCGACCTGTCCGCCTACCTTCGCCTGCTCGCCAACCCGGACGACGACACCGCCTTCCTGCGCGTGGTCAACACCCCGCGCCGGGAGATCGGCCCGGGCACGCTCGAAAAACTCGGCGCCTACGCGCAGGGACGCGGAGCGTCGCTGGATGCCGCCAGCCGCGAGTTCGGCCTGTCGCAGCAGCTCGGCGAGCGCCCGCTCGAGCGGCTGCAGCGTTTCACCGCCTGGCTGGACGGCCTGCGCCAGGCCGCCGAACATGCCCCGCTGGCCGCACTGCGCCAACTGGTGCAGGACATCGGCTACGAGGACTGGCTGAAGGACACCTCCGACACACCAAAGCAGGCTGAGCGCCGCTGGAAGAACGTCGAAGACTGGCTGGAATGGCTGGAAAAGCTGGCTTCGGGGGAGGATGCGCTCGACATCCAGGAGCTGGCCGGCCGTGCCAGCCTGATGGGCATCCTCGAGAGGCAGAACGAGAGTGATGCCGGCGACCAGGTGCGCCTGATGACCCTGCACGCCGCCAAGGGCCTGGAGTTTCCGCACGTGTTCATCATCGGCATGGAGGAGGAACTGCTACCCCACCGCGAGAGCCTGGACGAGGAGAAGCTGGAAGAGGAGCGCCGGCTGGCCTACGTCGGCATCACCCGAGCGCAGCAAAGCCTGACCTTCACCCTGACCAGGAAACGCAAACGCTACGGTGAATGGGTGGACAGCGAACCAAGCCGCTTCCTTGAGGAAATTCCGACCGATCTGCTGCGTTGGGAGGGCCGCCCGGACGAGAGCGACCCGGAGGAGAAGAAGACCAAGGGCCGCGCCCAGCTCGAAGGCCTGAAGGCGCTGCTTGGCGGCGGCTAGCGCTGACCACCGTCCCGGAAACAACAAACCCCGCACAAGGCGGGGTTTGCAGGCTGTGCCCCGAAGGGCAACTCCACGGCGAATTAACGCTTGGAGAACTGGACGGCGCGACGGGCCTTGCGCAGACCGACCTTCTTACGCTCGACTTCGCGGGCGTCACGGGTGACGAAGCCGGCCTTGCGCAGGGTGGAGCGCAGGGACTCGTCGTACTCCATCAGGGCGCGGGTGATGCCGTGACGGATCGCGCCGGCCTGGCCGCTGTTGCCGCCGCCGTCAACATTCACCAGGATGTCGAACTTGTCGGACAGGCCGGTCAGTTCGAGCGGCTGGCGCACGATCATGCGGGCGGTCTGGCGGCCGAAGTAGACATCCAGCGGACGACCGTTGATGACGATGTTGCCACTGCCCGGACGAACATAGACGCGGGCGCTGGAGGTCTTGCGGCGACCGGTACCGTAGTTCTGATTCAGAGCCATGCCTGAAACTCCCGATTAAAGTTCGAGCGCGCGCGGCTGCTGAGCAACATGCGGATGCTCTTGACCTGCGTACACTTTGAGTTTGCTGAACATCTGACGGCCCAGCGGATTCTTGGGCAGCATGCCCTTGACGGCGATCTCGATGGTACGCTGCGGGGCCTTGTCGATCAGCTTCTCGAAGCTGATGGACTTCAGGTTGCCGATGTAACCGGTGTGGTGATGGTACATCTTGTCCTTGGCCTTGTTGCCGGTCACCTGCACCTTCTCGGCGTTGATGACGACGATGTAGTCACCGGTATCCACGTGCGGGGTGTACTCGGCCTTGTGCTTGCCACGCAGGCGCTTGGCGATTTCAGCAGCCAGACGACCCAGGGTCTTGCCACTGGCGTCAACGACGTACCAGTCGCGCTTGACCTCCGCCGGCTTCGCACTAAAGGTTTTCATTACAGTCTCTCCAAAGGAAGACGCTAGAGATATCAGAAGGTCGCGTACAATACATCATGACCCGGCACATGACAAGCATCGCCCCTTTCAGGACATGCCGGCGGAACACAAGTCACGCTCATGGCAAAAAAATGGCGCGGACGGGCCGCGCCAAAGAAACCACCAAAGGAAGATCGGAGCATGGCTCCGCACTGACCAAGAATCAGTGGACTCTAATATACTAACCCACCCTGGAAGGGTCAACGCAGTTTGTTCTGATCTTGCATAAAGGCTTTTTGTCCCGCACCTTTGCCTGCATGCACTCCAACCCCACCCCTGAACACGACCTGAGCGCCACGCAGCAATGCGTGATGTGCGGCATGTGCGTGCCGCACTGCCCGACCTACGCACTGACCCGCAACGAGGCCGACGGCCCGCGCGGGCGCATCGCCCTGATGCTCGGCATGCACCAGGGGCGACTGGAGCCGGATGAGGAAACCATCGCGCATCTCACGGGCTGCCTGAGCTGCCGGGCCTGCGAGCGCATCTGCCCGTCCAAGGTGCCCTACGGCCAGTTAATCGATGCCGCGCGCACGCGCATCGCCCAAAGCCACTACCCTGCCGAGCACCGCATGGCCTGGCTGCGCGACCGGGTGCTGCTGCATCCCATGCGCCTGCGCCTGCTCGGCCTTCTGCTGCGCCTGGCCCAGCGCCTGCGACTCGACCGCATCCCCCTGCCGCGCCAACTGGCACGCATCGCCCGCATCTCCCCGGCACTGCCCCCCGCCCTGCGTCCGCGGGCGGACTATCCGGCCACCGGCACGCGACGCGGAACCGTCGGTCTGTTCCTCGGCTGCATGGGCCCGGTGTTCGAGGCGGAGAACCTGCGCGCGGCTATCCGTGTGCTGAATGCCTGGGGCTATGACGTGTCCATCCCTGAACACCAGGGCTGCTGTGGCGCCATGCACCAGCATGGCGGCGACCCGGCGCGCGGGACGGCCATGGCCGCTGACGTGGAAGCCTCTTTCCAGCCCCTCGCGCTGGATGCGGTGGTGGGCGTGAGCAGCGGTTGCATGGCCCAGCTGAAGGAACACACCGGCCTGCGGGTTTTCGAGCTGAGCGACTTCCTCGTGCGCCATGTCCCCGCCACGCTACCCGACCTGCGGCGCATGGAGAGGACGGTCGCCGTGCATCTGCCCTGCACCCAGCGCAACGTGCTGCGCAGCGCGGACAGCGCCCTGCGCCTCCTGCGCCTGATCCCCGGGCTTTCAGTGGTCGAGCTGCCAGGCAACGACCGCTGCTGTGGTGCGGCGGGCACCCACATGCTCACCCACCCCGAGCAGGCCGATGCCCTGCGTGCGCCGAAGATCGAAGCCTTCCGCACGCTCGGGGCCGACCAGCTTTGCAGCACCAATGTCGGCTGTGCCATGCACCTTGGCGCCGGGCTGCGCGAGACGGAACGCTCGGCGGAGGTCATCCATCCCGTGCGCCTGCTGGCCGAGGCGCTGACCGACCCGCGGATCACATCGGAGGGTGCATCTGTAGGAGGCCCGCCCCCGGGCCGATCATCGACTTAAAACATGTTACGCGGTGCCAGGCAGGCCATGCGGGCTGTCTGGCACCCCGATGTGGAAAGGCCCTCCGAGGAGGGCCATGAAGCGGAGACTGGACGGAGGCTCAGCCCATATCCGGCATGTTGCGGCCGTAGAAGATCTCCTGCATCTCCTTGCGCAGCGATCGCTCGATTCCCGCCAGCTCCGCGGGCGCATAGTCCTCGCGCCCATGGCCGAACAGGTAGTTGTCGAGGTCGAACTCCTTGAGCAGCATCTTGGTGTGGAAGATGTTCTCCTGGTACACGTTCACGTCGATCATCCGGTAGCGGCGGCGCGTGTCCTCGGACATGAAGTTCTGGATCGAGTTGATGTTGTGGTCGATGAAGTGCTTCTTGCCGTGCACATCGCGGGTGAAGCCGCGCACCCGGTAGTCGATGGTGACGATGTCCGAGTCGAAGCTGTGGATCAGGTAGTTCAGCGCGCGCAGCGGCGAGATGCGGCCGCAGGTCGAGACCTCGATGTCCGCGCGGAAGGTGCTGATGCCGTTCTCCGGATGGCTCTCCGGGTAGGTATGGACGGTCAGGTGGCTCTTGTCGAGGTGGCCGACCACGCTGCTGGCCACCTTGGTCCCGCCCAGGGGGCCCGGGGCCTCCACGTTGCCGTTCTCCTTGTTCAGGATCTCGGCCGCGACCGGCTCCTCGGACACCAGGATGGTCACGCTCGCGCCTTGCGGATCGTAGTCCTGGCGCGCGATGTTGAGGATGTTCGCACCGATCATCTCGGTGACGTCGGTCAGGATCTGGGTCAGCCGGTCGGCGTTGTAGGCCTCGTCGATGTAGGCAATGTACTCGTCCACATGCTGACGGGTCTTGGCGTAGCAGATGTCGTAGATGGAGAAGCTGAGGGTCTTGCTCAGGTTGTTGAAGCCATGCAGTTTCAGGCCCTTGTCCAATTCCTTCACCCTCCGGCAAACAGGGGTTGAAAAAGGGGGCGGATTCTAGGCCATCCGCCCCCGGGGTGGAACCCCTTATTCCTCAACAATTTCAAAGTCGTGCGTGATCTCGGCGGTCTTGTTGAGCATGTGCGAGACCGAGCAGTACTTGTCCGCCGACAGGTTCACCGCCCGCTCGACCGCCTTCGGGTCCAGCCCCGCGCCCTTGACGATGAAGTGCACGTGGATCTTGGTGAACACCTTGGGGATGCTCTCGGCGCGCTCCGCGGTGACCTCGACGATGCAGTCACGCACCGGCTGGCGCTGCTTCTGCAGGATCATCACCACGTCGATGGAGGTGCAGCCGCCAAGCCCCAGCAGAACCAGCTCGGTCGGGCGCGGACCGATGTTGCGGCCGCCGATGTCGGGCGCGCCGTCCATCACCAGGGCATGGCCGCTGCCGGTCTCCCCCATGAAGGCCATGCCGTCGACCCATTGCACACGTGCTTTCATGCTCAGTCTTCCTCGAAGAAAAGTTGGTGGAGTTTGGCCCCCGGGTCGTCCGCGCGCATGAAGGCCTCGCCGACCAGGAAGGCATGCACGCCGTGGCGGCGCATGAGGGCCACGTCGTCGCGACCGTGGATGCCGCTCTCGGTGACCAGAAGCACGCCCGCGGGCAGCATGTCGAGCATGTTCAGGGTGGTGTCCAGGCTGACCTCGAAGGTGCGCAGGCTACGGTTGTTGATGCCGACCAGCCCAGCCCCGATCGAGAGCGCCAGCGCCATCTCCTCGCGGTCGTGCGTCTCGACCAGCACGTCCATGCCGAGCTCGACGGCGAGGTTGTGCAACTCGTGCAGGGTGGCGGGATCCAGGGCCGAGACAATCAGCAGGATGCAGTCCGCGCCGATCGCGCGGGCCTCATAGACCTGGTAGGGGTCGATGATGAAGTCCTTGCGGATCACCGGAAGCGTACAGGCGGCGCGCGCTTCCTCAAGGTAGGACTCGCTGCCCTGGAAGAAGTCGCGGTCGGTCAGCACCGACAGGCAGGCCGCCCCGCCCCGCTCGTAACTTACGGCGATCTCGGCCGGCCGGAAGTCCTCGCGCAGCACGCCCTTGCTCGGGCTGGCCTTCTTGATCTCAGCGATCACCGCAGGCATCCCCCGGGCGATGCGGGCCTCGAGGGCGGCGCGGAAGCCGCGGGGCTGATCATTGCGCGCCTCAATGCGCTGGATCAGGTCATGCACCGGGGTGCGCACGCAGCGCTCGGCGATTTCCTCGCGCTTGCGCTTGAGGATGGTCTGGAGGATGTCGGGCTTGCTCTGACTCATGCTGAAGCCTGTTGGGTGAATGCGGCGTAGGCCGTAAGGCGTTCCCAGGCCGCGCCGGTCATCTGGATCTCGAGCGCGCGCGCCACGCCGTCTTCAAGGGTCGGAGCAAGACCCGCGAGATAGATGGCCGCGCCGGCGTTGAAGGCCACGATGTCGCGCGCAGGACCGGGCTGGCCGGTCAGGGCCTCACGCACCTTCTCCAGGCTCTCGTGGGCGGAAGCCACGCGCAGCGTGTCCAGACTGGCACTGGCGAGGCCGACATCCTCCGGCCGCAGGACGTAGTCGGTGACGACACCGTCCTTCAGCTCGCTCACGCGGGTCGGCGAGGCCACGCTGAACTCGTCCAGGCCGTCTTCGGCATGCACCACCAGGGCATGCTCGCTGCCAAGCTCCCGCAGCACCTCGGCCAGCGGCCGGCGCCAGCGCTCGCTGTACACGCCGAGCACCTGGCGCTTCGCCCCGGCCGGGTTGGCCAGCGGGCCGAGCACGTTGAACAGGGTGCGCACGCCCAGCTCGCGGCGCGGGGCGACCACGTGGCGCATGGCGCCGTGGTGCTGGGGCGCGAACATGAAGCCGACACCGAGCGTGCACACCGCGCGGGCGATGACCTCGAACGGCGCATCGAGGCGACAGCCCGCCACCTCGAGCAGGTCGGCGCTGCCGGTGGTGCTGGAGACCGAGCGGTTGCCGTGCTTGGCCACCTTGCCGCCCGCCGCCGCCAGGACGAAGCAGCTCGCGGTGGAGATATTGAAGGTGTGTGCCCCGTCTCCGCCGGTACCGACGATGTCGACCAGCGGTCCACAGGGGATCTCGACCTTGGCGGCGAATTCGCGCATCACCCCGGCGGCGGCGGCCACCTCCTCGACCGTCTCCCCCTTGACCGCGAGCCCGATGAGCAGGCCGCCGATCTGCGCCGGGGTGGCCTCGCCGCCCATCAAGAGGCGCATGACGGCGGCCATTTCGTCGTGGCGCAGGTCGCGCCGCTCGAGCAGCGCGCGGAAGGCGGTGGTCATGTCCATGAGGGATCCTGGATGGGGAGGCGGCGGGCCGCGATAAAGGGACCGATTTTGAAAGCAGCGCGAGGACGGGTCAACCCGCGCGGCCGCGCGCCCGCAGCAGGTTCCAGACCAGCCACAGGGCAAGCGAGCTCACCGCGATGGCGAGCTGTCCCCAGGCGAGCGCGAGGGTGCTGGCCGAAAGCGCAGCGACCACGAAGGCCGCGATCAGGCCGTTCGAGCCCATCTGCATGAAGCCCTGCACCGCCGAGGCCATGCCGCGCCGCGCCGGGAACAGGTCCAGCCCCATCAGGCTGAGCGAGGGCATGGCGAGCGACATGCCCAGCGCGTACAGCGCCACCGGCGCAATCAGGGCCACGGCGCCCGGCTCGCCCGCCTGGTTGACCAGCACGTTGAGCGAGGCGGCTGCGAGCAGCACGGCCAGGCCGAACGACGCCGCATGCCGGGGGGCGAGACGGTGCGCCAGGCGGCCGGCGAGGAAGCTGCCGCCGACGATGCCCGCCACCACCGGCAGGAACAGGCGCCAGAAATCGTGTTCGCCGTAACCGAGGTGGCGATAGATCAGCTCCGGGGCGGAGGCGATGTAGAGGAACAGGCCGCCGAAGTTGATGCCGAACATCAGCGCAAGCAGCAGGAAGGGCGGGTGCCGCAGCATCGCCCCGTAGCCCCGCGCCACGGACCACGGATGGATCGGCTGGCGCCGCTCGCGCGGCAGGCTCTCCGGCAGCCAGGCCGCAACCAGGGCGAGGATCAGCAGCCCGAGCCCCGCAAGAAACAGGAACACCGCCCGCCAGCCGAACCCGCCCTCCAGCCAGCCGCCGACGATCGGCGCCACGCCTGGGGCGACGGCGAAGAACAGCGTGACATGGGCCAGCACCCGCTGCGCCTCGGCGCCCTCGAACAAGTCGCGCACCAGGGCGCGGCCGATCACCAGCCCTGCGCCGGCCGCCATCCCCTGCCCCGCGCGCATCATCACCAGGGTGTCGATGTCCTCGGCCAGCGCGCAGCCAAGCGAAGCCAGGGCGTAGCCAAGCAGGGCCACCAGCACCACGCGCCGCCGGCCGAGCGCGTCGGACAACGGGCCGTAGACCAGCATCATCGCGCCGAAGGCCCACAGGTAGCCGCTCAGCGTGCGCTGCATGTCGGCCGGACCGGCGCCAAGGTCGGCGGCGATCGCCGGGAAGGATGGCAGGTAGGTGTCGAGCGTGAACGGCGCCAGCATCGCCAACGCCGCCACGAGGAAGGACACCCGCAGCGGATGCGGCGGGCGGTGGACTGGCATCAGGCGGCCTGGGCGCGGCGCCCGCCCCGCATGGCGAGGAAGTTGCGCAGCATGTCATGACCATGCTCGGTCAGGATCGACTCGGGGTGGAACTGCACCCCCTCGATGGTGTATTCGCGGTGCTGCACGCCCATGATCTCCTCGAACGAGCCATCCGGATTCGTGGTCCAGGCGGTGATCTCGAGGCATTCCGGCAGGCTCTCGCGCTCGATCACCAGCGAGTGGTAGCGCGTCGCCTCGAACGGGTTCGGCAGGCCGGCGAACACGCCCTTGCCCGCGTGGAACACCTGCGAGGTCTTGCCGTGCATGATCTGCTTGGCGCGGATGATGTTGCCACCGAAGGCCTGGCCGATGGCCTGGTGGCCGAGGCACACGCCGAAGATCGGCAGCTTGCCGGCGAAATGGCGGATCGCCGCCACCGAGATGCCTGCCTCGCTCGGGCTGCAGGGGCCGGGAGAGATCATCAGATGGCTGGGTGCCATGCGCTCGATGTCCTCCAGGGTGATGGCATCGTTGCGATGCACCTCCACCTCGGCCCCAAGCTCGCCCAGGTACTGGACGAGGTTGTAGGTGAAGGAATCGTAGTTGTCGATCATCAAAAGCATCATCAAACCCCTGCCGGCGATGGTCCGGCGCATGTCACGGGCCCTGCGGCCCTCAAGCTGGGACAACCTCGTCCCGCCCTAGTTCGGAGGAATAGCGCACCCAGCGGTTCTTGCCGGTCCGCTTGGCCGCATACATCGCCTGGTCGGCGAGGCGCATACAGGCATCCAGGTCACCAGTATCCCATGGACATACGGCGATGCCGATGCTGGCACCGATCCCTGCCTGCCCCTGATCCAGGTCGATGGGCTGGCGCAGGGCATGGATGATGCGTTCCGCGACCTCTTCCCCCGCCCGCGCATCCCCCTGCTCGACGCGCAGGATCGCCACGAATTCATCCCCGCCGAGGCGGCTGAGGATATCCACCTCGCGCACGCACTGGCGCAGCCGTTCGGACGTCACCTGCAGGACGCGATCCCCCGCCCCGTGGCCGAACCTGTCGTTGACTTGCTTGAAACCATCCAGGTCGATGTAGAGCAGCGAGAGGTGAGTGTGATGGCGCCGCGACCACGCCATGGCGTCGTGCATCTTCTCCTCCAGCAACGCCCGGTTGGGCAAGCCGGTCAGGGGGTCATGGTAGGCCAAGTCGCGAATGCGGCTCTCCATTTCCCGGCGCTCGGTGATGTCGCGGAAGACCAGGACCGCACCCGCCGCCCCGTCCTCCTGCATCGGACTCACGCTGCACTCGGCCGGGAACCCGTCTCCGCCACGACGCTGGAAGACGGCCTCGATCATCCGTCCGTCGCCTCCGGCCTCGAGCAGCCGATCGAGCGACCCCATCCCGCCGGACTCCCGCCCCTGGCGGATCAGCTCGTCCAGCCGCCGCCCACGCAGCGCCTCCAGCGGCCATCCGGTCAGGCTCGCGGCCGCCTTGTTGGCGAACGTCAGGCGCAGCCCGGCATCCAGGCCGAGGATACCCTCGGCGGCGGAATGGAGGATGCCGTCCAAGCGCCGATCCAGAATGCCCAGCGCGCGGGTGCGCTCGCGCACGGCCGCCTCCAGGCGCTGGTAGCCGAACCGGAAGCCCAGGAACAGAACCAGCTCGAGCAGCACGAACCCGGCCAGCGCGATCGCGATGTTCTGCTGATTGTCCCGCTCCAGCGCCAGGACCCTCTCGCTGACGTCCGTCCAGGCCACGAAACCGCCGACGGCCTTGCGGGAAGGCTCGACGCTGGTGGCGAACTCATGCAGCGGGAAACGGGTCACCGCCAGCGTCCTGCCCTGCACCGGCACGAGATAGGTCTGCGCCCCTTCGGACGGGTGATAGTGGTCACGGAAAGCCGGCTGACGCATGAGGTCATAGATGCCGGGGCCGGAGGTCGCCTCGACCATGCACTCGCATACGGAGGGCACATCCTCGACATGGCGGCCGATGAACTCCCGCCACATGCGCGCATCGACATGTTCGCGCTTGAGCAGGATGGCCACCGCCTGATGATTGCTGCGCCCCAGCTGCTGCAGCAGGGCGGCGAAGGACGACCCCGCCTCAAGGGCCCCCACGTGCACCCGCTTGCCGGTCTGCGGGTCCGTGGCCCAGACCGGAACCACGCCGCGCAGGCCGCCCATGATGCGTCCGAGCTCGAAGCCGGAGTGCGCCGACTGGCTGGCATTGGTCTCGACGATGATGGGGCGCACGTCGTCCATCCGGTCGCCGAAGCGGTCCGGCTGGTGCACGCGCAGGAAGCTGAGCGCGCCCGGCGCCAGGTGAAACTGCAGCTGGCGCAGGCCGAACTCGTGCTGCATCCGCTCCCAGGTGGGGGCCAACAGGGCGTTCAGCTCCTGCCGGGCCGCGGCGGCCTGTTCGCCTCCCGCGCCGCCCCCTTCCGCCTCGACCGCGCGCCTGCCGCGCAGGAAGGCCTGCTGCACCCTCGTGTCGTCTCCGATCAGGGTCGCCAGCTGGAGCATGTTGGCGAGCATGGCCTGCATCCCCGCTTCCACGGCGGCCCGGATGGTCGCCCCCTCCTGGTCAAGGGCATGCTGCAGGTTGCGCTCGGCGTTGCGCTGGTTGACGACCACGAACAGCACGTCGACCAGCAAGGCGACGAGCGAGACCAGCAGGAAAAGCTTGGTGCGCAGCTGCATGGTTCACCCTGGGTGGAGCGGCTTCCCGGCCGACAACCGCCTCAGTCCGATGCTTCCAGTCCTGCCTCGGCCAGGGCCACCGCGCGGAAGATGGCGCGCCCCTTGTTCATGGTCTCCTTCCATTCCAGCTCCGGTACGGAGTCGTACACCACCCCGGCGCCGGCCTGGATGTGCAGCTCGCCGTTCTTGATCACCGCGGTGCGGATGGCGATGGCGGTGTCCATCGCCCCGTTCCAGCCGAGGTAGCCGACCGCACCCGCATAGACGCCGCGCTTGACCGGCTCCAGCTCGTCGATGATCTCCATCGCCCGCACCTTGGGTGCGCCGGACACGGTCCCTGCCGGGAAGGTGGCGCGCAGCACGTCCATCGAGGACAGGCCGGCGCGCAGCCTGCCGGTGACATTGGAGACGATGTGCATCACATGCGAGTAACGCTCGATCACCATCTTCTCGGTCAGGCGCACGCTGCCGGTCTCACACACCCGGCCGATGTCATTGCGGCCAAGGTCGATCAGCATCAGGTGCTCGGCGCGCTCCTTCGGGTCGGCCAGCAGCTCGACCTCGAAGGCGCGATCCTCCTCCTCGGTGCGTCCGCGGCGGCGGGTGCCCGCGATCGGACGCACGGTGACCTCGTCATGCTCCAGGCGCACGAGGATCTCGGGCGAGGAGCCGACCACGGCCATGTCCCCAAGGTTGAGGTGGAACATGTAGGGCGAGGGATTGAGGCCGCGCAGGGCACGATACAGGTCGAGCGGTCGCGCGGAAAACGGGATGCTCAGGCGCTGCGAGAGCACCACCTGCATCACATCCCCGGCGGCGATGTACTCCTTGGCCTTGAGCACCGCCTGCTTGAAACCGTCCTCGGTGAAACCGGAGACGAAGTCGGCCTCGCTCACCTCACGCGGGGCGTGGGCCGGGCGCGGATGGGCAAGAGGCTCGCGCAGGCGGGCCTCGAGCGCATCCAGGCGCGCCTCGGCCGCCTCCAGCCCCTCCGGCAGCGCGTGTACGATCAGCTGCATGCGCCCGCGCAGGTTGTCGAACACCACCAGCTCGTCGGACAGCATGAACAGGATGTCCGGCGCGCCGATCGGATCCGGCTTCTCAACCCCCGCCAGGCGCGGTTCGATGTAACGGATGGTGTCGTAGCCGAAATAGCCGACCAGCCCCCCGGCAAAGCGCGGCAGTCCCGCAAGCTCAGGCACCCGGAAGCGCTTCTGGAAGGCCTCGATAAAGGCCAGCGGGTCACGCACCTCGGCCTCCTCGATGGGACGGCCATCCTCCTCCACCGTCACCGCATGGCCGCGCACCCGGAGCACGGTACGGGCCGGCAGGCCGATGATGGAGTAGCGTCCCCACTTCTCGCCGCCCTGCACGGATTCGAACAGGTAGCTGTAGGGGGCATTGGCGAGCTTGAGGTAGGTGGAGAGGGGGGTATCGAGATCGGCGAGGACCTCGCGCACCACGGGGATGCGGTTGTAGCCCTCGCGGCAGAATTGTTCGAACTGTTCAGGACGCATGTCGGAACCTCAGGAAAACAGGCGGATGCGGGATAAGGCGGCTCATGCGCCGCGCCATCGCGTCCCCCGCCAGGTCTCCCGGAAGCGTTTCATGAAGGCTTCACCAGTTCCTTCAGCTCGACCATGGAGTCGATCACCGCATCCGGATGGTAGTTGCGGATGTCCTCGCCATGGTTGTAGCCGTAGCTCATGCAGACGATGTTGAAACCCGCAGCGCGCGCGGCCTTCACATCGGAGATCGAGTCGCCGACCATCAGGGCCTCATGCGGGGCGCAATGGAACCAGCCGGCGGCGTAGAACAGCGGGCCCGGGTCCGGCTTCTTGACCGGCAGGGTATCGCCGGAGATCACCGTCTCGAACGCATCGAAGACGCCGAGATCCTTCAGCAGCGGCACGGTGAAGCGCTCGGCCTTATTGGTCACGCAGCCCATGCGCAGGCCCAGGGACTTCACGTGCTCCAGCCCCTCCTTGACCCCCGGAAAGAGGAAGGAGCGGCCGGAGGTGTTGTCGAGGTACAGCTGATTGAAGATCGGCATGGCCCGAGCAAACAGGACCGCGTCAGGCTTGCCGTTCAGGTCGTTGGTCAGCGCACGCTCGACCAGGCGCTCGACGCCGTTACCGACCCAGTTGCGCACGGCCGCCTCGCCGCGCACGGGCATGTCAAGGAGCTTCATCATCTCGTCCACGCAGTAGGCGAGATCGGGCACGCTGTCGATCAGGGTGCCGTCCAGGTCGAACAGCACCATCTTCGGGGCAAAGGTCTTCATGCCTTAGCCACCGACCTTGGCCAGCTCGTCGCGCATGGCCTTGATCACGGAGTCATAGCGGTGCGGGTCGGAGTCCTTGGCTGCGCCGAAGATCGCAGAGCCGGCCACGAAGGTATCCACGCCCGCCTCGGCCACCTCGCGGATATTGGCCGGGCCCACGCCGCCGTCGATCTCCAGGCGGCAGTCATAGCCGCCCGCGTCGATCATGGCGCGGACCTTGCGGGCCTTGTCCAGCACGTAGGGGATGAACTTCTGCCCACCGAAGCCCGGGTTGACCGACATCAGCAGGACCATGTCCAGCTTCGGCAGGGTGTACTCCAGCACGTCCAGCGGGGTGGCCGGATTGAACACGAGGCCCGCCTTGCAGCCGGAGTCCTTGATCAGGCCGATGGTGCGGTCGATGTGCTCGGAGGCCTCCGGGTGGAAGGTGATGTAGGTGGCGCCGGCCTTGGCGAAGTCCGGGATGATGCGGTCCACCGGCTTGACCATCAGGTGCACGTCGATCGGCGCGGTCACGCCGTGCTTGCGCAGGGCCTCGCACACCAGCGGGCCGATGGTCAGGTTCGGCACGTAGTGGTTGTCCATCACGTCGAAGTGGACGATGTCGGCACCGGCGGCCAGCACGTTGTCCACTTCCTCGCCAAGCTTGGCGAAATTGGCGGAGAGGATGGACGGGGCGATGAGGAACTTCGACATGGGAGGACTCCGGAAATGGCCAAAAGATCGGCCAAATGTACCCCAACCGCCCCCCGAATTCACCT
>FWPV01006553.1_pt1 | contig 22067 bp, 25 predicted proteins | sample 2228371 | NCBI WGS metagenome assembly FWPV01 (sample SAMEA103939776, study PRJEB20133) | metagenome | reverse complement strand
CTATGCCCTTGGATACCTACGCAATAATCGCCGGGTCGCTAAAATGGGTTGTTGCTTTGACTATAGCCTTGGCCCTTGCCTCTGGATTGCTTGACTTGAAGATTCCTGACCCAACAAAGACACCATCAGCACCTAACTGCATCATAAGCGCTGCATCAGCCGGGGTTGCTACGCCACCGGCCGCAAAATTGACCACAGGCAGTTTCCCGGTACGGTGAACTTCCAGCACAAGTTCCAGAGGCGCACCCAGGTTCTTCGCCTCTGCAGTAAGTTCATCCACAGGCAGGGCTTGTAGTCTTCTAATGCCATCCTGCACTGCTCGCATATGCCTCACCGCCTCAACGATATTCCCCGTACCAGCTTCGCCCTTAGTGCGGATCATAGCCGCCCCTTCTGCAATACGACGCAGGGCTTCGCCAAGATCGCGACATCCACAGACAAACGGGACTCTGAAGTCATGCTTCCATATGTGGTGGCTTTCGTCAGCCGGTGTCAATACTTCAGACTCATCAATAAAATCGACCCCGAGCGCTTCCAACACCTGGGCTTCGACAAAATGACCGATACGGCATTTTGCCATCACGGGGATGCTAACAGCCTCCATTATGGCAAGGATAACTAAAGGGTCAGCCATACGAGCTACACCACCTGCTGCCCTGATATCCGCTGGCACACGCTCCAGCGCCATCACCGCACAAGCACCAGCATCCTCCGCAATCTTCGCTTGCTCCGGCGTCACCACATCCATTATCACGCCGCCCTTCAGCATTTGAGCAAGTCCGGCTTTGACTTTCCAAGTTCCGGTATCTATCATCTTTCTAACTTACTCCCTCCGTAGAATATTTTACTGCTGTCAGCTAATCAAAGCAACACAGCTACACATTCCCTTTGCTTTTCCCGCCCCTGCTCTAACTCTCCTCGTATCCCTCCAGCATCCCCATGTACTCTTTCCTGCCAGAACTTCATTAGCCCACACTAGCCCATTAAAAGAACGACCCTGAGCAGCAGAAAGACCAAAGCACACCCCCTCCGCAATAGTTTCGACGCCACATAGCAAATTGTGGCGCCGACTCCCCCTAAAGTGGAGTTTCAGGTAACGCAATCCCTGTGTGCTATAATGCAAGACTATGAAGATCCTAGGCATAGATACATCGTGCGATGATACAGCAGCGGCAGTTGTAGAAGACGGGACCATCGTCCTTTCAAACATCGTTGCCTCGCAGATAGACATCCATCAACACTATGGGGGCATCGTCCCCGAGGTCGCTTCCCGACAACATCTTCTCACCATATTACCGGCGATTGAAAACGCTATGAAGAATGCCCGGATCGGATGGGCTGACATAGACGCTATCGCCGTGACTAACGGACCGGGGCTGGCAGGATGTCTGCTGGTTGGAGTCAACGTGGCCAAGTCGATCTCCCTAGCCCGTAATCTGCCGCTGACCAGCGTCAACCATCTGGAAGGTCATATATACGCAAACTGGCTCTCAGGTCACCACCCCGAGTTTCCCTGCCTTTGCCTCATTGTCTCAGGCGGGCATACCGATGTTGTCCTTATGAAGAACCACGGCGAATTCCAAAAGCTAGGGCAGACAAGGGACGATGCTGCTGGCGAAGCATTTGATAAAGCAGCTAGAGTTCTCGGATTGGGCTACCCTGGTGGTCCTGCCATCGAAAAAGCGGCCAGGGACATCGCGCCAACACTCCCCCTGCCACGCGCATGGCTCAAAGGAACTGACGACTTCAGCTTCAGCGGGCTGAAAACTGCACTGCTCCACCTGGTTTCCAATAATGTCTCCACCCCTTCTTTTATCTCTCAAGCTGCGGCCAGTTTTCAACAGGCAGTGGTCGAGGTGCTATCCATCAAGACCATTGAGGCAGCCAAAAAGATACATGCTAAACAGATACTCGTATCCGGCGGGGTCGCCGCTAATATGGTTTTTCGCCATCATCTAGTAACTAATTCACCTATCCCCGTCCTGTTCCCACACCCAGACCTCTGCACCGATAACGCTGCAATGATTGCCGCCTGTGGTTATTTCCACCTCCTAAAAGGGAAGATCAGCCACTACGATATAGACGTGTTGCCCAACCTTACGCTGGACTAGCCAAAAGACAGGAGATACACTCTCTGCAATGGCAATAAGTCTTGAAAAGATGAACCAGCCCCTGGTGCTGACTGGTGGAAAGCTCCAATTTGGCAGCGAGCCCGAGTTGCTTCCGCATGTATCTCGTTATCTCGTTATCGGCGATCTTCCCGTACCGTTGGAAAGCAGCAAACGCCTTCTCGCTTAGACGCGGCTCGGTGAACAGTTCCCCCCAGGCAAACGCGAAAGGGAGGACGACGTTCACGATTATCTCGGCAGCCCTTTCTTTGCCTAATTGGGCTGAATTGCCAGATTTTGGCACTCCAAAATCAATGTGATGCCCCCAGTAGCCAACTCCATCTACTATAAACCCCCTTTCCAACCAAGACCGCTCAGTTCCATACGGTGCCTCTCGCATCAAACCCAGAACTCCATCTAGCAACCCGGGCTCATCATACCGGGACAATAGCTCACTTAATGCGCTAATGCGGCGCGGTGGAAAATTATCAGGTCTAACTCTAAAGAAACGCCACTCTTCCTCACCAAGGAGACTTCGATTACCGGTAGACCCCCAGATCGCTTCCAGTTCCCTAGCTTCACCGTCATCACATATCGCCCGACGTCTAATCGCCCGCTGACTTGGCAGCAGCCCGGCAAAACCGAAAAGGAGCGCTCTTCTTTCTGTACCGTCCATACGGCCTTCTATAACTCTGGTAGGTAACCCGGCAGCCAGCTTTTCGAAGGAAACACAGTTTTGTGCATACCCGAGGGCTCTACTCACGTACCTTACCAATAGCCGAGTGGACTTATCCCTCCTCAACACATTCTTGATCGAATTCGCTCTAGAAAGAAATCGCGCTTCTCCCGCCAACGTGGCAATGCCAAGAACAGGTGCATTATGACTATTCGGGCATCTGGGCAGAGCCCTAGCGAGTACCTCATGGCTCTGGCTCAGGTGCTGAACTATAGACCCCAGTGCTTGACTTAAAGCTACGGTAGGAATTGTTTTCCCATTTCGGAGCTTTGCTTGCTGATACGTATCACAGTACCACACAACATGTAGGACTACGCCGTCAGATTTTACATCACGATTATGCCCGTGACTGTACCATTCGCTGGAAGCTACATGGAGCTCCACCTCGCCTCCCACCTCCCTGCCATCCACCTCAAAAACTGCACCGGTGAAGTCAGGGCCCTCAGCAAAATTTCTTTTCCCGGGGTAGATTACCTTCACCTCCTCACCAGTATCTGCTGTTAGACGGGTTACCAGCTTCTGCTGCCAGATAACAGCTATAGACTTCTCAGTAATTTGCCACTTCATAACAGGCTCCCGCCACCGCAGACCACTGCCTAATCGCTCCCCGGTGACCACACCCTGTGCTCATCAATAATATGCTTCACTTCCCAACCCCGCTTTCCAAGTTCAGCGGCAATAAACCGACGGTGACACCGCCAGGGCAGCTTCTCAGCGCACACAATGGCACCCACCTTTTCTGAAACGGCGACCTCAAGTGCCTGCATGCCCTTGCTAAATTCTTCGCTGCTAATAAAAGCCGAGTAACCCCCTCTTCTATAACCTCCGAGCCTGTCCCCTAAATACAAGTATTCGATTCCCTTTTCAGTCAGTAACCTGGCCAACTCCGGCCGATTGAAGTGCTCAAATCGGCTTACAGGAAAACGCCGCACATCAACCACAAGCTCAACCCCGTAGTGTTTGAGCAACTGAATAAATTCATCGCCGGAACGGGTGCTTGTCCCCAAGCTGTAAACAGACCTCTGGTAAGAGCCCATTACTCCGTCACGAGATTTTTAAACCTCAACGCATCATCAAACATCTCAATGTTATTGAACAGAACATATGCTTCAGCGCCTACTACGTCTCTCAAACGGCGCAGTTCCTCATCGCTATATTTGTGCCTGTAGTCGGGCCCGCCATGGAGTCTGAAGTACCTTAGCCCACCATACAACGGCGATCTCTCCAGGGGGTCAACACAATGGATAAGCCCTATCTCCCGACACAAAGAAGTTATGCTTTTATCGCTCCAGGTCCCTCTTGGCTCCCAAACGAAAATAAAGTCGTCCCGCCCCAAATTCCTGAAGAAAAGCTGCATGTTCTCCATATTTTGCACGCAGTCCACAAAAGATGCCGGAGTCTGAAAGACCACCAACCTCGCATCAAGCGTAAGAGCAATTTCCTTGGTCCTCTCCCAAGCCATCAGTACCTCAGGGGTAGGACGGAAAAACCCATATTGCTGCGTTTGTGCCTGTGGAATCTTCCAACCAAGTCTTCGGTATGTGGGGCTCGACGGTGGATGGGTGATCAGCTGCCACGCCTTAATAGTGAATTCGAACTCTACAGGCGCCTCTCTTCGCCACCTCAATACGTCTTCCACTGGAGGAGGTCGATAAAAGGTCTGCTGCACCTCAACAAGATTAAAGACTTCAAAATACCGACGTCTCCCTTTCGGGAAACCACAGCAACCCACCTTTATTTGTCCCGTCACACCAGCTCCTCCTGCTGTGCCTGATACCTGAACCCGGCGCGGTCCGCCACAATATTGAGTAGCGTCACCGTAGCCCCACGTGGTCTGTAGGCACCACTCTCCCACTCGCTTATCGTCTGCTGGCGAGTGCCGAGCATTTTAGCTAGCTCAATCTGGGTCAGCCCCAAATGCTTCCGCAGCGCACGGATGCTGTGCTTGTTCCACCTAACTTGCTGTTTCTCTTCAGCCATCTTAATTATATTTTACACGGTACCGTGTAGACATTCAATCTACATCGTACCAAAATATTACACAGAAGCTTTTGAGATATAGTCAGGACATCGCAGTTAGATATAACGGGATCAAAAAGTAATCCACAGTCCTTGATTTTCCAACAGACCATTGTTATAATAAATTAGCAGTCTGAACATTAGACTGCTAACTTCGCAGGTTGCAAACAGTTGCAGACATATCTGCCAAAGAAAAGAAAGGGGGCGAAAGGTAGATATGAATTGCAGGGTTTGCGGCATGCCGTTCTTCATTGGTAGGGCTGTATTTCGTTGTTCCTGTGGCAGCCTTGTCCATAACTGGTGCTGGGAAAAACATATACTCGAGGCGCACAAACCGTCTTTCACCATTGGCACTTTAGACCTCGATGGTAATTTTGTGCCATCAAAGGGAGAAAAGGATACACAACCGCTTGAAAAACAAGCGGTCCAAGCAAGATAATCTCGAGGAGGTGGCAATGCCGATTTACGAGTACTACTGCCCGAAATGCGACAGGGAGTTTGAGCTGATGCGTCCGCTCAGTCAATGTGACTCACCGGGCCTTTGTCCTAGCTGTGGCGGAAAAGGAGAAAAGCTGATTTCCTGCTGTGCTTCAAAGGTCGACTTTTATATTAGACCACCTAGCAAGCCACCATTTCGTGGCAAAGCTGGGGCAAATAAGCAGAATTGACCTTGTAAGCTAAAAGGTGCAATTGCCTAACTGCTCGTTACCAAGCGTTTGATGGTGTGCATCATGGAGACACTGATAGATAGGTATTATGCAGATACCAGCGTTGTTATCGAAGGGACACCTGAAAATCGACTGCTTTCTAATTTGCCCTGTTTTCGCTGCGGAGTATGCTGTCACCGCTATCAACCGCGCATTGACCTAACAGAAGCAAGAGTTATAGCCGACAGCCTTGGTACCACCTGGCAGGAATTTGTTGCCAATTACCTCGATAGTCGCTATTTCGGTGAAGAACGTTTCCTGCTACGCCAAAAGAATGGCGCTTGCATCTTCCTTGAGCGAATAGATGAGAAAGTAACCACATGCACGATCCATCTCTTCAAACCTTCTGCCTGCCGAGATTGGACACCTGGCCTGTTTAGGAAAGAATGCCAGACAGGCCTGGCACAGATGTGGAAGCTCACTGTAGACCAAAAGGGTAACCTGCAGGGCGACAAAGATGATGTGGCTCGATTCTACTCGTTTATTGGCTCGCTTTGCTAGCCAGTAACTGCGCCAGAAAGGTAAGCCATGAAAAACAGGGAGGGTTTCCATGGCGATTTTTGCGGTCATGCGCTTATTGACGGAGACATGAAACCTGTCCCCGTCAGCGGGCAAACGCGGGTTACCGGGAGGACCATGAAAGCACATGCTGTACGTGTATTTTTCGGTAGGACAGCAAAGACGTTATTGCTACGGAGGTAGCAAATGAAGGTCTGCGTAAAAAAGATCTACTGCTCCAGCTGTCGCCGCCTGGTACGCTGTCAGGAACATGCTACCAATGGGGCCATTCATGTGACATGCTCCAGGTGTGGCAAACTGATCCGAATATGGAATGGGATAACCTGGAAATCAGTATAACACTATGCCGAAGCGCGACTATTATGAGATATTAGGCATAGACAGAAACGCCGACGAGGCAACCATCAAGCGCGCTTATCGCTCGCTAGCTATGAAATACCACCCCGACAGAAATCCGGGCGATAAGCATGCTATTGAAAAAATGAAAGAAATAAACGAGGCCTACGCTGTGCTTACCGACCGGGAGAAAAGACGGCTATATGATACCTATGGGCACGCTGGCCTGGAAGGCTACACGGCTGCAGACATATACAGAGGCGTAGACTTCGGCAGCCTTTTCCGTGAATTTGGGCTCACCGACCTCGGTTTCGAATTCGGTGACAGTATATTCAACTCTATTTTCGGGAGCAGAAAAACTGGACGTGGGCACAGAAAAGGCGCTGATCTGAGATATGACCTCGAGGTCACTCTTGAAGAAGTGGCCCGGGGTGTGGATAAACAGATCGAAGTCCAACATACACGACAGTGCAACCTCTGCCTGGGCAGTGGGGCTAGCCCGCGCGGGCTCATCGCTTGTGACCGGTGTAAAGGCACCGGACAGATCGTGTTTGAACGGCGCTCCGGCTATAGTATCTTCCGGCAGATCACTATATGCCCGGGATGTCAAGGCTCAGGCAACATCGTTACTGAAAAGTGTTCTGTCTGCCAGGGCGAAGGTGTTATCTATGAAAATAGGGAGATCCAAGTCAGTGTTCCCAAAGGGGCCGATGACGGCTATGTCATAAGGATACGAGGAGAGGGCGAACCGGGAGGAAACGGCGCAGCCCCGGGGGACCTTTACGTTGTTCTGAAGCTGAAGAAACATCCCAGCTTCGAAAGGCGGGGCGATGACCTTTATACCACCAAGGAAATATCCTTTATACAGGCTGCGCTGGGCGATAGGATTGAGGTGGCAGGACTGTACGGTCCAGTCTGGGTTGATATCCCAGAGGGAACCCAGACAGACACAGTGCTGCGGATACCCAAGCAGGGGCTCCCCAGTTTTGAAGAAGAAGGTAAAGGCGACTTATTTGTTAGAGTCAGAGTAGTGACCCCACAAAACCTGAGCCACAAGGAGAAAGAACTATTAAAAGAATTCGATAGATTGCAGAAAGAAAAGCAAGCCAAAAAGGCGAAAAATGTAGCTTTTCAAAGATGACGAAGCCCCGTGCTCAGACCTTCGCATTTTACAAAAAACCAAAAACGGGAGGCTGCTACCGTAAAACTCACAATGAGGTGCACTCCACCGTATTTCTTGGCACTCGTTTCTGCCCAGCGACTACCACTACCAGCATACCTTTGGGCCCAATCACTGCCTTGCCAAATGCTTGTCAATCAACAGGAAGAACGGCACGACCCGTCCTGGGAGGTTAACTATGGAGCTATCTCCTTTAGCCAGGGAGAAATTAGCTAGGATCGGCGATCTATCACCCGCCGAAAAAGAAAGATTAAAAATGTCCGAGAAGCTTACCCAGCTACTGGCTGACTACTTTACCAAGAAGATCGATGTGAACAGTCTATGGCTGGAATTAAAAAAATATAAAGAGCAGGGGCACGAATCAATCGTCAGAGAAACGCAGATTAGACTGCTTAACGCCATTACGCTTACAGCTAGTCAAGCAGATTTCGAACATTGTCGTAGCGCAATACTTGGTTGTGAAACTTTAAAGGAACACAGTAGATACTCTGACCTGGAACATGGTTTGAAAATGCTTGAGTCGCTCCGCCTACAATACCAAGAAGAAAAGGAAAAGGCGTTTAACAACATCAAGCAGAACATTCAGCGCCAGGTCGAATTGGCAGCCCGACAAGTGCTAAAACAGAGCAGCAACAGGAACATCTCGATAGACGTAGAGGGTTCCGTAGAGGCAACGGCACGTGCCAACCCTCAGTGGAGAAGCTTTTTGCTGGAACATGACAAAATCTACGGACAGAGGTTTGACGAGCTGGCAGCAAGGATAAAGAGGCTGCTGTAATTAGCTGCAGCATTTGCGACAGCCACCACCTCTTTACAACTCATGTTGGCTGTGCTAAAATAATTAGCAGTCTAACGCATAGAGTGCTAAAAATAATAACTGGAAGGAGGTAGGAGAAATGGCAACTAAGCTTGAACCGCTAGGTGACAGGGTAGTAGTCAAACCCAAGCCCAAAGAGGAGGTCACAAAAGGCGGCATAGTCCTGCCGGATACGGCCAAGGAGAAACCCCAAGAGGGGGAGGTTATTGCGGTTGGTCCCGGCAGGATCACCGACGATGGTAAGAGGATAGCAATGGACATAAAAGTAGGTGACATCGTTATCTACGCCAAATACGGAGGCACTGAAATAAAAGAGGATGACGAAGAGCTGATCATCCTCAGAGAAAGCGATATCTTGGCCAAAAAGGTGAAATAAACAAGGCAAAAGGAGGTGGTTAAGACATGGCAAAACAAATTATCTACGGTGAAGAGGCAAGACGTGCGTTAAAGGCAGGTGTTGATGCACTTGCCAATGCTGTCAAAGTAACCCTTGGTCCGCGAGGACGACCTGTAGCTCTGGAAAGAAAGTTCGGTGCGCCCAATGTAATCAATGACGGTGTCTCTATAGCGAAGGACATTGAGCTTCCCGATCCCTTCGAGAACATGGGGGCTCAGCTGGTTAAAGAGGCAGCCACCAAGACCAACGACAAATGCGGCGATGGTACTACCACAGCGACGGTTCTGGCTCAGGCCCTCATCAGCGAAGGTTTCAAGAATATCGCCGCAGGTGCTGATGCTATGGCCATAAAGCGCGGCATCGAAAAGGGTACAGCCGCCCTTGTGGAAGAGCTCAAGAAAATGGCAACCCCAGTAACCACTAAGGAGCAGGTTGCCCAGGTAGCTACCATTTCAGCGGCAGACCCTGAAATCGGCAACTTGATTGCCGAAGTAATGGAAAAGGTGGGCAAGGACGGGGTGATCACCGTCGAGGAATCAAAAGGGCTGCAATTTGAAACTGAATATGTAGAGGGTATGGAATTCGACCGCGGCTATATCAGCCCTTATTTCATCACCAACCCTGAGCTTATGAAGGCAGAACTCGAAGACCCGTATATCCTGATAACTGACAAGAAGATCTCAGCAATCTCTGAGCTCTTGCCGATCCTTGAGAAAGTACTGCAGGTCTCCAAGAACTTTGTGGTCATTGCGGAGGACGTGGAGGGCGAGGCTTTAGCCACGCTGGTAGTCAATAAACTGCGTGGTACCATCAACTGTCTCGCAGTGAAAGCGCCCGGGTTTGGTGACAGGCGCAAGGCAATGCTCGAAGACATAGCCATCCTTACCGGCGGCAAGGTCATATCTGAGGAAGTCGGCAGGAAACTTGATTCAGCAACAGTGGCCGACCTCGGCAGAGCCAGGAAAGTAGTGGCTGACAAAGATAATACCACCATCGTAGAAGGCAAGGGGTCCGAAGAGGCGATCCAAGCCCGTATTAAACAGATAAAAGCGCAGATCGAGGAGACTACTTCAGACTACGACAAAGAAAAGCTACAGGAAAGACTGGCTAAACTGGCTGGTGGGGTGGCAGTCATTAAAGTCGGTGCCGCTACTGAAGTGGAGCTAAAAGAAAAGAAGCACCGGGTTGAAGATGCCCTCTCTGCTACCAGGGCTGCGGTGGAGGAGGGGATCCTGCCTGGTGGCGGTGTAGCGCTGCTAAATGCTGCACCTGCGCTGGACAAGGTAAAAGTAGATGGCGACGAAGCCGTGGGCATTTCCATCCTGAAACGGGCCCTGGAAGAGCCACTGCGATGGATAGCTGAAAATGCCGGCCAAGAGGGCTCGGTGGTGATAGACAAGGTCAAGCGCAGCAAGAAGGGTGTAGGCTATGATGCGCTACGGGATGAGTTCGGCGATATGGTTGCCAAAGGCATCATCGACCCGGTCAAGGTGACCAGAACCGCACTGGAAAATGCCGCCAGTATCGCAAATATGATCCTTACCACCGAGTCACTGGTGGCTGACATCCCTGAGAAGGAAAAGGCTGCCACACCACCTATGCCTGAATACTAACCAGCACTGAACCCCGGAGCTACCCTCAAGGGTAGCTCCGGGCCTTTTCAAATACTGAGTATCTTCTCAAACGGGTCCGTTTTTCTGACCGGCCCCACCACAGCCAGACTGAAGGCACCGGGATCGAAAAGCCTGCGGGCTACTCGTTCCAGGTCCTCCCTGGTCACCGCCTCCACCAAAGCGATCACATCGTCAACGCTAAGTATGCGCTGCATCAGCAACTCCTGTGCCCCGAGCCATCCAGCAACATTGCGGCTGTTCTCCAAACTCAGTAGCAATCTTCCTTTAGCTATTTCTTTAGCTTTGCAGACCTCGGCCTCTGACAGGCTTTCTTTAACAGAAAACAACTCATCGGTAATTGCCTTAAGTGCAGTCTCTCCCTGCATCGGGTCAACGCCAGCATGAACTATAAAAGCACCAGTGTCTCTGAAATGGTCGGCGTAGCTCTGAATTTCATAAGCAAGCCCCTTCTCCTCTCTTAATTTGAGAAACAGCCGGCTGCTCATCCCTTCACCCAGAACAATACTCAAGAGGTCAACAGCATAACGGTCGGGATCGAAGAACGACACACCGGGCGCGCCCAGACAAAGCTGGAGCTGCTCCGTTTCGCGAAACTCTATCGCCAGCCGCCTCTGTGTGACGCACTCGGCACTGGAAAAACCACCGGGCACCTTGCCACCCTCCCATTGATAAACCGCCTCACCAACAACATCCAGCACCAGTTTCTGGTCAATATCACCGGCAATGCTCGCCACAACATTGTTAGGCAGGTAGTGTTTATGATGAAAATTGGCGATTTGTTCCCTAGTCAGAGAACCCACGGTCTCCTTACTTCCGGCGATATCACGACCCAACGGCTTCCCCGGCCAGAGAAGCTCGTCAATCAGCATTGCCACACGTTGCCTGGGTGAATCCAGTGTCATATTTATCTCCTCGATTATCACCTGGCGCTCCCGCTCTATATCACTCGGCTCAAGGCGAGGATTGCAAATCAGATCCACCAGGACATCAACAGCCAGAGCAAAGTACTTACTCGGCACCCGACACCAAAATGATGTCAGCTCCTTGTCCGTACCGCCATTCAGCAGCCCGCCAACGCCTTCCACAGCCTCGCTGATCTCCTTCGCGCTCTTTCGTTTTTGTGTTCCTTTGAAGCAAAGATGCTCTAGGAAATGTGCAATGCCAGCCTGCGAATCCACCTCGTATCTCGGTCCAGCACCCACAAAAAATACTACCGATATCGAGCGTGTATGCGGCAGTTGGCTGGTGATGACACGTAGACCGTTAGCCAGTGTCGTCTTCTGATACACTATGTCAAGATTCTACCTGGCATTGATTGCCCCGTCAATCTGCCGTACAGCCTGGCCACCGGACGGTCTACCTGATGATATAGCTTCCGATCCTTGCTCCGACCGACTCCGCCAGAAGAGTCGGGGGTGGCAGCACACAATCGCAGGGGGCGGGACAATTCCACTGTTGCCCCAGCAAAGACCACCATGGCCAACATCCGATGAAGCTTGTGCAACTTCCTTCTCTGCCGAAAAGTATAGTAAAATACGGTTTCAAACAAGCAGGAGGTGGAGATGAATCTCGCCAGGCTTCTAGAGGATAACATCAAAAGGTTTGGAGAGTACGATTTCGTATGGTTTGAAGAGCAGTGGTATACCAATGTCCAACTCGGTCACGAGGTCAACAAACTGGGTAACGTCCTGAGAGAACTTGGGATAGAAAGAGGTGAACGTGTCGGCGTACAACTGCCCAACTGCGCTGACCTGATCAAAGCTTTTTTCGCTATTTTCAAAATCGGTGCTGTAGTCGTGCCCATCAACCCCTCACTTCGTGCCCCTGACCTCGCCTACATATACCAGGACACGGGCATGACCACCCTGATCAGCAGCTCGGAGTACACTGACAGAATAAAGTCCGCCACACCCGATGCCCCGCAACTAAAAAACATACTGCTGGTCGACAAAGCTACGGAAGGTGCCCTGTTCATACCGGCGCTGGCTGAGAAAGCCTCCGGCCATCTGGCCTTAGCCGACACTGACAACGATGACCTTGCCGTTCTCCTGTATACCGCTGGCACCACTGGCAGACCAAAGGGCGTTATGCTCACACACTACAACTTCTATACATTGGTATCCGGATATTACGAACAGGTGCTACTTGATACAAGAGGCATCCGTATCACTGGCAAAGTGCAACAGTGGGACCCCAAGCAAGGTAAACTGGTAGAAAAAGACGTAGAGGTTTTCGGGGTAAACCGCAAACGCGTCTCCCTGATAACTCTGCCACTATTCCACGGCTATGGCATTTTCGCAGTCAACCTAGAATTTCTGACCGGCGGCAAACTAATCGTGCTCAGAAGATGGGACGCCGAAGAGGCGATGAAAGCCATCGAAAGATTCAAGGTCACCGATTTCCGCGGCATACCAACCATGTACATCCAGATGCTCAATCACCCTAATGCTGATAAATACGACCTTAGCTCATTGGAGACTTGCATCTGTGGCGCCGCACCGATGCCTCTGGAAATAGCCCGTCAATGGAAAAACAAATACGGCATAGACATCTGGGAAGGATACGGCCTCAGTGAAGCCACTGCAGTCAATTGCGGAAACGTAGCTGAAAGGCGACTTCCCAAGTACGGCTCTGTAGGGAAATGCTACCAAAAGTGCAACACCATCAAGATACTCGATGACAATGGGCACGAACTGCCGCCAGGGCAAATCGGCGAGATAGTTATCAAAGGCCCTACTGTGATGAAGGGCTATTGGCACAAACCTGAAGAAACAGCAGAAACTCTGCGAAATGGCTGGCTTTATACTGGCGACATAGGCTATATGGATGAGGATGGGTATCTTTATCTCACCGAACGAAAAAAGGACCTTATCATCAGAGGCGGCGAAAACATATATCCGAAGGAAGTAGAAGATGTCCTATATAAGCATCCGCAGGTCCTGGAAGCAGCAGTTGTCGGGGTCCCGGACCAGGTCTACGGCGAAGAGGTGAAAGCCTTTGTCGTCTTGAAAACGCCTAACTCAGTCACTGAGCAGGAATTGATGGACTTCTGCAAACAAAATCTGCCTACATACAAGAGGCCAAAATCCATCGAGTTTCTGGACGCGCTGCCAAAAAGCGACGTGGGCAAAATTCTGCGTCGGGAACTGCGGAAACTAGGCTAACACCACAAATACTCCGCTAGAAGCTCGGCGTACACTGAACCTAAAGCTGGAGAGTCCACACCTTCAATTGACCTTTTGACCAGCCGCTGCTATACTTTTTACAAATTCCCAATTTGCAGGAGGCGGTTACACAGTGGAAAAGACTTTAAGACACCCGGTACTGGCTGATATCGCTATACCTAGGAAAAGATTGCTAACAGATGCTGCTTTAGTGCTTGGCTTCGCGATAGTTACAGCTGTTTCCGCCCAGATAAGCTTCTGGATAGGTCCGGTGCCTATAACCGGTCAGACTTTTGCAGTTTTACTAGCGGGCGCTGTTCTTGGCAGCAGGCGCGGGGCGCTTAGCCAGCTAACTTATCTGGCTGTTGGAGCCACAGGCATACCATTCTGGTTTGCCGCAGGCGGTATCCCGGGGATAGCGCGCCTGCTGGGGCCGACGGGAGGGTATTTAATCGGATTTGTTGCTGGAGCTTTCGTCACCGGTTGGCTGGCAGAAAAAGGATGGGACCGACATATCTGGAAGACAGCTCTGGCCATGCTCGCAGGCAACATCGTGATATACGTATTCGGACTATCCCGCTTAGCCTGCTTTGCTCCCGGAGACTCTGTGTTAAAACTCGGGCTATATCCCTTCATTGCCGGAGACGCTATCAAACTAGCAGCTGCCTCTTTAGCCCTGCCAGGCAGCTGGCAAATACTCAAACACTTTAAGAAGTGACGGCACGCAATAACAAACAGCCCGCTCTCGAGGTGCAGGTTTGGAAATTACCTGGCTAGGACATTCCTGCTTTCGACTCAAAGGAAAAACGGTAAACATTGTCACCGACCCCTGCCCACCGAGTTTAGGTTACTCGATAGGCAAGCTCCCGGCTGATATAGTTACAATAAGCCATCCTCACACCGGTCATACCTTCATACAGACGATCACCGGAGAGTTCAAGGTATTGAATGGCCCCGGAGAATACGAGCTCAAAAACACCTTTGTTACCGGCATCTCCACATGGCACGACCAAGTCCGAGGGGAGAAGCTGGGCAAGAATACTGTCTACATCTTGGAAATAGACGGGTTGATATTGTGCCACCTCGGTGACATCGGACACCTCCCTTCCCCCGAGCTGGCAGAGGAAATCGGTGATATTGATATACTGTTTATACCGGTTGGAGGAGTATCGACTCTGAGTGGAACAACAGCTGCTGAGATGGTAAGGCGTCTAACACCTAAGCTTGTCATCCCTATGCATTATAAGACACCGGTGCTGGCCCGAGATCTGGAGCCTGTCGACAGATTTCTTAAGGAACTGGGATTAAAAGATACCCCTTACCAGCCAAAGCTTTCCGTCACCCGCTCCTCACTTCCGGTGAACACACAAGTGATCGTCTTAGAGTATTCGCACTGAAAGACAATCTTTGACAGTGTCTCAGCTGCTACCGTAGAATAACGCCGGTCATGAGCCTAGCCAAAAAGCTGTATGAATTACAGCAAACGGATCAAGAGATTCAACGACAGCAAGAAATATTGAATGAAATAACCTATCGGCTAGGCCAAAACACCACACTACTTAAAGCAAAAGAGGAGTTCTCGGCGTTAAAATCCCACTTGGGACAAAAGGAGAAACAACAGCGTGACCTGGAATGGCAAATCGATGACTTGGAAAACAATGTTAAACAGCTCACTGGCAAGCTGTACAGCGGCACTGTCAAAAATCCAAAGGAACTGATGGGTTTGGAAAAAGAAGCCGAGATTCTCAGGTCTAGAATCAGACAAGCAGAAGAGGAACTTCTAGAGGTGATGGCAGAAATAGAAGGAATCCGTTGTAAAATAAACGCAAGCCAAAAACTGCTCCAAAAATTGGAAGCTGAGTGGCAAGCCGAACACAAAATTCTCACTGAACAGCAAGCAGAGGCAGAGGCTCAACTGGCTGGACTGGAGCAGAAACGAAATGCCATTGTCTCCCAAATTGATCCTCAGTCGTTGGAAGTATACCAAAACCTCAGACTGCGCAAGGGGCAAGCTGTGGTGAAGGTAGAACAAGGAAAATGCCAGGGGTGTCACATCACCCTGCCCGTTAGCGAATGGCACAAGGTTAGAAGTGGTAACCTGGCACACTGCAGCAACTGCGGCAGGATCCTCTTTCTGGGCTAGACACAAATTAGGCCAAAATGCACCTGAAGATATTTGCTGATGGCGCCTCCTGGGGAAATCCAGGTCCAGCAGCTATTGGAGTGGTAATCGAAAACGAAAACGGCACCAGTCTGCTTAGAATTTCCCGGTATATCGGGAACGCCACCAACAATCAGGCCGAATACAAGGCGGTCATCGCAGCACTTCAGGCAGCAAGAGATTTCAAAGCTGAAAAAATCACGCTCTATCTCGACTCAGAACTGGTAGCCAGGCAACTGGACAACCGATACAGGGTAAAAAGCCCGGTGCTTTATCCTCTACACAAGAAGGCTAGCGAACTGTCTGCTAAGTTCCCCACTCTCCAGATAGTGAATATCAAAAGCGCAGAAAACCATGCCGCTCACCAGCTAGCCAAAATGGCTCTTGAGAGAGCTACCAGAAGTAGCACAGTTCGTAGAAAATAACTTCAACTTCTTCCCTCTTCTAGAAGCCGTAAACTTTCACGCCTCCGGCTTCGTTTTGTTTAATGAACCAAGATAATGAAGCCGATAAGTCCATTAATCAAGGACTTCATCCTCTTCTGTATCGAACGCCGCGGCATAGAGTGGCCAGCCCTTTACGACGAAATGGCACGAGTGGCGGCACAACGTCTGTTCCACGGGTTAGGCATTGCCGAATTGAAAGAACTAGGGCTTTCCTTGGCACTTGACAGCTTAGACAAGACTTTCGAGATAGTAAAACAGGTCATTAACCAGCCCCAGGAACACTGATTTTCTTATTTGCCCTCCAAGCTGGTAGAATATCTCTACACTTCTTGCCTATTCTTTTACAGGAGCGTGAGAAAAATGTGGATTAGAAAATTAGGTTTGGCCACGCTGATTGTCTGTATCGTCCTGATGTCCTGCTTTCAGGGTTGCAAGCCTGCTGCCAAGAATGCAGAACTGCCACCCGAATTCGACATCGTAACTCAAGCCTGGCAGCAACTACAGCAGGACTACATAGATAAAGACAAGCTCGACCCCAAAAAGCTTAGCCAGGGGGCTGTCCGCGGTATGCTGGAAGCACTTGATGACCCTTACAGTGCATATGTCGAACCGGAAATCCGGGAACTGGAACTGTCCGACTTTGAAGGTAAATTTGAAGGTATAGGTGCCGAGATAACCATAAAAGACAAACAGCTCACCATAGTAACCCCCCTCTCCAATTCTCCGGCAGAGAAAGCCGGGCTCAGACCTGGGGACAAAATAATAAAAATAAACGGTGAACCGAGTTCCAAGATGAGTTTGGTCGAGGCCACTTTAAAAATCAGAGGGCCCAAAGGCACCGCAGTCAACCTGACAATACTTCGCGATGACACTACAGAGCCCTTTGATGTCCAGATAATCCGCGATGAAATAAAACTGGAAAGTGTCATTTACGAGATGCGAGACGAAAAAATAGCCCATGTAAAAATAACCCGGTTCCAGAAGTCCACTGGTAAAGACTTGCGCAACGCACTTAAGGATATTGTCAACAGAGGTGGCCAAGGCGTTGTTCTCGACCTTCGGAACAATCCCGGAGGTGTGCTAGAAGCTGCCGTGGATGTAGCCAGCGAGTTCCTGGCCATGGGCACTGTAGCCCAGGTCATCGACAACAAAGGTAACCAGAGTTCCATACCAGTAAGACCCGGAGGCATTGGCACCAAGTTACACCTCATCGTTCTGGTAAATAATGGTAGCGCCAGCGCCAGTGAAATTGTGGCTGGCGCGCTTCAGGACTATGGACGAGCTAAGCTGGCCGGAAGCAAGACCTTCGGCAAGGGCAGTGTCCAGATGGTAAGAGAACTCAACGACGGCTCAGCTCTACACATCACTGCCTATCGCTGGCTTACCCCGCACGGTAAGCCGATAGACGGCGTCGGCTTGTCACCGGACTTTGCGCTTGATCTCGAGGATGACCAGCTGGTCGACTGGGCGGTCAACTATCTAAAGGACCTCATCAAAAGCGCTTGCGGGGTGTACGCTTACTCATAAAGTATAAGGGCAGGGCCTTTACAGCCCGCACCATGTGACAAGCCTATCCAAAGGCTCGCGAGAACTCCTGAACTGGTTCACCGGAAGATCCCAGTCGGGATAACCTATGGCTATACCTATAACCAGTCGCTTTGAGCTCGGTATATTTGCAATCTCTCGTACCGCATCTGGGTATTGAACCAGCGCACCTTCTATACAGGTACCAAGCCCGAACTCAAGAGCCACCAATGCTATTGTTTGGGTTACCGCGCCGATGTTAAACAGTGCCCACAGGTCACCGGTATCTGCCTCTGTGACTACCAATATCACATTCGGGGCATCAAAGGCGCGCATCATCTTCAAGTACCACTCCCGCCGCCTTTCCCTGTCCTCTCTGGAAAAGCCCAGTAACGGGTATAATGCAGACACCAAAGCCACCCGTCGTTCCCTGTAGACCTCCGGCGCCGATGAAACAACCGGAAAGTCAGGATTGGGCTCTACCCCCGCCAGAAACCTGTGCTGTAAGGCATCCTTTATTTTTTCGAGCACCTCCCCGCCTAAGACAAAAAACTCCCATGGTTGCGTATTCGAACCCGATGGGGCCCACCTCGCCACATCGATTATCTGTGCCAGTATATCTCTAGCCACCGGAACCGGCTTGTAACCCCTGATACTCTTTCTTGCTTTGACGGCCTCTATGAGCTCCATCGGTTCCTCCTATGAGTCAATTACGTCCTTAGTGCTCGGTACCTTGTCACCCAGACGCTCATCAAGCCTGGTAGCTAAACAAAGTGCTCGACCTAAAGCCTTGAACAAGGCTTCGGTCTTATGGTGGTCGTCAATGCCGCCTAACAGTTTGGCATGCACACAGAGCTTCGCCTCCGAGGCGAAGGAAACGAAGAAGTGACGCACCAGACCAACAGGCATTCCGCTGACGCTGTCACCACTAAAAGGTGCCTCAAATACCACATAGCTTCGACCACCTATGTCAACCGCCACCAGAGCCAGAGCGTCATCCATGGGTACGAGAGCATCTCCCATCCTCACCATTCCCCGCTTATCACCTAGCGCCTTGCTAAAGGCCCGACCCAGACAGATAGCCACATCTTCGATAACATGATGCTGATCAGCACCTGTGGCTGAAAGCTTTATGTCAAACAGGCCGTGTTGAGCAAACTGGCTCATCATATGGTCAAAGAACCTGATTCCCGTCGTTATTTCAAACTCACCTGTACCATCAAGGTCAAGCTCTACCTTGACAGAAGTTTCCTTGGTTTCCCTTGTTACTTTCGCCTTCCTTTCAACCATCTGACCACCTCATATCTCCGCGGTAAATATTAACACAGGTCTTCCATGGCAGCAATCAGGACGTCTGTGTGTTCTGGCTTACCAGCACTGATGCGCAGGCAATCCCTCAAACCAGGCACATCGAAGTAACGGACAAATATGCCCCTGCGTTGCAATTCTTTGTGTATCTTTCTCGCTTCGCCATTAAGTACCCTGCAAAGGATAAAGTTAGCCTGAGACGGATAGACCTTGAGCCAGGTGAACCGACTCAACTCTTTAATCAACCTTTCCTTCTCATTAACCATAGCTCGGACAATGCCACGGAGATAGTCCATATCTTTCAACGACTCCAAGGCCGCCACTTGCGCAGCACAGTTTACATTGTATGGCTGCTTTATCTTCATAAGGTCTCGGGCAATATCAACCGGGAAAATGCCATAGCCCACTCTCAGCCCGGCCAGACCAGCCCACTTACTAAAGGTCCGCAAGACCACCAGGTTAGCATACTTTTTGACCAGGCCAGCCACGGTAACACCACTGAATTCATAATAAGCCTCGTCGACTACCACTACCACATCGCTCTCCAGAAGCTCACCAATCTCGCCTTCTGGCGCAACATTGCCCGAAGGATTATTTGGCGAAGCGATGAAAACAACCTTGGTATTCTCAGTGATTGCCCTTTTCACAGCAAGCACGTCTATGGAGAAGTCTTCTTTCCTGGGCACATTGACTACCACTCCACCACACACCTCGGTGCTGAAGGAATACATGCCGAAAGTAGGTGGACAATTAACAACCGCATTACCGGGCTCAACAAACAAACGCAGTATCAAATCTATAAGCTCATCGCTGCCGCTGCCTACAACTATGTGCTCCGAGCCCACACCCACGTACTCAGCAAGCGCCCGGCGTAGTTCCCGCTGCTCAGGATCCGGGTAAAGGTGATAATATGTATATTCAGCCAGAGCCCGTCGAACCCTTTCAGAACAACCATATGGGTTCTCATTGCCATCAAGCTTGATAACCTTGTCCGGCGACACTTCCACACGCCGGCTGAGGACATCAGTAGGCTCAATAGGTGTATAAGCCTCGATATCTCTAATGTCTTTTCTCATCAGCTTGCGTACTTGGCGAGACAATTTGCTCCTCTATCAAAAATTACAGCATCCTAATCTTTATGGCTCTGGCATGACCAGACAGCCCTTCAGCTTCAGCTATGGCTATAGCGACTTCGCTCAGAGACCCTGAAGTCCTGCTATCCAAAGCAATAATATTTGTCGCCTTGAGAAAGTCTTCCACTCCCAGTGGTGAACCAAAACGGGCGCTCCCGCCGGTAGGCAATACATGGCTAGGACCAGCAATATAGTCGCCCAGCGCCGCCGGGCAGTCACCAACAAAAATACAGCCAGCATTACGTATCCTGTCAGTGTAGCCAGCAGCCCCTTTCACCATTAGTGACACGTGTTCTGGCGCACACAGATTGACCAGTTCAATGGCCTCATCCAGACTGTCCACTATCGCTATCACACCGTTTGAAACTGCCTTGCTGACAATGGTCTTCCGCTGCAGGGACTGTAACTGCCGCTTTATCTCCGTTGCCACATCTTTAGCCAGCCTCGAGGAAACCGTTATTAAAGCTATGAAAGTCTGCGCATCATGCTCAGCTTGAGCAAGGAGGTCAGCAGCACATAATCGTGGATCAGCAGTCTCGTCAGCTATTATCACGATTTCACTGGGCCCAGCAAGCCCCTCAACCGCAACCGATCCAAAGACCAGTTTCTTCGCCAGAACAACAAAAATGTTTCCGGGACCACAAATCTTATCTACCTTGGGAATGGACTCTGTCCCAAACGCTAGAGCGGCAATGGCCTGCGCACCACCAACCCGAAAAATACGGTCAACACCGGCAATGCCAGCTGCCACCAGAGTCAAAGGAGGTATCGTGCCATCCTTGTTAGGAGGCGTTGTCATGATGATCTCCCTGACCCCCGCTACCCTAGCTGGAATAGCAGTCATCAGCACCGTAGAAGGATAAGAGGCGGTACCACCAGGCACATAGATGCCCACTCTATCCAAAGGCCTGACTTGCCTTCCCAATCCCTCGCCCCAAAAGCCGGCAGACAGCCTTTCCTTGCAGACAAGATGAAAGTCCCTTATCCTATCGGCTGCTAACTGCAGTGCTGATATCAGCTTTTTATCCACCATCTGGTGAGCTTTAGATATTTCTGCCTTGCTCAACTCCAGCGAATCGAGCATGACCCCATCCAGCTTGCTAGTGTAATCAAGCAAGGCACTGTCGCCTCTCTCACGGACGTCCCTGACTATCTCCACAACCACCCGTAACTCAGGAGGTTCCTTTTTCCTCCGTCGCCCGTCTAACAATGAGACATAACGTCCATAATCGGGAACTTCCCGCTCGAGCAGCTTTCTGGCACTTTGAAAGCCCGTTACCAGTCTCATCTAGTTACCCTCGATGGCCCCGCTGAAAATCTTTATCAGCTCATCAACCTTTTCCCTTTTCGTCGGATCCTTGAGGCTATCCCTGTTACCAATAAGGCAAGCTGTGGACTCAAACAAAGTATCGATTATCTTTAAACCATGTTCAGCTATCGTCCTACCAGTCTGCGTGTTCTCAATAAGCAGATCGGCATCTTCTGGTAGAAAAGCTTCGCTCGCTCCCCAGGTGGGGATCAGTCTATACCTGGAGAAATGATTGTCACGCAGGTATTTGTCAGCAATATTTACATACTCGGAAGCCACCCGGGGAACAGACGATTTCCCGTACTGTACGAGGCGGCGCATGTCGGTAACGTCGTTTATCGGTAGACTTCGGCTGGACACGGCTACTATCCTGACACGGCCGAAGCCTAAGTCGAGCAGCTTCTTAACCGGGCTCGAAGGGAACCGATAAACATGGTCAAGGAACCAGTCTTCACCAGTGATAGCAAGGTCAAAGTTGCCATTAGCCACCTGCAACGGCATATCCTGAGGCCTGATGACCTTCACGCCAAGCCAATCGAAAGCAGACCTCGGTCGCCGGTCAAGTACAT
>FWPV01006552.1_pt1 | contig 22067 bp, 21 predicted proteins | sample 2228371 | NCBI WGS metagenome assembly FWPV01 (sample SAMEA103939776, study PRJEB20133) | metagenome | reverse complement strand
CGGGGAGTTAAAGGGATTGGAGGATTTTGCAACGACTTTTCGCCCATTCTCTTTGTGATTCTTACCTATCAATCCCTTGGAAATCTCATTCAATATCTCTGGCCAGATGTGGATTCCTATCTGATCCAGATCGATTATTTTCTTTTCGGTGTCCATCCTACGGTCTGGCTGGAGCGATGGATCACTCCCTGGCTTACAGATCTCCTCTCCCTGGCTTACCTCAGCTACTATTTCCTTCCCGTGATCCTCATCGTCACCCTCTACCTCAAGGGAAGGAGAATGGAATTCGATCAAACCATCTTCATCTTAACATTCGGGTATTACCTCTCCTTTATTGGGTATATCCTCTTTCCAGCCATTGGGCCTCGATTTACTCAAGCCCATCTCTACACGATTCCACTGGAGGGGAGCTGGATAACCGATTTCGTGAGGGATACTTTAAATGCGTTAGAGCATAATAAGCGGGATTGTATGCCCAGCGGACACACCCAGATCGCCCTGATGGTTCTCTTTTTAAGCCATCGTCATGAAAAGAACCTCTTCTATCTCTTTTTACCGGTCGTGTCTGGTTTAATCTTCTCAACGGTTTACCTTCGGTACCATTATGTCATCGATCTGATGGCCGGAACTGTTTTTGCCATCTTCTCTATCCTGATGGCACCAGCACTTTACAAATTGTGGGAGAGGAGAAGATGGAAAGTGGAAAACAAGAGATAAAGAAACTATTCGGATCATGATCCTCCATCACCTTCTATGTTCTTCCCATAGATACGGTATGTTTTATATCGTTTTCCTCCCATGGCTTCGATACCGTGTTGCATCAGCAGATTGTTTTCAAGAATCCAGGAGCATTCTCCCTGTAGATACCCTTTAGCGATTCCCCGTTTAAAGGTCTCGATGTAAAGAAGACCCTCAATTCCCCTTTTCTGGAAGGAGAGTTTGACACCGAGCAGCATGATGCGGACCAATTTTATCTTTTTTGAGTAGTAGAGGAATTTAATCAGTCCAAGAGGACCTAACTTTCCATTGAGATGTTTGAGGACGACATTATAATCCGGCAGGGCAGCTGAGAAGCCAACCGGTTCTTTGCCCCAATAGGCGAAAAGAACCAGGTCAGGGACCACGAGAGGTTTTAACTGTTTTGCCAGATCATCAATCTCCTCTTCGGTCATAGGAACAAATCCCCAGTTCTTGCTCCAGGAATTATTGTAAATCTCTTTGACTATTTTTAGCTCTTCATCGAATCGGCGAAGACGAATAGGTCGAACGGACAGATTGGGTTCCTTGTTTAAAATGCGTTTGGTGATCCGCTCGAGGCGCGCCTTTTGGAAAGAATCTTTTTCAAGAAGAAAAGCGTATAGATCCATCTCTTTTTTGAATCCCCAACCTTCCACGAGGGCAGGGTAGTAGGGCGGATTGTAAGGCATCATGAGACAGGGAGATAAGTTGAAGGCGTCAATGAGAAGTCCGCACTCGTCATTCGTGGATGGATTCATTGGCCCGATCATCCTTTCCATCCCTTTTTCCCGGAGCCAGGCAGCAACCGTTGAGAAAAGAAGGTTAGCCACTTCAGGCTCATTCACGGACTCGAAGAAGCCGAAAAAACCTGTTTTCTCCTGATGAAAATCAATATAGTGGTGATCGACAATGCCAGCAATCCTTCCAACCACCTCATCTCCGCGACATGAAAGAAAAAGGGCCATCTCCGCATGGGTTCGAAAGGGGGATTTCGGACTGAATTTATGGAGTTGCTCTTTGATGAGGGGAGGAACCCAGTAAGTATTTCCCTGATAGATCTTCCAGGGAAATTGGACAAAGGTGAGAAGGTCTTTTTGAGTCTCGACCTGTCGGATACTTATTCTTTGTGATGACATTCCTTCGTCACCCATCAAATGAGATTCATCTGTTTCCCGACCTTCTGGAAAGCCTCCAGAACCCGGTCCAGTTGTTCATCGGTGTGGGTCGCCATGTAGCTTGTCCGAAGGAGTTCCCGGCCTGGTGGAACAGCAGGGCTTGCGACAGGGTTCACGAATATCCCGTTTTCGAAAAGGAGTCTACACATTCCATAAACTTTGAGTGGGTTTCCGAGAATAATCGGAACGATGGGTGTTTCACTCATTCCGGTATCAAATCCCAACTCTTTATAGCCCTGGAGCATCTTCCTTGTGTTTCTCCAGAGCTGTGTCATCAACTGGGGTTGTTCCTCAATGATATCGATTGCTGTGCTCACAGAGGCAACCAGTGCCGGGGGAAGACTGGCACTGAAGATCATCGATCGACCTGTATGTTTAATAAAATTGATGACTTCCCATGATCCTGCCACGAACCCACCGATGGCGGCAAGAGATTTGCTGTAGGTACCCATGATGAGGTCCACCTCTTGTTCCAGTCCGAAATGCTCTGCTGTTCCTCTTCCTCCTCTTCCCAGCACGCCGACACCATGGGCATCATCGACCATCACCCGAGCCCCGTAGGCTTTAGCCAGTCTAACGATCTCGGGTAAATTGGCAATATCCCCCTCCATACTGAAGACGCCGTCCACGATGATCAGTTTTCCTTTGTCCTTGTTTGAGTCGAGGACCTTTTCAAGGTCTTTCATATCATTGTGTCGATATTTCTTAACCTGACCAAAAGAGAGGCGACAGCCGTCGATTATGCTGGCATGGTCGTACTTATCAATAATCGCTACATCATTTCTGCCGACCAGCGCGGAGATGGCACCCAGATTGGTCTGATAGCCTGTGGCAAAGACCAGGGCGGCTTCTTTTCGAAAAAAACGGGCCAATTTGGCTTCTAATTCTTCATGGATTTCGAGGTTTCCATTCAGGAAACGCGATCCCGCACAGCCACTGCCATACTTTTCCACTGCCTTAATGGCTGCCTCCTTTACCCTCGGATGGTTGGTGAGGCCGAGATAATTATTCGATCCGATCATGATCACCCGCCTTCCATTGACCATGACCTCGGCATCCTGTGCCGATTCAAGTTTCCGGAAGAAGAAGTAATTCCCGCTCTCATAAACTGATCGGTACTGCTCATTGACTTTTTCACATTTTTCAAAAACATCCATATCCCACCTCGCCTTTTGTTAGAGCCAGTTCTCTTTTAAATACCATTCATAAGTGATTTTAATTCCTTCCGCAAGGGAGAAATGAGGTTGATAGCCCAGAATCCTCTCTGCCTTGGAAATGTCACAAAGCCAGTTCGTCTGAACCATCTCCTCCACCTTACCCGTATTGATGAGAGGAGGCTTTTTTGTGAATTTTGCGACCCTTTCTGCCAGGGAAGCAATGCCTGAGATCATCCACTCTGGAATCTGAATTCGGTGTGCATGAATCCCCATCGCCTTTTCAAAAAGATCTCCAATTTGATCAAGACGATAGTCCTGGCCATCAGAGATGAAAAAAATCTCTCCGATCGCCTCCTTTGAGTCAGAAGATAAGAGCAAGGCCTGGACAACGTCCTCGACATAACAGAGGCTAATATGTTGTTCCTCTCTTGAAAAAACTGGTTTAATCCCCTTTTTAAGGACTTTAAAGAAGAAATAGACATCCCTATCCCTTGGGCCATAGACCGCAGAAGGCCTTAAAATAACCAGGGGAATTTGATCGATATGTTCCAGACAAAACTCTTCTCCTCTCCTTTTGCTCTTTCCGTATGGAGAGACAGGTTCGCATTGGTCTTCCTCCCTCTTTTTACCATCATTCTGACAGGGGCCTGCTGCTGCCTGGCTTGAAAGATAGATGAATTTCTTTAATTGAGGATTCTTTTCAAGGCAGGCGTGGATCAGGTTTTCTGTCCCTACGGCATTCACATCCATATAGGTCTGTTCATCGAGTGCCCGGGTCAAACCGGCCAGATGGAAGATCTGATCGACTCCTGTGACAGCCTCTGATAGGGAGGTCGGATCGTTGCAATTCCCCTGAACAGGTTCGATCGGGAGGTTTTTTAACCATTTCAGATCATTTCTATTTCTAACGAGACAACGCACCTGATCGCCTCTTCTGAGAAGTGCCTCAACCAGATGGCTACCAATAAATCCTGTCCCTCCTGTAACCAGTACTTTCAGGGGAATCGACCTCCAAATGAAATTCACTGAATTTTATCCGTTTTTATAAATTTGTCAAGAAAATTGAAAAGTTATAAGTCTTCTTTCGGTTAAGAGAGTTCATATCATCAGAGGTTTTTCTTTCAGGCCAATTTTCACTACGTAAGAAAGTACTGTTGGATGCCCTTTGATAAGCTTCACATCCATTTGGGCCTGGGCTTGCATCGGGGGGAGTTCATTTCCTTGTGAGCAAACCCCTTTAAAGATTTACGTCCCAACTGGGAGAATAGGAGGGGATTGAAGCCCCTGCGTGCCTCATTCCTTTGGTGGAAAGTGGAAATCTTTCTAATGGCCTTTCATTACCTGTGTTTTAAAAAGGTTTTGATTTGGAGATGCGACATGGGATGGCTCTCAAGGGAGTGGAGCCGATTGCCGGTTCATAAGGAGGGCTATTGTCCGTCAGAATATTAATATTTGCTTCCTTCCATCCTGAGAGTTCAAGATCATTTCGTTCAGGAAACCACCAACCATAACTGAGAACAATAACTTTAGGATCGATTTCCTGATCTATCTTTGCTTTCTGTCGAATCGCTCCCCTAGGGGTTTCTATCTCGACCCAGTCTTCCTCCTCTATGCCAAAGCGGGAGGCTGTATCCGGATGAATGAGCATCACGGGATCCGGAGAAAGCTTCCGGAGAGAGGGAAGGTTTCGATAGGCTGAATGGAAATAGTATGGGTCTTTTGCAGAGGTGAAGATGAGGGGGTAGTCTTTTGGATCCTCTTCAAAAGGATGTTGAGGTTCGATAGGAGAGGGAAGGGGAGCATAACCCCATTCTTTCAATTGTTGGGAGTAGAGTTCCACCTTACCTGAAGGAGTGGAAAACCCCTTCTTCTCATATGATCGATATTCCCAATTTCCTTTTAATAGACCGATCGATTTGAAATCGTCATAAGTCATTCCTGAGGGTTTTAAGATGTCATCCAGGCAATCTTCTATATCTTCCCAGAAGTATTCCTTTAATCCAACCTTTTTCCCCAATTCGTTTAAGATTTTTAGATCGGGCCAGCATTCTCCGATTGGGTCTACGATCTTGGGTCTTGCCAGAATGAATCCATGAGGAAGGCCGTAGTGGCCTATATCATTGAATTCAAAATGAGTTGCAGAGGGAAGAAGGATATCGGCCATCTGGGCAGTAGGCGTTAAGAAAATCTCTGAAACCGCAAGAAAATCCAATTTTTTCAAAGCACTTAACGTTTCACGGGCATTGGCATAACTGAGAAGGGGATTCCCGCCCTGGATGTACATGTTCCGGATGGGATAAGGTTTTCCCGTGAGGATCGCTTTGACGATTAACTGAGAAGGCACAAAACCCATCATCGTTGCCAGACGGTATTGGGGGCTGAGTATCTTTTCTTTCTTTTCGGGAAATCTTTTAATCTGAACAAGTTCCCCGGGTCTCATCATGGCAGGAGCTGTCCGGTTCACGTTTCCCCCAGGGGCGTCAAGGTTGCCGGTGATTGCCATCAGAGCGAGGAGGGCTCTGGCGCACTGGAAGCTATGGAGGTTATGTTCAACGGCGTTTCCCCATTGCAAAGAAGCAGGTTTGGTCTGGGCATAGAGCTTGGCGGCCTGGACGATTTGCCCTTCAGGGACCCACGTCATTTTTGAAACCTTCTCCAGCGGATAGCTTTGAAGATGTTCTTTCAATTCAGAAAACCCTTTTGTCCAACGGCCAACGAAAGAAGTGTCGTAGAGGGATTGATCGATGATGGTTTTAAGCATTCCCAACGCGAGAAAGAGATCTGTTCCGGGTTTGGGTTTAATCCAAAGATCTGCTTTCGATGCGACCCCTGTTTTTCTCGGATCGATCACAATCAGTTTGGCTCCTCTGTCCAAAGCCCTTTTTAACTGGGACCCAATCACCCCCTCCTCATTCGTTTGAAAAAGGTTGCTTCCCCAGACTAAGACAGAAGAGGGGGGATGATCGTAGTCCGGGACAGGAAAGAATCCACAGGTCACTATGGAGGCAGTCTCCCTGGGCATATGGCAGATATGGCCAGGAGTGGAGATATTCGGGATTCGAAGAAGATTGGCAAGCCGCATCATTAAGAAAAGTTCGAGCCCCTTTGGCGTCCCCTGGGCAAATGCAATTGCTTCTGATCCAGATTGTTCGATCGTCTTCTTTATATTAAGGGCAATTGTGTGAAGAGCTTCTTCCCAGGAGATACGTGTCCATTTCCCCTCCCCCCTGTTACCTATCCTTTTCATGGGGTGGGTGAGACGGTCAGGGTGGTACAGTCTCTCAATCTGGGCGATACCCTTCGCACAGATCGTTCCACGATTGAGAGGGCAGTCAGGGTCGCCCTCGATCTTCCGAATGTTTCCACCCTCTACATGGACCAATATCCCGCATCCCCCATGGTCCATCCTTGCACAGTAGGTCTTAACGATCATCCTGCATCCTCCGTTCCATTTAAGGTTTTTAATAACACCGAAAAGGCCATTTGACAAGGAGATGGGCACACGGTTCAGGAGACCAAAACTTCTGAACGTTTCTGCGAAAAAACCTACTGACCATTTCCCACTCCACCACGGGGGTATCGAAGTCTATTAAAATTTTACTTGTCTTACGATCAATTCAATGTTATAAAATTACCAAAAAATTTAATATATAAAGGAGGGCCTATGAGTAAGAAGGTGATTGATCTATTGAATGCGGCGCGGTCGAGGGAACTTCATGCCATTGCCCAGTATATGGCACAGCATTATGAACTGGAGGACCAGGACTTTGGAAAATTGGCCACCAAATTTAAAGAGATCGCCATTCAGGAGATGAAACATGCCGAAAAACTGGCAGAAAGGATTCTCTTTCTAAAAGGAGAGCCCACTTCGAAACCTGATGCAGTGGCCAAAAAAGGCCAGACGATTCAGGAGATGCTTAAAACGAATATGGGACTTGAAGCCACTGCCATTAAGATGTACAACGATGCATCCGTTACCTGTGCAGCGGAAAAGGACCAGATTTCAAAAGAGATCTTCGAAGAACTCCTGAAGGACGAGGAAGAACATTACAACTATTTTGAAAATGTGAAAGATCATGTGGAAAAGCTCGGTGCCGCCTATCTGGCAACCCTTACCGGCTAACTCCCTCTTAGGTTCCCCCGGCTCTCTTGCCCGAAGAGGTCGGGGGAATTAAAGCAATCTTTTTTCGAGCACCTTCCAGTGGATATTCTTAAAGAATGCTTCAATGTAGTCCGCCCGTTTTAATCTATAATCGATCATAAAAGCATGTTCGAAGACATCGAGGATGAGGATGGGATTGCCTCCTGAAGGATGGCCCGCTTCGTGTTCGTTAATCCAGAAATTGAATAGTCTTCCAGAAAAGGAATCTTCATAAAGAATCGCCCAGCCAATTCCTCGCATCATTCCGGTTGATTTAAAATCCTTCTCCCACGTTTCGTAGCTCCCGAAATTTTCGGAAATCTTTCGGAAGAGCTTTCCGGTCTGATCGATCCTTTCTTTTCCGCCGAGGTTTTCGAAATAGTATTCATGAAGCCTCATCCCATTGAATTCCCATCCGAGCCTTCTTTTGATTTCTGCATACTCAGGAGAACCTGCTTTTCCCTCCTTGAGCATGCGCTCCAGAGTCTCCAACGACCGGTTCGTCTGTGTGACATAACCCTGGTAGAGGGCAAAGTGATTTTTTAAGAGATTGTCACTGAATCCCTCCATCCCGAGGAGATGGGCGTAGGACTTGGGGTGATAAGCTGGAGGCTTCTCTTTCTTTTCCTGGGCGAGGGAGATTTTTGTGGAACCCGAAAATAGTGCAAGGCCTCCGTATCCTAAGAGAGATAGCAACTGTCGTCGATTGATTGGTAATCCCCTCATCCTTCTCTCCTTTCTCCCTCGAGGATGCCCTACTTCTTGAAGACACTAAAAAGCTTGTCCAGTCCTGACTTCTCAAGTCTTGAGACGGCTTCCAATTCTCCCGGATCGAGCCAGACCCCTTCGCATTCGGAACACTTATCGATTTTAATATGTTTGTAGTCGATCTCGATCAATTCCATTCCACATTTCGGGCATCGCATATAATGGAGTTCCCGGAGCCTCTGCTTTTCCTGTTCGGCCAATTGTTTATGTTTCTCTTCTTCGATCTTCTTTCTTCTCTCAAACTCGAGCCTTGCAAAATACTCTTCCTCAAGTTCACTCGGTTTTTTGACCATATTCCAATTCCTCCTGAAAGGTTCTATCTTTTCTTTTTAAACTCGATCCAATCTTTCATCTGTTGTAAATTTTCAGTCAAGTTCCACCATCCATTCTTGAACGTGGCATAATCGGGAGCTCCGGTCATAGCAGAAGCATATTTCACAGAATTGGCATAAAAGAGCCACTGCCGGATCCACATCTGTTCGATGGCTTCATCAAAGGGGTTCTTGCCCTGTGGAAGCCCTTCTGCCAGACCATGCTTCCATGCCTCAAGCAGAAGAAGCGTTGCATTGAGGCTCATCTGGTCGGTTTCCTTGATGGTATGATCCATCTTTGTGAAGTGGTTACGGACCCAGGTGGTGGCGTGGCATTGTTTACAAAGTCCGGTCATGACTTCCTTTCGTTTCACCTGCTCGTCTTTTGAGATGAGGCCCTGGAGAGCGATTTCACCAGTGAAGGCGGTAGGAAGAGGCAGTCCGTCTTTATTTTTCAGCACGGATGTATCCCCCTGTATGGGTTGGGGGTGGGAGTAGATGAGACCGAATAGTCTGACCCATAACCTGGAGCCAAAGTCATGCGTTCTTTCTACGACGACCTTTCCATCCGGAGCAGTAATGAGACTATTATGGCAGGTGGCGCAAGTAGGTGTCTGAAAATCTTTTCCAATTCTCCATGGGACAGCATTGAAATTCCATTTTGAATCGTTCGAGAAGTAGATATTCCCGTGTTTGCTCTCTTTGTAAACGTTCCATGCAGGCACATCCGGTTCGAGATGGCACTGGGAACAGGTGTAGGGTTTGCGGGCGACCTCAATCGAAAATTGGTGTCTCGGGTGGCAGGCGGTGCAAGCCCCCATACTCCCGTCAGGATTGATCCTGCCCACACCCTGGTTAGGCCAGTTGGCCAGTTTTGGTAGATCAATATCTCCCATGGAGGTTTTCATTGTTTCTGTTCCCACCACCTTGACCTCTGTTCCATGGCAACCGAAACAGGTCTCCTGCCTGGTGAAATCAGATACTTCTTTCTGAACGACCTTTCCCTCTTCCACAGCTTTTTTGCTGATGATCGTTGCGACAAGACCATGATAGACAGGGTTTTTCGTTAGGTTTCCGACGGCATGGGCTTTTTTACTTCCCGAGTATTGTTTCACCTCAACCGGATGGCATGTGGAGCAGTCGTTTGGAGAGACAATGACATTGATGTTGAAACCCATGTGGTCGAAGTTATCCTTATGTTTCTCCGCATTCAAGGCATGGCATTCGTAACAACCCACCACCACCTTTTCAAGGGAGGCGGGGACCTTCTGGGCAGACAGACGCCTTCGGATTTCAGGTTTTTTGAAGACCGAGGCGGGGGATGTTTTTGCATGGAGGCTCTTTTGCCAATCCTCGACAATACCAGGCGTATACACTTTGTGACAATCGAGGCAAGCCAGGGTTTCCTGGCTCAGGGGGGGCTTTAGCTCTTTTTTCGCTGCAGGTTGCGCAAAAAGAATGATGGGGATAGAACAGAAGACCAGAAAAAATCCAAAAACGATCTTTTTCATTTTGATCTCCTTTCCCCTATTGTTGTCATCAGAGGGGCAGATTATTATTCCATGATTTGAACGGAGTTTTTTTAATCAACCCTGTTAAACATGAACTGCCTTGATGAACCTATACCTCATCCCAGGCAATCTCCACTTCAGAGGGAAGTGGAATGATAAAGACCGGTTTTCTTGTTCGGTTTAATACGGCGCTGGAGACACTTCCAAGGAAGGTATGGGCTAAAAACCCTTTTCCATGGGAACCCATCACGATCAGATCGCATTTTTCTTCTTCTGCTGCACTCAGGATTTCATTGGGGGGGTACCCTACGGGAACGAGGATTTTTGAGACGAGATTGACGCAGGAAGAACCAACATGGCCTTCTGCTTTCTGACAAAATGCTTGTAAATTACTTTTTATCTTTTCAACAAATTCCTCGTGACGTTTCTTTTTAAACTCTCCGGACATGGCCACATAGGTTTCCGCATAGGAAGGGATCGGTTCAATGGCATGCAAAATAACGATTTCAGCATTGTGCTTTTTTGCCATATCAATGGCATACAAAAAGGCATAGGATGAGTTCTTGCTCAGGTCAGTCGCATAAAGGATTCGATCGATTTTGGGGATCATGAGAGAAGCCTCCTTTCTTGATTTTATGAATTCCTATTTTTATTAACATACTTGAAAGTGATTTTCATCATAAATTTTTGAGGGCTCGTCATCCCTCTGTTTTGGATCCTATGAGATCCCTGGTCATGCCTCACTGAAGCGTGGGAAAATCCGGTAATCGGGCAGGTCTGTTTCCGAAAATCTTATCAAGTGGTTGATTGATCATGAAGTAGGGTGAGGGTTACCCTACTAAATTGCCGGTGAAGGACCACGGGAGAGTGAGGGGTTACAATCCCTGCTCTCTTTGCCTTGACATCGAATGAAGAGAGGGATTAAATTTAATCGTTTTTCATATGCAAAGAGGAAATTGTTTAACAGCCATTCTATTAGGTGCCGGTGCGTCGAAGAGGATGGGGAAGAATAAACTCCTTCTCCCATGGGGGAAGAAGACGATTCTTCAGCATTGCCTTGACACGCTCCTTCGCACCGAGGTGAAAGAGGTGATTCTGGTGGTCAATGATGAGACTGAGCCCATCGCCTGTCAGAATCGCAATCGGAGGATCAAAGTTGTTCTTAACCCTCATTATAGAGAAGGGATGAGCCGATCTATCCAGCAGGGGATAGAGGCTTCCAACCCGAATTGCAAAGGGTTTCTGATCGCTCTGGGCGACCAACCTTCGATCCCACCTCGAACCATCAATGTTTTGATCAAAGCCTTCCATGAACACAAGGGAAAGATCATCCTTCCCTCCTTCAAAGGCATGTGGGGGCATCCGGTCATTTTCCCCCAATCCTATAAGGCAGAGCTTTTAAGACTAAAAGGAGATGAGGGGGGGAGGACGATCTTGAAGAGATACCCTGAAATGGTTTACGCTGTTCCTGTGAAGGCGCATGGGGTCGTTCGAGATATCGATACACCAAAGGATTACAAGAAAGAGCTGAAAATGAGGCAGCGAACCATCAGACCGAAAAAAAAGGAGCGTCTTTTATGACATCATCCAAGAAATTATCTGAACTGATTATTTTGATCCGGGGGGCAGGAGAGATGGCCAGTGGCGTGGCGCATCGCCTTTTTCAATCCCATTTTAAGATCTGTATGACAGAAGTACCACATCCCGTGGCGGTGAGACGGGCTGTCTCTTTTTGTGAAGCCATCTATGATGGCGAGAAGGTCGTAGAGGGAGTAGGGGCGAAACGCATCGATAGGTTCGAAGAGATCGAATCGATCTGGCAAGAGGGGCGTATTCCCATTCTAATCGATCCCGAGGCAAAAGCGACGAGAACCTTCCTAAAACCTGACATCCTGATTGATGCAATTATGGCTAAGAAGAATCTCGGGACTCGGAAGGAAGATGCTTCCCTGGTGATCGGCCTTGGACCGGGGTTCACTGCAGGTGGTGATGTTCATGTTGTGATCGAGACGAACCGGGGACATAATTTGGGCAGAGTCATATGGAAGGGGGAGGCCGAACCAGACACAGGCATTCCCGGAGAGATCGGAGGATTTACCGCAGAGAGGGTTCTTCGAACGATGAAGAAGGGGATCTTTCATGGGCAACGGGCGATCGGCGACACGGTAACGAAAGGGACAGTGGTTGCCGTCGTGGACGACTACCCGGTGATTGCTCAGATCAGCGGCGTGGTAAGAGGACTCCTCAGAGATGGGATTGAAGCCAAGAAAGGGATGAAGGTAGGCGATATAGATCCAAGGGCTAAGAAAGAGTGGTGTTCTCTCATTTCTGAGAAGGCAAGAGCCATCGGGGGAGGGGTGCTGGAGGCCATTCTGCACCGGTTTAATCGATGAACCATGAAGGCAGATGAAGGACGGCAAGGAAAGCAGAATGGACAACGATCTTTATCAAGGTCGTTGGGGCTCCATGCACGAGAGATGATCAGTCTGACCGGGGCAGGAGGAAAGACCACCCTCCTGTTTCGACTGGCTCAGGAATTGCTTCTGGAAGGGAAGAGGGTGATCACGACCACGACCACCAAAATTAGGGAGCCTTCCGGATCCGAAGGGCCTTCTCTTTTCGTTTCTGAGGATGAAGAGGCGATACAAACCTTTGTCAAAGAGCGTCTCAACGTTGATCGCCATTGTACCCTTGCCACCCAGAGGCTTGCTGAAGGGAAGTTGCAAGGAATCTCTCCCGACCTTGCGAATACCCTCTGGAATCTATATGATATCGATGTATTGATCATTGAAGCGGACGGGGCAGCAGGTCGACCGATCAAGGCTCCGAGGGAAAGAGAGCCGGTCATTCCTAAAAATACCACTCTGGTCGTAGCGATTCTTGGACTTGACGGACTTGGGAAGGAGTTGAATGACCAGAACGTTTTTCAGACAGGCCTTGTATCCAAATTGACAGGCATCCCAGAACATGAGAAAATGACCGAAGAGGGGATGGCGCAATTGATGACCCATCCTCAAGGCTTGTTTAAAGGCACGCCCCCATCCGCCAGGCGGATTGGCCTTCTTAACAAGATGGATGTGTTGGGAGATGAGGCGAAGTCGAAAGCCGAAAAAGTGGCCCAGCTGATTCTTAAACATAGAATGTCCTATATCGAGAGAGTCCTTCTTGGTCAATTAATGAGTGATCCTCCAGTAGTAGAAATTCTTTTTCCATAAGACATCTGGGAGAGGGGAAAGGGAGAATGAAAGACTATGTGAAATTCATCATTGGATTCTTCATCTTTTTAGGCTTCAGCACTCTTCTCCAGGCTCAGGATTTTTCTTTAAGCTATTTCTTAAATAAAGCAAACGCGAGGAATGAGTCCCTCTCTGCAGAGGAGAGAAAGGCACTTTTACATCAGATGGAGAGGCTTTTAACGAAGACGGAAGCGGTTCATCAAAGAATGATGCATCACATCAAGACAGGAGCCCTGGAAATCTTATATCAGGAAGGCGAATTCTGGGTATCGAAGATGACAGAGGATGGAAGATCGATTCAAAATGGTTTCGAGGGAATGGCGGGATTGAAAAAAAAGCCTTTGAGCTTATTGGCTTCTGTCAACCTCTATAAATCTCTAAGGGATCTCGCTTTCAACTTTAATGCTTACAATAATATCCCGGCATTTTCGGGCATGGTGGGGGATCTGGCTCCGGAGTTAGCCCTGTGGGCCGATCCAGTCTTTTATCAACTCTACCTCCTCCCTCTGGTCCGCATCAAAGATGTTGAAAAGGTGCCTTCCCAGAAGGAGAGGACACCCCCACCGAAAACAAAGAAACCATCTTAGAAGGGTGATGCATGAAGGATATCTATCGAGAGATTGTTAAAGGGCTTGAGGGTGGAGAACGATTAGCCCTTGCTACGATTATTCGACGCGTGGGTTCTGCGCCGAGAGAAGCGGGCGCAAAATATTTGATCAAGAAAGACGGGACATCCATTGGCTCGATTGGTGGAGGTTGTGTGGAGGCAGAGGTCTGGCAGGAGGGACAAAAAGCCATTGAGCGAGGGGAAGGAAAGGTTCTTCGGTTCAATTTAACCTCTGAACAACTTGCAGAGGGAGGGCTGATTTGTGGGGGCAATATCGATGTCTTGGTTGAACCCCTCAGGGAAGATTTTTTAAAGATCTATCAGGAAATTTTAGGGGAGAAAGAAAGAGGTGGAGAAGGGCTTCTGGCGACAATTCTCTCCTCAGCGGAAACGGCACTTCCTCCAAAAGATCGCAAAGCCTTTTATAAAAAGTCAGGAGAAAAGACTGGCTCACTTCTGGACAGCCCCATTTTGGATGAAAGAATTTTCAGAGAGATGGAAAGAATATTGAAGGTGAAACAGTTGGAAGTTCTCGCCGTCTCCTTCCCGGAAGAGCCGAAATATCCCTCTGGGAAACTGGAGATCCTTCTGGAGCCGATCTTTTCAGAACCGACCGCCTATGTCTTTGGAGGCGGTCATATTTCACAGCAGTTGGTTCCACTGCTAAAGAAGGTCCACTTTAAGGTGGTGGTCATTGATGATCGAGAGATGTTTGCCAATCGAGAACGTTTTCCCGAGGCGGATGACATCATCCTCACAGAATTTGAAAAGGCATTTGATCATCTCGCGATTGATTCGTCCAGTTATATCATCATTGTCACCCGAGGCCACCTGTATGATGGGTTTGTTCTGGAAAAAGCCATTCGAACGGATGCCCGTTACATTGGCATGATCGGTTCAAAGAAGAAGATCCAAACTCTTTACAAAAATTTGGCAAAAGAGGGCATTCCAGAAAGCCTCTTAAAGAAAGTCTATGCTCCGATCGGGCTTGACATCGGTTCAGAAACGCCCGAAGAGATTGCTATTAGCATTGTTGCCCAACTCATTCAGGTCAGAAGGAAAAAAGTGGCATAAATATTGCTTTCTATTGAAATTAAATAAAAAACTTGACAAAAATCAACCATTTTTGTCAAAATAAGGCAAATTTTGGCCAATTTCAAATGGAGGTGGAAAGAATGAAAAATCAGAGGGGGTTTACACTAATCGAGCTCATTATTATCATCGTGATCATCGGGATCCTGGCAGCAGTGGCCATTCCGAGGTATATCGATCTAACGCAAGAGGCAGCGGATGCTACTGCGAGAGGAGTTCTGGGAAGTTTGAGAAGCGCGAACTCCATGCTTTTTGCAGACCGATTGGTGAAAGGGACACCCGGCACGTTTACGATGGGAGATATTGTAAACAATGCAGTCATTCAGGGAGTGACCTATGCGGCAGGGGCAACCACTTTCGTGATGACAGCAGGCGGAAATGTCTATACTTTCACCTTGACACCTACTCCCAATGTTCCAGCCACTTATGGGACCATTAGCGCTGCAACAGCCACTTGGTAATGGACATGAGGATTGAACAGAAGAGGAGGGACGATGATGAAAAATAGGAAAGGATTTACGTTGATTGAATTGATTATCATTATCGTGATCATCGGCATTCTGGCGGCAGTGGCCATTCCCCGATATATTGACTTGACACGGAATGCTGCGGATGGGACAGCTAAAGGGGTTCTTGGATCCCTCAGAAGTGCCAATGCCCTGTTATTCGGTCAACGCATCCTGGGGAATACCCCAGGAACCTATACCATGGGAGCAATCGCTGGTGCTATGGCTGAATTAAGGGGATTTAGTACGGCAGTGGGAGCCACGACCTTTGTGATGACCGTTGGTGGGATGACATATACCTTCACCCTGACCCCGACTCCAAACCCCCCAACCACTTATGGTTCTATCACTGCGGGGACAGGAACGTTTACTACGTGGTAAAAAGATTGCTTTCAAACTGATCAAGCATAGTGAAAATACCATTTCGTGGATTAAAAAGGGTCAAATCACCTGGTTTCCTTGCTGGTTTGACCCTTTTTATTGTCCTCTTTCTTTTTTTTAACGATCTTTACAGGGATCGATACCTTTTTTCAGAGAGGGACCTGACCTCCTATTTCATCCCACCACGCTTTTTCCTAACAGAAAGTTTGAAACAAGGAGATTTTCCACTATGGAATCCTTATCAATTCACCGGCACCCCTTTTTTGGCTAATCCTCAAAATGGGGCCCTCTATCCCTTCCATATCCTCTTCCTGTTTCTTCCCTTCGACATCGCTTTCAATGCCATCATTATTCTCCATTTCTTTTTGGGAGGACTCTTCACCTCTCTTTTTGTGAAAGATTTAAAAGTGAGAACAACGGGGGCTCTTCTCTCGGGATTGATCTTTATGCTGGGGGGCTACCTCCTTTCTGTCCATAGCCTTCTCACCATTCTTCTTTCTGTCATCTGGACTCCGCTTATCATGCTCTTTTTTAGACGGGCAATGGACCAACCCGGGCTCTGGAACGAACTTCTGTACACTCTTTTCATCGCCCTTTCTTTTTTAGGGGGAGGCATCGAGATTGTTTACGGGAATTTCTTTGTTCTTTTATGGATGATCTTTTTTCCAATTTCCTTCCAATCCATCTTTCCGGTTCAACATCGATTTCCGAATATCTTCCTGAAAATTCGATCCTTGGGAATGGTCGCCTTCTTCTCCCTGATGCTCTCTGCCCTCCAACTGTTTCCTTTTCTCGAGCTTTGGGTCCATTCGATTCGAGGCCAGGGAATCTCTTATGCGGAAGCCACCCTATGGAGCTTTGCCCCCAAGGATTTCCTTCTCTTCTTTTTGCCCGATGCGTATGGCTATTTCTTAGATATGAAAAAATACTGGGTGACCCAATGCTGGCTCAAAACCATGTATACTGGAGGATTGCCATTTCTATTAACCTTTTTCTTCTTCCTTTACGGGGACCAGCGTAAGCTCTTTCTTTCTCTCATGGGGCTCTCCCTTTTCCTCGCCTTCGGTCAATACAATCCACTCTATCCATTCCTTTACCAATATGTGCCCTTTCTCAATGGCATTCGGTACCCTGTCAAATTCCTCTACCTCTTCATCCTCTGCCTTGCTATTACTTCAGGGCTGGGGTTTGAAAAACTGATCCAGTTTTCAAAAGAGAAGAAAAGGATGGTCTTGCCCCATCTTCTGATGGCCCTTGCCTTCCTTTCAGGAGTATGCCTTCTTGGAAGTGTGCTTGGACACGCCCCAGTGGAAGATTTTTTAAGAGGAAAGGGGATTGACTTCCCAGCATTTAATCATCTTTCCGTCAATCTCTATCATGCCAAGCGGTTTTTCTTCTATCTCACCCTCTTTTTTCTTCTATTGCGAATCGGTTACGAAGTGGGCTGGAAGGATTGGGCCAAAGGGTTGTTGGTCTTCTTCCTCGTTGCAGACCTCTTAGGGAATATGGGCTTTTATGGAAAAGAGAAAGCCGAGGATTATTTCAAGATGACAGAAGCCCAAAAGAAAATGGTCACGGGATCTCACACCCACCGTTCCTTCTCTACGCCCAAGACCCTTTCTCTGGAAACCCCCATCCTCATTGCCAATGCCACCCCACTGGAGTTGATCCAAGAACGCCATCTTCCGACCTTGAACATGATTTTCAAAATCCGTGACATTTGGGGAATTGATGTGGTAAGGCTCAAGAGAAATGATGAACTTTATAAAACCATGATCCAACTCCCTTCCATCTCTTCGAGCCATCTGATCGATCTTTATGGGGTAAAATACATCGTCTCTTTGACCTTGATTGACGATCCTCGTTTTGAACGGATCTATGCAAGGTTGGAGGGCCTTGAGGGTTCAGAGGAAGATTTGCTCAAAGAGAGTACTATCAAATTGTACCGTTATCAAAACCCGTTGCCCAGGGCATGGCTGGTTCAGGAGGCAAGGGTGTCCGATGCCCAAGGGATACTGACTGCCATGGCTCAGAAGGAGTTTTACCCCCGAAGAGTGGTCTATCTTGAAGAGGCTCCACCTGTTGGAGTAAAAGGAGAGGGAGTTCGGGAGGAGACCGGTATCGTTGAATTCGTTTCAGAAAGCAATAATAGAGTGTCCCTAAGGGTTGAAACAACGGGAAAAAGCTTTCTTGTTCTGAGCGACACCTATTATCCGGGCTGGCGGGTCTTTGTCAATGGCAGGGAAGAGAAGATTTTCCGCGCGAATTATCATTTTCGAGCGGTCCTTCTGCCCCGAGGAAAACACCGAGTCGAATTTATTTTCAGTCCCTTCAGTGTGAAAGCGGGGGGTGCCATCACGTTTCTGGGAATCCTGGGCAGTTTGTCAGGTTGGATGGGTTTCCGATACCGACAGAGATTACGGATGGGGGCGTCATGACCAGTGCTTTATCCGCCCATCAGGTTTCTCAAAACGAGAGGATGGGGGTCGAGAAGACCAATACCTTCACCCTGCTTCTGCTTGAGGAAGCTCAAGCCTACCAGGCGTGGCTCTTCAAGCAAATCCGCCCCTTCTTACAGGGAGACATCCTCGAAGTGGGATGTGGAATCGGCAATTTGACCGGGTTTTTCCTCAGTTACGGAAGGGTATGCGCAACGGATGTTCAAGAGAAGTACCTGGAAGTCATTCGAGAAAAATATGGAAGCCATCCTCAATTGATCGGCACCCTGGTCTGGGATATCCGAACCAGTCCTTTCCAACATTTTCAGAGGAGCTTTGATACCCTTGTCTGCTCCAACGTTTTAGAACATATTGAAGATGACCTCACTGTTCTCCATCATTTCTATCAGATCCTTTCAGCTCGAGGGAGGCTTGTCCTGTTGGTTCCTGCATTGAAATGGTTATACAATCCACTGGATCAAAATCTTGGGCATGTGAGGCGATATGCCAGAAAGGAGCTGGCAACCAAGATGAGACAGAGTGGCTTCCGATTGCTCCAATTGACTTACTTTAATCCTTTTGGGATGTTGGGATGGTTTGTCAATGGTTCCCTCTTGAGAAGACGCCTTCTCCCTGAGCAACAGGTGAGAGTGTTTAATCGATTCGTTCCTCTGTTCCGATTCCTTGAACAGTTTTTGCCCAGATGGACGGGACAGTCCTTGATCGCCATAGGAGAGAAGTGATGAAGCTATCGGTCATCATTCCGGTCTATAATGAAGCCAGAACGATCCTCGAAGTGATCAAACGGGTTCAGGAGGTTCCTTTTGAGAAAGAGATTCTTGTAGTGGATGACTGTTCCAAAGATGGGACCACTGAAATGCTCCAGACTCAAGGGGAAGGGATCAAACTCTTCCTCCATCAGAAAAACCAGGGAAAAGGAGCTGCTATCCGCACCGCTCTGCCTCATATTACCGGTGACATTACCATCATTCAAGATGCCGATTTAGAATACCGTCCTTCTGAGTATCCGCAATTGATTGCTCCTATTGTCGATGGGGTGGCTGATGTGGTCTATGGGTCCCGATTTCAGGGCGGAACCCATCGGGTCCTCTACTTCTGGCACGCGGTCGGAAATAAGATCATTACCACCCTTTCCAATATGCTCACGGATCTGAATCTTTCGGATATGGAAACGGGCTATAAAGTATTTCGCTCTGAAATCCTTAAAGCCATGACGATCGAGAGCAATCGTTTTGGGTTTGAGCCGGAAGTGACTGCCAAAGTGGCGAAGATGGGATGCCGTATCTATGAAGTTCCCATCTCTTACTGGGGAAGGGATTATTCAGAAGGGAAGAAGATCAATTGGAAAGACGGTTTTGCAGCCATTTACTGGATCATTAAATTTAACTTATTTCGTTAATCTTTTTCAGTGCTCATTGCTGACAAAAAATATCTCATTTCATCCATGCTGCCATCTTTGAAGATGAGAGGGGAAGGCGGTTAATAGGCCACGCGATCCACTTCCTCCCGTGTGGTCATTCCTTTGATTACTTTCAACAGTCCATCTTCACGAAGGGAGAGCAGCCCTGCCGTTTCTCGCGCCGCCTCGCGGATGGCGTTGGATGAGGCTTTTTCCGAGATGAGACGCTTAACCGTTTCATTCACCACAAGCAGTTCGAAGATCCCTTTCCGCCCCAAATAACCTGATTGTTTGCACTGTTTGCACCCCTTCCCCTTTGCAAAACGGGGTGGTTCTTTCAATGCAGACAGATGTTCTTTCATTTCCCGCAATACTTCCTCTTCAGGGGGCATTTCAGTTTTGCAATGGGGGCAGATCGACCTGACCAATCGTTGAGCCAACACCCCGATGATGGAGGAGGAAATGAGATAGGGTTCAACCCCTATATCGAGGAGTCGAGAAACCGCCTCTGTGGCATCATTGGTATGAAGCGTACTGAGCACAAGGTGTCCTGTCAATGCAGCCTGAATGGCAATCTGTGCCGTTTCTAAATCCCTAATTTCGCCTACCATAATGACGTCTGGATCCTGGCGGAGAATGGATCTCAAACCGGTCGCAAAGGTGATTCCTGCTTTGGGGTTGATCTGAGTCTGACGGATTAAGGAGAGCCGGTATTCCACTGGATCTTCAATGGTGATGATGTTCTTGTTTACTGAATTAATCAGATTGAGGGAACCGTAAAGGGTGGTTGTCTTACCGCTTCCTGTCGGTCCAGTCACTAAAATCATGCCAGTCGTCTTACGAAGAAGTTGTTTGAATTGTGTTAACATCTCCTCTGAGAAACCGAGGTCCTCCAGGGTGAGAAGGGGGCTGGTCTGGTCCAGTATCCGAAGCACGACATTTTCACCGTAAATGGTCGGAAAGGTGGATACCCTGATATCGAATCCCCGTTGATCCATACGGATATTAAAATTCCCGTCCTGAGGGGCCCGCGTCTCGGCAATATCCAGTTCTGATAAAATTTTGACTCGAGCGGTCAAGGCAGGGTGAACCGATTTAGGGAGGGAGAATGTCTCATAAAGGAAACCGTCGATCCGAAAACGGACCCTGAGGGACCGTTCATCGGGCTCGAAGTGGATGTCGCTGGCGCGGTCATTGATTGCCTGCATCAACACCACATCTAAGATACGTGCTGCTGGAGCCCCTTCCACCGGGCTTGTTTGAGGTTCTTTTGCCTGGAGATCGTAGGTCTTTCGGTATTCCGCAGGTTCGGTTGAAGAGGCCGTTGACTCCTGAGCAGACATCTGTCTGATGGTGCTTTCCATCATTGAGGCACCAGCCCTGTAGTATTGTTCGATGGCCCTCTTGATCTTTGCCTCTGTGCTGATGGCTATTTCCACATCGCTTTTCGTCCGGTTTCGAACCTCATCCAGGGCGACGATGTTGAGAGGATTGTCAATGGCTACCGTTAAGGTGGCTCCAATTTTAAAAAGGGGGATCAAAGTATGCCTTTTTGCCACATCCTCAGGCACGGCCTGAACAATTTTGTCGTCGATCAAGTAGGTATCGAGGTCCACATAGGGAAGGTTAAAATAATCGGCTAAACTCTGATAGACCACCTCGTCCCTGGCATAGCCCTTACGGACGAGGGTTTGCTCCAACCTCTCTCCTGCCTGCCTCTGCTCCTGGGAAGCCTTTTTTAATTGGTCAAGGGTGATGACCCCGAGATCGACTAAAAATTCCCCAAAACTCTTTTTCTGAACCATAATGCCTCCGACATTTAATGATCAGACACCAAATCATTACCAATCTTCAACAACCCCTTTCGAAATTAAAGCAATGTTTGGTTATGGGATAGGGTGCCCCTTTTTCACTTATTTGTTTTTAGCATCTGATGAATATGCCTCCTGACCTTTGACGCCAGTTCGGGATAGCCCTTTGAAGACGACTGAATAAATTGCTGATAGTGCTGGATAGCAAGTTCCCTGTTGCCCATTTGTTCATAGAGGAGGCCCAGGTTGTAATGGGTCACTCCGTGAAGAGGATCAATGGAAAGGGCTTTCTGATAAGATTCGATTCCTTTTTCAATCTGGCCTCTTTTTTTATACAATGTTCCCAGATGGATATGACTTTCCAGATGATGGGGGTTAAAGGACAGAAGGTTTTGAAACATGGCGATGGCTCGTTCGTCTTCCCCTCTCAACAGGAGAACGATGCCAGCGTTATTGATCGCTTTTTCATAACGGGGGTTCATCTCGATTGCCTTCTGGTAGCATAGGAGGGCATTCTCCAGATCTCCCATTTCCTGGTAGAGGAGTCCGAGATTGTTGTGTGCCTCGATATAATTCGGATCCAATGCGATCACTTTTTGATAAGATTGGATTGCCCCTGCGACATTTCCCTGCTGATGGAAAACGACTGCTTCATTAAAACGATGAATCAGCTCTCTTTGTAAATGGTGGTTCTTACTCTCTCCCTGGACCAGCATCACCGGTTGGGAGGGGATTTCCTCTCTGGGAGGGGGAAGAGAAGATCGGGGGGGAGGAG
>FWPV01006551.1_pt1 | contig 22069 bp, 17 predicted proteins | sample 2228371 | NCBI WGS metagenome assembly FWPV01 (sample SAMEA103939776, study PRJEB20133) | metagenome | reverse complement strand
CAGGGGATCGCCCGGCGCCAGGTGAACGAGCAGGAAGCACACCAGGCTCACGCCGGCCATGATCGGCAAGGCGTAGAGGATGCGACGCAGTGTGTAGCGCAGCACGGGAGGCATCCGGCCCGGGCGGCGGTGCCGCCCGGGCGCCGGTTTCTCAACCGCTGATATCGATGGGCGCCAGATCGATGAACCAGGACCGCGGCTGCACGACGTTCTTGAGCTTCGGGCTCAGCATCCGCGGACCCACGTCGTGGGCCACCCACAAGAACGGGGCCTCCTCGACGATCCGCTTGTGCAGCCGGGCGAGCGCCCGGTCACGGGCGGTCGGGTCGAAGGCCGTGCGGGCCGCGCGGACCAGCTCCTCCATCTCCTCGGAGTTGAAGAAGCCCCAATTGTTGGAGTTGGGCGGGAACGCACTGCGGGTGACGAAGCGGACCATGGCGAAGAACGGATCCATGGCCGCGAAGGTCACGTTGATCGCGTTCGCGCCGCGGGCGTTCGGGTGGTTGGCCCCCTCGCGCCAGGTGGTGAACAGGGCGTTCCACTCGATTACCTCGAGCTCGACGTCGAAGTAACACGCTTTGAGCGCCTGCTGCAGCCACTCGTTCATGAGCACGGGCTGCATCTGGCCGGAACCCGAGGCGGAGGTGAGCACCTTCACCCTGAGCGGCTTGGCCTCGGAGTAACCGGCCTCGTTCATGAGCTTGCGGGCGGCCGGCAGATCGAAGCGGATGTCGAAGGAGGGCTCGCCCCACCAGGGATGGCCGGGCGGCACGGTACCCTTGGGCACGCCCATGAGCCCGCCCAGGAGCTGCTTGAGCTCTTCGCGGTCGATGCACAGGTTGGCGGCGTGGCGCACGCGGATGTCGCGCCAGGGCGAGCCCTCCAGGAAGGAGAACTGCCAGGGCCAGACGTGCGGCTGCGGATTCTGATAGAGCACGAAGCCGCGCGCCTTCATGGCCGGGATGGCATCGGGCGCCGGCGCCTCGATCCAATCCACCTGGCCGCCCAGGAGCGCCGCGGTCCGTGCATTGGCCTCGGGCATCGGCAAGAGCACGATGCGGTCGAGCTTGGGCCGGCGCCGCTCGTCCCAGTAATCGCGGTTGGCGACCATCTCGAAACGCTCGCGCGGCACCAGGCGCACGCCGCGGAACGGCCCCGTGCCCGAAGGCTCGGCGGCGAACGCCGCCCAGGCGCGCTTGGCGCGCTCGGCGGGGTCGGTCACCTCCGCCGGCACGGCGTCGTAGAGCTTCCGCCAGTGCGCGGGCGAGGCCATGAAGAGGTTGGTGAGGTTGTAGGGCAGGAAGGAATCGGGCTCGGAGGTGGTGAGCTCGACGGTGAGGGGGTCGATGGCCCGGGCGCTGCGCAAGGTCGGCATCCGCGAGGCGGTGACCCCCACCTGGCTCGGATCGAAGTGCGGCGCCTCGCGATCGAGCACCTTGCGCACGTTCCACACCACGGCTTCGGCGTCGAACGGCGAGCCGTCGTGGAAGCGGACACCGGGCCGCAGCTTGAAGACCCACTTCTTGGGATCGGTCGGGTCGACCGCCCACTCGGTGGCGAGGCCCGGGATGATCACCGAGGGCTCGTCGGCCTTGGACAGGTCCCACTGGGTGAGGGAATCGTACATCGGGATCCCGGTGAACCGGTTCCCCTCGAACCCCTGATCGGGCTGGCCGTGGGTGCGCGGGATGTCGGCCGCGGTCATGCCGATGCGCAGCACCTTCTCCTGGGCTGAAGCAGGCGTCGTCAGAGCGCTGGCCAGCACCAGGCCGCTCACCAGCGCGCCCCACCCGAGCTTCCTCATGACGCGTCGCACCTCCGAGTTGGGTTGTCGGGTTTCGTTCTCGGGCCTCCCCGCCGGCCCGATCATCGCCGTCACGGCCGAGCGCGCAAGCTCGATCCGGCGACGGACGATGCGCATCCTGTTCAAACCGTGAGCAGCCGACGGGCGGCCGCGCGGTCGAGGCTCTCGCGCGTCCCCTCGAGGACGATCCGTCCCCGGTCCATGATCAGGAACCGGTGGCCGAGCTCGAGGGCGAAGTCGAGATATTGCTCGACCAGCAGGATGGCCATCGTGCCCTGGCGGGCGAGCGTGCGGACGACCTCGCCGATGAGGGCCACGATGTTGGGCTGGATGCCTTCGGTGGGCTCGTCGAGCAGGAGCACCCTCGGCCGGGTCACGAGCGCCCGGCCGATCGCCAGCTGCTGCTGCTGGCCGCCCGAGAGATCGCCGCCGCGCCGCCGGGCCATCGTGCGCAGGACCGGGAAGAGCGCGTAGACCTCGGTGAGCGGCAAAGGCTCGCCTCGGCCGCGTAGCGCCGCCAGGCCGGTGAGCAGGTTCTCCTCGACGGTGAGCCTGGGGAAGATCTCGCGGCCCTGCGGCACGGCGGCCAGGCCCAGCCGGGCCCGGCGCCAGGCCGGCAGCCCCTCGATCGGCCGGCCGTCGAGCCGGATGGTCCCGGCGCTGATCCGCTCGTGACCGAGCAAGGCCTTCAGAAGAGTGGTCTTGCCCACACCGTTGCGGCCCAGAACGCAGGTCACCTCGCCCGGTCGCAGGGTCAGCGACACACCGCGCAGCGTGTGACTGGCGCCGTAGTGGAGATGGATGTCGTGCGCTTCCAGCACGGCTCAGCGTCCGAGATAGACCTCGACCACCGCCGGATCGGCCTGCACCTCCTCGACCGATCCCTCGGCCAGGACCCGGCCCTCGTGGAGCACGGTCACCTTGGCGCCCAGCGCGCGCACGAAGTGCATGTCGTGCTCGACGACGAGGATCGTATGACGACGGCGCAGCGAGAGGATGAGTTCGGCGGTCTTTTCGGTCTCCGCATCGGTCATGCCGGCCACCGGCTCGTCGAGCAGGATCAGCCGCGGGTCCTGGATCAGCAGCATGCCGATCTCGAGCCACTGCTTCTGGCCGTGGCTCAAGGTCGAAGCCGGCGCGTCGGCGAGCTCGGCCAGGCCGATGGTGGAAAGCGTGGCCTCGATCTTGGCGCCGACCGCGGGATCCGGCGCGGCGCGCAACAGGCGCAGGAGCCCCCAGCCGCCCTGGGCCGCGAGCTCCAGGTTGCGGGCCACGGTGAGTCGGTCGAACACGGTGGGCTTCTGGAATTTGCGGCCGATGCCCAGCCGCGCGATCGCCGTCTCGTCGAGGCGGGTGAGGTCGCGGCCGCCCTGGAACAGCACGGTGCCGCCATCGGGCCGCGTCTTGCCGGTGATGACGTCCATCATCGTGGTCTTGCCGGCCCCGTTGGGGCCGATCACCGTGCGCAGCTCCCCCTCCTCCAGCACCAAGGACAGCGAATCGAGGGCCTTGAAGCCGTCGAAGCTCACGGTGACGCCGTCGAGATAGAGAAGGATGTGCGGGTCGAGGAGCCGACCGCCGGGCAGCCGGACGGGCTCAGCGGCCATGGGCGGCCTCCACCGGTCGCGCCGCCGGCTCCACGGAGGTCACCGGTCCGGGTCGCCGCGCGGCCCGTCGCATTCTGAACAGGCCCACCAGACCCGTCGGTAGAGCCAGGGTGACGAGGACGAACAGCCCGCCCAGGACGAACAGCCAGAGATCGGGCACCGCCCCGGTGAGCCAGCTCTCGAGGGCGTTGACGAGCACCGCGCCCAGCACCGGGCCGACGAATGTGTCGCGCCCGCCGACCGCGACCCAGATCGCGATCTCGATCGAGGCCACCGGGCTGAACTCCGAGGGGTTGATGATCCCCACCTGCGGCACGTAGAGCGCACCCGCCAGACCCGCGAGCATGGCCGAGGCGGTCCAGATCGCGAGCTTGGCCCGCAGCGTGTCGTGCCCGAGGAAACGGGCCCGCGCTTCGCCGTCGCGGATCGCCACCAGCAGGCGGCCGAAAGGCGAGGCCCGCAGATGGGCCACCGCGAGGAGGGCCGCGGTGAGCACGAGGACGGTGGCGATATAGAGCGCTAACCGAGTTTCGATCGCTTGGATCGGGAAGCCCAGGATGTCCTTGAAGTCGGTGAGCCCGTTGTTGCCGCCGAAGCCCATGTCGTTGCGGAAGAACGCCAGCATCAAGGCGTAGGTGAGCGCCTGGGTGATGATCGAGAGATAGACTCCGCTCACCCGCGAGCGGAAGGCGAGCCAACCGAACAGGAAGGCCAGGGTACCGGGGACCAGTAAGACCATCAGGAGCGCGAACGGGAACCAATCGAAACCGTACCAGTACCAGGGTAGTTCCTTCCAGTTCAAGAAGACCATGAAATCGGGCAGCACGGGATGAGCGTAGACGCCGCGCGGCCCGATCTGGCGCACGAGGTACATGCCCATGGCGTAGCCGCCGAGCGCGAAGAAGGCGCCGTGGCCCAGCGAGAGAATGCCGGCCATCCCCCAGACGAGGTCGAGCGCCAGCGCGAGGATGGCGTAGGCCAGATACTTGCCCAACAGCGGAACCATGTAGTCGGGCAGGTGGAAGGGACTGCCCTCGGGCACCAGCCGATTGAGGACGGGCACGGCCAGGGCGAGGGCGAGGCCGGCGCCGAGCACCGCCAGGCGGGTGGTGCGGTCCATCTCAGGCCTCGGCCGCCCGGCCGCGCAGCGCGAAGATGCCCTGCGGCCGTCGTTGGATGAACAGGATGAGGGCGAGGAGCACGAGGATCTTGCCGAGCACGGCACCGGCCACCGGCTCCAAGAGCTTGTTGACGATACCGAGGCTCAGCGCGCCCACGAGCGTACCCCAGAGATTGCCCACCCCGCCGAACACGACGACGATGAAGCTGTCGACGATGTAGGCTTGGCCGAGATTGGGGCTGACATTGTCGATCTGGGCGAGGGCGACGCCGGCCATGCCGGCGATCCCCGAGCCCAGCGCGAAGGTCAGGGCGTCGATCCGCGGCGTGCGGATACCCATGGTCTCGGCCATCCGGCGGTTCTGGGTGACGGCGCGGATCTCGAGGCCGAGCCGGGTCCCGCGAAGGAGCCCGAGCAGCAGGAGGAAAACGACCAGGGCGAAGCCGATGATCACCAGGCGGTTGGTGGTCAAGGCGAGACCGGGCGTGAGTTCGACGAGCCCGCTCATCCAGGAGGGTGTGACGACCTCCCGGTTGGTCGCGCCCACGCCCAGCCGGATCGCCTGCTGCAGGATCAAGGAGATGCCGAAGGTGGCCAGGAGCGTCTCGAGCGGCCGGCCGTAGAGCCGGCTGATCACCGCCCACTCGATGAGCAGACCCACCCCGCCGGAGACCAGGAAGGCCGCCGGCAAGGCCAGGCCGAGCGAGGCGTCGAGCCATTCGGGGGCGAACGCCCGCAGGATTTGCTGCACGCCCCAGGTCGCGTAGGCGCCGAGCATGACCATCTCGCCGTGGGCCATGTTGATGACCCCCATGACGCCGAAGGTCACGGCCAGGCCCACGGCCGCGAGCAGCAGCACCGAGCCCAGGCTCACGCCGTGGAAGAGCATCTGCACCAGCTCGAGGAGCCGCAGCCGGGTCTCGACCCGCGCGATCGCCTCGTCGAGCTCGCGGGCCAGATCGGCCCCGGCCTCGGACGGCAGACCGGCGCGGGCCGCGGCGAGCTTGCCCAGCACCGCCGGCGAGGGCTGCCCGGCCAAAAGCCGCGCGGCCTCGGCACGCAGCGCGGAGGTCGGGCCGTGATCGAGGAGAATGGCCGCGCGGGCGCGGGCGAAGGCGGTCCGCACGGCAGGGTCGGCTTCGACCGCGAGAGCCGCCTCCAGTTGGGGAAGGACCGCCGGATCCGGTCGCGTGAACAGCGCCTCCGCGGCTCGGAGCCGCACCGCGCGGTCGGGGCTCGCGAGCGTGAGCGCTCCGAGCGCGCCTTCCAGCGCCCGCCGGATCCGGTTGTTGATCCGCACCGGGCGCAGCGCGGAGGGGGCGAGATCGACCTCGCTCAGATCGCTCGCCCGTACGATCCGCCCGTCGGGAGTGCGCACATAGGGGTCCGGATCGCCCGCACGAGCGAGGAGTCGGCCGTCGAGCAGCGCGCGCAGCACGGGCTCGGCGGCCGGCGCGCCGGAAGCGGCGATCGCCCCGATCGCCCGCTCGATCGCGTCCAGGTTCCCCGAGGCCAGCGCGCTCGAGGCCTCGGCCGGAACGACACGCGGCGCCGTCTCGTCGGCGCGCGCGAGTGGGCCGCACAGCAGGGCCAGGATGAGCGCCAGGGCATAGGCGAGGCGGGACATGGGGCGGGGATCCTCGCGGGGAGGCCGGCGGCGGCCGGGGAGCACGCCGCCGCCGGCGGGCGGGAGGTGGGCAGGTGCGTGATCAGCCGCCGCCGCACTTCCCGGTCACGACGTTGAAGTTGCCGCAGCGCATCGGCGCACGCCAATCGGCGATCAGGTCCTTCGAGCCCTCGAGGTAGTCCGACCACTCGTCACCCACGACCAGGCCCGGGGTCTGCCAGACGATGCTGAACTGGCCGTCGGCCTGGATCTCGCCGATGAGCACCGGCTTGGTGATGTGGTGGTTGGGCATCATGGCCGAGAAGCCACCCGACAGATTGGGGACCGCGACGCCGATCATCGCGTCGATCACGGCATCAGGGTCGGTGGTGCCGGCCTTCTCGACCGCCTTCACCCACATGTTGAAGCCGATGTAGTGCGCCTCCATCGGATCGTTGGTGACCCGCTTGGGGTCCTTGATGAAGGCGTGCCACTTCTCGATGAACTCTTTGTTCTCGGGGGTGTCCACGCTCATGAAATAGTTCCAGGCGGCGAGGTGGCCGACCAGGGGCCCGGTGTCCAGCCCGGCCAACTCCTCCTCGCCGACCGAGAAGGCCACCACCGGGATGTCGGTCGCCTTGATACCCTGGTTGGCGAGCTCCTTGTAGAACGGGACGTTGGCGTCCCCGTTGATCGTCGAGACGACCGCGGTCTTCTTGCCGGCCGAGCCGAACTTCTTGATCTCGGCGACGATGGTCTGCCAATCGCTGTGGCCGAACGGGGTGTAGTTGATCATGATGTCCTCGGCCTTCACCCCCTTCGACTTGAGGTAGGCCTCGAGGATCTTGTTGGTGGTGCGGGGATAGACGTAGTCCGTGCCGGCCAGGACCCAGCGCTCGACCTTCTCCTGCTCCATCAGATAGTCGACCGCCGGGATTGCCTGCTGGTTGGGCGCCGCGCCGGTGTAGAACACGTTGCGGCTCGACTCCTCGCCCTCGTACTGGACCGGATAAAAGAGGATCCCGTTGAGCTCCTCGAAGACCGGCAGTACCGATTTCCGGCTCACCGACGTCCAGCAGCCGAACACCGCAGCGACCTTGTCCTTGGTCAACAGCTCGCGTGCCTTCTCGGCGAACAACGGCCAATTGGAAGCCGGGTCGACGACCACGGGCTCCAGCTTCTTTCCCAAGAGGCCGCCTTTCTTGTTCTGCTCGTCGATGAGCATCAACATGACGTCCTTCAACGTCGTCTCGCTGATCGCCATGGTTCCCGACAGCGAGTGAAGGATGCCGACCTTGATCGTCTCGGCCGCGGCGGCCGGATGCGCGAGTAGCGCCAGAGCTGTCGACGTGGCGAGCAGCCAGCGGCGGGTGAAGCCGGTTGCGGACATCGATGCGGGTCTCCCCTCGAGCGTGTTGCAGCGCAGCGTCCGCTGCCGATCGAGCAAGCCTCGTGCCAACACGAACGGGGGCTCCCGGCGAGCCGCGGCGCGACGATGCTGCACGAGAAGGCGGCAGATCGCCCGTTGCCGCGCCCGATCCGCCTATTCCGTAGGCAGTCGCCGACGAGCTCTTGACCGATCGACCGCGCTTTGCGACGCGCTCGCTCGTGAACCCGTCGGCCGCCCAGCTCGAAGCTCGTCTGCGTGCCCGTACCGCCCGGTTCGGGGTGATCGGGCTCGGCTATGTCGGCCTACCGCTGGCGCTCGCCGCCGCCCGGGCCGGCCTCGAGGTGCTGGGTTTCGACATCGATCGACCCAAGGTCGAGGGCCTGCGGGCCGGCCGCTCGCCGCTCGCCCACATCGGCGATGCCGCGGTGGCGGCCGCCCGGGCCTCGGGCCGGTTCGATGCCACCGCCGACTTCGACCGGCTGGGCGAGCCCGATGCGATCGCCATCTGCGTGCCCACCCCGCTCGGCCGGCACCGCGAGCCCGACCTGTCGTTCGTCGAGGCCACCGCGCGCGCGATCGCCGCGCGGCTGCGGCCGGGCCAGCTCGTGGTCCTGGAGTCGACCACCTGGCCCGGCACGACCCGGGAAGTCGTCAAACCGATCCTGGAAGCCACCGGGCTGCGCTCGGGTGTGGACTTCTTCTTGGCCTACAGCCCCGAGCGGGAGGACCCCGGCAACCGCGACTTCACGACCGCGCGGATCCCCAAGCTCGTGGGCGGCGACGGCGAGCCGGCGCGCGATCTGGCCGTCGTGCTCTACGGCTCCTTCCTCGAGCGGGTGGTGCCGGTGGAGAGCTGCGAGGTGGCAGAGGCCGCCAAGCTCACCGAGAACATCTTCCGCGCCGTCAACATCGCGCTCGTCAACGAGCTCAAGCTCGTCTTCACGGCCATGGGCATCGACGTGCACCGGGTGATCGACGCCGCGGCCACCAAGCCCTTCGGCTTCATGCCGTTCCGCCCCGGCCCCGGGCTCGGCGGTCACTGTATTCCGATCGACCCCTTCTACCTCACCTGGAAGGCCCACGAGGTGGGCGTCCACACTCGGTTCGTCGAGCTCGCCGGCGAGATCAACGCCGCCATGCCGCGCTGGGTGGTCGAGCGGTTGGCCGAGGCGATCGACCGGCGCTTCGGCAAGGGGCTCTCGGCCTCGCGCATCCTGCTCCTGGGCGTGGCCTACAAGAAGAACGTCGACGACGTGCGCGAGAGTCCGGCCTTCGTGATCTGGGAACTGCTGCAGGCGCGCGGCGCCGAGGTCGCCTTCCACGACCCGCACGTGGCCGAGATCCCGCGTACGCGCGAACACGCCGGGCTCGCCGGCCGCCGCTCGCTGGCACTCGATCCGGCGACGCTCGAGGGCTTCGACGCGGTCCTGGTGGTCACCGATCACGACGCCGTCGACTGGGGGCTCGTGGCTCGCCACGCCCGGCTGGTGGTCGACACCCGCGACCGGCTGAGAGCCGCACCCAACGTCGTCGCCGCCTGAGGATGGCGCAACCAGTGGTTGCGCACCTATCCGCTTCCATCTATCGTCACCCCATGGGTCGCGAGGAGCCGCAGACATGTTCGGGCTGTCCAGTCGTCGCGTGTTGGTCACCGGTGGGGCGGGCTTTCTCGGCAGCTTCTTGTGCGAGCGGCTGTTGGCCCAGGGCCACGAGGTCCTGTGCGTCGACAATTTCTTCACCGGCCGGCGGCGCAACATCGCCCATCTGCTCGACCATCCGGGTTTCGAGCTGTTGCGCCACGACGTGACGTTCCCCCTGTACGTCGAGGTCGACGAGATCTACAATCTCGCCTGTCCCGCTTCGCCGATCCATTATCAGTTCGACCCGGTACAGACCACCAAGACGTCGGTCCACGGGGCGATCAACATGCTGGGCCTGGCCAAGCGGGTGAAGGCCAAGATCCTGCAGGCCAGCACGAGCGAGGTCTACGGCGATCCCATGGTCCACCCGCAGCGCGAGGACTATTGGGGTAACGTCAATCCGATCGGCCCGCGCGCCTGTTACGACGAGGGCAAGCGCTGTGCGGAGACCCTGTTCTTCGACTATCACCGCCAACACAAGCTCAAGATCAAGGTGGCGCGGATCTTCAACACCTACGGGCCGCGCATGCATCCCAACGACGGGCGGGTGGTCTCGAACTTCATCGTCCAGGCGCTGTTGGGGCGGCCGCTCACCGTCTACGGCGACGGCAGCCAGACCCGCTCGTTCTGCTACGTCGACGATCTGATCGAAGGTCTTTTGCGGCTGATGGCCACCCCGGATTCCGTCACCGGCCCGGTCAATCTGGGTAACCCCGGCGAGTTCACCATCCTCGAGCTCGCGCAGAAGGTCATCGACAAGACCGGCTCGCGCTCGCGCATCGAGTTCCGCCCGCTCCCGGAGAACGATCCCGCCCAGCGCCGGCCGGACATCACCCGGGCGCGCGAGCTGTTGGGTTGGGAGCCCACGGTGCCGCTCGACGAGGGCCTGGTGCGGACCATCGCCTATTTCGACGAGCTGTTGCGCGAGGACCCCGAGGCGGCCCGGCGCCTGGGCGGTCGCGACTGAGCCCGGGAGCGGGGCCCGTGAGCCGCGGCACGGTTCTGGTGACGGGTGGCGCCGGCTACGTTGGCAGCCACGCCTGCAAGATCCTGGCGGCGGCCGGCTTCGAACCGGTCACCTTCGACAATCTCTCCACCGGCAACCGCTGGGCGGTCCGTTGGGGCCCCTTGGAGCTCGGCGATCTGTTGGACCCGCACGCGCTCCATCTGGCCTTCGTGCGCCATCGGCCGTGTGCCGTGCTGCACTTCGCCGGGGCGGCGCTGGTGGGTGAGTCGGTGCGCGAGCCCACGCTCTACTGGCGGCGCAACCTCGTGGGCTCGCTCAACCTGGTCGAGGCGTGCCGGATCCACGGGGTGGGCGTCCTGGTGTTCTCCTCGACCTGCGCGGTCTACGGCACGCCTACCACCGTGCCGATCACCGAGGAGACGCCCAAGGCCCCGATCAACCCCTACGGTGCGTCCAAGCTCGCGGTCGAGCGGCTGCTGGCCGATGCCGAGGCCGCCTTCGGGCTGCGCTTCGCGGCCCTGCGCTACTTCAACGCCGCCGGCGCCGACCCGGAAGGCGAGATCGGCGAGCACCGGGCGGTCGAGACCCATCTGATCCCCTTGCTGCTGGATGCGATCCTGGGCCTGCGTCCGCCCTTGCAGGTGCTGGGCACCGACTATCCGACCCCGGACGGGACGGCGATCCGCGACTACGTGCACGTGACCGATCTGGCCGTCGCCCATCTGCGCGCCCTCGAGCATCTGTTGGCCGGTGGGGCCTCGCTCGTGTGCAATCTGGGGACCGGCGAGGGCCATTCGGTGCGGCAGGTGATCGAGGCGGCCGAGCGGATCACCGGCCGACCGGTGCCGCGGGTCGAGGCGCCGCGCCGGCCGGGTGATCCGGCGGTGCTGGTGGCCGATCCCGGTCGCGCGCTGCGCGAGCTGCGGCTGTTGCCCGCCAACCCGATGGGCCTCGAGCGGATCCTGGAGACCGCCTGGGCCTGGCACGCGGAGCACCGCGCCCGCCGCTTGCGCGAGGGTTGAGACTACCCCGGCGGCTGTCGCGTCGAATAGCGATTTGCGCGCATAACGTGCTTTGCACAAAATCAGGGGTTGCGCACTGGCGCCTTCTACCTTAGGGTTAAGATCGACAGGAACGAGCGCGCCAAGGTCGTAGCGGCGCCCGTTCCGCGAACTCCGCGGTGCGCTCGCCCGCGCCGATCCGAGGGAAGGCCCCGTGCCGTGAGCGTGAGCCGAACCGAGCTCCAGTCTCTTGCGGCTGGCGGGTTGCGGGCCGAAGGCCCGGATCCACTGCTCACCCGAGCCGTCGTCAGCGGCTCGGTCCGTCTGGCCGACATTGCCGTGATCCTCGGCGCCGGCTTCCTTGCCAGCTGGTGGCGGTACGGGGCGAGCGGGCCCGAGTTCCCCGATCTCGTTCAGCTCGTGCAGCTGTGCGGTGTGCTGGCCGCGGCCCTCGTCTTCACGGCGTCGCTCTCCTACGAGCTCGAGAGCCTGGGGGATCCGGGGCGAGCCCTGGGTGCGCTTGCCGCCGCCTGGTCGGCTTCGATCGCCGCGGTGTTGGTCCTGCTCTACGCACTCAAATCGGGCGATGCGGTGTCCCGCTTGTGGATCGGCTCGTGGTGGGGATCGGGGCTGGTCGGGTTGACGGCTCTAAGGGTGGCGGTGGCGCTCGCGATCGGTCGCTTGCAGCGATCCGGCCGGTTGCGCCGGGCCGTGCTGCTCGTGGGAGACGAGTTGGGCCGCGCACGATTGACCGAGAGGTTGCGGTGCGACGCTGCCGAGGAGGTCGATGTCGTTGCCAGCCTGCCTTTTCCGGGTGCCCCGGCGGGAGACGAACGGGACCGAAAGCCGGGCGGTCTTCACCCCTTCGCGCGGTATCCCGAGCTCGCGGCGCTGTTGCGCAGTCGGCGGATCGACGAGGTCGTCCTGGTCTGCGATGGGCGGACGCCGGGCGACCTCGAACCGTTGCTGCGTTGGCTTCGGGCCTTCCCGGTCTCGGCCAGCCTGGTCACCGAAGAGCTGGGCGGGCGGCTGCCGGTCGCCGGTCTCGCTCGCCTCGGTGAGGCCCGTCTGTTGCGGGTCGTCGAGCCACCGCTCGACGGGTGGAAGCGGCTCCTCAAGGGCTTGGAGGATCGGCTGTTGGGCACGGTTCTCCTGATCCTGGCGGCCCCGCTCATGCTGGTGATCGCCCTGGCGGTGAAGGCGACCTCACCCGGTCCGGTTTTCTACCGGCAGCTGCGCCACGGCTTCAACCAGCAGCCGATCACGGTTTTGAAGTTCCGGACCATGTACATCGATCGCTGCGACGCGCCGGACGCTCCGGTCGTGAACCAAGCGACGCGCGACGATCCCCGGGTGACCCCGCTCGGTCGTTTGCTCCGGCGGACCAGCCTCGATGAACTGCCGCAGCTGATCAACGTGGTCAGAGGCGAGATGAGCCTCGTCGGGCCCCGACCTCACCCGGTTGCGTTGAACGAGACCTACGCAAGGCTGATCGACGGCTACCTCGCTCGGCACCGGGTCAAACCCGGCCTCACCGGTTGGGCACAAGTGAATGGTTGCCGAGGAGAGACCCGAACGCTCGAGGAGATGGAGAAACGTATCCGCTACGATCTTGAGTACATTGAGAGATGGTCGATACTCTACGATCTGCGTATAATAGCCCTTACTGCGTACACGGTTCTATCACGTCGAAACGCGTGGTGAAAGTGAGGTCCATGCGAATGCACGTTTGCCATGTGACTAGCACTCTTCAAGGAGGGGTTTGTACATCCATTGCGCAACTCTCACGTCAACAGGCAGCACACGGTCACGAAATTACTCTCGTTTACTCTTCGATTCGCGATGAAGTATGGTTTCACCGTAGAGCACTGGACCATGTGCGAGCAGTGGTCCCGTGGCGCGTCGGCCGTCAGTTGTCGCTCCGTGACATTGCTGCATTTCTTGAGCTGGTGACAATCTTGGAGCGAATTGGACCGGATCTTGTGCATTTGCACTGCTCCAAAGCAGGCGCGCTCGGGCGGATCGCTACGCGATGGATGGGGCTCCCCTGCGTCTACACACCCCGCGGTGTGGCTTTCCTGCGAACCGACAAGGCGTGGCGACGCCAGCTCTATCGTGCCCTCGAATGGGCTCCCGGCAGGCTGGGGATACCCGTCACGGCATGCTCGTGGAGCGAGGGGGCGGAATTGTGCTCGGTCGCATGCTCGGTTCACGTGATCCCCAACGTGGTCGACCTCGCAGGCCTCGATCGCGCGGTTGCCGAAGCGCAGCGCACCGACTGCCGGTTCACGATCGGGATCCTCGGCCTGATCAAAGACCAGAGGATGCCTGGGCTCGTGCGAGAGCTCGTGTTGCGGACACCCGCTGCCTGGCGCTGGGTGTGGGTCGGCGACGGGGCTCTTCGGCGCGTGGTCGAAGGCCTGCCCAACCTCGAGATCACCGGCTGGTGCCGACGCGAAGAGGCGCTGCGTCGCGTTGCAGAGGCCGACGTCGTGCTGCACGCGTCGCGCTGGGAGGGGATGCCGAACGCGCTGCTGGAGGCCATGGGCATGGGCAAGCCCGTGGTGGTCTCCGACGTGGTGGGCACGCGCGACGTCGTCAGCGACGAGGTCGACGGCCTGTTGGTTCGTGACGTCTACGCGATCGAGCCCTACCTCGCGGCGCTCGAACGGTTGGCATCGGATCCGGAACTTCGGCTTCGCCTGGGTGCCGCCGCGCGGGCGAAGATCGCGCGCGACCACGACCCCGATCGGATCTACGCGCAATGGGAAGAGGTGTACGCGCTGGCGCTGGAGCGGGCGCGTTCCTGGCGTCGCCGCGCGCCGATGCGCCCGTCGGCAGCCCGGCTCGCCCGTGCTCCTTTCGAGATGGACCATTGAGATGCTCGCAACTTCAGCGGGTGGGACCTTCGCCGGAAGTGCTTGTCGGCTGCCCCCAGGCCGGTCGTTGCGAACAGCCCTGCCGCTTGGGCCTTCAAAGAGTCGTCCGGCGGTCAAAGAGCTAAGCGCCTCCTGGCTGCGGGGCCTCCCAGGCCAGCTCCCCGATCAATCGAGGGGAAAGGCACGACCGACGTGAGGGATGACCCGCAATGGAAAACCTTGTCGACATCTCGACCTCGCCAGCGGTCACAAGGCGGTGTTATACAACCGTCTACGGGGACTAGTTCGCGCATGTGTGGCGTAGTGGGCGTCTTGACCCGTCCTGGTCAGCAGGCCGACCCCTCAGTAGCGGCGATGCTTGACCGGCTCCGCCATCGCGGGCCGGACTCTTTTGGTCTGTGGTCGGATTTTGAGGCAGGAGTGGTTCTTGGGCATCGGCGGTTGGCCGTCATCGATCTCTCGCCGGCCGGGCGACAGCCGATGCTATCGTCGTCCGGCCGGTACGTTTTGACCTTCAATGGGGAAATCTACAATTTTCGAGAGCTCAGGGAGGAGCTCGTCTCTTCGGGTCAAAGGTTCCGCGGAACTGGCGACACGGAGGTGCTCCTCGCGGCTATCGAGCGTTGGGGCCTCGAAGAAGCTTTGCGGCGCTCGGTCGGCATGTTTGCCGGCGGCTTGTGGGACCGCCGCGAGCGCCGCCTGCGACTGTTCCGTGACCGCATGGGCGAGAAACCCCTCTACCTAGCCAAGGCCGCCGATGGCTTGCTCTTCGCCTCCGAGCTCGGCGCGCTGGCCGCGTGGCCGGGCCTCCGGACCACGCTCGATCCCGCGGCCGTGCGCGCCTTCTTCCGCGGCGGCTACGTCCCGGCGCCGTTGTCGATCTGGCGCGAAGTGCGCAAGCTCCAGCCAGGTCGCGTTCTCGAGCTGGCGACGGAGGACCTGGCTCTGCCCGAGATCCCCGTACACCGTGCCCGCTCCTATTGGTCCTTGATCGAGGTTGCCGCCGCTGCGCTGCGCGCTCGGGTGCCGCTCCACGACGACGACGCCGTAGTGTCTTGCGAGCAGCTGCTCCTCGATGCGGTTACGAAGCAGAGCGTCGCGGATGTCCCGCTCGGGGTCTTTCTTTCTGGCGGGATCGACAGTTCACTCGTGCTCGCCCTTCTTCAAGAGGCGACCGGACGACCGGCGCGGGCGTTTACACTGGGCTTCGAGCAGGAAGGATACGACGAGCGCGCAGCTGCGAGGCGGATCGCGGGTTATCTCGGCAGCGAACACGTCGAGCTACAGTTGACGGCCGGGCAGATGCTTGAAAACATCCCACGCCTCGCGCGGATCTTCGACGAGCCGTTCGCCGATCCCTCGCAGCTGCCCACTTTGCTCGTCGCCGAGCTCGCCCGTCGGCACGTGACTGTGGCCCTTTGCGGCGACGGTGGCGACGAGCTGTTCGGCGGCTACGATCGCTACCTCGCGGCGCGCCGGCTCGCCTCGTTGCTGCGCGCTCCGCGCTCCCTGCGGCGCTGCGCGGCAGCGGTCGTAGACGCCTGCGGGGGTGGACGGCTCTCGGGTGTCGTGGGCCTTCTTCCGACACGGGTGCGCGGTCCGCTTGCCGCAGCAGTGGCGGGCGACCGCCTCCGCAAACTCGCGACAGCCCTGGCGGCCGAAGACGAGGTGCAGCTCGTCAGGCGTCTTTCGAGCGTTTGGGACGACCCGACGGACGTCCTCCTTCCGGCCGATTCGCCCGAGGCCGACTGGTGCGAGCCCGAGAGGGGCGGCCTCGCTCCTGATGACCTGTCGGAGCTAATGATGCTCGGCGACGCGCTGTCTTGGCTGCCGGACTGCGTCCTCACGAAGGTAGACCGTGCCACGATGGCTGTTAGCCTCGAAGCGCGGGCGCCATTCCTCGACCACCGCGTGGTCGAGTTCGCATGGCGAGTTCCGATCAATCTCAAGATTCGCGGCGGAATGGGCAAATGGCTGTTGCGCCGGATCCTCGCGCGTCATCTGCCGGAGCGGCTGCTCAATGGGACCAAGATCGGCTTTCGCCCTCCCCTCGGCGCTTGGTTACGAGGCCCTTTGCGCGACTGGGCGGAGAGCCTGCTCTCGCCGAACGTGATTGCGGACAGCGGTCTGCTCGACACGCGCTCGGTGGCCCGCCTGTGGCGGGAGCATGTCGAGCTCGGCCGCGAGCGCGGCGACCGGCTCTGGACGATCCTGGCTTTCCTCGCATGGCTGGACGCCGATCGAGCTGATCGCGCGTCATCCAAACTCCACGCCCCGGCCGAGGCCAGAGCGGGGCTCGCGCTGGCCACCGCCCGTGCCGGAGGGGCACCATGACCCATTCCCTCGACGTTCCCGCCCCGCGCCCATCATCGGGGCGCGCGTCGCTTGCTCCCGACACCGACCTTTGCGCCGACCGCCTTGCCCAAGGTCGGCGCCTTCGCCGCCTCGCTCGGTCGTTGGCCGCCGCGGTGGACCGAGAGCGATTCGCGCCCTCACTTCTCGGCGCGTTCGTCAACCCGAACTTTCCTACGCGGCGGCGGATAGCCGCCTTCGTGCGCCGGCAGGCGCATCTGCTGACCGGCGAGGTGCTCGATTTCGGCGGTGGCGAAATGCCCTACCGGCGCTTCGCCCACGCCCGTAGCTGGCGCAACGTCGAGTATGCGCCGAGCCTCGACGGTGCGGATCTTCTGGAGATCGCACGTCGCAATCGAGCCGCCCACGAGCACATCCTTTACGATGGCCGGCGTCTTCCGTTGCCCGACGGCTGCATCGACACCGTGTTGGCGACGGAGGTCTTCGAGCACCTCTTCAACCTCGAGGAAATCTTGGCGGAGATCCATCGCGTGCTACGACCCGGTGGGGCGCTCGTCGCGACCACGCCCTTCGCGATGTACGAGCACGAGATCCCGCACGATTTCGCGCGCTACACGAGCTTCGCTCTTCGCGACCGACTCCGCAGGGCCGGCTTCAGGGTCGAGCGCATCGAGAAGCTCTCGGGCCCGCTCGCGGTCTGGCTGCAGATGGCCACTTGGTTGTGGTGGGAGCCGGCCCGCCGCGGCCGACGCCTTGCCTGGCTCGGCGCGCCCACATTGCCGATCGTCAACGTGCTGTGCTGGCTCCTGGAGAGGAAAGAGACCTCTTCAGCACGTTATTTTCTCAACATCGGCTGTGTGGCCTTCAAGTCCGCCCAATGACTTTCCCGATCCCCTTTTCAGCATGAGGACTCCCCACGGTGTCCACGAATCTCCGACGCTCCACGCGGCTAACGTCGCTCGGCGTACCGACACCTTCCGGCGCGCTTTATCGCTCCCGTGCCGTCCGAAGTCTGTCCCTCCACTCCCTTATTTGGGCTCTTCCTCTCGTCGCCCTCATCGCCGGAGCCAACCTCGAGCTCCTACCACTCCCGTCCCGCTTCTCGGCTGACAGCGTCTTGGTTCGCGAGCTCGCTGCGGACTTTCTCTGGCGCTCCGATGACACCAACGAATCCTGGTCTTATTTGCGCATCGCCTCCTTTTTTTTCCATCTGTCCTTTGTTTCGCCCCAACAATTTGCACTACTTGTTGGGCTCCTCTATGTCTACGTCTCTTTCCGATTTGTGCGCGATCCATTTTTTGCCCCCGTCCTTGCGTTGGCATTGCTACCATCGGCATTGCTGTGTTTACCCTACGCGCAAAAGGATACGATAAGCTCCCTCGCCGCCATTGTCATTGTCGTAGCATCACGTCATGTTCCTCCGCAAAGCTTTTTGTTTGCTATCGTTGTTGCACTCATATACGCTGCCGTCGCGTTTTTTGTTCGCCCATATTATGTAATTATGGCCGCTTGTTTTCTCTGGCTTCGGCTATTTTTTTTGCGATCCCCCCTGGCACGCGTGTTAGCACTTGGCCTGCCTGTCTTTGTCACTCTATTGCTCGCCACGGGTCTTCTCGGCGACTATCATATTCAGCTCCAGAAACATCGCGATTTTTATAATCTTCATCGGATATTCTCGGACGCTGAAGGACACCGCACAGCGTTTACAAATCTCGTATCACCCGATAATATGTTGCATTTCTTCGTCAATTATGTGTATGCGGCCGTTATATTGAGTTTCCCTTTCCTGAAATTCGGAACATGGTTTGATGCCGGCGCAACCATATATTCCATTATCCTGATGGGCTTTTTGATCGTCATGTTGGTGCGAAACCGGGATGCGCATCCGTTTGCTAACCTGATTTGGTCCCACATGATGACTTTATGGATATTTGATCCTGACGTTGGCTCATACCAGAGGCATTTATCGACAATAATGATTTATCTTGCGCCACTACTTCACTACTTGGAATTGCCACCCGCAATTAAAAGCCTACTCGTTTCCCCACGCCTCGTTTCGCGAAGCAAGGCGAAGCCAGGCAATGGCGTTTAGGCGACTCTGCGGGACCAGCCTGGCCGATCGAGCCTTCCGAGGCGAAGTCTCGTCGGCTCGCGTCGGGCTGCGGCTTACTTCCCTTCGGTGATCGACGTTTGCGTCGCTACGACGACATGCACTGCCAATTTCTGTATGACGTGCGCTATCAAGAATTGTGGTACTTCAGCATGTCAGCCAGGTAAGACCTTGAAGGCGGAGTTGCGTAACGATCAGTCATGCCATCATAATAAGCGCGTGCAAATTGCAAGGCTTTATCAGGCCCGGCAAGCCGCCACGTCATCGCCACGCCTATAGCAAATATGCCCAACGTTGCGAGCCAGCCGTAGTATCGGGGCATCCTGTAACCTAAATTCCGAGCGACAATTGTGAAGCGTTCGGAATCCGGTGAGCAACTAACAAGCCCGTGGCGTATTCTGCGATTGCCCCACTTGAGATCGATCAGCCACCACCCTCTAGAGGCTTGGTCGGGGTGAAAATAGTCAGCTTGGAGCCCCAACGCCGCGCGGTACCCCAAGCGACGGAGCCGCTCTGCATATTCGTTGTCCTCACCCCATATGAACATCTCCGCCTTCGGCGGTCCTGCGCGCCGTGCAGCGGAGGCTTGCACCAGTACGCCATTAAAAAAGGGAGGCTTCGAGCAAGGCGCGGCGTCGAGTCGGTGTTCTTTTGATGAGGACATGCCGCCGTTCGCCGCTGACACGGCGCCGACAGGGAGGGCGAGCTTCCGTGGATCCGTGATCGACCGCACGACCGGACCGACTATTAGGTAGCCTTCGCGCTCCGCCACGCGAAGGAGCTCCGCCAGGCATCCGGGCGAGGGATAACCGTCGTCGTCCATGAGCCAGAGCCAGTCGGCGCCCATCGCCAGACCTTCGCGCACGCCGACGTGGAAACCGCCGGCGCTGCCGGCGTTGCCGGCGAGGCGGATCACGCGCACGCTCGGAAACTCCGCCGCCACCATATCGGCCGTGCCGTCGGTCGAGGCGTTGTCGACCACGAGCACCGCGTCGACCGGCCGGGTCTGGGCGAGCGTCGCGCGCAGGTTGCGGGCCAGGAGATCCTTGCGGTTCCAGGTGACCACGACCGCGACGACTTTGGGCGACCGGCTCATCGAACGACCTCCTTCTCGAACAGCGCCAGGGCCGCCGCAACCGCCTGGTCCATGTTGAAGTATTTGTATTCGCCCAGACGACCCGCGAACAGCACCTTGCCGTCGAAGCGTCGGCTCGCCGCGGCGTAGAGGTTGTAGCGTTCGCGATTCTCGTCCCGCGGGATCGGGTAATAGGGCTCGTTGCGGCCGGGCTCGTGACGTTCCGGGTACTCGATAGCGACGGTCGTGCCGCAGCCGTTCTGGCCGGTCATGTGCTTGAACTCGCTGATACGGGTGAACGCGTATTCGGTCGGATAGTTGACCTGGGCGACCGGTTGGTACGGGTTCTCGCCGTAAAAGCGGAACTCGAAGCGTAGGCTCCGATACGGCAGATGACCGTACTCGTATCCGAAGAACTCGTCGATCGGGCCTGTATAGATCATTCGGTTCCATGTGATCTCGCCCGCGACGTCACGATAATCGGTCTGAAGCATGATCTTGATCTTGGGGTGGGCGAGCATACGGCGGAACAGCGCCGAATAGCCCTGCAGCGGCATGGCCTGGTAGGTATCGGTGAAGTAGCGGTCGTCGACGGACACCACGACCGGAACCCGCCCGGTCACCGATGGTGAGAGCTCCTCGGGTCGAAGACCCCATTGCTTGGCCGTATAACCTTCGTAGACGTGGCGGTAGACGTAGTCCGCGAGCTCGACGAGCTCCGGCCGGTTGCTCTCCTTGAGCCGCAGGATCGGCACCCGTGCCCCGTGGCCGAAGCTCTCGACCAGGGCCTCCTCGATCCGCTCGGCCGATCGGCGCGGGAACAGCGTCCGCAACGCCGTGAGGTTGAACGGAACCGGCACCAGCTGCCCCTCGATCCAGGCCCGGACGCGGTGGTAATAGGGCCTCCACTCGGTGAAGTTGGAAAGATACCGCCACACCTTTTCCGAGTTGGTGTGGAAAATGTGCGGCCCGTATTTGTGTACGAGGACGCCGTTCTCGTCGTAATAGTCGTAAGCGTTGCCGCCTACGTGATCCCGCCGTTCGACGATCAGCACGCGCTCACCCAGATGCGTGGCGATCCGCTCGGCGAGCACGGCACCGGTGAAGCCCGCTCCCACGATCAGCCAGTCAGTGCGCATGCGCTCGGCTCCCGATCATCCGCTTGCCCGGCAAGCTGCGTTTGCGCGCCAGATGGACGAGGACCCCGCCGGTCACCACGACTTCCGCGAGGGTCGCGGCCGAGGCCATCCCGACGGCACCCGAAACGGCACCCAGAAGAGCTCCCGTCGGAAGGCACACGAGTCCCGCCAGAGCGAGGATGCGCACGAAGGCGCCCTCTTCACCGATCGAGAACATCCATTGGATCCCCAGAATGTTGCTCACGCAGATCAGAGCCGGGAGCGGCGCCAGGACCCGAAGGACCGAAGCGGCCGCCGAAAATTCGGCCCCGAGCACGAGCGGGGCGATCACGTCGGCGGTGAAGAACAGCCCCAGCCCCGCCGCCACGCCTATGCCGGTGACGCCGAGCGTGACGCGGTACGCGAGCCGGGCCGCGGCTGTCGGATCCTCCTGCCAGCTTCGCGCCAGGACCGGGTAGAGTGCCTGCCCCAGCGGGCCGGCGAAGCAGGCGATCAGCCGGGTGAGCCGATCGGCCGCCGCGAACAGGCCGACCTCCTCGGGCGGCGCCACCACGCCCAGCACGAGCACGTTGGCCGTCGTGTAGGTGAGGATCGCGGCCCGGAACAGAAAGCCGTGTCGTTGCTCGTACAGCGCGCGGGCGACCCCTCGAGTGGAAGGCCGCGCGCCCCGCAGCGGCACCCCGGCCAGAAGCAACCCACCGAGGAAGGAGACCGCACCGGCGATCGCTTGCAGCCAGATCACCCGCGCGGCTTCACTCGGTTCGTGCACGAGGAACAGAATCCCCGCCGTCGCCACCGCCTTGACCGCCACGTCGAAGGCCAGGAACCGCCCGATCCGATCCCCCGCCTGAACGAGCCAGAGCGGTGCGAAGCCGATGCCCACACCCGCAGCCGCCGCCGCGAGCAACAGATCGCCTCCGATCGGCAGGATACCGGTGGCGCCGAGTCCGGCGAGGGCGACGAGTGTCGCCAGCGCCAGAACCACTTTGCTGGCAAGGATCGTTCCCGCGACGTTCGCCCGCAGCGTGGGCGAACCGGCCTGCAGCAGCGCTCGCGTCCCCGATTGGGCGTGCCCGTAATCGACCAGCACCGCCATCGTCGTGGCGACCGCCTGGCCGATCGCCAGCGCACCCCAGGCCTGCGGCCCCAGCACCCGCGTGAGATAGGGAACGCTCACGAGGGGCAAGAGAACGGAGGCCAGATTGGCGGCGTAGAACGCCACCGAGCGCCCGGCCACCCGCCTCTCCAGCCCGCTTGCCATCTGCGCCCGGTGCTCTCCTGTCCCCGCCGCACGCCGGGTGGCCGCTCCCCGGCGCCGCCGACGAGGCGATCGCCCGCCACGCCGGTGCGACGGTTCTACTACTCAGGGTAGCGCCGATGGTCAAGATTATCTACTTTTTTTGTCGCCCCCCCCCCCC
>FWPV01006550.1_pt1 | contig 22070 bp, 18 predicted proteins | sample 2228371 | NCBI WGS metagenome assembly FWPV01 (sample SAMEA103939776, study PRJEB20133) | metagenome | reverse complement strand
CGCCGCCCGCCGAGCGCCACGATGACCGGTCCGCGCCGGCCCCCGCCGCGCAGCAGCGCGCCCAGCAGGCGCCCGAACACTGTCAGCATCATGATCCCGAACAGGATGCCCATCAGCCGGATGTTCAGGCGGCAGTCGCCGTAAAGGATGTGGCTGTATTCATGCGCCACAACGCCCTGCAGCTCGTCCCGGTCCAGCCGCTCGAGGGCGCCGGCGGAGACGGCGATCGCCGCATCCTGCGGGCTCCAGCCGGCCGCGAAGGCGTTGATGGAGGGCTCCTCCTCCAGCACGTAGACCTCCGGCACCGGCAAACCGGAGGCGATCGCCATCTCCTCCACCACGTTCAGCAGCTGGCGGAGCTTCGGGTCGTTCGTGGCCCGGTCCACCCGCGTGCCGCCGAGCGCGCGCGCCACCGCGCTGCCGCCGCGGCGCAGCGCCAGCGTCTTGTAGAGCGACCCCAGCCCGGCGAGCAGGACCACCGCCACCGCCGTCACCGCCAGCCGGCCGGGCTCCCACAGCGCCGTCGCCGGGCCGTATCCCATCCCCTCCGCCGCGACCAGCGACTCGTAAAACACGATCCCCGCGGTCACCGCCAAATACACCGCGACGATGATCAGCACCAGCGCGGCCGCGTAGTAGAAAATCAGCCGCTTGGTCCTGCGGAGCGCCCGGTCCTGGGCAGCGAAGAAGTCCATGCGCGGAAAGGGCCTCGCCCGCGCCCGGTCAGGTGAAGCTCACCTTCGGGGCCTCCTTTTCGGCGGGATTCTCGATCACGAACAGCTCGGCCGGCAGGAACTGGAACACGCCCGCCACGATGTTGGCCGGAAATTGCTCGCGGCGCGTGTTGTAGGCCATGACCGCGTCGTTGTAGGCCTGGCGCGCGAACGCGACCTTGTTCTCGGTCGAGGTCAGCTCCTCGGTCAGCTGCATCATGTTCTGGTTGGCCTTCAGGTCGGGATACGCCTCGGCAAGGGCGAAGAAGCGCGTCATGGCGCCCGTCAACAGCGTCTCGGCGCCGACCAGCCCCTTGATCGCGCCCGGGTCCGCCGGGCTGCCGGCCGCCCGCGCCTCCGCCTGCGCGGCATGGTTGCGCGCCTTGATGACCGCCTCGAGCGTCTCGCGCTCGTGCTTGAGGTAGCCCTTGGCGACCTCCACAAGGTTCGGGATCAGGTCGTAGCGCCGCTTCAGCTGCACGTCGATCTGCGCGAAGGCGTTCTTGAAGCGGTTGCGCAGCTGCACGAGGCTGTTGTAGACGCCGACGGCGTAAAACACCGCCAGCAGCACCACCACCCCGAGAATAATCAGGATCATCGTCGCGTTCATGCCGCCACGTTGCCAACCGGCCCGCCCCATGGCCAGTCAATTTTCTCACCCATCACCCATCAACCAACAACCATCAACCAATCCCCAAATCACGCCGGCTTGGGCAGGCGCTTCTGGCGGATCAGGTCCATCACCAGCGCGGGCGCTTGGCCGCGCCGGTACAGCTCGGCCATGGCCTTCATGTACGGGTCCATCTTGCCGAAAATGAACTTGTACCCGGAACAGAGATAATTGAGGCCGGGCTCGCCGTCGGGGGTCAGCAGGAACCGGTGCTTCGGGCAGGCGCCGTTACAGGCAAACAGCACCGGACACTCGCGGCAGAACTTCGGCAGCCTGCTCTTCTTGGACTTGCCGAACTGCTCCTGAAAGGCGCTGTCGACCAGGGCGGCCACCGACTGCTCGCGCAGGTTGCCGACCTTGAAGTCCGGATACACGAAGTGGTCGCATGAATACAGGCTGCCGTCGTGCTCGAGGGCGAGGGCCCGCCCGCACTCCTCGTTGTAGACGCACAGGCCGCCCGGCACGCCGGCCCACTTGCCCAGCGCCACGTCGAACAGCTGCACGAAGACCCTGCCCACGTCCTGCTGCACCCAGCGCTTGAAGATGCTCCACATGAAGCGCCCGTAGGCCTTCGGCTGGACGCTCCATTCCGTCACCGGCGCCTTGAGGTTGTCGTCCTCCTCGGCGAAGCGCGGCGGGGTCGCGTGGCTCAGCCCCAGCCGCGCCGCGGCGGCGTCCGGCAGCCGCTCCACGATCGGGATGAACTGCATGTAGCGCGACCCGGCCGCCTTGAGGAACTCGTACACCTCCGGGCCCTTGTCCTGGTTGACGCGGTTCACGCAGGTCAGCGTGTTGAACTCGACCTTGTGGCGCTGCAGCACCTCGAGCCCGCGCATCACCTCCGCGTGCGTGCCGCGGCCGTTGCGCGTCACCCGGTAGGCGTCGTGCAGCTCCGCCGGCCCGTCGATGCTGATCCCGACCAGAAAGTTCTCGCGCTTGAGGAACGCCCCCCACGCGTCATCCAGCAGCGTGCCGTTGGTCTGGAAGGCGTTCTCGATGGCGCGCCCGGCCCCGTACTGCTTCTGACAGCGCACCGCCTTCTCGAAGAACTCGATCCCGCACAGCGTCGGCTCGCCCCCCTGCCAGGCGAACACCACCGGGTCGGCCGGCTGCGCCGCGATGTAGCGCTTCACGTACGCCTCCAGCAGCCCGTCGTCCATCTTCCACTTCTCCCCGTCGCCGAACAGCGCCTCCTTCTCGAGGTAGAAGCAGTACTGGCAGTCCAGGTTGCACTTCGGCCCGATCGGCTTCACCATGATGTGGAACGGGGCCCGCGCCGCCTGCTCGCGTATGTCAAGGGGGGTGGTCATTACACCTGAATTTGGCTGGCGGCCGTACCCTCTGACAATGGAAATTTCCCGTTGCCCGGCCCCCGCGGCGCCCAAACGCTCCGGAGATTGTTCAAGCACCCATGGGCGCGCTGGACTCGATACCGGTTGGGGAACGGCCGCAGGAGCGGCTGCAGACGAAGGGGCCGGCAGCCCTGTCGGACGCCGAGCTGCTGGCGGTCGTGTTGCGCAGCGGCACGCGCGGCTGCGACGTGCTGAGCCTCTCGCACCGCATGCTGGCGGAACTCGGCTCGCTGCGCGGCCTGCTGCAGATGAGCCCGGAGGACCTGCAGGCCTTTCCGGGCATCGGCGGGGTCAAGGCGCTGCAGCTGCAGGCGATGATCGAGATCGCGCGGCGCATCCTGTCCTCCGGCGAGGCGGCCCCGCTGCTGGACAGCCCGGAACGCATCTACAACTGGCTGCGGCCGCTGGCCGACGGCGAGCCGGTCGAGAAGTTCTGGGTGCTGTCGCTCAACCGCAAGAACCGGCTGTTGCGCTGCGCGGCGGTGACCTCCGGCACCGCCAACGCCAGCCTGGTGCATCCGCGCGAGGTGTTCCGCGAGGCGATCCGCACCAGCGCCTCCGCGCTGGTGTGCGCCCACAACCATCCGAGCGGCGACCCGACCCCCAGCCAGGCGGACATCCGCGCCACCCGCCAGTTGCGCGAGGCCGCCGCCGTGGTCCAGCTCGACCTGCTCGACCACGTCATCATCGGCCAGCGCGAACACGACCCCAAGGGCAGCGGCTACTACTCCTTCGCCGAGGCGGGGCTGTTGTAGCTTTACAAGCGGGCCGGCATGCCTCTGGATGGGGCCTCGCGCGTGGTGGGTTGGCGGAGTGGCCGATCGCGGCGGTCTTGAAAACCGTTAGGCCGAAAGGCCTCGGGGGTTCGAATCCCTCACCCACCGCCATTTTGCGGGCGCATGGCAGGCGAGCACCACAGCAGCTCAATCCCCGGTATCAGCCGGCGCCGGCGCATGGCGTACGCGGTGGCGCTCGTGCTGCTGCCGGCGCTGTTGGGCCTTGCCGCGCTGGAGGCGCTGCTGCGGGCGGCCGGCTTCGGCCACGCGACCGGGCCGCTGGTCCAGTCGCGCCAGGCGGACGGGACCTACTGGGTGGGCAACCCGGACTTCACCCGGCTGTGGTTTCCGGCGCGGCTGAAGCGGCTGCCCCCGTCCAACCGCGTGCCGGTGGAGAAGGGCGCATCCACGCGCCGCTACATGGTGGTGGGCGGGTCGGCCGCGGCGGGCGACCCCGACCCCGACTTCTCGATCGCGCGCAACCTCGAATGGCTGCTGTCGGCCGTCCATCCGGAAATCGACTGGCAGGTGCTCAACCTCGCCTACACCGCGTGCAACTCGCACGTGGCCCGGGAGGTGGTGCGGCGGTCCGGGCCCTACGCGCTGGACGGGGTGATCGTGCTGGTCGGCAACAACGAGGTCATCGGGCCGTTCGGGCCGGGCACCACCCTCACGGAGGCGCTGCCCTCCGCCGCCCGGCGGGCATGGCAGGTACGCCTGCGCCGCACCCGGCTCGGCCAGCTCGGCAAGGCGCTGCGCGAGCGCATGGAGGCCGGCGCCGAGGCTGGCGCATGGCGCGGCATGCAGCAGTTCCTCGAGCACCGCATCGCCGCGGACGACCCGCGCCTGCGGCAGGTGCGGGACAATTTCCGCCGCAACCTCGAGGACATCGAGCGGTGCGCGCGCCGGCGCGGCATCCCGGCGCTGCTGGCGAACGTGCCGGTCAACCTGCTGGACCAGCCGCCCTTCCACGACGACCCGGCGAACCTGCCGGAACCCCTGCGCGCTCCCGTCCTTTCCTGGCTCGAAACGGGCACCTCCACCCTGCCCTTGGATGAGCTCCTCGCCGCCCTCGCCGACCCGCCCGCCCCCGACAACCAACAGCCAACAACCGACACCCCATCCGCCAACAGCGCCTACGCGCACTACATGGCCGGGGCGCTGCTGTTCGAGGCCGGCGAGCGCGGGCGCGCCGAGGCGCACCTGCGCCGGGCGGTCGATCTCGACCAGCTGCGCTTCCGCGCGGACAGCGCCCTCAATGCGATCATCCGCGCGCAGTGGCAGCGTCCGGGCACCGCATGGGTGCCGGTCGACGCCGAGGCGGCGCTCATTGCCGACCACCCGCGCGGCGCCCTCGGATTCCCCCACTTTTATGAGCACGTGCACTTCACCTTGCGGGCGAACTTCCTGATCGCCCGCGCCATGGCCCGGGCGCTGCTGGCGCACGAGGGTCTCGACACCGCGCGGCTGGAGCAGCTCACCTGGGGCGATGCGGCGGCCGGGCTCGGCTACACCGAGCACGAGGCGTGGAAGATTCTCGGTGAAATCCTCGACCGGCTCGGGCAGCCGCCCTTCGACGCGATACCCGGCCACGCCCGCCGCACGGAATGGATGCGCGTGTTGCACCGCCGCCTCGAGGCGACGGTGTCGCGCGCCGAGGAAAAGGCCCGCATGCACGCGGCTTACCTGGCCGCCGGCGAGGCCCGCCCGGGCGACGACCGCCTGCGCCTCAACCGCGCCCATTTCCTCGCCGCCAACGGCCACGACGAGGCGGCCCACGCGATCCTTGCCGGGCTGTTCCCGCGCCACCCGACCGACGCGGAGCTGGCCGTCGCTTTCCTCGAAGTCAGCTCGCGCGTCGGCCGGCGCGCCGACGCGCAGGCGGCGCTGCGCCGCCTCGAGCGCATCTATCCCGAGCACCCCGCCCTGCCCCGCCTGCGCGGATTGGCCGGCCAAACTCAAAACAGCCGGTAGATGAAGGGCGCCGCGGAGCTGCCGCCGAGGATGATCAGCAGCCCCATCGCCAGCAGGATGAGAAACAGGGGCACCAGCCACAGCTTCTTGTGGGCGCGCGCGAACGCGATGAACTCCCGCACGATGCCGGGATTGGGCCGCTCCAGCAGCTCCCGCAGCTCATCTGTGTGCCGCTCCTTCATGCCTCAGTACTGCCGGAAGAAATGGCGTCGCGGGTCCCCCGGGGGCGCGACTGCGCGCCAATGGCTCTCCTTGTCGGGGTCCGGCCGCATGGGCACCAACGGAACGCGGCAGAGCCGCAAAATCAAGCCCAGCGGCGTGAGCAGCAGGTAGTAGAGGGCGGCGCACACCACCCGCGTGACCAGCCAGTCGATGGCGCCGACCAGGCCGCGCCACAAGCGGCAGGCGGCCGGGCCGACCGGCGCGGGGCAAATCATCAGCAGCGCCAGCAGCAGCGAGCACCCGACTATCCCCAGCGGCAACGCCGGCGACCAGGTCCCCAGCAACAGCCGCAGCACCAGCAGCCACAGCAGCCCGGCCACCGGCGCGCCGAGCGCCAGCTCGCGGGCCAGCCGCGCGCGCTGCCGGTCGTCGGAGGAATAAACCACGGATTGCACGGACAACACTCCAATTCATCTGTGCAATCCGCGCAATCCGCAGTTTTTTTCAATCCAGCGGGTACTGCCCGCGGTACGCCTCGGGGTCCACGGCCGCCTGCGGGTTGTCGGCCTTGTCGACGATGCAGTCCCCGATGACCAGCAGGTCCATGGCCGTGCCGGCGAAGCAGCGCCACGCGTCCTCCGGGGAGCGGACGATCGGCTCGCCGCGGATGTTGAAGCTGGTGTTGACCAGCACGGGGCAGCCGGTGGCGGCCTCCCATGCGCGCAGCAGGCGGTGGAACAGCGGATTGCGGCCGGCGTCGACGGTCTGGATGCGCGCCGAGTTGTCGACGTGGGTGACGGCCGGCAGGCGCGAGCGGCGCGCGCCGAGCAGGGCGCGGATGCGCGCCTCGCCGTCCTCCGGCAACGCGTCATGGGAATTCGGGTACAGGTGCTCGTCGCGCACCCGGTCGACCACCAGCATGTAGGGGGACTCGCAGGACAGGGCGAAGTATTCCCCCGCGCGCTCGGCGAGCACGGCCGGGGCGAACGGGCGGAACGACTCGCGGAACTTGATCTTGAGGTTGAGCAGCGCCTGCATGCCGGGGCGGCGCGGATCGGCGAGGATGGAACGGTTCCCGAGGGCGCGCGGCCCGTATTCCATGCGCCCCTGGAACCAGCCGACCACCCGGCCGGCGGCGAGCGCCGCCACCGTGCGCCGCAGCAGCTCCTCCTCGTCCGCCGCCACCGCGTAGCGGGCGCCGGCGCGGTCGAGCGCGGCGCGGATGGCGGCGTTGGTGAACGCCTCGCCCAGCAGCGCGCCGCGCATGGAATCGCCCGGCCGCGCCGTGCGCGGGGTGCGGAACAGGGCGTGGTCCGCGCGCAGGGCCGCGCCGAGGGCGCCGCCGGCGTCGCCCGCGGCCGGCTGCACCCAGACCTCCCGGAACAGGCCGGAGCGGATCAGCTTGCCGTTGGCCACGCTGTTGAGCGCCACCCCGCCGGCAAGGCAGATGCGGTCCAGCCCGGTCAGGGCGCGGGCGGTGCGCGCCATGCGCAGGATGATCTCCTCGGTCACCGCCTGCAGCGAGGCGGCAAGGTCCATGTCGCGCGTGCGCAGGCGCTCCTCCGGCCGGCGCGGCGGACCGCCGAACAGGTCGTGAAAACGCCGCGACGTCATCGTCAGCCCCGCAACGTAATTGAAGTACCGCATGTCGAGGCGGAACGAGCCGTCCTCCTTGAGGTCGACCAGGTGCGCGAGGATGCGGTCGCGGTGGACCGGGCGGCCGTAGGGGGCCAGCCCCATCACCTTGTACTCGCCGCTGTTGACCCGGAACCCGAGGTAGTAGGTGAAGGCGCTGTACAACAGGCCGAGTGAGTGCGGGAAGTGCAGCGCGCGCAGGATTTGGATGTCCGCGCCGCGGCCGATGCCGATGGTGGCGGTGTCCCATTCCCCCACGCCGTCAACGGTCAGGATCGCCGCCTCCTCGAACGGGCTCGGGTAAAACGCGCTGGCCGCGTGCGACTCGTGATGGCCGCAGAACAGCACCGCCTTGCGGTAGCCGCCGCCCAGCTCGCGCCGGATCAGCCGCGGGTGGTACAGTTTTTCCTTCAGCCAGTTCGGCAATGCGGCGAGGAACGACCGGAATCCGAGCGGCGCGGTCCCCAGCCAGCAGGCCAGCAGGCGGTCGAACTTCAGCAGCGGCTTCTCGTAGAACACGACCGCGTCCAGCCGGCCGGCGTCGATCCCCCCTTCCCGCAGGCAGTATGCCGCCGCCCCGCGCGGAAACCCGGCGTCGTGCTTGCGCCGCGAGAAGCGCTCCTCCTGCGCCGCCGCGACGATCTCCCCGTCGCGCACCAGGCAGGCCGCGCTGTCGTGGTAGAAGCAGGAGAGGCCGAGGATGGTCGCCATGGGCGGCAGTCTTGATCCAATTGATGAAGCGGGCGCCGACGCAACGCACCGTGGCGGTGCCGGGCGCCTACCGGGCGCCCTCGAAGGCGCCGATGGTCGGGCGCGGCGGGCGCGGGCGGCCGCGGAAGTCAACCGCGAGGCCCTCGACCGGCCGGCCGCGGCCGATCGCCGGCGACCACGGCTCAAGGGTGAAATCGCCCTGGTCGGGGGCGACAAACCCGGGGTCCCACTGGATCGAATGCGCGTCCTGATGGCGCGCGGCGCGCCACTCCTCGAGCGACATCACGCCGTAGCCGAGGGTCTTGCCCCAGCGCGCGTAGGCGAGCAGGTCGCCGCCGTGCTGCAGCAGCGCGGCGCTGCTGTGGTAGAGGTTGTGGTCGTAGCTGTTGTCAACCACCTCGTCGGACTTTGCGGGGTTGCGGGGCGGGACCGTCTCGTCGAGGTTGCACCAGCCGTTGTCGGCGAGCAGGTTGTTGAACACGCGGTTGCGCGCCAGCTTGTAGCGCTCGGCGGAGTGGCCGGGGTTGCCGGCCTGCTGGTACGGGTGGTGGCGGATGTCGATGCCGACGCGCCGGTTGCCCACGCAGGTGTTGTTGTACACCGCGCAATCCCGCGACATCTGGATGAGGATGCCCTGGCCGTAGATGGGCTCGTCGACGCCGACCGAGTTCTCGCGGCTGTCCCAGGTGTGGTCCTTGCGCGGCTGGTAGCCGTTTTTCCAGCACACGTTGTTGCGGATGACGGCGCCGCTGGAGATTTCGTACATGATGCCGGGGCCGGTGTTGCCCTCGCACCAGCACTGCTCGATGAGCGCCTCCGTGTTGTCGATGTCGTACCAGATGCCCGGCCCGTCGTTGCCGATCGCGCGCACCCGCCGCACCACGAAGCGGGCGCTGCGGCAGATTTTGCAGCCGCCCTGCTCGAAGCAGACGAACGCGCTGTGCTTGGTGTTGTTGTGCTGGAGCAGGCAGTCCTCGACGAGGTTGTCGTCCCCGTCGGCGCCGAAGCCCAACTGGCCGTTCAGCCGGGCGGTGCAGCGCCGCAGCACGCTCTCGACGCAGCGCAGGTCGAAGCCGCGGGCGGCGCCGTGCTCGAAGAGGCAGTCCTCGACCAAATGGCCGCGCCCCCCGATGTGCACCATCGCCTGCTGCGGCGCGTCGCCCGAGGCGCGGAACACAAACCCGCGCAGGACCACATGGGCGCTGCCCGTGTCGGGCTGCCGGTGGTCGCCTTCGAGCGTGAAAATCCGTCCGCGGGTCGTCACCTCGACCCGATGGGCGGCGGGATCGAAGGCGCGCACCAGAAATTGCCAGCTGTGCAGCGGATCGGTGCGGTCGATGGCGGCGGCGCCGCCCCCCCTGAATGGCGCCCTTGTCGACCTCCAAGGTGCCGCCGCGGACTTCCCCGTCAAAAACCTGCGGGCGGATGCGCAGGCGCTTGTTGGCTTCGTCGTACCAGAACCGCCCGCCGGCCAATTGGTCGCGGTGCAGCACTTGGCGCAGGGGTTGGCCGTCCACAAACACCTGCTCGCGCCGCCCGGCCAACAGGCCGTGCTTGCGCGACGGCTCGAGGTGCGAGAGGTCGATGTCCGCCACCCAGTCGTCCCCGTCGCGGCGCCAGCCGTCGACAAGGTCCGCCCCGGTGAGCACCACCGTGCCGGGTTGCTGCGCCTCGATCACCACCGGCTGCTCCGCCGTGCCGCACACGCTGACCCGCAGCGCCATACGGTAGACCCCGGGCGCGAACACCAGCCGGTCACCCGGCTGCAGCCGGTCCAATTGCTCCTGAATGGCGGCGGCCCCGTCCGCCGCGCTCACATGCGCCACCGTTGCCATGCCCAAATTGCCGCACGCGCCGATGAAGCGCGCAAGCCTTGCGGCGGAGATTACCGTAAAATGCTCGCGCAAAGGGGCCCCCATGCCTTGCTCGAAGACCAAGCTGTCCGCCCCGGTGGTGACCTTGCGGCCGTGGAAGCGGCTCAGCATCACGGTCGAGTGCGAGCAGCCGCGGCGCGACGAGCAGGCCCCGCCGGCCGGCCTGTTGGTGATCAGCAGCGGCGACGGGCGCGCCCGCCAAGCGGCCGACCCCAACGATCCGTTCGACCTGCGAAAGAGCCCGGCGGCCTTCTTCTCGGAATTTTCCCGCCGCGTCCAGCTCAGGGTTGTATCCGAACCCCCAAGCGCCGCGCAGAAGGCCACCCAGTCGCTGCTGCCGTGCTCGGCGATCCACCGCAGCACATCCGCGGGCAGCCGGCTTGCTCCAGAAGGGTGAAGGCTTCCCCGCTGCTCTGCGGGATGCCAAGGTGGGCGGAGGCGACCCGGTGCATCGCCATGTCGATGGCCGCCTGGCAGGCCCGCTCGATGTTGAGCGTGAAGCGGTCGCTGATAAAGCGGTCGGCGCTGAACAGCAGACGGCCGCCGGCGATTACTTCCTTGCAGTAGACAAGATTGCCGGTGCTGAGCAGCCCCACGTCCACGGGCCGTTGGAATACCGGCGCCAGCGCTGCGCGCCGGTGCAGCGCGCCACGCCGGTAAGCCGCGCGAAGCAGCGATGAACCATAAATGCTCATCCTGCCCTGGTATAATTCCGGACGTCGCGCAATCGGCTGGAGGCGGGCGGATTTCTTGGGCGGGGCCGCGGCGCGGTTTACGATAACGCTCCGGGTGCGGGCCTGTGCCGGCAGCCGCCGCTTGACCCGCGCTGGGGGCTGGTGCAGGAATGCCGGAGCCATGAGGGAGACCGTTGAAATCCGCATGCCGGAGGACCGGCCGCCGACCGCCGCGACCGTGTGGCGCACGGAGGCGGACGGCCGGCGCGTGCTGCAAATCCGGCCCGGCGAGGGCTACGGGCCGGGAACCTTCGCGCTGCAACTGGCCGGCGGCGAGCCGGCGCGCGCCGGTCAGCACGCGGTGGTCGAGTTGTGGCTGCGCGCGGTCGAGGAGGAGGGCCGTTCCAGCCAGGTGGGGATGGAGGTCCTGCTGCGCAGCCGCGAGCGGATCGGCGGGCAGTTCGTCTTTCCGCTCAGCCGGCCGGTCACCACCGGCACGGAATGGGAGCGCATCCGCCTGCAGGCGCAACTGCCCATGGATTTTGGGCCCGGCGAGCTGCTGCTGATTGTCCGGCCGCTGTACTTCGCCCCGGTCACCGAGGTCGCCGACATCCGCCTGGAGATTGTCGACGAGAAGCCGGCGCTGCCGGCGGTGCGGCTGTATCCCGGCCAGGAGGCGGAGGCGCCCTGGCGCGCCAAGGCCGCCGAGCTGATCCGCGCCCACCGGGCGGGGCCGCTCGCCGTGCGCGTCATCGACCGGGACGGCCGGCCGCTGCCCGGCGCGCGGGTGCGCATCGCGCAGACCCGCCACGCCTACCCGTTCGGCACCGCGGTGGTCGCCAACCGCATCGTCGACGGCCCCTTCAGCCCGTACAGCCCCGAGTTCACCCCCGCGGACGACCGCGCGCGCGCCGCCGCCAACGCGGTCTACCGGGAAAAATTGTCGTCGCTGTTCAACTACGCCGTGACCGAGAACGACCTGAAGTGGCCGATCTGGAGCGGGCCGCGCCACTGGACCCGGCCGGAATGGACGCTCGAGGCGCTGCGCTGGCTGCGCGGGCGGGGCTTCCGCGTCAAGGGCCACACCCTGGTGTGGGCCAGCTGGCGAATGACCCCCGAGTGGCTGCGCCAATACGAGCAGGATCCCGACGCGCTGCAGGCCCGCATCCTCGAGCACATCGCCGACATAGGCGCCGCCACCCGCGACCTCGTCGACGACTGGGACGTGCTCAACGAGCCCATGTCCCACCGCGACCTGATCGAGCTGCTCGGCATGGAGCGCGTGGCCGGGTGGTTCCGGCAGGCGCGCGCGGTCACGCCGGGCGTCCGCCTCATCATCAACGACTTCGACATCATCGGCAACAACGGCTCGCCGCAGCGCCAGGACGGCTATTACGCGTTCATCCGGGAGCTGCTCGACCGCGGCGCGCCGATCGACGGGATCGGGTTCCAGAGCCACTTCTGGAGCAGCCGCCTGACCCCGCCGGAGCGCATGTGGGAGATCATCGACCGCTTCGCCGGGCTGGGGCTGCCGCTGTATGTGACCGAGTTCGACATGAACCTGCCGGACGAGGCGGTGCAGGCGGAATACACGCGCGACTTTCTGACGGCTTGGTTCGCCCACCCCGCCACCGCGGGCTTCATCATGTGGGGCTTCTGGGCGGAAGCGCACTGGTTCCGCGAGGCGGGGGCGATGTTCCGCGCGAACTGGGCGCCCAAGCCCAACGCCCACGCCTACCAGCAGCTGCTGTTCGAGGAGTGGCGGACCGACGTCAGCGTCGCCGCCGGGGAGGACGGGGTCGCCCGCGCCCGCCCGTTTTTCGGCGAGCACACGCTCACCGTGACCGTTCCCGGCAAGGAACCGCAGAAGCGCTTGCTCCGCCACCGTCCGGACGCGCCGGCGGAACTCACCGTGGTGGTGCCGTGAGGCCCCGGCCTCTATGGCGATTAACCGACTTTCGGGCGGATGGCCTGCCCCGCCGGAACCGGCCGGCAGCCGTCCACCCGGATTTTTATGGGTTCAAACAGGATTTCTGCTATTTGCCCGGCGGCGGTTGCGCGGCGGGGGGCTCCGGTTACGGTGGCGGCATGGATTCGGTGGCCATCATCGGGACCGGGATCGCCGGCATGGGTTGCGCGTGGCGGCTGCACCGCCATGTCCGCCTGACCCTGTTCGAGGCCGAGGCCGAACCCGGCGGCCATACCCACACGGTGGACGTGGTGGAGGACGGCAACCGCTTCCCCGTGGACACCGGCTTCATGGTGTACAACGAGGTCACCTATCCGCTCCTGACCCGGCTGTTCGCCGAGCTGGGCGTCCAGACGACGGCGACCGACATGTCCTTCGGCGTGCAATACCGGCCGCATGACCTCGAGTACTGCGGCTCCGGGCTGAACCGGTTTTTCGCGCAGCGGCGCAACCTGCTGCGGCCGCGCTTCTGGCGCATGACCGCCGACATCCTCCGCTTCAACCGGCTAGCGGTGGGCGCCCTGTCGCAAGTCGGCGCCCTCGACCTGACGCTCGCGGAGTTTGCGGAAAGGCACCGGTTCAGCGCGGCCTTCCTGCAATACTATCTCGTTCCCATGACCTCGGCCATCTGGTCCACGCCGCCGGACGAGATGTTGCGCTTTCCCGCCCACACCCTGCTGCGCTTCATGCACAACCACGGCCTGCTGGGGCTGCGCACCCACCACCAGTGGCGCACCGTGACGGGCGGCAGCCGCCAGTACCGTGACAAGCTGCTGGCGCCGTTCCGCGACCGCGTCCGCTGCGGCTGCCCGGTGGTGGCGGTGCGCCGCACCGGCCGCGGCGTGGCGGTCCGCGACGCCACCGGCGCCGAGCACGCCTTCGACAAGGTCGTGCTGGCCACCCACGCCGACACCAGCCTGCGCCTGCTGGAGGCGCCGACCCCGGACGAGCGCCGCCTGCTGGCGCGTTTTCCCTACGCGCGCAACACCATCACCCTGCACACCGACGCCGCTGTCATGCCCCGTGCCCGCCGGGCATGGGCCTCATGGAATTACCGGGTCGATGCGCTGCCGGATGGGCGCCACCACGCCAGCACCCACTACTGGATGAACTCCCTCCAGAAGCTGCCCGGCCGCCAGCCTTATTTCGTGTCCGTCAACGGCGCCGGGCTGGTGGACCGGGGCCGTGTCCTGCGCGAGTTTGTCTTCGACCACCCCATGTTCGACAAGGCGGCCGTCGAGGCCCAGTTCGAGCTGCCCCGCCTCAACGGGAACGGCCGCGTGTATTTCTGCGGCAGCTACTTCCGCTACGGGTTCCACGAGGACGGCCTGATGGCGGGCTACGCCGCGGCCGACCGCCTGCTCCAGCAAGTGTCCGCTCATGCCGAGCTGCCTGTATAGCTGCACGGTGTTCCACAAGCGCCTGGCGCCGCTGGAATACGGCTTCACCACCCGCCTGTTCATGTGGCTGATCGACCTCGACGAGATCGACGCCCTGTGCGCGCGGCTGCCGCTGCTCAGCCACAACCGCTTCAACCTGTACAGCTTCCGCGACGACGACCACCTCCACCTCGGCCACGCCACGCTGCGCGGCAACATCGCCGCCTACCTCGCCCGCGAGGGGGTCGCCGAGCCGCCCGGCCGCATCCGCCTGCTGACCAACCTGCGCACCTTCGGCCACGTGTTCAACCCGGTCAGCTTCTACTTCTGCGATGACGCCGACGGCGCCCCGCTGGCCGTCGTGGTGGAGGTGCACAACACCTTCGGCGAGCTGAAGCCGTTTCTGCTCACCCGCGCGGACCTTGCCGCCCGCCGCTTCCGCCGCACCCACCCCAAGCTGTTCTACATTTCGCCCTTTTCGGCCCTGGACCAGCGGCTCGAGATCAAAGTCGACCTGCCCGGCGAGCGGCTCGCCATTCATGTGAACGTGTTCGAACGGGGCGCCGCCACGCCCTTTTTCCGCTCCAGCCTGACCGGGCGGCAGGCGCCGCTGACCACCCGCACGCTGCTCGGCTACACGCTGCGGTTTCCCTTTGTGACGCTGAAGGTCATCACCCTGATCCATTGGCACGCCCTGCGTTTGTATGGGAAACGGGTCCCGTTCCATCGCAAAAGCGAGCACCCGGAATTGCAGACCGGAATCCTTCCCAAGAAACACCAACTTCGCCACCTGTCGCCGTCATGAATGCCGCAACCGCATCGTCCCCAACCCGCGCCGTCCCGTCACCGGCCTTGCCCGACCGGCTCGCCCGCCGCATCGTTGAATCCGTCTTCCGGCGATTCGACCGCACGCCCGTGCGGGTGCGGTTCCCGGACGGGAGCACGGCGCTGTATGGCGGCGCGCCCACCGGCACCGCCGCCGAGCTGCACGTGGCCAATCCGCGGCTGTTCCGGCGCATCCTGCTGCACGGCGAGATCGGCTTCGGCGAGGGCTACATGGAGGGGGACTGGACCACCCCGGACCTTCCGGCGCTGATCGCCGCGCTGATCGACAACCTCGAGCACATCCCCGGCATGTCCGGCAGCCGCAGCAAGGCGCTGCTGTTCAATTTCCTGAAGGCGCTCAACCGCTTCGCCCATTGGCGCCGCCGCAACACCCCGCGCAACAGCCGCCGCAACATCCGCGAGCACTACGACCTGAGCAACGCGTTCTACGCGCTGTGGCTCGACGACACCCTCACCTATTCCAGCGCATGGTTCCGCGGCGACGACAGCCTCGAGCAGGCCCAGCGCAACAAATACGACCGGCTGTGCGCGAAGCTGCGCCTTGCGCCCGGGATGCGGGTGCTCGAAATCGGCTGCGGCTGGGGCGGTTTCGCCATCCACGCCGCCGCCAATTATGGCGTGCGGGTCACCGCCATCACCATTTCGGAGGCCCAATATCAGAAGGCCCTCGAACGCGTCCGCGCCGCCGGCATGGAGGACCGGGTCGAGGTGCAGTTGCAGGACTACCGTGCGGTGCGCGGCCAGTTCGACGCCATCGTCTCCATCGAGATGCTCGAGGCGGTCGGCCACGCCTTCCTGCGGGCTTATTTCGCCCAGTGCCACCGGCTGCTCAAGCCGGAGGGGCGCGTCGGTCTGCAGGTCATCATCTGCCCGGACAGCCGCTACGACGCGATGCGGCGCTCGGTCGATTGGATCAAAAAACACATTTTCCCGGGCGGCCAGCTGCCCTCGATCAAGGCCCTGCTCGAGGCCGCCTGCGCCACCGGCGACCTCTACCTGCAACACCTCGAGAACTTTGGATTGCACTATGCCCGCACGCTCAGGCTGTGGCGCGAGCGCTTCAACCAGAAGGCCCGGGAGGTGCAGGCGCTCGGCTTCGACGAGCGCTTCCTGCGCAAGTGGAACTACTACCTCGCCTACTGCGAGGCGGCCTTTGCCACCCGCAATATCAACGTCGCCCAGATGATCCTGGCGCGGCCCAACAACACGGCGTTCGCCCTCGAGCTCGGGAGCGTGCCGTAGCCCGGCCACCCGCCCGCGCGCGGCCGCAAATCCGCCGCCGCGCAAGCGCAGGCTTGCGTTTGGCCGGCCCTCGACCTAGGGCAACCGGGCAAACGGGACACAGCCGCCATGGGATCGCCGCCGCCGCTCCGCCTGCAAGGACTTTGGAACCTCCCTTCCGGCCTGTGGCGGTACCTGCGCGATGCCGGGCGGCACGACCTCATCGCCGGACTGACCGTGGCGGTGCTCGGCGTCCCACAGGCCATGGCCTACGCGCTGATCGCCGGCGTGCCGCCCATCTACGGCCTGTACACCTCGATCGTGTCCTGCGTGGTGGCCGCCCTTATGGGCAGCTCCAACCACCTGATCACCGGCCCGACCAACGCCCTGTGCATGGTCATCCTCAGCCTGACCGCCCACCTGCCCGCCAAATACGGCGTCAGCCTCATCGAGGTGGTGTTTCTGCTCACCCTCATGACCGGCATGGTCCAATTCGGCTTCGGCCTGCTCAAGACGGGCGGCATCGTGCGCTACGTTTCCAACTCGGTGGTGGTCGGCTTCACCGCCGGCGCGGGCATCCTCATCGCGGTCAACCAGATCAAGAATATCCTCGGGGTCCGGATCGACGCGCACGCCGAACGGTTCCATGAGGTGCTGGTGGCGACCCTCGCCCGCCTGCTGGAGGCGAATCCGCGGGCGGTGGCCGTCGGCCTGTTCACGGCCGCGGCGGTGGTGCTGCTGAAGCGGTGGCGGCCGCGCCTGCCCGGCGCCCTCATGGCCGTGGTCGGCGCCGCGGCCCTGACCGTCGCGCTCGGCTGGCATGCTTTGCCGGAGGCGGCCGGCCGCGTGGGGATCGTCCGCGACATCCAGCCGATCATCGGCCGGCTCAATCGCTTCCATGTGCCCGAGCTGGTGCGGCAGCCCGACTTCGAGCTCACCCGCGAGCTGGGATCCGGGGCGCTGGCCCTGGCCTTGCTCGGGCTGATCGAGGCGGCCTCGATCGGCCGCGCCGTCGCCGCCGCCTCCGGCCAGCGGCTCAATTTCAACCGCGAGTTCATCGGCCAGGGCTGCGCCAACATCGTCGGCGCGTTCTTCTCCTGCTTTGTCGCCTCCGGCTCCTTCACCCGCACGGCCGTCAATTTCCAGTCGGGCGCGCGCACGCGCCTTGCGGCCGTCTTTTCCGCGGGGTGGACCGCCCTGATCCTGCTGCTGCTGGCGCCCATGGCCAACTATATCCCCACAGCCAGCCTTGCCGGGCTGCTGGTCGTCATCGCCTGGTCCATGGTCGACAAGGAGCGGCTCAAGCTCACGTGGCGCTCCGGCCCGGAATCGCGGCTGGTGCTGTCCAGCACCTTCGTCTCCACGCTGGTCCTGCCGCTCGAGTTCGCCATCTTCGTCGGCGTGCTGATGGCCATCGTGCTGCTGCTGCGCGTCACCAGCACGCCCGACCTGACCCAGCTGGTGCCGCACCCCGACGGCGGCTTCGAGGAGCTGCCGTTTGAACGGGCCGCCCCCGCCGAGGTCGCCATCGTCAACCTCGAGGGCGACCTGTATTTCGCGGCCGTCGAGGACCTCGACTACAAGCTGATCCGCTGCCTCACGCCGAAGACCCGTGTGGTGGTCCTGCGCATGAAACGCCTGCGCGCCGTCGGCAGCAGCGCCATGACCATCCTCGCCCACTTCTACGAGCTGCTGCGCGAACGCGGCATCCACCTCGTCGTCAGCGGCGTCGAGGACCAGCTCAAGCGGGTCATGACCGGATCCGGCCTGCGCCGCCAGATCGGCGAGCAGAACATCTTCTACGCGGACAACAAGCTGTTCCAGTCCACCGAGCTGGCGCTGGCGCGCGCCTGGAGCATTGTCGAGATGGAACGCCGGCGCGAGCAGGCGGCCGGCGCGGTGGCCCCGCGTTCCGCCGGGCCGACCGCCGAGGCGCTCATGAGCCGGCGCTGCATCCGCTTCGGCAACCAACACCAGCTGCGCGAGGCGGTCTGGCTGTTGCGCGAGATGTACCGGCGCGACAAGGGCCCGCAGGCGCCCTCCCTGTTCCTGCAGGACACCGAGGGGCGCCTCGCCGGAGAGCTGCCGGTGCTGGTCATCCTGCGCGCCATGGCCGACCACCTGCCCCGCGATCCGGCCGAGGCCGTCCCGGATGACCCGGCCCTCGGCGCCCTGCTGGCGCGTCCGTTCGACCGGATCATCCTCGAGCTGGCCGCCACCGACGTGCCCGTCGCCCGGCCGGGCGACCCGCTCGGCGCCCTGCTGCGCACAATCGTGCGGGCGCCAGCCAACACCCTGCCGGTGTGCGATGCCGAGCACCGCATCCTCGGGCTGGTCGACGAGGCCCAGCTGCTGCGCGCCCTCGGCGCCGCCCTCCGCCTGCGCGAAAACCGCAAGCCGAACGGCGGACAATCCCCAGTGGAGGTCGCACCGTGAGCCCGGAATCCGCCGCCGCCCCGCGCATCCGCATGGGCGACATCATGCTGCGCCGCTACCTGCGGCTCGGGGAAAGCCACACGCTGGCCGAGGTCATGGGGTTCTTGACCGACCCGCATTTCAGCAAGGACGGCCTGCCGTTCCTCGTGGTCATCGACAGCGAGGGTGGCCTTGCCGGCGTGCTCCCGCCCAAGGCGATCCTAGCCGCCCTGATCGAGGGCTGCCCGGACGACCTGCCGGAAGACCGATTGCTGCAAACCGCCGCGGACCGCCTCTCCCGCACCACCGGACAGGTCATGCAGCGCAATGTCCCGGTCCTGCCGCCCGACGCCCACCTCGAGGATGCCCTCGCCCGCCTTGAACAGACCCCCTCCGGCCTCATCGGCATCGTCGAGGAGGGGCGCGTGGTCGGTCTCATCACGCCGCGCATCCTCTTCGAGGCCGCCTCCCAGCTCACGGTCGGCGCGCTCAGCGGCGGTGTCATCCCGCCCCATGAACCACCCTCCGCCCCGCGCGGCCTGCGCCACTGACTCCGGCCCGCCACCCTCGGGATTGGCCTGCCCGGGACCGGGAAACGCGGCCCGGGGAAGCTTGCTGCAATTAGTTTTTTTAATCACTCGCCCAAGCCTGTTTGATAAATAAGCGAAACTGATAGCAGGGTCTTTTCAGCATTAGGGAAGCTCCTAAGCTCGGCGGCGAACAACGGAAAGGCGGAGGCACGGGGCGATGCGACGGGCGATGGAGATCAGCAACCTGCTGGAGTGGGTGGAAGGGATGCGCGGCACGGTGCGGGAGCTGGCGCGGCAGTGGCGGGACGAGGAGGGCAACCTGATCATGATCCTGCACGCCATCCAGAACGAGTTCGGGTACGTGCCGCGCGGTGCGGCCAACGAGCTGGCGAAGGTGCTGGGCATCCGGATGGCGCGGATTTACGAGGTGATCACGTTCTACCATTACTTCCGGCTGACGCCGCCGGGGCGGCACAAGGTGCAGGTGTGCATGGGAACGGCCTGTTATCTGAAGGGGGCGATGGAGCTGCACGAGGAGCTGGCCAAGCAGGTGAAGCTGCTGGAGGCGGCGGGCGGGCGCGAGGGGGAATTTCAGCTGGAGACGGTGCGCTGCATCGGCTGCTGCGGGATGGCGCCGGCGGTGGTGGTGGACGGGGAGACGCACGGGCGGCTGACGCGGGCCGAGGCCGGCAAAATTTTAAAACAGAAGCGAGGGTAACCGATGGGCAGTGGGCGGCTGACAGTGGATGCGCTGGAGGCGTACTGGGCGCAGGGGCCGGCGGGCCGGCCGTGGGTCCGGGTCGGGATGGACACGGGCGGGATTGCGGCGGGGGCCCGGCAGGTGTACCAGGCGCTGCTCGAGGCGCGCGAGGAGCTGGGGGTGGCGGTGGACGTCCAGAAAGTCGGCTCGTGGGGGCTTTCCTACGCGGACCCGGTGGTGATGGCGGCCCGGGAGACGGGCGCGCCGGTGGTGTTTGGGGCGATGGACCCGGCGGCGGCGCGGGAGCTGCTCCGGGGGTATTTCCAGGAGGGGACCCTGCTGGAGGACCGGGTGATTGCGAGCCGCGAGCGGGGCGCCAGCCTGGAGGGCAAGAAGCCGGTGGCGATCCTGGTGCGGGACACCGACAGCGGCAAGGGGCCGGACCGCACGGGCTTTTTCCAGGACCTGATCCGCGAGGAGCTGGCGGTGCATGGGCTGGCCGGACAGGTCAAGGTGTACCGCGCGCTGGACATGGGGCTTTATCAGCGGGGCGTGTGCGTGCAGCTGTTGCCCTCACGGGTGACCTACGCGAACCTCACCGGGCCGGACATCCGGCGCATCATCCGGGAGAGCCTGGTCGGGGGCGCCGTGCTGGAAAAACTGCTCGTGACGGGCCGGGACCTGCAGGAGCGGATCGTGCTGCGCAACTGCGGCCAAATCGACCCCGAGGAGCTGGAGTCATACCTGCGGGCGGGCGGTTATCGGGGCCTCAAGCGCGCCCTGCTGGAAATGACGCCGGAAGCGGTGATCGCGGAAATGAAGGCCAGCGGGCTCCGCGGGCGCGGCGGGGCGGGCTTCCCGACTTGGCTGAAGTGGCAGAAGACCCGCGAGCCGAAGGCCGACCGCAAGTTTGTGATCTGCAACGCCGACGAGGGCGACCCGGGCGCCTTCATGGACCGCAGCGTGCTGGAGGGCGACCCGCATTCGGTGCTGGAAGGCATGCTGATCGCCGCCTACGCGATCGGTGCGCAGACGGGGTTCTTCTATGTGCGCGCCGAATACCCGCTCGCGGTGGAGCGCATCCAGCGCGCGCTGGACCAGGCGCGCGCCGGCGGCCTGCTGGGGAACGACATCCTGGGCAGCGGCTTCTCGTTCGACGCCAAGGTGCGGCTGGGCGCCGGCGCGTTTGTGTGCGGCGAGGAGACCGCGCTGATCGCCTCCATCGAGGGCAAGCGCGGCAGCCCCAGCCCGCGGCCGCCGTACCCGTCGGTCAGCGGCCTGTGGGGCAAGCCGACCGCCATCAACAACGTCGAGACCCTCGCCGCGGCGTCCGCCATTCTGGACCGCGGCGGCGCCTGGTACGCCGGCTACGGGACGGAGAAGTCGCGCGGCACCAAGGTGTTCGCGGTGACCGGCAAGGTCCGCAACCCGCAGCTGGTCGAGGTGCCGATGGGGATGCCGATCCGCACGGTGATCGAGGACATCTGCGGCGGGGCGGACCGCGGGGCGCGCATCAAGGCGGTGCAGACCGGCGGCCCCTCGGGCGGCGTCATCCCGGCCGAGCTGATGGACACACCGGTGACCTACGAGAGCCTGCAGCAGCTCGGCTCGATCATGGGCTCGGGCGGGATGCTGGTCATGGACGAGAGCGACTGCATGGTGGACGTGGCCAAGTTCTACCTCGGCTTCTGCGTCGAGGAGTCCTGCGGCAAGTGCGCCCCCTGCCGCATCGGCGGCTTCCAGATGCTCAAGCTGCTGGAGAAGATACACGCCGGCAACGGCCGGCCGGAGGACCTCGAGACCGTCCGGGAAATCTGCCACTGCATGAAGACCGCCTCCCTGTGCGGGCTCGGGCAGACCGCGCCGAACCCGGTGCTCTCGACCCTGAAGTATTTTGAGGATGAATACCGCGCGCTTGTCCAGGAGCGCGGCTGAGCGAACCGGGGAAAGGCTTTGCGATGATCCAGCAGACGGTCCAGGCGAAAATCAACGGCATGCCGGTGGAGGTGCCCGAGGGCACCACCATCCTTGCGGCGGCCCGTGCCGCCGGCGTGCGCATTCCAACCCTGTGCAAGCACGACGACCTGCTGCCCACGGCCGCCTGCGGCCTGTGCATCGTCAAGGTCGCCGGCGAGGCCCGCATGCCGCGGGCCTGCGCCATGCCGCTGCGGTCCGGCATGGAGGTGACCACCCACGACGGCGAGTTGACCCAAATCCGCCGCATGGTGCTGGAGCTGATCCTGTCCAACCACCCCAATTCGTGCCTGACCTGCGGGCGCAACGGCAACTGCGAGCTGCAACGGCTGGCCGGCGAATTCCAGGTGCGGGACGACCGCATGGAAAAGCATGTGCCGGAACTGAAGCCGGACCGCTCCAACGGCTCGATCACGATCGACTTCACCAAGTGCATCAAGTGCGGCCGCTGCGTGCAGGTGTGCCAGGAGATGCAGGACGTGTGGGCGCGCTCGT
>FWPV01006546.1_pt1 | contig 22077 bp, 28 predicted proteins | sample 2228371 | NCBI WGS metagenome assembly FWPV01 (sample SAMEA103939776, study PRJEB20133) | metagenome | reverse complement strand
CCAGGCAGGAAGGGATCAAACAGCGTCGGTATGATTGCCGGTCGGCTCCTGGAGGTGTGTTGCGATCATTGGGAAATCGGGTCTGAGACGCTCGGACATGGGTTGATTTCCAGGTGGAAACCCGCTGGTTGTTCTCGCCAATGGAGGGAAGGTCGGGTGAGGGGTTTTCAGGTGGAAGCCGGGAGCCTGTTCGACAATTGCGCTTGCGTACTTTCGAGTCATCCCGGCGTACGCCGGAATCCAGCAACCATGAGCCTTGCCGGATTCCGACCCGGGTCGGAATGACCTGTTGACGGAATTGCCGGCCAGCCTCCTGGGTAGCGTAGCGGGCTAAAGTGGTTCAAATGAAGAAGTGTGATGCGCTCATTTCAGATGGAGGAAAGTAATGCGGATTTACTATGAAGCCGATGCGGATTTGAATGTACTGAGCGGCAAGAAGGTTGCAGTGATCGGATATGGAAGTCAGGGCCATGCGCAGGCTCAGAACCTGCGTGAAAGCGGTGTCAATGTCATTGTAGGCCAACGCCCTGGATCTGCAAATTATGAGAAAGCCGTGGAAGACGGGTTTAAACCGGTATCGGCCAGTGAGGCCGCCGCCCAGGCCGACGTCATTCAAATTCTGACCCAGGACCATGTTCAGGCTCGTCTCTATCGCGAGGATGTGGCCCCTTCCATGAAAGCCGGCAAGACCTTACTCTTTTCCCACGGTTTCAACATCCATTACGGCCAGATCGTTGCCCCGCCCGAGGTGGATGTCGTCATGGTCGCCCCCAAAGGTCCGGGGCACCTGGTTCGCAGTGAATATGTGCGGGGTGCCGGAGTCCCGAGTTTGCTTGCCGTGCATCAGGATGCCAGCGGCCAGGCTCGACAGACAGCTTTGGCCTATGGCAAAGGGATCGGTGCAACGCGGGCGGGTCTGATTGAAACTACCTTCAAGGAAGAGACCGAGACCGATCTTTTCGGGGAGCAGAGCGTTCTGTGCGGCGGTGCCGCGGAACTGGTCAAGGCGGGTTTCGATACCCTGGTGGAAGCGGGCTATCAGCCGGAGATCGCCTATTTTGAATGCATGCATGAGCTCAAGCTGATCGTGGATTTGATGTATCAAGGCGGCCTGGCATATATGCGCTATTCCATCAGTGACACGGCCGAATACGGCGACCTGACGCGCGGCAAGAGAATCGTAACCGAGGAAACAAGAGCCGCCATGAAGAAGATATTGGAGGAGGTGCAGTCGGGGGCCTTTGCCCGGGAGTGGATTTTGGAGAATCAAGCGGGACGTCCGATGTTTCGAGCGCTGCGCAATCGCGAGAAGACCCATCTGATCGAGCAGGTGGGAGCAAAGCTCAGAGCAATGATGCCCTTTCTGGATGCAAAGGTGCTGAAGGAGTAATGGACGGCAGCCGATCAGGCTGCTTCGATTGTCTGCGCAGATCGTTTCGGGCGCGTTGACAGCACAAGGAACAGCCGTGAGTTTAGAAGACTTTCGCCATAAGTCACGACATATTCCATTTGCCCGTGAGGGTATTCCATACGTTGGTGCTGCAGCTTTCGTAACGGTGATCACGGCGCTGCTCGGTCAGCCGATTTTGACCTGGCCGCTCATGATCCTGACCCTGTTTATTGGTCATTTCTTTCGTGATCCCGAACGAGTAGTACCCACCGGGGAGCGGGACGTGGTTGCGCCCGCCGATGGCAGGATAGTCGCAATCGAGAGGGTGCAGGGAAGTCGTTTTGTCGAGGGACCTGTCACAAAAATCAGTATCTTTTTGTCGATTTTCGATGTGCACGTGAATCGCATTCCCTATTCGGGTGTGGTTCATAATACCTATTATCAGAAAGGCAGGTATCTGGCCGCCAACCTGGCCAGGGCAAGCAGCGAGAATGAGCAAGCCTGGTTGTGGATCAAGACCGATACGGAACAGGACATTGTGGTGACCCAGGTGGCGGGTCTGATCGCCCGACGCATCGTATGCTGGCCCACTTTAGGGGATCGGGTGGCGCGGGGCGAACGCTACGGTATGATTCGATTCGGATCGAGGACCGATCTCTACGTACCGGTTGACAGTGAGGTGATGGTGTCCAGAGGGGATCGTGTCTGCGGGGGAGAAACCGTACTATGTCGGCTGAAATAAAGCGCAAGCGCCCACGCAAAAAGAGGTGGCGACGTACGGAAGACGGAGAGATACCGAGAAGCACCTATATTGTCCCAAACCTCTTTACCACGGCCAATTTGTTCTCCGGTTTCTTTGGCATTGTCAATTCCATCAACGGCAATTTTCAGATGGCGGCGGTCGCCGTTTTGGTCTCGTGCGTCTTTGATATCCTCGATGGCAAAGTGGCTCGATTTACCGGAGCGACGAGCCGTTTCGGAGTGGAATACGATTCACTGGCGGACTTGGTGGCTTTTGGAGTGGGGCCCGGGATTTTGATGTATTTGTGGGCGCTCAAGCCGTTCGGGCGGCTCGGCTGGCTGGCGGCCTTTGTCTTTGTAGCGTGCGGCGCGCTTCGGCTGGCGCGATTCAATGTGCAGGTGGATACGGTCAGCAAGAGTTACTTCGTTGGATTGCCGATTCCCGGTGCTGCCAGCATGGTGGCAACCACAGTACTCTTCATACACCCCTGGCAGGTCGCTTCTTCCAGCGTATCGTCCCTGCCGCTGTTATTCACCACCTACGTTTTGGGTTTTCTCATGGTCAGCACCGTTCCCTATTACAGCTTCAAGGATCTCGAAGTGATCAAAGGCAAGGTGCTGCCCACGCTCTTTCTGGTCATTGTGTGCCTCAGTATTATTGCCGTCAAGCCCGGCATGATGCTGTTTCTGCTGCTGCTCATCTACTTGCTTTCAGGTCCCGTCATTTATCTGCTGCGGCGTTTGAAACGGGAGGAAGCAACACCCGAGGAGCACACGGAAACGGAATTGCCGGCTGATCAGGCGAACACCAATGCAGTAGAAGAAAGCCAATCGCCGGAGCCGCGCCAGTGAAGTGAATGCGCGTGGCTTGCGGTTGCGATCAACGGATTTAGGTGACAATTCTAACCCTGCAACGCAGCTCTCTTCCCTCGCTTGCCGGTGTTCCGGAGAGAAGGAGCGTCTATGACCACAGGCCGTGCAAGGAAGCTTCGTTGTAGCACTTAGTGGGAAAGCTAAAATGACGTCTATGACTATTTCCGAAAAAATTCTGGCCAAACATGCAGGTCAATCGAGTGTGCGTTCCGATGACCTGATCGAAGCCGGTATCGACTTCGCCCTCGGCAACGATATTACCGCGCCTCTGGCCATCGAGGCGTTTCGCAAATCAGGTGCCGAGCGAGTGTTTGACAGGGAACGGGTTGCGTTGATTCCGGATCATTTTGCACCGAACAAGGACATCGCCTCGGCGATGCAGATTAGAACATTGCGCGAGTTTGCCAGAGAGCAGCAGCTGGTGCACTTTTATGAAGTGGGGCGCATGGGAGTCGAACACGCTCTGTTGCCGGAACAGGGCCTGGTGCTGCCGGGGGATGTGGTGATCGGAGCGGACAGCCACACCTGCACCTATGGGGCTCTGGGAGCATTTGCCACGGGGGTGGGGAGCACGGACCTGGCGGCGGCCATGATCACCGGCAAGATCTGGTTCAAGGTGCCCGCCAGCGTCAAGTTCATATTTCGCGGCCAAAGAAGACCGTGGGTCGGAGGCAAGGACCTGATTCTTCACACCATTGGCCAAATCGGGGTAGACGGAGCTCGCTACAAAGCGATGGAGTTTGTTGGCGAAACGATAGAAGCACTGCCCATGACAGATCGCTTCACCATGTGCAACATGGCTATAGAGGCCGGTGCCAAGGTGGGTATCATTGCCCCCGATGCGGTAACGGAAGAATATGTGCGGGCCCGTGCAAAACGGCCCTATGAATTTTACCGCAGCGACGAGGATGCCGTTTATGAATCGGTCTATGACTGGGACGTATCCGCCCTGGAACCTATGGTCGCCCTGCCTCATTCGCCGCAAAATGTGAAACCGGTGACGGCGCTGCCGCAGATCCGCATCGATCAGGTGGTGGTCGGGTCTTGCACCAACGGCCGCCTTGAGGATTTGCGCCAGGCTGCCGCCGTATTGAAAGGCAAGAAGGTTGCTCCGCAGGTTCGCTGTCTGATCATTCCAGCTACCCAATGGATCTATCAACAGGCCATGCGCGAGGGACTTTTCGAAATTTTTCTGGAGGCCGAGGCCGCTGTCAGCACGCCTACCTGCGGGCCCTGTCTGGGTGGGCACATGGGAATTCTGGCGGCGGGAGAAAGAGCCGTGGCGACCACCAATCGCAATTTTGTCGGCCGCATGGGGCACGTGGAAAGTGAGGTCTATTTGAGCAACCCCGCTGTAGCGGCGGCATCAGCGATTGCCGGCCGGATTGCACATCCGGACGAAGTCCAGTAAGGCACGGGAGTACAAGCAATGAAAATTAAAGGACAAGCCTGGAAATTTGGAGACGACGTCGACACCGATGCCATCATCCCGGCACGCTATCTCAATACCACCGACCCGGCCCTGCTGGCGGCTCATTGCATGGAGGATGCGGATCCATCCTTTGCAGCCAGGGCCAAACCGGGTGATATCATCGTTGCCGGCAGGAACTTCGGATGTGGTTCTTCGCGCGAACACGCTCCCATTGCGATCAAGGGAGCGGGAGTGGGATGTGTGGTGGCACACAGTTTTGCGCGCATCTTCTACCGCAACGCGTTCAATATGGGACTGCCCATTTTGGAATGCCCGGAGGCGGCAGCATCCATCGAGGCAGGCGACCAGGTGGAGGTCGACCTGAGTCGCGGCAGTATCGTGAACCATTCCCGGCAGCAGGAATACCAAGCGCATTCGGTGCCGCCTTTCATGCGGGAGTTGCTCGAGGCCGGAGGGCTCATGGCCTACGTTGGTGCGCAACTGAGGAAGCCGAAAGGACAGCCGGCAAAGTGACCCGGGTTCAGGTTGACTTTCCAATTCAAAGAGACAGATGGGGAGATTCATGGGAGCAAATCGTAGCTATCGCATTGCAGTGATTCCTGGAGATGGTACCGGTCCTGAAGCCGTTCGCGAGGCACTGAAGGCGTTGCAGGCTGTCGCGGCCAGGGAAAATTTCACGGTGGAAGAAGTTCATTATGATCTTGGTGGGGAACGCTATCTGCGCACTCAGGAAACTCTTCCCGCGAGCGTGGTTGAAGAGCTGAGAAGGTTCGACAGTATTCTTCTGGGTGCTATCGGCCATCCCGGTGTGAAACCGGGCATTTTGGAGAAAGGGTTACTGCTGGAGCTGCGCTTTCAGCTGGATCAGTACATCAACCTGCGCCCGGTCATCCTCTACCCGGGAGTGGAGACCCCGTTGAAAGACAAGAAGCCGGAGGATATTGACTTCGTTGTGGTTCGGGAAAACACCGAGGGCCTCTATGCCGGCTCGGGCGGTTTCCTGCGCAAAGGCACGGAGCATGAAGTGGCGATACAGGAGTCCATCAATACCCGAATGGGTGTCGAACGCTGCCTGCGCTTTGCCTTCGACTTCTGTCGCCGGCGCGGCAAACGCAAAAAGCTCACCCTGTGCGGCAAAACGAATGTTCTGACCTATGCATTTGATCTTTGGGAGAGGGCGTTCCACGAGGTGGGGCGGGAATATCCCGACATTGAAAAGGATTATGCCCACGTCGATGCCACGTGCATGTGGATGATCAAGAATCCGGAATGGTTCGACGTCATCGTGACGGATAACATGTTCGGCGACATCATCACCGATCTCGGTGCGATGATCCAGGGGGGCATGGGCATAGCGGCCGGTGGGAACTTGAATCCGCAGGGCGTATCCATGTATGAACCCATAGGCGGTTCGGCCCCCAAGTACACCGGCAAAAATGTCATTAATCCGCTGGCCGCCATTGCTGCAGTGCAAATGATGCTGGAACAACTGCAGGAAGCATCGGCCGGCAGACGAATCGAGCAGGCCATAAGGAAAGTGGTGTCCCGCGACATCAAGAGTCTCTCTGCCGGGCACATGGGTTACAGTACGAGTGAGGTCGGTGATCTGGTGGCCGATCACATTGCGACCCACTGACCTGAACGCTGCATCGTTTGAATCCATGGAGTTTGCTAATATGCAAGACAAAGCAGTTGATGTTGCCGTTGTAGGGGCGACCGGAGCGGTCGGCAATATGATGATCCGTGTGCTGGAAGAGCGGTCCTTTCCGGTCGGGAAGTTGAGGCTTCTGGCTTCGGCTCGCTCTGTCGGGAAAGTACTGTCATTTCATGGGCGCGGCATAGCTGTCGAAGAACTGCGCGAAGATTCTTTTGCCGGGCTGCAATTGGCCTTGTTTTCCGCCGGAGCCGGTGTGAGCAGGAAGTTTGCTCCCATTGCCGCGCAGCATGGTTGCGTGGTGGTGGACAATTCCAGCGCTTTCCGCATGGATGCGCAAATTCCGCTGATTGTCCCGGAGGTAAACCGCGAGGCCATCGATGTGAGCTCCGGGATAATTGCCAATCCCAATTGTTCCACGATTCAGATGGTCGTGGCGCTGAAACCGATCTATGATGCGGCCGGCATCAAGAGGATTATAGTGACGACCTTTCAGGCTGTTTCGGGGACCGGCCAGAAAGCCATCGAGGAACTGCGCCGGCAGGTGAAGGCACTGAACAGCGGGGAACAGGCCAGCTGGCAGGTCTATCCGCATCAGATCGCGTTCAATTGTTTGCCTCATATAGGGGCGTTCCTGGACAATGGATACACCGAAGAAGAGATGAAAATGGTCAACGAGACCAGGAAAATCTTCAATGATGAGCGGATTGGAGTGGCCGCGACCACCGTCAGGGTGCCCGTCTACTACGGCCATTCGGAGTCGGTCAACATTGAAACCAGACGCCCCGTAACCGTTGACAGGGTGCGTCAACTGCTCTCTTCCGCCCCCGGTGTCAAGCTCATTGATGAGCCATCCGAAAAACTTTATCCCATGCCCATTGACTGCGCAGGTCAAGATGACACGCTGGTGGGACGAATTCGCAAGGATCCGTCGGTGGAAAATGGACTGTGCCTGTGGGTGGTGGCGGACAATATCAGAAAGGGAGCTGCGACCAATGCAGTCCAAATCGCTGAGGTTTTGGTCGAACGGGGCTTGATATAGACGACAATGCGCATTGTGGCCGGCGAATTTCGTGGCAGGCGTTTGCATGCTCCCAAGGGTATGAGCATCCGCCCCACGAGTGATCGAGTGCGGGAAGCGATCTTCAATATTGTCGGGCCACGCCTGCAAAATGTCAGGGTCCTGGACCTGTTCGCCGGCACTGGAGCTTTAGGCTTGGAAGCCCTCAGTCGATGAGCTGCCCAGGCCGTTTTTGTTGATGACGCGGCGGAAGCGATTCGACTCATTTCGGTCAATATCAAGATCTGTGGGGTGCAGGAGCGCGCCTTGGTGGTGCGGGGAGCCGTCGGCAGGGTGCTGGACAGGCTCGTGAGGCATGGGCAAAAGGAGCCGTTCGACAAGTTTCAGATGGTGTTCCTGGATCCTCCCTATGGACATGGGCACGTAGAGAAAACCCTCGGTCTGTTGAATCGACTGACGGCACAGGATGCTCTGGTGGTGGCCGAACATCATACCAAAGACCTCGTGCCTGCGAGATGGGGCGATTGGGTGCTGGGCCAACAACGAAAATATGGTGCTACCATAGTCTCTTTTTATATGAAGGATGTTCTCCAACCAGCATAAAAATCAGGGGCACATGGAGCTGAAAAGGAGTGTTTATGGATAAGGTGGCGGTCTATCCCGGTTCGTTTGATCCGATCACCAATGGTCATCTTGATTTGCTGGATCGCGGCTTGAAGATATTCGACAAAATTATTGTTGCTATTGCGAAAAATCCCGCTAAACAACCGGTGTTTAGTTTTGAGGAGCGGCTCCGCATGATCGAGGAGTCCCTTCGGGATCACCCGCTCAACGATCGACTGAAGGTCGACGCCTTTCAGGGGCTGCTGGTCGATTACGTCGGACGGGTTAATGCCCGGGCTATTTTGCGAGGACTGCGTGCCATCAGCGATTTCGAGTATGAATTTCAAATGGCCTTGATGAACCGCAAGCTGAGCAATGAAATTGAGACTCTCTATCTGATGACGGGCATGCGGTGGATTTACATCAGTTCCCGCATCATCAAAGAGGTCGTCATGTCGGGCGGCTGCGTCAGCGGGTTGGTGCCGGAGCCGGTGGAAAAAATGCTGGCGGAGCGTCTGGGACCCTCGATTTCGTAAAGCGCCACACAATCAACTAGCCAACCTGCACCCTTGCAAGTCCGCTGCATTTCGGACACTCTATGGTGTAGAGCCGTACTCAGCCCGCATCTTGCTGCAACCTGCCGGCTATTCCCAGGATGGTGTCCACGTAAGGTTGACTGTGGTTGTAAGCGTAGATGACTTTTTCCTTTTGAGCTCGGTCTCCGTAGTCTTTCCAGCCGTGGGCGGACAGGTAACTGGCCACACTGACTATGGCATCCCTGGGATCAAACAGATCAACGTATCCGTCGCCATTGCCGTCAGCTCCGTGCTGAACCAGGCTGGATGGCAGAAATTGCGGCCAGCCAATGGCACCCATCAACGATCCCTTAAAAGATCGTATCCTGGAAGGCTCCCCATCGGCCCAGGTGAGCAGCGCATGGAGCTCCCCGTAGGCCCATTTGGATCGTTGCACAAGCTTTTTGTCGAAGGCTTCACGCCCCCAACGTTTTTGATCTTTTGCAGAGAGCAGATTCCATACGATGTCCCGATAGCTCTTGCGATCCATTACGGCGAATGTGGATAGAATATTGAGGGTAGGGGTGAAGCCGGTGTAACTGCCGAAACGGGTTTCCACCGACAGGATGGCGACGATGACGCACTTGTCCACGCCATACGCTCTTTCGGCATCGCTGAGTATTGGGCCGTAGGTGCGCATGAATTGTCTTGCTTTCGCCATAGCCGCCGGTTGCAGGAACTGCTTGTAGTTGAGCTTGCTCTCGCGGATTCGCAGAGTGCTTGCCACCGTTTCGAACAACGGTGACGGATTCGCTTGATAGACCCTCATGACAAAATCGGGCGCAAAACCGTCCTGAACGAGTTTCTGCTGAAGCGGGCGGAAAAATCCCTGGGCGCCATACCCGCTCGAGCAACAGCCGAGCGCCAGTGAAGCCGTCACAACCAATGTCAGAACCCTGCAGCGCAGACCGAGACCGGCGTCGCCTGGGGTCAACTTGAAGGCTGTCATCAAAAGTGTACCTCCGGAAGGATAGCTTTAACCGTTGTGATACGCGGGACGGTTGCTCCAGGGGGATGGTTCCGGGGCAGCCGACGGTTAGACTTATCATAAGTCCCGATTCATGTGCAAACGACTTTGTGCCCGGCCGTCTCTCGGGGATGCGTTTTGCGTTTTCTTTCACTAGCCTGCTTCGGCCCGTTGCCTCGGCAGCCGTCTGCGCACAAAGCACCAGGCGCCGTGGTGCAGGCTGTCCGCCCCGCCGCGGGGCATGGGGGGCCTGCCAAAAAAGATCGGTAAAGAAACGGCGTTCAACAAAGAAAATATTTCACAAAGAGACGAAGACGTGCTACAAGGTATCCGTCTTTAGGAGTGGGCGAATTTTCCATGAGTGACGAGTTTAAAAAGAGGCGTGATTTCGTGGAGTATCTCGCTCTAGTCAGTCAGGTGGGGCTGACTATGGCGGGTTCCATCCTCTTCTGCTTCATGATTGGGTACTTTTTGGACAAATGGTTGCACAGCCGTGGTATAATCCTTGTCATCTTTATCTTGCTGGGAATCCTTGGGGGAGCAATCACCGTTTACCGCCAGATCACGCATTTGCCTAAGGAATAACATGACGGACGACAGTCAGCAGGACATAACCGGCTTACGCCAGTTCCAGCGGCAACTTGCGCGCAAGGCATTTGGAGCTTGCGTTGTGGTGGCTGTGCTGCTTTTTGCCGTCGGTTACAAGCCGGCGGCTCGAGGTCTGCTGCTGGGCTCCCTGTTCAGTGTGTTCAACTTCGTGATCATGGCTCATGTCTTGCCCCGCCAGCTGGGGTATGCCCGCCGCAAAGCAACAGCCTTTGCTTTCGGCTCCGTCCTTGTGCGGTTTGGTCTGTTGGCACTGCCGCTCATCATCGCTTTCAAGTTCGATTCGTTTAACTGGATAACGGCTGCGGTCGGTCTGTTCGCTGTGCCCCTGGCCATTTTGATAGACCAGGTGATCCTGCAGCGTTTTTACCCAAACAGAGTGCATCCATAGCAGAGGGAAGCCATGGAGGAATTAGGGAAGATTTCGGTTTGGTCCGTAGATGTGGCGGGATTGCATCTTGTTTTCAATCTAACCACCATTTACATGACCCTTTCGGTCATGGGCATCCTCATCCTATTTGCCTTTCTGGCAACGCGCAACAAGGGAATTGTGCCCAATACCTTTCAAGTCATTGCGGAGATCTTTGTGGATGCATTTTGGAAGCTGACCAGAGATGCCCTCGACGAGGATATGGCAAAGACCTATTTCCCCATGATTTGTGCCATGTTCATGTTTCTGCTGCTGTGCAACTGGATTGGCATATTGCCGTTTATGGATGAGCCCACCAAAGACCTGAACACGACTCTGGGCCTGGGCATCATGGGTTTCTTTATTGCACATTATGCAGGCATCCGCACCAAGGGCTTTAAGGGTTACGTGAAAGAATACTTTCAACCCATCTTTTTCATGATGCCGCTGAATGTGATCGGCGAGATCGCCAAGGTGGTCTCCATCTCATTTCGTCTTTACGGGAACATCATGGGAGGCTCCATCATTATACTGGTGGTCTCCTACCTAGTCTATGGACTCATTATCCCACCCTTTTTATATGCGTTCTTTGGCTTATTTGTCGGGACGGTACAGGCATTCGTTTTTACAATGTTAACCTTGGTCTATATCTCGGTGCAGGTAAAATAGTATGGCATGGGAGCAAATTGAGTGGGTTAAGGCGGCTTCTGGTCTGGGAGCAGGGTTATCGGTCGGCTTTGCCGCCATAGGGGCTGCCATTGGGGAAGGCTATGCGGCAGGCAAAGCAAATCAGACGCTCTCCTATCGTCCAGGCGTTTCGGGAGAAATTCTGAAGACCATGCTGGTGGGACAGGCAGTAGCGGAAACAGCGGGTAGCTTTGGGTTGGTGATTGCAATGCTGATGCTCTTCAGCCCGGCGGCCGGCAAGCCTGTGCTGACGGGCTGGGCCTATTTGGGTGCCGGTTTATCCATGGGACTCTCCGCCATCGGCTGTGGCATCGGTGCCGGACTGCCGGCCGGCAGCGCCTGCACGGGTATCGGGCGACAGCCCAGAGCCAGTGGGCAGTTGACGACCCTGATGCTGATTGGGGCGGGTGTCGCCCAATCCACCGCCATATATGGCTTTCTGATCGCCCTGCTGCTGCTGTTCAAATCACTGCCGGAAGCGATGAATTGGGTGGCGGCGTGTACCTTGCTGGGTGCTGGTTTCGCCATGGGTTTTGGCGGTATCGGACCGGGCATCGGCGAGGGGATTGCGGCCCAGAATGCAGTGACAAGCATCGCCCGCAACCCCGAGAACACGGGACTGATGACGCGTACCATGCTGGTTGGTCAGGCGGTGGCGGAATCCACCGGCATATACTCTCTGGTTATTGCTTTGTTGCTGGTATTGAGCACTTAAGCGGCGACAGTTGACAGGTGCAACAAATTACTTACAAGGAGGATTTTTGGGTATGGAAATCACGGGTGCCGATTTTGTTCGTGGGTTAGCGTTGTTGGGTGCTGGTCTTGCGATGGGCTTGGGCGCTATCGGGCCGGGAGTTGGGGAAGGCTACGCTGCAGGCAAGGCCTGTGAAGCGATTGGCCGCAAACCGGAGGAAGCCGGACTTCTGACCCGCACCATGCTGGTTGGTCAGGCAGTCAGTGAATCGACCGGTATCTACTCGCTGGTTGTCGCCTTACTGCTCATGTTTGTGGTCAAATAGATATCTGTTAGTAGGAACAAGGGAAAGAACCGATGATCAGCTTAAATGCAACGCTATTCGTTCAGGTCGCTTTGTTCCTGATCCTGCTTTTCATTTTGAATCGCATGATGATTCAACCGCTTCACCGCCTGATTTTGGAGCGCGAGGAACACTTCAAGGAAAAGCGGGAGCAGCTGAATGCCGTGCAGGAGGAAATCCGTCGACTGGCGGATGAGTATGAGGCGCGGCTGCGCTTGGCGGAACGTGAAGCCCGCGAAAGCCAGCTGGCTCTGCGCAAGGTTGCAGGCGATGAGGCACGGGGCCTGGTGGTCAGCACTCAAGAGCAAATTGCGGCCATCCACGAAAAGGTGCGTGTGGAGGTGGCTCAGGAACTTGCCAGAGCGCGGCAGACGATTGCGCAGCAGGCCGAGCTGCTGGCTATGAGTGTTACCCGCAAGGTTCTGGGCCGAGAAGTTTAGAGGATAGGGGAGAGCGCCATGTTGCTTTTCAGGAAGGCTCGTTTAGGGCTGGGAACGGCATTTGCTTGCCTGTTGTTGGCAATTCCATGTTTTGCCGCCGAAGGAGGGGGAATCAATCGGGCTACATGGGACTTTGCCATGCGGATTGTGAACTTTGCAATCCTGGCTTTGGTTATCTATAAGTATGGTAAGGATCCGCTGGTCAAATTTCTTGCCGGCAAACGCTCCAGCGTGGTTCTCTCCCTGCAGGAACTCGACAAAGAAAAAGAATATCTGGCCCAGCAGCACGATGAACAGGTCAGATCCCTTGCGACCATAGATGAAAAGATCAAGAGCATTCAAGACTATTATCATCAGCTTGGGCAGGACGAAAAACGCAAAATTATGGAGCGGACCGAAATACATAGAAACCAGATGTTGGAGGATGCCAGGCTGCGCGCGGACAGGGAAATTGAGAAGGCCAAGAGCCAGTTTCGTGCAGAGGTGGTAGAAATGGCTCTGGAGCTTGCCGAAGGGCGTATTCGCCAAAATATCACGGTGGCGGATGACAGAAATCTGGTGGAAGACTATATCAGCCAGCTTGCAGCTCTGCGAGGTCATTCACCGTCCAATGGGAGCAGTGCCGGGTAAGTGTACCTGCGTTGGCGCCGTTAGCGAATAACAGGGCCCTTTGATGAGTCGATCAAAGGGCCTTCGTCATTTCGTGCAGGCCTTCTCAACCACGCTCATTGCGGCGACCGTCGGAAGTCAAGAAGCGGAGCAACCCGCTGAAAGCCTGCTGCATGAATGATGTTACTCCGCCAAGAGGGAAGCTTCCGGTCCGAATCGTTTTCTGCAGCCTAGGCATTCATCTGCTTGCTGACATACTCGGTGATCATTTTGAGGGCTTCGGCCGTATTCACTTTAGTGAGATTCAGGGTCATGTGATAGAGATGCGGATCATTCACCGAGCGATCAAAATAATGTTCGATATAACCCCCTTTTTCCCTGTCCTCCCGTTCAATATATTCCTGCGCGGCCCGCTCATCGAGCCTGGGATGATTTTCCCGGACGAGGGCAATACGGTCGGGAAGATCTTTCACAATGCGTAGATGGAGTGTGTTGGGGTGGTGTTCCAGGATGCACTGGCCGCCCCATCCCAATATGATCACATTGCCTTCGGCGGCGACCTGCAGAACCAGCTTGGTCGTCACATCATAATAGGATCGGTCGTCGAGACGCCCGTAGGTCCGATCGACTACCTTTTTTACCGTATGGGAAGTGTATCTGTCCAGGAAGCGCAAGAGTTTGGAGCCGCTATTCTTTTCAAATAGAGTTGCTTCGCTCTCAGAGATGTTCAGATCCTCTGCCACTTGAGCGACCAGTTCCTTCTCGAGAACTGAGTAGCCTAGTTGCTCCCCCAACTTTCGCGCAAACAGTCTACCGCCTGAGGCGAATTCTCTGCTGATCGTGATCACTGCCATGGTGGGTCTCCTTGTCGCTTGAGTATGCTCGCTTTTTGCTGCAAAAACTGACAATATTCAAAAACCGGCAAACGAATCAAAATGGAATGGCGATTTTGGGCGCTCCTTTGCCTTTCTTGACATGCGCAGGTAAGCTATATAGCATGCAAAGTTCCAACGTGGAACGATAAAACCAAAAAAATTACAACGGCTGGTGGACGCTATGTTTGAAAATCTTTCGGATAAGTTTCAACGCATATTCAAACATCTCCGGGGGCAGGGCAAGCTCACCGAGGAGAATATCCGTGAGGCTCTCCGGGAAGTCCGTATGGCACTCCTGGAAGCGGACGTACACTTCAAGGTTGCCAAGGAATTTGTGGCGGGCATCGCGGATCGTGCCGTGGGCCAGGAAGTCATGGGAAGTCTGACGCCCGGTCAGCAGGTGATAAAAATCGTTAACGAAGCTCTCACGGAACTGATGGGTGGAAAAGCAGAGCCACTCAAACTCACGGGTAAAATCCCGGTTCCTGTTATGCTGGTGGGGTTGCAGGGTTCGGGTAAGACCACCACAGCGGCAAAACTGGCCAGGAAGATGGCGCAGGAAAAACGCCGCCCCTGTCTTGTGCCGGCCGATGTTTATCGCCCTGCGGCAATCGACCAATTGCTGACCCTGGCCGCCCAGCTGGGACTGCCCGCGTATTCATCCAGAGTGGATCAACGGCCCGAAGAAATCGCCCGCCAAGCCATTCTTTACGCCCGGCAGGAAAACTGTGACACTCTCATCGTTGATACCGCCGGCCGTCTCCATGTGGACGCTGAATTGATGAGTGAACTGGGGCGCCTCAGGGAGATTTTGGAACCGGCCGAGACCCTTCTGGTGGCGGATGCCATGACAGGCCAGGATGCCGTTGCCGTGGCGGCCGCCTTCAATGAATCTCTGGCCATCTCCGGCGTTGTTCTGACCAAGCTGGACGGCGACGCACGCGGCGGTGCCGCCCTTTCCATTCGAGCCGTGACCGGTTCCCCCATCAAGTATGTCGGGGTGGGTGAAAAACTCGATGCGCTGGAAGTCTTTCATCCCGACCGAATGAGCTCGAGGATTCTCGGCATGGGCGATGTTCTCTCCGTCATCGAAAAGGCCCAGGAGGCCTTCGATGAAAAAGAGGCCCTGCAACTGGCGCAAAAATTTAAAGAGAACACGTTCACCCTGGAAGACTTTCGCAATCAGTTGAGACAGATTAAAAAGCTGGGTTCCCTGGAGCAGATTTTGGGAATGCTGCCGGGCATGGGCATGATGAAAGAGCTGAAAAAAATGAAAGTGGATGAACGTGAATTTGTCCGCATGGAAGCGATCATCAACTCCATGACCTTGGGTGAGCGGAAGAATGCGGATCTGATCAATGCCAGCCGCCGCCGTCGTATAGCCAGTGGCAGCGGCACCACGGTTCAGGACGTCAACCGACTGCTCAAAAGCTACGAGGAATCGCGCAGGATGATGCGCCAGATGATGGGCGCAGGGGGTACCAAAAAGAAGAAGGGGAAAGGGCGCCGCAAGAGAGCATTTTTCCCTTTTTAATTGGTGTAAAATAAGGTATACGAAACAATTCGAAAGTTTCCATACGGAACCGAGAATTATTGTTTGTTTAGAAAAATCAATAGATTGGCTGCTAAAATCAAAATTCCTTGTCAGACCATTGACCAGGTGATTTTGGGTTTGTGGGTCATCCAGTTGAGTCAGTGAGTTAGTATAAATTTTTCAACTGCTACTTTTTGGGAGGTAGAACGCAGATCATGCCAGTACGTATTCGGTTAGCTCGTCGCGGAAGAAAGAAGAGGCCGTTTTACAAGATTGTCGTCGCACATTCGGATTCGCCCCGGGATGGACGTTTTATCGAGAGCATCGGCAGCTATAATCCGCTGATGGAGCCGGAAGCAGTCACAATCGACACCCATCGGTTTCAATATTGGCTTGAGCAGGGCGCCGAACCTACAGACACGGTACGCAGCCTGTTGCGAAAGCACGGTTCGCCCGAGGTTACTCAGGCTTCCTAAGCAGCAAATCCCACGCGGCGCAGGAAATCAGGAGGTCACCATGTTGAAGGAATTGATCGAGTTTATGGCGCGGGCTTTGGTAGATCATCCGGAAAGGGTGAAGGTTTCGGAAATAGCGGGTGAACAAACCTCGGTGATCGAACTTCGCGTAGCTAAAGAGGATTTAGGCAAGGTCATCGGCAAGCAGGGACGTACTGCTCGGGCAATGCGCACCATCTTGAGCGCTGCATCCACCAAACTGAGAAAAAGGGCCGTTCTGGAAATCATTGAGTAAGGTTACGGAAAATGTTCGTCGAGTTGCGGTAGGTAAGATCAGCCGGGTTCACGGAGTGCGTGGTGCCGTTAAGATCTACCCCTATGGTGACAGCCTGGGAGAGCAAAAGGCCGGCGATAGGCTGTACCTGAGCGACACCGTCGAAGGTGGTGAAGAAAACGCCTTGACGGTTGTGGATCTCCGGCGGCAGCAAAGGCAGTTCATAGGTCGATTCCGAGAAATAACCAGCCTCGAAGAGGCCGCAAGGGTCACAGGCGAACAGCTCTTTCTCCCGGAAAGTCGGCTCTCGCCCACCTCCGAGGGAGAATACTACTATTTTCAGCTCATTGGTCTGAAGGTCGAAACCCCGGGCGGCAAGAAACTCGGAGAGCTCACTGGCATCATAGAAACCGGGGGCAACGACGTTTATGTCGTGCGGACTCAGGATGACGAATGGCTCATTCCTGCCGTGGAGGATACGGTCCTGGAGGTCAATCTGAAACTGGGAGTGATGATTGTCGACCCACCGGAAGGTTTGATCGATGATCTTTGACATATTGACGCTTTTCCCCCGGATGTTTGCCGGGCCGCTGGGAGAAAGCATTGTCGGCAAAGCTGCAGAGCGGGGCATGATTCAGGTTCGAGTGCACAACATCCGGGATTATGCCGCCGGCAAACATCAGATTACAGATGATCGCCCTTTCGGCGGCGGTGAGGGGATGGTCATGAAGCCCGAGCCCATCATGCGGGCCGTGGACCAGCTGAAAGCCGAAGAACCCCGGCCCTGGGTGGTGCTGCTGAGCCCCCAGGGGAAATTGTTCCAGCAGGAAACGGCTTGGAAGTTCAGTGCGATGCCTCGCCTCGTTCTCATTTGCGGGCGTTACGAAGGGGTGGATGAACGCGTGGCGGCGTACGCGGTCGACGAGGAACTTTCCATTGGCGATTATATTCTTTCGGGGGGCGAGTTGGCTGCGATGGTGGTGATTGACGCCGTTACCCGGTTGATCCCCGGGGTGCTGGGAAACGCTGCATCCGTCAGAGTGGAAACCTTTTCCGAAGTTGCTCTGGAGTTCCCGCAATACACCCGACCACAGGAATTTCGCGGCCATAAAGTTCCCGCTGTGCTGCTCTCCGGCAATCATCGAAAGATCCGTGAGTGGCGGCGTGGTCAGGCGCTTTTTCGAACCAAGTTGCGGCGTCCCGATCTGTTCGCGCGACTGCGCTTGAGTGCAGACGACCTGAAATTTTTGCAGACGGCCGAAAATCAGTCCGCACAGCCGGCCGACGAAATGGACTGTGCCGATGGCTGAGGAGGGAGCTCCGCTGTATGTGGCGCTGGTGCACTATCCAGTTCTCAACCGCAAGGGCGATACCATAGCGTCAGCCATCACGAATCTGGATCTGCATGACTTGGGACGTCTGGTTTGTACCTTTGGAGTTCCCGCATGTTACATCGTAACCCCCTTGGCGGATCAGCAGCTTTTGGCGCAGCGGGTGCTGCACCATTGGCTGGTGGGTGTCGGCAAAAAACTGCATCCGGATCGAGAGCGGGCCCTAAGACGTCTGCGGGTGGTGGCAAGCATACGGTCGGCACAGGAGGACATCCATTTGCGCTGGGGGACGCAGCCCCGGGTTTGGGCGACGAGTGCCAAAGGCCGGGCTGACGGTTTAACCATGCGCCATGCCCGCCGGCTCTTGCAGGAAGATTCCGCACCCTGCCTGTTGTTGCTCGGGACGGGATGGGGCTTGGCGCCATCGGTTTTGGAAGGGGCAGACGGGATATTGGAAACCATTAAGGGAGTGAACGGGTATAACCATTTGTCCGTGCGATGTGCGGCGGCCATTTTGCTGGACCGCCTCCTCGTCAGGGACAGATCGCTGGATTGATCCGGTGGCGCAGGCAAAGAGGCTTCCGGGCAATAAGAATGGAGGTTTGACAATGTCTAAGGGATTGGTTGAGAGTATTGAACGGGATTACATGCGCACCGACATTCCTCCCTTTCGCGTGGGAGACAGTGTGAAGGTGCATGTGAAAATCCGCGAGGGAGAAAAAGAGCGCATCCAGGTCTTTGAGGGGGTGGTGATTCGGCATCACCGCGGCAAGGCGGGCGCCAGCTTTACAGTCCGCAAGGTTTCTTACGGGGTGGGGGTGGAAAGGATTTTTCCGCTCCATTCCCCGCGTATCGACAAAATAGAATTACTGCGTCGTGGCCGTGTAAGGCGATCCAGGTTGTACTACCTGCGCGAGCGCGTTGGCAAGGCAGCCCGCATCAAGGAAAAGCGCTGATGCCACCTGAATCGATTGCGGTTGGGGGCATTCTTATGGCGATTGGTTCCGGGTGCTCCCGCCGTCTGCCCGTCGGTTGTGCAGACTTTTGGTCGGAAAACGGCTGCTTTCCCGGGAATATCGTGGGAGCTTCGTGCCAATCCATATAACAAGGTCCGGGTCACTGACCCGGACCTTGTTATATGGCTCCGGGTCCGATCGGGTTGCGGCCGGAAAGCAAAACGCGCCGGCAGGACAGCCGTTAAACATCTTGCTTTCATCGCAGCTACAAATTTCTGACAGATTCAGTCCCGCCGATGAACTTGTTCAACTGATCAATCAGGGTTCCCTGATGCTCAAAGCACAATTCACACAGATCCAGATGATCCAGAAAGGCGGTGATGTTCAACCCTTCCTGCATCTTGATGCCGAGTTGAACCAGGTTCTGGCCGCACACAAGTTCTATCATTACGCCTCGTTCCTCTCCTCGACAAAGCAAGAAATATCTTCATCCATGCCGCAATGGACGATGTGCCGTTCCTCCGTCAATCCCCACGGGTGCTCCTTGGTGTTCCTGACCCAAGCCCCGCGGAACCGGTTAAATACTTTTGATATCAACAGGATAAGATTGGCTGTGAAGCTAGCACATCCAGCCTCGCAAGGCAAAAGTACTGAGGAGCGAGTGCGAACGGTTTTGGACCATAATGCCGGGGAGAGCTTGTTTTTTTGACTGTTTTTGAGGTTTCGGATTTTCCTTTGGCGGCAAATCAGGAGTTGAGGGTTCAAGCAATATGATGTATGCACAAGGAGAGTGGTGTAGTGATCAGAGCATCAAGTCCAAAGGGACCTTCGAGTATTTGACGCATTGAGTGGGGCCACATGCAGGGAGCAAGCGCGGAGCAGGGGACAAGCCGCCGGAAAAAGGGCAAAGAAGGAGAATTGCTTGCGGAGAACTTCCTGCAAAGCAAGGGGCTGCGTATAGCGGCACGCAATTTTCGCTGCCCCCTGGGCGAAATTGATTTGGTCGGATGGGACGGTAATACGATTGTTTTCATCGAAGTGAAGTCTCGCTATTCGAGAAATTTCGGATTGCCCCAAGAGGCCGTTTCACTCAGTAAACAAAAACGATTGACCCGGCTTGGTCAATGGTACATTAAACAAAATCGGCTGCAGGGGCGGCCGGCAAGATTTGATGTGGTGGCGGTCGATTGGCACAGGGGAGTGCCTGAGCTCACCTGGATTGTCAATGCCTTTGAAGCCTGCGAATGAGCGTAGGAGAAGGGATACATGAAGGTTCGATCGATCCGGCTATGACTTCAGGTGCACTCTATATCGTCGCAACGCCTATTGGAAACCTTGCAGATATCAGCTTTCGAGCGGTGGAAACACTGCGCAGTGTGGACCGAATCGCCGCGGAAGATACCCGCCACACCAGAAAATTGCTGACGCACTACGAGATTCAGAAGCCACTGGTGAGCTATCACAGTCGGAACCTGCACAAGCGCGGTCCGGAACTGCTGGTAAGAGTCCAGGCGGGTGAAACGCTTGCCCTGGTGACGGATGCCGGAACCCCGGGAATTTCCGATCCCGGCTCCTTGCTCATACGTCAGGCGTTGCACATGCATGTTCCGGTTGTGCCCGTGCCCGGCCCGGCAGCGCTGATTACCGCGCTGGTGGTTTCCGGTCTTCCTACCCAACCCTTCGCCTTCCTGGGTTTTCCGCCCAGCCGCGGAGCCGGTCGAACGCGGTTCTTCCAGTCTTACTCGACGCTCACCATGACTCTCATTCTCTACGAATCTCCTCAGCGTTTACATCGCACACTGGGTGATGTCGAGCGCTACTGGGGTGACCGGCAAGTGGCGGTAGCTCGGGAGCTCACCAAGAGATACGAGGAGGTTTATCGAGGCGCGGTAACGGGCGCACAAAGCTATTTTGTCCAGCCGGTCAGGGGCGAATTGACGCTGGTCGTGGCGGGCGCTGAGTCGGCGCCTACCGGCAGTGCTGAAGCGGTTTGGAGTGAGGATCTCCATGACCTCATCGAAGTCCGGGGCATGGCCGTGAAGGAGGCGGCAGGCGTCATCGCCGCTAAACACGGCATCGCACGGCGCCTCGTCTATCAAGCAGCGGTGCAGTTGAAAAGACGGGGAGAATGAGCGGGCGGCGATTCGTTCTCACTGTCATTGCGGCACACAGCGGAATACGCAACTTCAATGCCGCCAAGTCGATGAGTTCCGTCCCGGCGGTGCGGCGTCGGTGCGGCTGCGGGTTCTGGGTGAAGTCATTGAATTTGGGTCAAGAGGGGGAGGGGAATTGATGTTCGAGAGGCCGGGCAGACGTTGCTTGCTATTGGCACTGGCTGTTTTCCTTGTTGCCAGTGGAGTGAGTTTTTTACATCATCACTGGCGATGCAGCGCGGCGCCGGATGCCCATGCGCTGGACTTCGGCGAGACTTTCCAGGATGTGCCCCCCTCCCATTGGGCCTACAGCCATATTGAACGGTTGTATGGCGCGGGGATCACGGCAGGTTGTGCGGATGGCTTTTTCTGCCCGGATGAGCCGGTCACGCGCGCCCAGATGGCAGTGCTCCTGGAAAAGGCTAAACGGGGAAGCCTTTTTCAGCCGGCCAAGGCACAAGGTATCTTTCAGGATGTGCCCGCCGACCACTGGGCTGCGGATTGGATTGAGCAGCTTTTCCAGGACGGCATTACCAGGGGATGCAGTGTGGAGTTGAAACAATACTGCCCCGACCAGTTGGTAACACGGGCCGAAGTCGCGGTCCTGCTTGGACGGGCCAGGTACGGTCAGGATTTCCAACCGCAGGAAGGTTGTGGGGTTTTTGCGGATGTCCCCGGGAATCATTGGGCTGCCGGTTGGATTGAACAATTGTATGCGGATGGAATCAGCGCAGGCTGTAACGCCGACGTGCCGCAGTATTGCCCGGCCAACCCTGTGACACGGGGTGAGTTGGCGGTATTTCTGGTGCGGGTTTTCGTCGATCTGAATTTTGCCGAAGCTGTCATAGGGGCGGAAGGAGGCATTGTTGCAGTCACCGATCCCCTCAGTCCCTTTTATGGAGTCCAAATTGAAGTTCCACCGGGTGTCTTACCTGAGGCCAGAGTGTTATCGCTGGCTGTAGAAAAGACCTTTGCATCGGAGTCATCCAGCGAGTTAACCCTGGCCCTCGAGCCACTGGAAATCGAGTTGCTCAAGCCTGTCCGCATAAAGATTCCATGTGCTCTGCTTGATTTCGCAGACGGCAAGGTGATTTCCTCCGTTGCCCTCCACCAGGACGGCATCGAACCGCTGACGGCCCGCCTTGAAGGTGAGAATATCGTCGTAGAGCTCGACCGTTTATCGAATTTAATGGTTTTCAGTGATCATCGGCTGATGATCGTCATGGACATTCCCCCCCGGTACCTGAGCGCGGGAGCCATCCTTTACGCACTCACGGGATGCCCCGACTGCAAGTGGTTCCCAGGACATGTCGGAATGTCTCTGGGCCGGGGTGCATCCTTCGGGCTGGAAACCATTGTGGAGTCCACCCCCTACCTGAACTGCGGGCTGGACGTGTGCAGTGGGGACAGCGACTGTCTCGGAGTCCGCTTCAACGCTTTCCATGACTTCGCGCA
>FWPV01006545.1_pt1 | contig 22080 bp, 19 predicted proteins | sample 2228371 | NCBI WGS metagenome assembly FWPV01 (sample SAMEA103939776, study PRJEB20133) | metagenome | reverse complement strand
CCGCTCCCACCAGCGGTTGGGAAACGGGGAAACCGGGTTTCCCCATCCCCCTGCCTGTGGGGCGCCGGCCGCTCCCACCAGCGGTTGGGACATGGGGAAACCGCGTTTCCCCATCCCCCTGCCTGTGGGGCGCCGGCCGCTCCCACCAGCGGTTGGGAAACGGGGAAACCGGGTTTCCCCGTACCCCTGCCTGTGGGGCGCCGGCCGCTCCCACCAGCGGTTGGGAAACGGGGAAACCGGGTTTCCCCAGACCCCTGCCTGTGGGGCGCCGGCCGCTCCCGCCAGCGGTTGGGACATGGGGAAACCCGGTTTCCCCATCCCCCTGTCTACGGGGTGGCAAGCCCTCCCCACCGGGAGGGTTTGGGCGTAGAGGCACAGCGACGCCGCGCCTCTACGCCCTCCCAAGAACAAGGAGGAAACCGGATTTTCCTGTACCCCCGCCCGGCGGGAGGATAGCCATAGCAGCGCCAGGCCCTCCCAGCTCCCCCAGCGTCACGTCAACCCGGCGACACGGCCCCGGACGGCGGCGATCAGGTTCCCCAGCAGCACGGCGTTGGTCACCGGGCCGGCGCCTCCCGGCACCGGGGTGAGCATCCCTGCGACCTCAACCACGGCGGCGAAGTCCACGTCGCCAACCAGGCTGCCATCTTCGCGCACATTGGTGCCAAAATCAACCACCACGGCTCCGGGCCGGATCATGTCGGCGGTGATCAGCCCGGGGCGCCCCACGGCCACACAGACAATCTCGCACTCGCGCAGCACGGCGCCGAGGTCAAGCGTGCGTGAGTGGCACAGTGTCACGGTGGCATCGGCCATCGTGAGCAGGTGGGCCATCGGGCGCCCGACGACGGCGCTGCGGCCCACCACGGCGGCACGTCGGCCCCGTAACTCCACACCGTAGTGCTGAAGCAGAGCCATACCGCCAGCGGGGGTATTGGGCACCATCGCCGGGCGCCCCTGGGCCAGCAGGCCAGCGTTGACGGGGTGCACGCCGTCAATATCCTTGCGGTAATCGAGGGCCATCACGGCAGCGTGGGCATCGAGGTGCGGCGGCAGGGGCAGTTGCAGCAGAATCCCATCCACGCCCGGGTCGGCATTCAGAACATCAATTGTGGCCAGGAGGGTGGTGAGAGACGCATCGGCGGGCAGCAGTTCCAGGCGAAACGCGGCTCCGGCGCCGTCGCACAGGCGCCCGATGCTCCGCACGTAGCGACTCGAAGCCGGGTCACCCTCCACCTGGACCACCGCCAGGCAGGGGGCGCGTCCGATCTGTTCGGTGAGTGTAGCGATCTCGGCGCGGGCGCTGGCGCGGAGTTGCTGGGCCAGGCCCTTGCCTTCGAGCAGAGTAGCAGTCATACCTACCCGCCTGGGCCGGCGCCCGCACCGGGGGGCGCGACCCGGCTACTGGCCGATGCGGCTACGCACAATGGCGATGATCCCCTCGGTCTCCTCACTGAGGCCGATGGTCAGATCCTCCACCTGCGCACGGGTCTCACGCACGAAGAGCTGATCTTCCAGCCCGCTGAGGTTGATCTCGATGTTGAGGATGGCGCTCTGCACCGTCGCGCGGGCGAGCACGGCGGCCACCCCGATATCGCTCACCACCAGGCGGCTTACCTTGGGGGCCAGCGCGGTACAGAGGGGCAGAATAGCAGCCGCAGCCTGAGCGATGCGCAGGGGCGCCTCGGTGGCCTGGCGGGTCACCTGCTGGATAGCGGCCTGACGGGTGGCCGCATCGGCTTCGGTGGTGCGGGGCAGCTTATAGGCCGCCGACAAGCGCCCGAAGACCTCGATATCCTGGGCGGCCAGGCGCTGAAACTCCTGCCGTAGCGCTTCGGAGCGAGCGTGGACGCCGCGCACCTCATCTTCAATTGCCGCGAACTGCTTCTTACCGACGGTGAGCGCGCAGACCATGCTCACCAACCCCGCCGCCATTGCCCCCGCGAGGGCCGCCACGCTGCCCCCGCCTGGCGCTGGCGCATTCGAGGCCAGCGCGTCGAGAAACGCGCCGATTGGCTGGGTATCAAGTGGTTCTGACATGGGTGGTGGCTCCTTCCGTCGTGCCGAACCGGGTGGCGCGACACCGCCAACTTGTGGCTCGTGTCCTCCACACAGCGCCAGGTTCCTGCAACCGGGGCGGCCGCTTTCGCCGTTACGCGGCGCGCCGATGGCACTCGCTATTATACCAGTTACCCGTGACGAGTGATGAGCGGCGGGCAGGGTTCACGGCGTTCCGATGCGTTCTGGACCCGTGACTCCTTCGGCGCCGCAGGGCCGATGCACTGTCGTTACCGCCGAAGGTGGACGTTGCAGCAGCCTGCGGGCGAATGCAAAGATACCGTCGGCGAACGCGGGTACGCGGGCCTCCGGCGCGCCTGCGGGCAGGACGCCTTCAAAGGGTTTCACCTGCTCTGCGATGGGCTTCCTGATGTGAACATACGGGGAAACCGGGTTTCCCCATCCCCCTGCCGTGGGGGCGTCAGCCGCTCCCAACAGCGGTTAAGAAATGGGGAAACCGGGTTTCCCCAACCCCCTCCCTGCGGGGAGGGTTTGAGCGTAGGGGCGCGGCGGCGCCGCGCCTCTACGCCCTCCCAAGAAGAACCCGTGTTCATCGTGTCATTGTGCGGCGCAGCCGCATGGAGGACTGATGCGGCAACACGCCTGAATGCGCCAACGAAACAGGCCAACGAATGGGAAACGAATAAACGAATGCGAACGGTGTGCCTTCCAGGGAGGCGCGCCAACTCAGCAGCCGGGCGAGCACGGGCGCCATGATCCTCGCATGCCGTGAACGCGTGAACGCGGTACGCTTGACACGACACGAAAACTCGTGCTACACTTCACAAAACGTATCACGTCACCCCCTGGGAGGCGCCTGTGGATCGCCTGGACGTACCACCCGATGTTGTCATCCGGCGGTTGCCGCTCTACGCCCGTAGCCTGCGCTATCTGCTCGAAGAAGGGGTGCACTCAGTTTCGTCGCAGGAGCTGGGTGAGCGGATCAACGTAACTGCCGCACAGATCCGCAAGGATCTTTCCTACTTCGGCGAGTTCGGAAAGCAGGGCATTGGCTACGATGTGGAGAAGCTCTTGAACCACATCGAGCGCATCCTGGGCTTGAACCAGCGCTGGCCGGTGGTGCTGGTCGGTGTTGGCTACCTCGGGCAGGCCATCGCCCGTTATGATGGCTTTCACAAGCAGGGGTTGCAGATCGTTGGCCTCTTCGACACTGACCCCGCCAAGATCGGCGAGCAGGTGAACGACCTGACCATCCAGCCCCTTGAGCAACTCGCCCAGGTGATCCGCGACCATCACGTGCGCCTGGCGATTATCGCCGTGCCCGCGGCCCGGGCCCAGCACGTTGCCGATCTGCTGATCGAGGCCGGAGTCCGCGCCATTTTGAACTATGCGCCAATCGTGCTTCAGACCCCCGATGATGTCTGGGTGCGCTACATCGATCCGGTGGCGGTGCTGCACAGTCTGACCTACTACCTGGCCCGCGAGTCCGGGGATTAAGAGAGTATTTCAGCCGTCCATGCGGCTGTGCCGCACCGTGCTAGAATGAACATGGTTATTCCTGGGAGGGCTGCGCCCTCTCACGCCCTCCCCCCAGGGAGGGGCGTGGGGAAACCCGGTTTCCCCATATGTTCACCTCAGAAGCGCACAGCCGTCCCAAACAACGCTGACCTTGCATTACGCCGCGCAGGCACACAGGCCGTCAGACGTAGACAAGGGTCTGTATGAAGCGACGGATACTCTTCGGGCGTCGCCAGATCCAGTTTGGACTGCTGATTCTCGTCTATGGGCTGACCATGCTGCCGCTGGTGTGGTCGCAGCCTCCTCAGGCGCTTCGTTTCAGCGATACGCGGCTCGCCCCGGCTCCTATCCCTCTCCCCGGCGCCCCGACTCCACAGCAGGCCTTTGCGGCCCTCCAGGCGCGCACCACCGCCCCGCTGGAAGCCAGTTTCGATGCGCTCACCGGAGTGGCGCGCTTTGTGCAACCGGCGCGCGCCGACGACCGCTTGCCCTATGTTCCTACGGCTGCCGAGGCCGGCAAGCCCGAGGCGATTGCGCGCGGTTTCCTTGACCAGAATCGCGCCCTCTTCGGCCTGCGGAGCGCTGCCGAGGAACTGCGGCTGCTGCGCTACGAACCCGATGCGCAGCTCGGCTTCGCGCATCTGCGCTTCGAGCAACGTTACCGGGGCCTGCCCGTCTTCGGGCGCCAACTGGTGGTTCACCTTGATCCCGACCAGCGTATCGTCGCTGTCAACGGGCAGTTCCACCCACAGATCGAAGTCGCGCCTGACCCCGCCGTCACCCCCGATGCGGCGCTGGCCGTCGCCCTGCTCGACCTGCGCGGCAAACAGCTCGACGCCGACGAACTGGCGCGCATCGCGATCACCCCGGTGCCCGCCAGGACCCGCCTGGTGATCTACGTGGACGAACGGGGCGGGGCCGCACTGGCCTGGCAACTCACCATCCTCACCACCACGCCCCTGGGCCAGTGGACCTACTTCGTCAACGCCCGGCGACCGCTGGTGATCCACGCCTTCGACTCAATCATGCACACCAAACGCCGTCGCACCTTCACCGCACAGAATACTACCCGCGTGCCGGGCCGGTTGATCATTGATGAAGGCGAGCGCTCGCGCGACCCGGTGGCGCAGGCGGCCCACGATGGCGCTGGCGTCGTGTACGACTACTTCTTCGCCACCTTCCAGCGCAACTCGATTGACGGTCGCGGCATGCCCCTGGTCTCCACCGTCAATTTCGGCAGCGACCCCCAGGACGCCGAGAACGCCGCCTGGGTAGGCGAGTACAACCAGATGATCTACGGCGACGGGGGGCGCATCTTCAAACCGCTGCCGTTCGGGCTCGACGTCATCGGCCACGAGTTTACCCACGGCGTCACGCAGTATAGCGCCGATCTGATCTACGAGGGCCAATCGGGGGCGCTGAACGAGTCCTACTCCGATGTCTTCGCCGTAATGATTGACCGCAATGACTGGCTGATCGGCGAAGACGTGATCAAATCGCCGCCGTACCCCCGGCCGTATCTGCGGAGCATGCAGGACCCGAACGCCGATGGCGCCTACGACCCGCGCAATCCGCTCGAGGGAATCGGCCAGCCGGCAACCATGGCCGAGTACGCCAACCTCCCCAACACGCGCCGGGCCGACAACGGCGGCGTTCATGTTAACAGCGGCATTCCCAACCACGCCCACTACCTGCTGGCGCAGGCCATCGGCCGCGAGAAGACCGAACAGATCGCCTACCGCACCCTGACCCAGTACCTGACGCCGAGCGCGAATTTCGTGGACGCGGCCAACGCCAGCGTCCGCGCCGCGGCCGATCTGTACGGCCAGGGCGCCGAGGTGGAGGCCGTGCGCCAGGCCTTCGCCCGGGTGGGCATTACCGACCAGGCGACGCCCGGCGGCCCGGTGATCTCCGACACCACCGGCGTGCCCTCGGGAGGCCCTGCGCCGGAACGGCCCGCCCCGGCCCTGCCCGCCGGTTGCAGCGACATCGTCATTGCCGGAGGCTTTGAGCAACGCGAGGCCTGGATCGAGGTCGCCCGCGGCGACGCGCCGATCATCGACACCCAACTGCCACGGAGCGGACGCTACAGCGCCTGGCTCGGCGGGCAGGATCAGGAGACGCTCCAGTACCTCTACCAGGACGTGCGCATTCCTGCCAATGCCACCCGTGTGGAACTGCGCTACGCTCGCCTGATTCACGAAGAGACCACCGGACTCTTCGGCGCCTTCGCCCCCGACGCGCGCTTCAGCGCCCTGTTTGCGACCCTCCAGGGCGACCCGCTCCAGGTGGTGGAGGAGATCTCCTCGCGCGGCGGCGACGACACCTGGCGCGAACGCAGCTTCGACGTCTCGCGCCTGGCCGGGCGCAGTGTGCGCCTGGTCTTCGCCTCGGAGAATCCGCGCGGCAACGTTTCGAGCATGTTTGTTGACGACGTAGCCCTGATCGCCTGCACCACCGGCGAGGGGCCAGCCGCGCCGCCCACCAGCAACGCGGAATTGGTCTACATCCAGGGGCAGATCACCGATGCCAGCACCCGTCGGGGCATCGAAGGGGTGCAGTTTGTGGTGATACGCCCCGGCATCACGGCGAGCCAGGCCGCCGCCGATGACACCCTCTCGCCCAATGAAGTGCTGACCTTCGGCGTCACCGACCGGCAGGGCATCTACCGCACTCAGCAGGCCGTGCCCCGCGGCCAGACCTACAGCGTTATCGTCTTCGGCTCGGGCTACCGGCCCATCATTGCCGACCAGGAGGTGTCCATTCCTGCTACTGCCACCAATCCGTATCGGGTGGACGCAGAGTTGCGCCGGGGGAGGTAGGGGGTGTAGAGGTGAGGAGGTGTAGGGGTGGCCTGTGTAATACCGTTTCGCCTTGATGGCGCCGCATTGGTTCAGATCCCGCAACGCTCCAACTCCACAGCGCCACAAAGCCCCGTGTGGGGGCTGTCGGGCTGTGGAGGTGATGCTAAAGCATGCGAGGTCGTCAATTCCAGTTGGTATAACGGGGTTTGTGCTCGCCAGCGGCGCCGCCAATGACATGGGGTGTAGAGGTGTGGAGGTGTAGGGGTGGCCTGTGTAACCCTGCCGGGCGCCATCACGACGCAGGGCTGGAACTGAACTATGCCCGAGAACGATCCTGCCACGATTGAATGCTGCGTCTGCCACGAGCGGCTTAGCCCGCCATACCAGACCCTGGGCGGGCGGGCCTACTGCGCGCGGCACTACGCGGCGGTGAACCGGCCCCGCACCGGTTTCTGGCGAGCAACTGCCCTGCAGATCGGCGGGATGGCCGTTCTGGCTGCCATTGTCGCCTACGCCGCCAACCAGATCGGCCCGCTGAGCGGCCCGGCCCTGCTGGTAGCCAGCGTGCTCCTGGCGGTGATCCCGTCGCTCCTCTGGGTCGTGTTCTTCTACCAGCAAGATCGCCTTGAGCCGGAGCCAAAACAGCGCGTCGCCGCAGTCTTTCTGCTCGCGGCGCTGCTCACCGACGTGGTGGCCCGGCGCCTCATCTACGATTGGTTTCGGGTGAGCGAATGGGCGCCGCGCACCACGCTAAGCTCCCTGCTGGCCTCGATCCTGATCATCGGCGCCACCTACCAGGCCATTGTCTACGTCGCCGTCCGCGTGCTGGTTTACGACACGGCAGAGTTCGACGAGCGGATGGACGGGATCATCTACGGTACCATGGCCGGTCTGGGCATTGCCATGGTCAGCAACCTGTACTTCGTGCTGGCCAACGAGGGCGTGGCGCTCGGCCCCGGCGTGATCGCCACTGTCACCACGGCATTCGCTGCGGCGTCGTTTGGCGGGCTACAGGGCTGGTTCATGGCCGAAGCCAGATTCGAGCACAAACCCGTCTGGTGGGTGCCCCTGGGCTACGCGCTGTCAACGGTGCTCAACGGAGTGTTTAGCTGGCTGATCAGCGAGGTCAGCGCCGCGGGCTTGCAGGTGGCCCCCTGGCGCTCGCTGCTGATGGGTCTGAGCGTAGCCCTGGGCGCCTTCCTGACCCTGGCCGCGCTGATGCGCCGCAGCACCGCCGTGACCCTGCGGCGGGCCGGGCAGTGATTGGAGGCCCCGATGAGCGACCTGGCGCGCAACCAACCGATCTACACCCTGCGTATGCGGCCCAAGGACATCGGCGTGGCTCTGGTGGCCCTGCTCTTCCTCCTCGGCGGCTGGCTGGTGATGACCAGTGCTACTACCCGTACCCGCACCTTCCAGGACGAGGTAACGCCGCTGCGCTTCGACTATCCCGCCGACTGGATCGCCGTCGAGTCGCTCCAGGATGTCGTGCTGCGCGTGGTAGATCCGGCCACACCCTCGGCGGTCAAAACCTCTCTGGCAGTCGAGAGCCGCCCCCTCGACCCCGCCAACCCACCCACCTTACAGACTCTGCTTGACCGGCGGGTAGAGCAACGGCAGGCGCTCACCGGCTACCATTTCCTCAGCGAGACCGAAAGCGACGTTGGCGGGGCACGGGCGATCGTATCGGAGTACGCTTACGTGGTGCAGCCCATTGACGAGCCACGGCGCGCCTCGGTTCCAGTGGTGGTGCGAGCGCGCGAGTACATCATCGTCAGCGCCGACCAGTCATATTATGTCACCTTCACTGCGCCGGATCAGGTCTTCGACCGCGTGAGCCGGAGGTTCGAGCGGGTGATCGCAAGCATGGTGGTGCAATGAGCGACGCAACCGAGGATCCACAGGCGCCTGCAGAGGGTTTCAAGCTCGGCGGAGCGGGGGCGGAAGGCTACGACACGCGCCTGAGCGAGGCACAGCCACCCACAGGCCCCGCAGCCGACGACCGGCTGCGCCTGCCCCGCAATGGTCTGATCGCCTACCGCAAGAGCGGCGGCCTGCGCTTTACCTCGCGGGGAATCATCGTCTACCGCAACGGCTGGGTGATGCCGCTCGAAGGCGCCGAGGGGCGCCCGCGGCATCTCGGGCCGGCGGCGCTGGCGCGACTGGAGGGCCTGATCCGGCGGAGCGAACTGACGCGCGCGCCGCGAGGCACCGGCAGCGCCACCCGTGACGGCTACGGCTACGAGATCGTGACGCGGATTGGCAGCAAGGAAGTTGCCGTCGAGCTGAGCGACCCGCTGCCGGCGGCTCAGAGGCGCCTGGTGGAGATGCTCAACGACCTGTTGGCGGGAACGGTGTAGCGAGCGGTTGCCCCTTCGAGGATAACCTCGCCGCCCGGAGAGGCGTGGGGAAACCCGGTTTCCCCACACCCCAACCGCTACCGGGGTCGCCTGGCGCCCCGATGGGCAGGGAATTGGGGAAACCCGGTCTCCCCATACGAGGAGGTTCAGCAGTCGTACCCCCTAATGGCGGGTGATCTCGCGGCTGATCACCAGGCGCTGGATCTCACTGGTACCCTCGTAGATCTCCGTAATCTTGGCATCGCGGAAGTAGCGCTCGACGGGGTACTCCTTCGAATAGCCGTTGGAGCCGTGGAGCTGGATCGCCTTGGTCGCCGTCCACATCGCCGTTTCGGAAGCGAAGAGCTTGGCCATCGAAGCATCCTTGACATAGTCAAGGCCCTGATCCTTGCGCCAGGCGGCCTCGTAGGTAAGCAGCCGGGCGGCCTTGATGCGGGTCGCCATATCGGCGAGGGTGAACCCGACGGCCTGGAACTCGTGGATGGGACGGCCGAACTGCTCACGGATGCGGGTATAGTTCAGCGCGGCTTCGTAGGCGCCCTGGGCGATACCCACGGCCTGGGCCGCGATCCCGATGCGCCCGGCGTTCAGAATGGTCATGGCAATCTTGAAGCCCTGGCCCTCTTCGCCGAGGCGGCGCCAGGCCGGCAGGCGGTAGTTGTCGTAGGCCATCTGGCAGCTATGGGCGCTGCGGATGCCGAGCTTGTTCTCCACCTTGACGATGCTGCAACCGGGGGCGTGGGTATCCACCAGAAACGCGGTGATGCCTTTGTGCCCCCTGGCCGGGTCGGTCATCGCCATCAAGATGATCGTATCGGCATGATCGCCGTTGGTGACCCAGTTCTTGACCCCGTTGATCACATACGAGTCGCCATCGCGCACGGCGGTTGTCTTCTGCGCAGCGGCATCGGAGCCAGCGCCAGGCTCGGAGAGCGAAAAGGCGCCGAGCATACGCCCCGAGGCCAGGGGCACCAGTAGCTCGCGCTTCTGCTCCTCGGTGCCGAACTTCTCCAGACCGTAGCACACCAGCGAGTTATTCACCGAGGCAATCACGCCAAGGGAAGCATCAACCCGGCTCAGTTCCTCAATTACAATCGCGTAGGAGACATAGTCAAGGCCAGCGCCACCGTATTCCTCTGAGACGGCGACGCCGAGCAGACCCAACTCACCCATCTTCTTCACCAGGTCGGTCGGCCAGATCGCCTCCTCATCGCGGTGCGCGACGGTGGGGGCGGCTTCCTTTTCGACGAACTGCCGCACCGTGTCGCGCAGCATCTGTTGGTTGTCACTGAGCTGGAAATGCATACTTCCCTCCTCTACCCCAGGGTGGGCCTCACACAACCTCACGGGCTTGTTTCATTCTACGCCGAAGGCCGGCGCTGAGCAAATCCGGGCGCGCGGGTATGTGTTCAGCATACCCCTGCCTGTGGGGCGCCAGCCGCTCCCACCAGCGGTTGGGACATGGGGAAACCGGGTTTCCCCATACCCCCTCCCTGAGGGGAGGGTTTGGGAGGGCTATGCCCTCCCAAGAAAAACCTATGTTCATTGTGTCGCTGTGCGGCGCAGCCGCATGGATGACTGAGGTGAACATACGGGGAAACCGGGTTTCCCCATACCCCTGCCTGTGGGGCGCCAGCCGCTCCCACCAGCGGTTGGGACATGGGGAAACCGGGTTTCCCCAACCCCCTCCCTGAGGGGAGGGTTTGGGAGGGCTGCGCGCGGAGGGTTCGCGTAGCACTGGCATTCTGCCCGCGTCGGCGGGTAAAGGCAGGCCGCCCGCGGCAGCCGGGCGCTGGTTGGTCCTCACCCCCGACCCTGCTCCAGCTTCGCTGGAGAGCCTGCGCTGAGCCTGTCGAAGGGGGGAAACCAGAGCCATGCGCGGGGGCGTTCCAATGCGGTACAGGCCACGCTGGCGTGGATGTTCTGGCAGCCCTTAAAGCCACACAGGACCGGGAGGCCCGTGAAGTCCGCGCGCATCAAGTTTGTACAAAATATACAAACCAAAAGCCCTCTAAGTTGTTGATTTTGTACAAGACATCGGCTATACTAAAGCTGCACAGCGGCGCACGCGCCGCGCCCCGGTACCGGCAAGGGGGCCGTCAACGGGAGTCATAGAAGAAGCACCATACCTGGAGGAGGGATCACAATGCGCAACGGCAATCTCGAAAACATCACGGTTGAACAGGTCGTCCAGAAGCTCCCCGAGGCCCGCAGCTTCCTGCGCGAGGCGCGTATTGATAGGACCAGCATGTTCACCCTGCGCGAAGCAGCCGCGGCTGTCTCGATGGAGAGCGATGAGTTGCTGGCTCAGATCGAGGATCGCCTCCGCCGCGCGGCCCGCCGCGCCCCGGCGCGTGTCGAGGAGGCCGAGGGTGAGCTGGCGCTCTCCTGAGACGCGCACGCCCTGTGTGCGGATGAGCGCACATTGAAACCGTAAGTGAGCAGGGAGGGCCAACCCTCCCTGCTGCCACGTCTAGCCCCGGGCTGACGACCAGACGCTCCACACCCCTGCCGACACGGCAGGGGTGTTTGCGTTGGCGATGCTCGCATGCCAGAGGTTCTCCGCACGTGTTCACACTTCTCCTGGGTGCGCGGGCATCTTGCCCGCATCCAGACCATTGCGGGCGAGATGTCCGCGCACCCGGGGTGATGCCTTATACCATTTTAGATTTTGGATTTTAGATTTTGGATTGCTACGATGGGCAGCGCAACGCCTGAAACCGCTTCGAGCAATGCGGCATCATCAACGGTAATTGGTATTACCCCGAATGTGAACACGTGCCACGCGGCGGACCCCTTGACAGGGCGCCCGGTGGTGTGCTATTTTAGGCAAGACTAAAATTAAAGTCGCTCCTGGAAGAATCTGGCGTGAGGTGTGGTATGTGGAACTGGCTTCAGGGATCGTTCCGGCTGAGCGGGGTGACGCTCCTTGTACTGGCGCTCTGCGCCTGTGCCGGCGCGCCGGTCGTGGCCCAGGAAGAAGGGCAGAAGCTGCGCGTCGTGGTCACCACCGGGCAGATCGGCGATGCCGTGCGCGCCATCGCCGGAGACGCCGTCACCCTGACCGTGCTCCTTGGTCCGGGCATTGACCCGCACACATACGTCGCCACCGAGAGCGACATTCGCACCTTCCAGCGGGCCGATGTGATCTTCTACAACGGTTTGCACCTGGAGGCGCAACTGGAGCGGGTCCTGGAGCAGCTTGGTCGGCGCGGCGCGGCCACCGTGGTAGCGGTGGCCGCAACGCTCCCCGCCGACAGGCTCCTGCGCTGGGAGCCTGAAGAGGGCAAGACCTACGATCCCCATGTCTGGCACGATGTGCAGCTCTGGCAGGAGGTGGTGGGGACCATCCGCGACACGCTGATCGCCGCCGACCCGCCGCACGCCGAACGCTACCGCAGCAACGCCAGCGCGTACCTGGCGCAACTCGACGAGCTGGATGGTTACATCCGGGAGCGGGCGGCGAGTCTACCACCTGAGCGGCGCATCCTCGTTACCGCCCACGACGCCTTCGGCTACTTCGGGCGGGCCTACGGCTTCGAGGTCGAGGCGGTGCAGGGCATCAGCACCGCCACCGAAGCCGGCGCCGCCGACATCCAGGCCCTGACCAGCCTGATTCTGGAGCGCCGGGTGCCGGCAATCTTCGTGGAGAGCACGATTGCTCCGCGCACCATCGAAGCCGTGCGCGCCGCCGTGCGCGCCGCCGGCCAGGAGGTGACCCTGGGGGGCGAACTCTACTCTGACGCCCTCGGCGCTCCTGATGGACCCGCCGGCACCTATGCCGGCATGATGCGCCACAACATTGATACGATTGTAACCGCGTTGCAGTGACAGGGGGTTCCAGATGCTACCTGCGATCGCCATAACCGATCTGACCGTCGCCTATCGCGACCGACCCGTGCTCTGGGACGTGGACCTGCACGTTCCCGCCGGCGTGCTGATGGCAATCGTCGGCCCGAATGGCGCCGGCAAGACCACGCTGATCAAGGCGGCCCTGGGGCTGGTGCGCCCCGCCGCCGGGCAGACGTTGATCTTCGGGCGGCCCTATGCCGAGCAACGGCGTCTGGTGGCCTATGTGCCCCAGCGCGGGAGCGTGGATTGGGATTTTCCTACTACGGTGCTCGACGTGGTGATGATGGGCCGCTACGGGAGCCTGGGCTGGTTCCGCCGCCCCGGCGCTCGTGAGCGCGAGCAGGCTCTCGCCGCCCTCGACATGGTGCGCATGGCCGACTTCGCTCAGCGGCAGATCAGCCAGCTCTCCGGCGGTCAGCAGCAGCGCGTCTTCCTGGCCCGCGCCCTGGTGCAGGACGCGCAGATCTATATCATGGACGAGCCGTTCCAGGGTGTTGATGCCGTGACCGAGCGGGCCATCGTCGCTTTGCTGCGCGATCTGCGCGCCCGGGGGCGCACGGTGGTGGTGGTGCATCACGATCTGCAAACTGTGCCAGAGTATTTTGATTGGATGACGCTGATCAATGTGCGGCGCATCGCCAGCGGCCCGGTACAGGAGGTCTTTACCGAGGCCAATCTGCGCGCCACCTACGGTGGGCGGATCGCCCTCCCTACACCGCCCGGCGTGGATCGGCTCTCCGAGGCCCGGGGCCAGCCTCTGTCTACGGCGATGGATTGAGGGAGGACCTCACCGCCGGCTCCTCTCCCGGATCAGGTTTAGGGGCGGACAGAACATATGGGCGACGACGGGCGTTCTGGCGTTGGGATGCGCCGGTTCGTCCTCACCCCCTGCCCCTCTCCAGCGAAGCTGGAGAGGGGAGACCAGAGCCGTGCGCGGGGACATTCCAATGCGGCGCAAGCCACGTTGGCTCGGATGTTCTGTCCGCCCCTGAACCGGATCAGGAGAGGGGAGGCCACGTGGGGCGTTCCGCGCAGGCGTCGGGTGGGGCGGGGCCTCACTCCCAGGACGTTGTCGCGCTATCAGCAGATTCGCCAACGCATGGGGCGAGCCGGCGGTTTCCTGCGGCGCGCAGACGGATGCAAGAGGGGGAAGATGAGCCAACGAATAGGAAACGAATAAACGAATGGGCAGCGCGAGGAAGTCCCGGAGCGACCGGGGAGCGAGGGCCTCTTGCCCGCGCAGGCATCCGATGGCGAGAGGCCCCGCTCCCAGGACTTTTTCGCGCTACCACAAATCTACCCGTGAAAGGGGCGGAAGGCTCGGGACGGCGGCCTCGCTCAGTACGAGACAGACGCACGGGACACAGCACGAAGGAACTACGGGCAGACCTGTGGAAGTATTTCTAGCTCTCGGTACCGACTACACGCTGCGCACCGTGGCTCTCGGCGCGGCGCTGCTGGGCGTGGTCAGCGGCGTTCTCGGCTGCTTTGCCGTGCTGCGGCGTCAGGCCCTCCTGGGTGACGCGATGTCGCACGCGGCCCTGCCGGGGATTGCCCTGGCCTTCTGGCTTACCGGCGAGCGCGACCCGCTGGTGCTGCTCATTGGCGCGACTGTTGCCGCCTGGCTGGCCGCGCTGCTGATCCTGGGCATCACCCGGGCCAGCCGGATCAAGGAAGACAGTGCCCTGGCGATGACGCTGGCGGTCTTTTTTGGCTTCGGGCTGGTGCTGCTCTCAGCGCTCCAGAAACGTCCCGATGCGGCCCAGGCCGGGCTGAAGACGTTTCTGTTCGGGCAGGCGGCTGCCCTGGTGGAGCGTGATCTGGTGATGATGGCCCTGCTGGGTGCGCCGGCGCTCCTGTGTGTGAGCCTGCTCTGGAAGCAGTTCAAGCTGCTCAGCTTCGACCCGGAGTACGCAGCCAGCCTGGGGATGCCCACCGGCGCTCTCGGCATCCTGCTGACGACGCTGATCGTGATCGCCATCGCCATTGGCCTGCAAACCGTGGGGGTGGTGCTGATGAGCGCGATGCTGGCGGCCCCTGCGGCAGCAGCGCGCCAGTGGACCAACCGGCTCAGCACGATGGTGCTGCTTGCGGCGGCCTTTGGCGCGGGCGCTGGCGTGGCCGGGGCGTTGATCAGCGCCACGGCGCGCGGCGTTTCCACTGGCCCGGCGGTGGTCCTTTGTCTTACGGCGATTACCCTGGTCTCGCTGGTGTTCGCTCCAGAACGGGGTCTGCTGTGGTCGATGTGGCGTAGCCGGCGACTGATCGCGTCTGCGGAGTAAGGACTGTCACGAGGGCGCGGGAAACCCGGTTTCCCCGTTCCCCAACCGCGCCCGGGGGCGTCTGCCATCTCCGTGGGTGGGGGATCGGGGAAACCCGGTTTCCCCATATGTTAGTAGCTATGTCCCCTGAACTCGAAGTGCAACTCATCGCCGTGATCGTCGCCGCGGCGTGTGCGCTGCCCGGCGTGTTTCTGGTGCTGCGGCGCATGGCCATGCTGAGCGACGCGATCAGCCATACGGTGCTGCTCGGCATCGTGCTGGCCTACTTCGTCAGTGGCGCCCTGGGCTCGCCGCTACTATTTGTCGGCGCAGTGGCGATGGGCGTTATCACCGTGGCCCTGGTTGAACTGGTGGGCGGCACAGGGCTGGTGCGCGAAGATGCAGCGATCGGCATCGTCTTTCCGGCGCTGTTCAGTATCGCAGTGATCCTCATCTCGCGCTACGCCGGCAATGTCCACCTCGATGTGGACAGCGTGCTGCTGGGTGAACTGATCTTCGCCCCCTTCGACCGGGTGACGCTGCTGGGGCTTGATCTGCCGCGCGCGCTGCTGATCGGGGCGATCACCCTGGCGATCAATCTGGCGCTGATCGGTTTGTTGTACAAGGAATTGAAACTGACCAGCTTCGACTCTGGCCTGGCAGCGGCCCTGGGCTTTGCGCCCGGGCTGCTCCACTACGGCCTGATGACCATGGTCTCGGTCACGGCGGTGGGAGCGTTCGACGCCGTGGGGTCGATCCTGGTAATCGCCTTGATGGTCGCCCCACCCGCGGCAGCCTATCTTCTGACCGACCGCCTGCCGGTGATGTTGCTGTTGAGCGTGCTCATCGGGGCGCTGAGCGCCATCGCGGGCTACCGGGCGGCCTACTGGCTCGATGTCTCGGTCGGGGGAGCGATGGCAACTATGACCGGCGTGGCGTTCGGTCTGGCCCTGCTGTTCGCGCCAGGCCGGGGGGTGGTGGCGGGCGCAGCGCGGCGCAAGCGGCAACGCTGGGAGTTCGCGCAGCAGGTGCTGGCGTTGCACCTGCTGAACCACGAGGGCGCCAGCGAGGCCAGTGAAGAGTGTACTCCGCAGCACCTCCGCGCCCATCTGCGCTGGCGCGCCGATTTTGCCGATGAGGTCGTGCGACGCGCCGAGCGTGGCGGCCTGGTGCGACGCGAGGGGGCCGTGCTCACCCTCACCGAGCGCGGACGCCAGGTGGCCCGGGAGGCCAGTCTGAGGTGAACATAGCCCGCCCGCGGGAGGGTTTGGGAGGGCATCGCCCTCCCAAGAATAAAGTATTTTCATTCCGGCGTTGTGCGCCATGCGCATGGGGCCTCATGTGAAACCAGGCCGCGCGGAGAAGAGTGTGGGGCGTCCCGCCTCCCTCCCAGACTCCCCGCAGGGGCGGACAGAACGTATGGGCGCCGACGGACGTTATGGCGTTGGGATGCGCTGTGGTTGGTCCTCACCCCCGGAAGACCAGAGCCGCGCGCGGGAGCGTTTCAATGCGCTATACGCCACGCTGGCTCTGATGGTCTGTCCGCCCTGAAACCCCGGCGGGGGAATACACCAACGAATGGGAAACGAATGAACGAATGCGAAAGGCGTGCCTGACTACCCCGGGAGCGCGGGCGTCCCGCCTGCAATGGACTGGATGCGGGCAAGACGCCCGCGCACCCGGGAGAAGTGTGAACAGGTTCTCATCGCCATTAATTGACGCCACGCTACGGGTAAGGTATACTCGCCAGTGGCGTCCCGGGTGAGGGCGCATGTTTGTTTGCCTTCATAATGGAGCATCACATGGCAGCACCGGAGACTGAACCGCGCTCCTTTTCGTCTCTGCGCCTTTTGCTGACCGGTTTCGCGATGGGTATCGCCGACCTGATCCCCGGCGTGTCGGGCGGCACAATGGCGTTCATCCTGGGCATCTACGAACATCTGCTGGCGGCTATCAAGGCGTTTAACGTGGACCTGCTCCGGCTGATAGGGCGACTGCGCTGGCGCGAGGCGCTGGCCCGGGTTCCCTGGGGCTTTCTCATCCCGCTGGGGTTGGGGATCGGTGTGGCGGTCATCTCGATGGCGCGGGTTATGCGGTACCTGCTCGAGAACCAGCCGGTCTTGCTCTTCTCGTTCTTCTTTGGCCTGATTGTGGCCTCGATTATCGCCGTGGGGGCAACGGTGCGCTGGGGTCCTTCGTCGGTGGCAGCGCTGCTGATCGGCTCGGTGGGGGCGTATTTCATCGTCGGCCTGGTGCCGCTGACTATGCCCCACGACCCGCTGACGCTCTTCTTCAGCGGTGCGCTGGCGATCATGGCCATGATCCTGCCAGGAATCTCCGGTTCGTTTATCCTGCTGATCCTCGGTCAGTACGCCTACGTGCTCGACGCGGTCTCCGATCTGAACCTGCTGGCGATCGTACCGGTGGCCCTCGGCGCAGTTGTGGGGCTGCTGGGCTTCGTGCGACTGTTGAGCTGGTTGCTCCGACACTACCATAATCTGACCGTCGCGGTTCTTATGGGCTTCATGGTTGGTTCGCTACGCAAGATCTGGCCGTGGAAGGAGGTGCTCGAAACCGCCCTCGACCGCCACGGCGAGGTGATACCGCTGCGTGAGCGCAATGTGTTGCCCGATTTCGCCGCGACGGAGTTCTGGGTGGCGCTGGCGATCGCCGTAGCCGGTTTTGTGCTGTTGAGCGTGATTGACCACGTGCAGACAGGCCGTAACCCGGTGCTGAGCTGGACGGGGTGGGGCCGGCGCGCGACGGGGCCGGCGCTGCGCGGCGAAGGCGCCGAGGCGGGAGAGGCTGGTTCAGCCGCAGCCTCACAGGCCCGGCCCGCAGCGGAGTAGGCGACGGGAGAGTTTGGGAGGGCTGCGCCCTCCCAGGAAACAACCCGCCCGCGGGGAGGGTTTGGGAGGGCTGCGCCCTCCCAAGAATAAATAATTAATATTTTCATTCTGGCGTTGTGCGCCCCGCGCATGGGGCCTGGCGTCGTGCGGCGCAGCCGCATGGACGGCTGATGCGCTCCGCAAAACACGCCACCCCTGAACAGAACGTATGGGCGCCGACGGGCGGTATGGTGTGGGGATGCGCTGGTTGGTCCTCACCCCCGGCCCCCTTCGACAGGCTCAGGGCGGGCCGCTCCAGCTTCGCTGGAGAGCCTGCGCTGAGCCTGTCGAAGCGGGGAGACCAGGGCCGCGCGCGGGGCCGTTCCAACGCGGTACAGGCCACATCGGCTCGGATGTGCTGTCCGCCCTTATACCAATTACCGTTGATGATGCCGCATTGCCCGAAGCGATTTCAGGCGTTGTGCTGCCCAGCGTGGCAATCCACAATCCAAAATCTAAAATCCAAAATGGTATTAAACCCTGAGACGGGCTGGCCCTCCCCGTGGAACCCTCCACCCGGCGGTTCGAGCTGATGACGACGAGGTGTGCCGTATGCCCTCGGCGCACGAGAGCACCTGCCCCCAATGCGGCGCTGAGCTGCCGCCGGGCGCGCCGCGCTTCTGCATCACCTGCGGCGCGCCGCTGCTCCCCCATGCCCCCGATCCTGATCCCCCGACCCCGCTCCTCCCCGCCACGGGCGCCACGGTGAAGCTGGCAAACGCCCGCGTGCCACAGGAGGTCATCGGCGGCACGGTGCGTCTGCCCGACTCGGGCGCGACTCCGCCGGGTCTGTGGCAGGGCGACGAGCCGCCCGGTCCTACCGATGTGGTGGCGATCTACCCGCCGTTGCGGGCCGTGCGCGGCGGCTGGAGCGGACTGGTCGGGCGAGGCTGGCAACCCACGGGTCACAGCGGGCAGGGCAGCGATGTCATCTATCACTTCCGCGCACTGGTGCGCTGGTTTCCCGCCCCCGGCTGCGGCGCTGGCCTCACCCTGGAGGTGGAGGTCATCGCCAACTCGCGTGCCGTGGATGGCCGTGAGCGGCGCGGTTTTCGCTTCGGGCTGCGCCGCGACGGGCCAATGCGCGTGGCGCGGGCCACCTGGTTCGATGCGCGCGCACGCCCCCTGCCCGGGCAACCATTGCCGCAGATCCAGATCATGGCCCCGCCGCGAATACCCCGCGTGTCCGACCTCGACGAAGCGCCCCTGGCGCTCGATGCGCGCTCGGCAGCCGAGTGGGCTATGGGGTCACAGGCGCAGGGCGCCTACCGGCTCTACCGCGACACGCTGATGCAGGAGCACACCCCCGTCGGGCGGGGGATCACCCTGGTGCCCCTGCGCGAAGGACGCGAAGGCGGGCGGCCCTGGTGGCACCGCTTGCTGCCCGGCGTCATTCCGCAACGCTTCCGTGTGCGGCTGGAGCAACCCTTCACCTGCGATCTGGAGGAGTGGCCCCAGCGCCTCGAAACCATCCGCGCCGAGGCGCGCAGCCTGGGTCTGGACCTCGACCCGGCGCAGGCCGCCGAATGGTGGCTGGACCGCTACGGGTACGACGGGGTGGTATTTACCGGCGCCTGGAAACGCTACGCTGCGGCCCGGGTGGTGATCGTCTTTCGCCGCAGCCAGTTGGCGCGTATCGTGGATTAGGCGCAATACCTTGCACATACGCCCTTCGCCCCCACCCCAGCCCCCTTCAGGTGTAGAGTTTCTGGCGGATGGCCTTCGTATGGGCTGCTGGTCCTCACCCCCGCCCCGCTCCAGCTTCGCTGGAGAGCCTGCGCTGAGCCTGTCGAAGCGGGGAGACCAGAGCCGTGCGCGGGGGCGTTCCAGGGCGGTACAAGCCACGCTGGCTCGGCTGTGCTGTCCGCCCTTAAACCGCCTGACGGAGAGGGGGGAGGGTTTGAAGAGCCTCGCCCGCCCTGTTGCCCTGTTGGTATAATACAGATATGAAGCTACCGATCCTCGCCTTCCTTGCCGTGACCCTGGTGGCCTGTGGCCAGCAACCGGCTGCCGGCACGCCAGTCAACGCGCCGGAGGGCAGCGCGGTGATCGCCACCGAGAGTCGGCTGATTGACCAGGGCCATGGCGCGCCGGTGAGTGGCGACCCGGCGCCCGATTTCAGCTACACGCTTCCCGACGGGACCACGGTGCGGCTGAGCGATCTGCGCGGCACGCCGGTTGTGCTCAACTTCTGGGCCACCTGGTGTCTGCCCTGCGTCGAGGAAATGCCCGTTCTGCAAGAGGCTTACGAGGCTGGCGGAGGGAAGCTGGCGGTACTTGCGGTGAACCGCAATGAGCTGCCGGCGGCGATTGCCCGCTTTAGCCAGAGCGTGCCGGTCACTTTTCCCCTCATCGCAAATATCAGCGGAGACATTGGTGACCGCTACGCAGTCACCAGCCTGCCCGTCACATATTTTATTCGCCGCGACGGCACGATCAGCGCCCGGCACATCGGGGCGCTGAACGCGCGCGCGCTCGCGGAACAGCTTGAGGCCCTCAAATGACCCCTCCTTCTCCCGATGAAGTGATCCGGATCGCCCAGCAGCGTATCGGCGAGCGCCAGGCTGCCGGGGCGCGCGTGGAGGTGCGCAGCGAGCGTCCCTGGCGCTGGTTCTTCGTCGCGCTCGCCGCCGTGCTGCTGGCAGCCCTGTTCTTCTGGCCCGGCGCGCCCCTGGAATGGAAAATGTACGCTGTGGTCCACGGTGTCTGCGCCCAGCAGCACAACATTTTTCTCGGTAACTTGCAGTTCCCCCTTTGCGCCCGCAACAGTGGCATCTACCTGAGTTTTATGCTCACGATGCTCTTCATCTACGCCATTGGCCGCGGGCGCGCCGGGGGCCTGCCGCCCTGGTCCATCGTGGCGACGCTGCTGCTCTTCGTGGCCCTTATGGCCGTTGATGGCTTCAATTCGCTGTTTGTAGACCTGGGGCGACCGCACCTGTACACGCCGGACAATTTTCTGCGCACGCTCACCGGCATGGGGATGGGCATGTTCATCGCCGTGCTGCTGCATATTATTCTGGTGAAGACCCTGCGCAGGGATGTGGACGACGGGCAGGCGGTGCTGAGGAACTGGTGGGAGTTGATGGGGATCATTGCCGTCAATCTGCTGGCCCTGGGGGCGATTTACGGCAATCTGAGCGTGATGTTCTGGCCGCTGGCCTTTCTGGCCTTCTTCGGCATCATCGGGGTGCTCTACCTGGTGGCCCTGCTGCTCACCAGTCTGGTAATGGGCTACGAAGGCTCGGTGACCCATCTACGGCAGCTTGCCCGCCCGGCGGTGGTGGCGGTCATACCCACACTGCTCATTCTGGGGAGCATGTCGTGGCTGCGCTTCTGGCTGGAGGGCCTGGGGTTGGGGCTGTAACCCGGACACCCCGGCTTCCCCGCGCGACGGGCCAGGGCATAGGGAACACCGGGTTCCCCATCATTTCCTCTGATATCAAATATAGTACATTACCGAGCCGGCACGTTGCCGCTTGCGCTGGCAGAGGTCATCCAGGGTGGTGCGGCTGAGCGTGGCCTCGATCTGGGCGCGGAGTTCGTCCCAGACTTCGTCAATCAGGTCGTGATCTTCGGGGACGCCGGGGACCAGATCCTCGCGCGTTCCGTCGCCGGGGAGCAATGGCCCTTCGAGGGCGATGAGCACATCGCGCAGGGTGATCGTCTCGGGGGAACGGGCGAGCATGTGGCCGCCCTGCGGGCCGCGCAGGCTTTCGATCAGCCCGGCGCGACGCATCGTGATCAACAACTGATTGAGATAATTGATTGGAATACCCTGGCGCCTGGCGATGTCTTCGCTCTGGATCGGCCCCTTGCCGTAGTGTTGCGCGAGATCGAACAGTGCGCGCAGACCGTAATCGCCTTTGCTGGAGATGCGCATGGGTTTCCTATAGTAGAGCAAGTTGCTCAAGAATCCTGGGGGTATCGTACCATTTGCGTGCCGGGGTGTCAATGGGAAACGTCGGGCGCCCCGGGGCTTGAGCAACGTCCGCCTCCGGGGCGGTGGGGTATGGGGCGGTTACGCCGCCCCACCGATTTTACACGATACTGCTGCGGATGGCGTCCTCACCCCCCGGCCCCGCTTCGGCGAAGCTGGAGCATGGGCTGCTGGTCCTCACCCCCCTGCCCCCCTTCGGCTCCGCTCAGGGCAAGCCTCTCCCTGAGCGGGCTATGCATGACCCACAAGTAGGGAGGGAGGGGCAGGGAGGGTGAGGACAAAGCCGCCTGAGTTGCCCTCAACCGCTCCGTGGGTCCGTAGGATTGCTGGCGCTCAGGGGTGGGCAGGTCCTCACCCCCCCATCCCCCCTCTCCCTTGCGGGCATACCCGTACCCAAAACATTTGGGGGTTGCAGGGGCTGCTACGATCTGAGAAAGG
>FWPV01006544.1_pt1 | contig 22085 bp, 20 predicted proteins | sample 2228371 | NCBI WGS metagenome assembly FWPV01 (sample SAMEA103939776, study PRJEB20133) | metagenome | reverse complement strand
CGAGGACGACCATGACCAGCCCTGCCGCAACCCCCCCGAAGGTGACCCCGGCTCAGTGGCGGATGTTGATCCTGCTGGTGCTCTCGGTGGTCGGCCTCTTCCGGCCCGCCCTCGAGGAGTACCTGCGCCGGCGCGGGGTCCGGGATCGGAGCAAGGTCACCCTCCTGTCGCCGCTGAACCGGGCGTTCACGATCGAGTCCGCCTCGAAGGTGATCCAGCCCATCATGGAGCAGCGGGGCATCGAGCTCGTCACCTTCTTCAACGTGGAGGAGGTGGACCCCTCGGCCGGCACGGTCTCCTCCCTGGAGGGCGAGAAGCTCGAGTACGACCTGCTCGTCCTCGTCCCGCCCCACCGCGGGCAGCAGGTCGTCGTGGACTCCGGCCTCGGCGATCCCGCGGGTTGGCTCCCGACGGACCGCTACACGCTCCAGGTCGAGGGGCAGGACCGCATCTTCGCCATCGGGGACGCGACGAACCTCCCGATCAGCAAGAGCGGTTCCACGGCGCACTTCGAGGCGCCCGTCGTCGCCAGCCGCATCGCCTCCCTCGTGCGAGGGACGGCGCCGAACGAGAACTACGGCGGCAGGGTCATGTGCTTCCTGGAGACGGGGAACCGCCAGGCGACGGTGCTGCGGTTCGACTACGAGCACCCGCCCGCGCCGCCCCAGCCGAACCTCATCTGGCACTCGGCGAAGTGGCTCTTCAACCGGCTGTACTGGGAGACGGTCCCCCAGGGCCGGCTCCCGGAGCGGATGCCCATGCCGATCCCGACGGGAAGGAGCGAGTCATGAGCATGGACGTGGCGAAGACCCTGGACCTCAAGGGGCTGTCCTGCCCGCTGCCGATCGTGAAGACCGCACAGGCCATCAAGGAGCTCGCCTCGGGCCAGCTGATCGAGGCCCTCGCGACCGACCCCGGCTCCGTGGCCGACTTCACCGCGTGGTGCCGCTCGACCGGCAACGAGCTCGTCGAGCAGACGGAGCAGGACGGCGTGTTCCGGTTCGTCATCCGCAAGAAGTGAGGTGAGCGCGATGTCCGTCGAGGAGACGACGCTCGCGGTCCCGGCGCACGAGCACGAGGAGCACCCCAAGCACAAGAAGCTCGTGATCATCGCCTGGAGCGGTGAGCTCGACAAGGTCTGGCCCCAGATGATCCTCGCCACCACGGGGGCGGCGATGGGGATGGACGTGACGGTGTTCTTCACGTTCTGGGGCCTGTTCGCGCTCGTGAAGGAGGACAAGCACATCACGGGCGAGAACTGGATGCAGAAGATGGTGGCGCTGCTCGACCGACCGGGGATGGAGCACCTGCGCCTCAGCAAGATGAACTTCGCGGGGGCGGGGCCCGCGATGATGGCGAAGCTCGCGAAGGAGCACAACGTGGCGAGCCCGGGCGAGCTCCTGAAGATGGCGGTGGACATGGGCGTGAAGCTCGTCCCGTGCCAGATGACGATGGACCTGCTCGGCCTGAAGCGCGAGGACATGATCGAGGGGCTCGCCGAGCCGGCCGGCGCCACCACGATGCTCATGGAGGCGCAGGACGCCATCACGCTGTTCATCTGACGACCGAGACCCCCCGAGGGCCGGGAGGCTCCCCTCCGTCTCCCGGCCCTCGACTCGCGCCGCCGCGCCCGAGGCGGTAGCGTGAGCGCGAGGGAAGGAGGGGCGCCATGGGGATCCTCGACAAGGTCAAGCAGGCGGCGGGCGAGGCGGCCGAGGCCGCGAAGAAGGGCGCCGCGGTCGCCCAGACGAAGGCCAAGGTCCACGGCCTCCGCAAGGAGGCGAACGAGGCCGCCCAGGAGATCGGCTACCTCGTCTACCGGGAGCGGACGGGCGGTGAGGCGGCCGGTGCGGCGGTGGATGCGCTCGTCCAGCGCATCGCCGACCTCGAGGCCGAGATCCGCGAGCTCGAGGCCTCCCTCGAGGGCTCTGGCGAGCTCCCCGAGGGGGGTGCGGAGCCCTCCGAGGGAGGGACGGAGCGGGCCGGCTAGCTCGGGGCGATCACTCCGCGGCGAAGGCGAGGAACACGGGCGGGAAGGTCAGGAGCACGGCGATCGCGAAGAGGATCCCCGTCCAGATGAAGACCTTCCTCGGCTCCGGATCCTTGCCCCGCAGCGCGGCGTGCAGGAGCCCCCACGCCACGAACCACGCCAGGACCGCGAAGGTCGTCTTGCCCGAGAGGGGTCCGACCGGAGCGTAGAGGTCGAGCGCCTCCTTGATCGCCTCGCTCGCCTCCGCGAGGACGACGAGGAGCCCGAGGACCACCGCGCCCACGCCGGCGGACAGGAACGCGGCGGCCACCGGTCCGAACGTCTTCCCGCCGGAGGCCCGGTCGAGCGTCGATGCGTCGGTCATCGTGTGCCTCCCCTCACAGGACCGGCTGGACCTTGGTGATGAGCGCGCCGAAGAGGCCCGCGATCCCCGCGAACACCACCGCCAGCGTGAAGAAGATCATGAGACCCCGCCGCACGCCCTGGTGCTTGATGAGCTCGGGGCCGTAGTACGTCACCGCGAAGGCCACGACGGTCGCGAGGAGCGGGGCGAGCCACGCGATGTGCTCCTTCCACTCCATGCCGAACTCGTGCCAGTCCGCGGTGGCGGGGTCGGCGAGGAGCAGGGACTTGGGGCTGTCCGGCGCGGGATCGCGGTACCACGGGTACACGATCCAGGTGCCCGTGATGACCGTGATCCAGGCCGCGGCGGCCATGATCCAGGTGCCGATCTTCAGCCGGCGGGCCCGCTCCAGCACACCCTCCTCCGTCACGAGCCCCGGGCGCAGGCTCCACAGCCCCGCGAGCCCGCCCGCGAACGCGAGCAGGAACACCGCCCCGGCGCCCATGCCGTGGATCAGGCCCTAGAACTCCCGGGCCGTGAACGACATCGCCGCCTCCTTCCCGGAGTTGCAGGTGCAACTCCGCTCGTCACGGTGAGTGTAGGCCCTTGGCGAGGGCGGGGTGGGACCTTCGCCCGCCCCCGTCGGGGCCCTTCGCCCGCGAGCGGCGCGGGCTCAGGCCTCGGGCAGGTAGACCCGGAAGGAGGCGCCGCCCCCGGGGCGCTCCTCCACCCAGGCGCGCCCGCCGTGGAGCTCGGCGAAGCGGGCCACGAGGGCGAGGCCGATCCCCACCCCCGGGTCGTGGGTCGAGGGCCCCGGCACCTGGCGGAAGGGCTCGAACACCGCCTCGCGGAGCTCGGCGGGGACCCCCGGCCCCTCGTCCTCGACCACGAGGAGGATCCCACGCCCCTCGCGGCGGGCGGAGATCCATACGCGCGCCTCCGGTGGCGTGTGGCGGGCGGCGTTGGCGAGGAGGTTCTCCACGATCCGCTCGACCTTGGCCGTGTCCAGGTGGGCGAGGAGCCGGTCCGGGAGGTCCAGCTCGACCGGCCGGCCGCCGAGGACGTCGGGGTCGGCCACGGCCCGACGGATGAGGTCCGCGAGGTCGGTCGGGCGGCGCTGGGGCGCGAGGATGCCCCGCTGGAGCCGGTCGAGGTCGAGGAGATCCGCGAGGAGCCGCTCGAGCTTGCGCGCGTTCACGGCGATGCGGTGGATGAGGTCCTGCGCGTCCTCCCGAGAGAGCGCGTCCGCGCCCTGCTCGAGGGTGATGGCGGATCCGAGGATCGAGGTGAGCGGCGTCCGCAGGTCGTGGGAGACGGCCTCGAGGAACGTGTTCTTCATCTCGTCGAGGGCGCGGAGGCGCTCGGCGGCCTCCCGCTCGCGCTCGAAGGCCTCCTGGTAGGTCCGCTCGCTCAGCCGGAGGGCCTCCTCCGCGCGCTTGCGCTCGGTGATGTCCACCATGAGCCCGCGCAGGATCGGCGCGCCCCGGGGGTCCCGTCCGGCGTGCACGAGGTCGCGGAGCCAGAGCACATCACCGCCCTGCCCGAGCGCGCGGTACTCCAGGGTGTGGTGGCCGCCGGCGGCGATGGCTCGGCGGAGCTCGGAGATGGCGCGGTCCCGGTCCTCCGGGTGCACGTGGGCGCCCCAGGCGAGGGGCGCGGGCTCCCCGAGCACCGTCTGGGCCCGGGCGGACAGGAACGTGAGGGCGAGGCTCGAGGGGTCGGCCTCCCAGAACACGGCGTCGAGGTCCTCGACGAGCTCGTGGAACCGCTCGAGCTCGTGGAAGCGGCGGGCGCTGCCGAGGGCGAGGGAGGCGATGTCCGCGATCCCGCGGACCAGGGTGAGGGCGCGGGGGGCGAACCCCTCCTCGGGGGCCGTGAGGACGAGCGCGGCGAAGCCGTCCGGCTCGAAGCGCAGAGGGGCGACGAGGACCGACCCCGGCTGGTCCGTCACCCACAGCTCGCGCGGGACCTGCTCCACGACCTCCCGCGGGAGGAGGAAGGGCTCGGAGGTGGAGCGCAGGAAGTCCGCCGCCACGGCCGCGGGGACCTGGCTCGCGTGGGCCGCTCGATCCTTCGGGATGCCGTGCGCCCGCACCATGCGGAACGACCCGTCGGCCGGGTCCCGCAGGTAGGTCGCCGCGAACCGGCACGGGACGATCCGATGGGCGGCCTCGGCCACGCGGGCGAGGACCGTCTCGAGCCCGTGGGCGCCGGTGAGGGCCTGGGAGAGCCCGAGGAGGGCTGAGGCGGTCTCCGCCGCCTCCCGCTCCTTGGCGAGCAGCCGCGCGTTCTCGAAGGCCACGGCGGCGTGGGCGGCGAGCACCTCGACGACCCGGATGTCCTCCTCGTCGAACCGGTCCACGCCGAGGTTGGAGAGGACGATCGCCCCGGTCGCGCGCTCGCCCACCTTCGTCGGGACCACGAGGATGGACTCCTCGATCTCCGGGGTGCCGGGGATCTGCACCCCGACCGGATCGCGGAGCGCGTCCGCCGCGTAGTAGGTCTGGCCGGTGGCGACGGCGTATCCGGTGAACCCCTCGCCCACCCGCGTCACGAGCTCTTCGTAGGTCTCGCCCTCGTACTCCGTGAGCTCGCCCCGGAAGGCGATCGGCTCGAGCGTCACCCCGTCCTCGGCGAGGAGGTAGATCCGGCAGTTGTGGTAGTCGATGAGGGTCTTCAGCTCCGCGGTGATGGCCTCCGCGATCCGCCGGACGTCCCCCAGCTGGTTCAGCCGGAGCGCGAGGCTGTGGAGCATCCGCAGCCGCGCCACGGAGCGCGGCGCGGGCTCTTCGGCGGGGGCGGGGCCGTCCCCGCCGGATGGTGCCGTTCCGACCATCGGACCTCCTCGGTCATCTTCTCATCTCGGCCTGGCGTGGCCCGCGCTGGAGCCCCTCCGGGTTCGGCCGGGTTCGCCCTCGCCTGCGTCGCTAGGATGGAGCGCCGTGACCAGCGCTCGACCCGAGGCCGGGGCGCCCGCCCCGGCCGAGCCCTCCCGCCTGCTCGCCGGCCGCGTGCCCCGCGAGCGCGCGCCGGCGATCGACGCCTTCGCGGCGGCCTTCGCCCGCCGCCTCCCGCCCGAGCTGGCGGAGCTCGATGCCGCCGAGCTCGCCGCTCGGATCCTCGGCGTCTTCCACCTGGCCGACGCCCGGGGCGAGGAGCCCGTCGCCGTCCGGGCCTTCAACCCCGACCCCGAGCGGGACGGCTACGGCGCGCCCGGGAGCGTGCTGGAGACGAACGCCGAGGACTCGCCGTTCCTCTTCGACTCGGTCCTCGAGGAGCTCGAAGCCCGCGGCCTGCACGTGTCCCGGGCCGCCCACCCCGTCCTCGGGATCCGTCGCGACGAGACCGGCCGGATCGTCGAGATCGTGCACCCGCGGGGGGCCGAGCGACGCGAGTCCGTCATGCACCTCGAGCTCGACCGGCGCCTGTCGGAGACGGAGCTCGCGGACCTCGCCGAGGCCGTCCGGCGGATCCTCGGCGATGTGCGCCTCGCGGTCCGAGACTTCGCCGCGATGCGCGCGGCCGTGGAGCGCATGGTCTCCTGGATCCCTGCCGCGGAGGCCTGGCCCGCCGAGGAGGTGGAGGAGGCCTCGGCGTTCCTCCGGTGGCTCCTCGAGGACCACTTCGTGTTCCTCGGCTACCAGGAGCGGGAGGTCATCCCCACCCCGGAGGGGCCGGCCGTGCGGGCGGTCCCGGAGGCGGCGTTGGGGATCTGTGCGAGGCCCGACCCGTGGGCGAGGGACGTCGTCCCGTTCGCCGAGCTCGACCCGGCGGAGCGGGCGCGTCTGGAGGGGCGCGAGCTCGTGACGTACGCGAGGGGCCGTCGGCCCTCGACGGTCCACCGCCGCCAGCGGATGGACGAGATCTGGGTCCGGCGCGTCGGAGCGGACGGGCGCACGCTGGGGGAGGGCGGGCTGCTCGGGCTGTTCACCTCCAGGGCCGTCGCGACGCCGGCGGATCGGATGCCGCTCTTGCGACGGCGCCTCGCCCGGATCCTCGAGGCCGAGGACCTCGTGGAGGGCTCCCATGACTACAAGACCGCGATCTCGATCTTCGACGGCTTCCCCAAGCAGGAGCTCCTGTCGGCCCCCGAGGAGGAGCTCCGGCGGCAGGTGATGGCCCTGCTCGCCCTCCAGGAGCAGCGGCACGTCCGGCTGTTCGTCCGCCCCGACCCGCACCGCCGGGTCGTGAGCCTGCTCGTCGTGGTCCCCCGGGACCGGTTCGACGCCGAGCTCGGCGAGCGGCTCCAGGCGCTGTTCCTGCGGCGGTTCAACGGCGAGGGCGTCGAGCACCACCTCTCCCTGGGCGAGAGCCAGCTCGCCCTCCTCCACGTCGTCGTACACGCGGGACCGGGCGGGATCCCCGACGTCTCCTTCCCGGAGCTCGAGCGGGAGGTGGCCGAGCTCACGAAGACCTGGGAGGACCGTCTGCGCGAGGAGCTCGTGGCCCGGCGCGGCGAGGCCGAGGGCCGGGCGCTCGCCGAGCGGTGGGCGTCCCGGTTCCCCCCGTCGTACAAGGCCGCGACCCCGGTCGAGCTCGCCGCCGAGGACGTCCTGCGCTTCGAGGAGCTCGGGGCCTCGGGCGAGCCCTTCCTGCTCGCCCTCTCCAACCAGGAGCGCGAGGGTCAGGTCCTCACACGGGTGCGGCTGTACAAGCTGGGCGGCAAGATCCGCCTCTCCGACTTCGTGCCGACCCTCGAGTCCCTGGGGCTGCAGGTGGTGGAGGAGGTGCCGACGCACCTGCTCCACGACGCCGAGGGCGAGCGGTTCCTCGACGACTTCGGCGTGCTCGACGAGCACGGACGCCCGCTCGATGTGGAGCGCTCAGGGGAGCGGATCGCCGCGTGCATCACGGCGGTGTGGCGGGGGGAGTGCGAGCTCGACTCGCTGAACCGGCTCGTGGTCTCGGCCGGGCTGCGGTGGGAGCAGGTCGAGATCCTGCGCGCGTACCGCAAGTACCACCACCGGGTCCACGCGGGGTTCCCGGTCGAGTACAAGAACGCGGCGTTCGCCGCCAACCCGGAGATCGCCGCGCTCCTCGTCCGCCTGTTCGAGCTGCGCTTCGATCCCGCGCTGCCCCGGGACGAGGCCGCCGCCGCCGCGGTGCGCGAGGAGATCCTCCGGCGCCTCGAGGCCGTGGAGTCCCTCGACCAGGACCGGATCCTGCGCAACCACCTCCGCCTCATCGAGGCCACCGTGCGCACGAACGCGTTCAAGCCGGACCGGGAGGCCCTCGCGTTCAAGTTCCGCTCGGCCCTCGTGCCGGAGATGCCGAGGCCCGTGCCGCTGTACGAGATCTTCGTCTATTGCCCGGAGATGGAGGCGATCCACCTGCGCGGCGGGAAGGTGGCGCGGGGCGGGATCCGGTGGTCCGACCGGCGGCAGGACTACCGGACGGAGATCCTCGGCCTCATGAAGGCCCAGATGGTGAAGAACGCCGTCATCGTCCCCACCGGCTCCAAGGGCGGATTCGTGCTGAAGCGGCCGCCCACCGATCCCGGGGCCCTGCGCGAGGAGGTCGAGCACCGGTACGTCACGTTCATGCGCTCCCTGCTCGACCTCACCGACAACCTCGTGGACGGCCGCGTCGTGCACCCCGAGCACGTCGTCGTGCACGACGAGGACGATCCCTACCTCGTGGTCGCGGCGGACAAGGGGACGGCCACGCTCTCGGACGTGGCGAACGCCGTGGCCGCCGAGCGCGGGTTCTGGCTGGGCGACGCCTTCGCGAGCGGCGGCTCCACGGGGTACGACCACAAGGCCCTGGGGATCACGGCGCGGGGGGCGTGGGAGTCGGTGAAGCGCCACTTCCGGGACCTCGGGACGGACGTCACCACCCAGCCGATCACCGTCGTCGGCATCGGGGACATGTCGGGCGATGTGTTCGGCAACGGGATGCTGCTCTCGGACCAGATCTGCCTCGTCGCCGCCTTCGACCATCGGCACATCTTCGTGGACCCCAACCCCGCGCCGGCCGTGGGGTACGCGGAGCGCCGGCGGCTCTTCGAGATGCCCGGCTCCAGCTGGGACGACTACGACCGGTCGAAGATCTCCCCGGGGGGCGGCGTGTGGCCCCGGACCGCGAAGTCCATCCCCCTCTCCCCGGAGATGCGGGGCGCCCTCGGCGTGGAGGGCGAGGCGATGACCCCGGACGAGCTGATCTCCGCGATCCTCCGGGCCCCCGTGGACCTCCTGTGGAACGGCGGCATCGGCACCTACGTGAAGGCCTCCACGGAGTCCAACGACGAGGTGGGCGACCGTGCCAACGACGCCGTCCGGGTGAACGGGCGGGAGCTGCGCTGCCGGGTCGTCGCCGAGGGCGGGAACCTCGGGTTCACCCAGCGCGGACGGATCGAGTACGCGATGGCCGGCGGTCGGATCAACGCCGACTTCATCGACAACTCCGCCGGCGTGGACTGCAGCGACCACGAGGTGAACCTGAAGATCCTCCTCGGCATCGCGATGCGCCGGGGGGAGCTCACGCTCGAGGAGCGCAACGCCCTGCTCGCCGAGGTGGAGCAGGACGTGGTCCGCCACGTGCTCTACGACAACTTCCTCCAGGCCCAGATCCTCTCCCAGGAGGTCGCCGGATCCGCCTCGCGGATGGAGGCGTACGAGGACCTCATGCAGCGCCTGGAGGCCGAGGGGGTGCTCGATCGGGAGCTCGAGGCGCTCCCCTCGACCGAGGAGATGTTGGAGCGCCGGCGAGCGGGCGCCGGGATGGTCCGTCCGGAGCTCGCCGTGCTCCTCGCTTACGCGAAGCAGAGCCTGGCGAACGAGCTCCTCGCCTCGAGCCTGCCGGACTCCCGGTACCTCGAGCAGGACCTGCGGGGCTACTTCCCTCCTCGGGTCGTGGAGCGGTTCGGCCACCTCCTGCCGGAGCACCCCCTGCGACGCGAGCTCGTGGCGACCATCGTCGCGAACGACGTCGTGAACTCCCAGGGGATCACCTTCGTCACGAGGCTCTCGGCGGAGACGGGCGCCTCGGCGTCGGACGTGGTGAGCGCCTACCGGATCGCGCGCGATGTCACCCGGGCGGTGGAGCGGTGGGAGCGCGTCGAGGCCCTCGTGGACCGCCTGCCGGCGGAGCTCGTGGCGGAGCTCATGGGCGGCGTGGACCGGCTCGTGGAGACCTGCTCGCGCTGGTACCTCGCGAACGCCCTGGGGCAGCTGGGACGGGCCGTGGAGGCCCACGCCGAGCCGTTCCGTCGCCTCGAGGCCGTGCTCCCGGAGGTGGAGCCGGAGCGGCGGCGCCGCGAGCGCGAGCGCGAGACCTGGCGCCTGGTGGACCTCGGGGTGCCCGAGGCGGTCGCCCGCGAGCACGCGCTCCTCGGGGCCCTCGCCCACGGACCCGGGATCGTCGCGGTCTCCCAGCGGACCGGCAGGCCGATCGAGGCGGTGGGCCGGGCGGCGCTCCTGGTCGGCGAGCTCCTGCCGATCGACCGCCTCGAGGAGGCCCTCGGGCGGGTCCCGACCCCCGACCGGTGGCACCGGTGGGCCGTGCAGGGCGCCGGGGACGAGCTCCGAGCCATCCGGCAGGCGGTGGCCGAGCGGGCGCTCCTCGAGCACCCCGACCTGGGACCGGACGAGGCGCTCGCCGCGGCGCTCGCGGCCCGCGGGGCCCTCGTCGAGCGTCTGGAGCGGTTCCTCGGCTCCTTCGCGGCCGAGGACGAGACGAACCTGGCGGCGGTGACCGTGGCCGTGGGGATGCTGCGCCCGCTCGCCTCGGGCGGGTCGGGCGTGGGGTAGGATGGGCGGCAAGCACGAGCCGCCGACCGGAAGGAGCTTCTACGTCTCCGTGGCCACGAGCACGCTCCGCGCCCTGATCGTGATCGCCCTCGTCGTGGGGGGCATCGTCCTCATCGATCGCGCCTTCCCCACGGCCGAGACCCCCCTCGGCGGGGCGCAGACGACGCCGCCCGCGAGCCCGACGGCGACGACCTCGCCGACGCAGGGGGGCGGTCAAGGGGGCCAGGGGGGGCAGGGCCAGCAGGAGCGGCCGGACCTGACCGGGGTCGCCGTGGCCGTCCGTAACGGCACCGGGGTCACCGGACTCGCCGCGGACACCGCCGCGCTGCTGCAGGACCGCTTCCAGGTGAGCGCGATCCAGATCGACGACGCGCCGATGACGGTGTCCGTGACGACGATCTACTACCGACGGACCGCCGACGAGGACGAGGCGCAGTTCCTCGCCGACCGCTTCTTCGGCAGGTTCGACGTCCAGGCCGAGGTCGCCCCGCTCGAGGCCGGGAGCGGGGTGGACAAGGACGTCCGCATCGCGATCTACCTCGGGACCGACTACGCGACGGCCAGGGCCTAGGCTCGAGCGCCTCCGCGATCTCGCCACGCGCGCTGGGATCGTCCTCGACTTCGACGGCTCCCTGGCCGAGATCGTCCCCCACCCGGAGCTCGCTCGGGCGGTCCCGGGGGCCGTGGAGGCGCTCGACGCCCTGGTGGGCCGCTACCGCGTCGTGGCCATCGTGACCGGGCGGCGTTCCGAGGAGCTCGAGACGCGCCTGCGGGTCCCGGGCCTGCGCGTGCTCGGGGTGTACGGGCTGGAGGGCCACCGGGCGGAGCTGCCGGTCGCGGCCGTGCGGGAGCTCGCCCGGATCGTCCCCGAGGCCTGGGTGGAGGACAAGGGCGCGACCCTGGCGGTCCACTACCGGGCGGCCCCGGATCCCGCCGGGGCCCGGGAGGCCCTCCTGCGGGGGCTCCAGCCCGTGGCCGCCGGGTCGGGGCTCGAGGTCCTCGAGGGGAAGATGGTGATCGAGCTCGCGCCGGCGGAGCGGCCGCGCAAGGGCGGCGCCGTGCTCGCGCTGGCCCGCGAGCTCGACCTCGCCGGGGTGCTCTACGCGGGCGACGACGTCGCCGACCTCGAGGCCTTCGCCGCCCTCGACGAGCTCGAGCGCGGGGGCGCGCTCGTCGTGCGGGTGGCCGTGGAGGGGCCAGAGACGCCGGAGGGCCTCCTGCGCGCGGCCGACGTGGCGGTGCCGGGGCCGGCCGGGCTCGTCGAGCTCCTCCGCTGGCTCGGGGAGCCCCCTACGGCCGACCGGCCCGCTCCCGGCGCCGGCGAGCGCGCTCCAGGTCCTCCAGCTGGCCCCGGACCCAGCGCTCCGGGGGGTTCGTGAGGACCAGGCGCGCCAGGTTCCGGGCCCGGCGCAGCCGCTCCTCACGGGGCATCTCCAGGCCCCGCGCGATCGCCTCGGCCGTCTCCCGCAGGTCGAAGGGGTTGATGGCGAGGGCGTGCCGGCCCATCCGCCAGTAGGCGCCGGCGTTGCGCGAGAGCACGAGGACGCCGCCGCGACGGTTGAGGAGCGGCCCCTCCATGGCCACGAGGTTCATGCCGTCGAAGATCGGGTTCACGAGCAGCACGTCGTAGACCCCGTAGGCGGCGAGGGCGCCCGGGTGGTCGTCCTTGACCCGCACCTCCACCGGCTGCCAGGTCTCGTCGCCGAACTCGCGGTTCACCTCCTCCGCGGCGGCCAGGCACTCGGCCCCGTACTCCCGGTACTCGGGGAGGTCCATGCGCGAGGGCGACAGGAGCGCCAGGAACCGCACCCGACGGCGCCACTCGGGGTGGGCGCGGAGGAACAGCGCGTAGGCCTGGAACCCCCGCACGATGTTCTTCGAGAGCTCGAGGCGGTCCACCCGCAGGATCAGGCGGTTGTCGCCGCGCCAGCGGTTCAGCTCGCGGCGCAGGCGGGCGACCTCCGGCGTCGCCGCCTCGGCGCGCAGGCCCTGGGCGTCGATGGAGATGGGGTGGATCCGCACGGCCACCTCCCGGCCCTCGGTGACCAGGCGCGAGCGGAGCAGGTCGGCGCGGACGCCGGGGAGGGACCGCGCCGACATGAGGAAGTTCTCGGCCCACATCTGCGAGTGGAACCCGAGGACGTCGGCGCCGAGCATCCCGCGCAGGACCCCCTCGCGGATCTTCACCGGCACGATCCGCAGGTACGTGAGCCCGGCCATCGCCGTGTGCGAGAAGTGGGCGATGTGCGCCTCGGGCAGGAGCTCCCGGAGCATCCGCGGCACGAGCGCGAGATGGTAGTCCTGGATGAGGAACGCGCAGGGTTCACCGATGCGCTCGGCCTCCTCGGCGAGGGCCTCGGCGAACTGTCGGTTCACCGCGACGTAGTCGCTCCACGCCTCGTCGGCCGTCTCGTCGAAGACCGGCTGGCGGACCGTGTCCCAGAGGTAGTGGTGGGCGAACCAGAGGATCCCGTTGGAGATCCGGTTGTAGTAGCCGTCGTAGCGCTCCGGCGGCACGTCGAGGAGGCGGACCTGGTAGGAGCCCCCGGGCCCGGACATCTCCATCCTGCCCCCGGAGCGGGCGAGCTCGCGGTCCCCGTCCGAGATCGCGGCGGCGACCCACAGCCCGCCGACCCTGGACATGGCCCCGAGGAGCGCGGTCACGAGCCCCCCGGCGCCCCGGCGTGGCTCCAGGGTGCCGTCCTCGCCGGGCTCGAACGTGACCGGCCCTCGGTTCGAGGCCACGACGAGCGGGGCGTCGAGGAGGCTCAGCGGGGCGCCCTCCCGACGAGGTCGGCGATGAGACGCAGGTGGTCCTCGACCTCCCGGAGGCTGAGGAAGCGCTCGCGCACGCGCTCGTGCCCGGCGCGCCCCATCCTCTCCCGCAGTGCGGGGTCCATGAGGAGCTCCACCACGCGGCGGGCGCAGCCCTCCACGTCCTCCACGAGGTACCCGGTGACGCCGTCGAGGATCTGGAGCCGGATCCCTCCCACGTTGCCGCCGACCACCGGCTTGCGCTTCCACATCCCCTCGGCGACGACGAGCCCGAAGCCCTCGCGGAGCGACTTCTGGACGATCACCCAGGAGGCCTGCTGGAGCGCGTTGATCTCCAGGTCCCCCACGCCCTGGAGGTTCGTGAGGAGGTGGATGTCCGGATCACCCGCCCGGTGCTCCTCGGTGAGCTCGAGGTAGCGCAGCCCCTCGGGGTCGTCGGTCGCGAGGGATCCCGCCATCACGAGCTGGACGTCGGGGACCTCCTTGCGGACCAGGCGGTAGGCGTCGATGACCCCCAGCGGATCCTTCCAGGGATCGAACCGGGAGACCTGGGTCACGATGGGCCGCTCCGGGTCGATCCCGCACGCGGTGAGGACCTCGAGGATCGTCTCGGGGCCCACCGGCCGGTTCTTCACCGAGAGCGGGTCGATCGAGGGAGGGATGAACGCGAGCCGCGGGCCCTCGATGCCGGGCCGCGCGAACCCCGGGAGGGTGAAGATCGCAGCGTCGTAGCGGTTCACGAGGGGCTCGAAGAACGCCCACACGGGTTCGTGGGGGGTGGACAGGTCGATGTGGCATCGCCAGATCCACACCCCCGAGCGCCGGCCCTCCTCCTCGAGCACGCGGAGGATCGCCGCCGGCTGGGGGTCGTGGATGAGGTAGACGTCGAAGTCGTCGGGGAGCTCGGCCGCGTTCGCGACGATCCGGTCCCAGTAGGTCGCCGCCATCTGGGGCGTCCAGTCCACCTCCTGGCCCTGGAGCGCGTTGTGGACGGCCTTGGTGACGGCGAAGTACTCGTCCGAGCCCTGGAGGACGGCCCACGTCGTCTCGATCCCGAGGTCGTTCAGGAGGGGCACGTGCGTGTACAGGAGCTCGGCCACGCCGCCCCCGAAGGAGGTGCTGTTCAGCTGCAGGAGGCGCAGGCCGCGGAGGGGTTCGGCGATCTCGCGCAGCCGCTCGACGGCCTCCTCGCCCGCGGCCTCGACGTAGTCGTCGAGGTGCTTGTCTGGGACGGGGACGGTGACGAGCATGCGCCCGCGAGTCTACCGACCCTCGGGGGACCTCAAGGCCAGGAGCGCGGCGACGGCCTCGGCGAAGCCGCGGCCGTAGCTCCCCTCGGTGACCTCCACCTCGGGCGGGGGCGGGGCCGCAAGCGCGGCGAGCCCGTTGCGGACGAGGAAGCACCGCCCCACCTCCGCGGCGACCTCCAGGTCGGCCGGGGAGTCGCCGACGAGGGCCGTGCGGTGCCGGGGCACGCCCCGGAGCTCCCGGTGGCGGCGCACGGCCGAGGCCTTCGAGACCCCCCGGGGCAGCAGGTGGTACGCCCGGACCTCGGGCACGTCCAGCCCCGGCGGTCGGCGCCGCAGCCGGCCGTTGTCGAGCAGGCGGGCCCACCCGAACACGGCCGCTCGCAGGACCTCGTCCGCCTCGGTCGGCTCGACGAGGCCCTGGAACATGAGCGAGACCTCGGCCCAGGGCGCCACCGGCAGCAGCCGGCCGGGGAAACGCTCGAGCAGGAGGGCGGCCGCGCCGGAACGCCGCAGCTCCTCGGCCGGTTGGATGCCCGCCGGGGCCTCGCCGGTATCCACGATCTCGGCGCCGTCCTCGAGCACGAGCAGCCCCCCGAGCTCGGCGACGAAGCTCCGGGCCCCCAGGACGCGGGCGACCTCCCGCAGGCCGCGACGGGTGCGCCCGGACACGAGGACGAGCTCCACGCCCGCCCGGTGGAGCTCCAGCAGGGCCTCCGCCGCCAGGCCCGTGGCGCCGCCCCCCGGCTCCGCGAACAGGGACCCGCCGGGGCCGAGCAGGGTCCCGTCGAGGTCCGCGTACAGGACGTCCAGAGCCTGCTTACCCCCCGTTTCCTCCGTTGACACCTCCACGACCCGACCCTACAGTGCCGGTGGGTGGCTCGTCCGTGCTGAAGATCTCGCAGAAGCTCGAGTACGCGATGCGCGCGACGATCGAGCTCGCCATCCGCAGGGAGCAGGGGGCGGGGCTCGTGCCGGCGCGCGAGATCGCCCGGGCCCAGCAGATCCCGCTGCGGTTCCTCGAGCAGCAGCTCCGGGCCCTCCACAAGGCGGGGATCGTCGAGAGCTTCCGCGGCGCGGGGGGAGGGTGCCGCCTGGCGCGGCCCCCGGAGGAGATCCGGGTGGCGGACATCGCGGACGCGATCGAGGGCCAGCTCTACCCGATGTTCTGCCTGGAGCCCTCGGATCACCGGTGCTTCGCCGACTCCCGGTGCGGGCTCCAGGGGTTCTGGGGGGACGTGGCCCGGGCGATCCAGCAGGTGTTCGAGGACACCACGGTGGCGGACCTCGTGGTCCGTCACCGGCAGAGCGGGGGCCCGCTCGTGTTCACGCGGGAGCAGCTGCTCTCGCGCCTCGGGTAGCCCCTGCCGCGGGCGGCTCGGCTCAGGACGACTTGCCGAGGATCCGCATCACCTTCGTGCCGCAGACCGGGCAGTTCCCCTGGGCCGCCTTCCGGCCGTTCTTGAGCTCCACGACCTGGCCCTCGAACCCGCGCTTGGCGCGGCACTTCACGCAGTAGGCCTCGTACGTGGCCACGGCGCCCTCCTTCCCCCCGGAACCCCGCGAGCCGGTCGCGGCTCGCCCTAGGATGCTCGCCCGAGGGGGGCCTCGATGCAAGCACCGAGGCCGATAGGCCGAAGGACCGCCCGGCCGCCCCTCGACCGGCCCCGGTGGCGTTCGCGCGTTCGAGCACGGTCCGGATACGATGGCGGGCACACTGCGAGATGGAGGTCCACGATGGCCGAGTCCCAGCAGCAGATCGCCGCGCTCCTGGCCGAGCACCGGGTCTTCGAGCCGCCGCCGGGGTTCACCGCGAACGCGATCGTGAACGACCCCTCGATCTACGAGCGGGCCGCGGCGGATCCCGAGGGGTTCTGGGCCGAACAGGCCGAGCGCCTGGCGTGGTTCCGCAGGTGGGACACCGTCCTGGAGTGGAACCCGCCGTTCGCGAAGTGGTTCGTGGGCGGCACGCTGAACGCCTCCTACAACTGCCTGGACCGGCACGTGGAGGCCGGGGGCGGCGACAAGGTCGCCTTCCACTGGGAGGGGGAGCCGGGAGACACCCGGACCCTCACGTACCGGGAGATGCTCGAGGAGGTGGGGCGGTTCGCGAACGCCCTGAAGGCCCTCGGCGTCCGTCGGGGTGACCGGGTCGCGATCTACATGGGGATGGTCCCCGAGCTGCCCATCGCGATGCTCGCGTGCGCCCGGATCGGCGCTCCCCACTCGGTGGTCTTCGGGGGCTTCTCCTCCGAGGCCCTCCGCGACCGGATCCAGGACGCGCAGGCGAAGGTCCTCATCACCCAGGACGGCGGCTACCGGCGCGGGCAGGTCGTGGAGCTGAAGAAGGCCGCCGACGAGGCCCTGCGGGAGTGCCCGAGCGTCGAGCACGTGATCACGGTGCGGCGCACCGGCGGCGACCACCCCTTCACCCCTGGCCGGGACCTCTGGTACCACGACCTCGTGGCGGAGCAGCCCGCCGAGTGCCCGCCCGAGGAGATGGACGCCGAGGACGTCCTGTACCTCCTGTACACGAGCGGGACCACGGGCAAGCCGAAGGGGATCGTCCACACCACCGGGGGCTACCTCACCGGCGTCGCGGCCACCCACCGGATGATCTTCGACATCCACGACGACGACATCTACTGGTGCTCGGCGGACATCGGGTGGGTGACCGGGCACTCGTACATCCTCTACGGGCCGCTCGCCAACCACACGACCTCCATCATCTACGAGGGCGCTCCCGACTGGCCCGACAAGGACCGGTGGTGGGAGATCATCGAGCGGTACAAGGTGACGATCCTCTACACCGCGCCGACGGCGATCCGCGCCTTCATGCGCTGGGGCACGGAGTACCCGGCCAAGCACGACCTCTCCTCGCTCCGGCTGCTCGGCTCGGTCGGCGAGCCGATCAACCCGGAGGCCTGGGTGTGGTACTGGGAGGTGATCGGCGGCGGCCGTTGCCCCATCGTGGACACGTGGTGGCAGACGGAGACGGGGATGATCCTCATCACCCCGCTGCCGGGCATCACGAAGCTCAAGCCCGGCTCGGCGACCTTCCCCTTCCCTGGGATCTCCGCGGACATCTACGACGAGGCCGGCAACCCGGTCCCGCCGGGGGCCGGCGGCAACCTGGTGATCACCAGGCCCTGGCCCGCCATGCTCCGCACGATCTGGGGCGACCCCGACCGGTACGTCGCCCAGTACTTCAGCCGGTACGGCGAGCGGGTGTACCTGGCCGGGGACGGCGCGAAGCGGGACGAGGACGGGTACTTCTGGCTCCTCGGGCGCATCGACGACGTCATGAACGTGGCCGGGCATCGCCTGTCCACGTTCGAGATCGAGAGCGCCCTCGTGGACAACCCCAAGGTCGCCGAGGCGGCCGTGGTCTCGCGTCCGGACGAGGTGATCGGCGAGGCGATCGTGGCCTTCGTCACGCTGAAGCAGGGGTACGTGGGGGACGAGTCCGTCGCTCAGGAGCTCCGGGAGCACGTGGCGGGCAAGATCGGCAAGATCGCCCGCCCCCACGCGATCATCTTCACGCCGGACCTGCCGAAGACGCGCTCGGGCAAGATCATGCGCCGCCTGCTCCGGGACGTCGCCCGGGGTCAGCCCCTCGGCGACGTGACGACGCTCGCGAACGCGGAGATCGTGGAGCGGATCCACGAGATGGTGGAGGCCCAGCCCCAAGAGGACCAGTGAGGTCGTCCCTCTCCGAGGCCGAGGCCGCCTTCGTCCGCTGGGCCCGGGTGGCCCGCCTGGCCACCGTGGACCCCTCGGGCGCGCCGCACGTCGTGCCGGTGTGCCCGGTGCTCGACGGGGACGTCCTGGTCTTCGCGAGCGACCCCACGGCCAAGCTGCGGAACCTGGAGGCGGATCCGCGGTGCGCGCTCGTGTTCGACGACTACGTCGAGGACTGGGCCCACCTGCGGGGGGTGATGGTCCGGGGCCGGGCGGAGATCCTGACCTCGGGGCCGGAGTGGGACCGGGGCAAGGCCCTGCTGGAGCAGAAGTTCGCGCAGTACGAGCCCCTGGCCCCCATCACGCCCGGCCGGACCCGGATCGTCCGGGTCCGGATCGAGCAGGTCGCCGGCGGCCTGGAGGGCTGACCCCGCCCCCTCCGGCGCACCCGCCCGACCCCTTGCCAGAAGGGGCCCGACCCGGGTACGATGCCTTAGCACTCGGAGCCTCAGAGTGCTAGCAGTCTGAGGGCAAGGCTGAGAGCCGAGGAGGAGGTTGGGATGGCACCGAAGCTCATCGCGTACGACGAGGATGCGCGTCGGGCCCTCGAGCGCGGCATGGACCTGCTCGCGAACGCCGTGAAGATCACGCTCGGGCCCAAGGGCCGCAACGTCGTGCTCGAGAAGAAGTGGGGCGCCCCCACGATCACGAACGACGGCGTCTCCATCGCCAAGGAGATCGAGCTCGAGGACCCCCTGGAGAAGGTGGGCGCGGAGCTCGTGAAGGAGGTCGCCAAGAAGACCGACGACGTGGCCGGCGACGGGACGACCACGGCGACCGTGCTCGCCCAGGCCATCGTGAAGGAGGGCCTGCGGAACGTGGCGGCCGGCGCCAACCCCATGGCCCTGAAGCGCGGCATCGAGCGGGCGGTGGAGCTCGCGGTCGAGGCCATCAAGAACCAGTCCAAGGACGTCGAGACCAAGGAGGACATCGCCCACGTCGGGGCGATCTCGGCGGCCGACCCCGAGATCGGCGAGCAGATCGCCGAGGCCGTGGACAAGGTGGGCAAGGACGGGGTCATCACCGTCGAGGAGTCCAACACCTTCGGGATGGAGCTCGAGCTCGTCGAGGGCATGCGCTTCGACAAGGGCTTCATCTCGCCGTACTTCATCACGGACCCCGAGCGGATGGAGGCGGTCCTCGAGGAGCCGTACATCCTCATCGCCAACAAGAAGATCTCGAGCGTGCAGGAGCTCCTGCCCATCATCGAGAAGGTGATGCAGGCGGGCAAGCCGCTCCTCGTGATCGCCGAGGACGTGGAGGGCGAGGCCCTCGCGACCCTCGTCGTGAACAAGATCCGCGGCACGTTCCGGTCGGTCGCGGTGAAGGCGCCGGGCTTCGGCGACCGCCGCAAGGCGATGCTCCAGGACATCGCCATCCTCACCGGCGGCCAGGTGATCTCCGAGGAGGTCGGCCTGAAGCTCGAGAACGCCACGCTCGACCTGCTCGGCCAGGCCCGCAAGGTCGTCGTGACCAAGGACGACACGACGATCGTCGAGGGCGCCGGCAAGGAGGAGGAGATCAAGGGCCGGATCAACCAGATCAAGGCCGAGATCGAGAAGACGGACTCCGACTACGACCGTGAGAAGCTGCAGGAGCGCCTGGCGCGCCTGGCCGGCGGCGTCGCGGTCATCAAGGTCGGCGCGGCCACCGAGGTCGAGCTGAAGGAGAAGAAGCACCGCATCGAGGACGCGGTGCAGTCCACGAAGGCGGCCGTGGAGGAGGGCGTCGTGCCGGGCGGCGGCGTCGCGCTGCTCGCGGCCCAGGCGGCCCTGGACAAGGTGGACCTCGAGGGCGACGAGCTCACCGGGGCGCGGATCGTGCGCCGGGCCCTGGAGGAGCCGCTGAAGCAGATCGCCGAGAACGCCGGCCTGGAGGGCGGCGTGGTGGTCGAGAAGGTCCGCACCCTGCCCGCCGGCTGGGGCCTGAACGCGGCCACCGGCGAGTACGAGGACATGTTCAAGGCGGGCATCATCGACCCCACGAAGGTCACCCGCTCCGCCCTCCAGAACGCGGCTTCGATCGCGGCGCTGTTCCTCACGACCGAGGCCGTCGTCGCGGAGAAGCCGGAGAAGGAGAAGGCGCCGTCCATGCCGGGTGGCGGCGACATGGAGTTCTAGGTCCGTCGGACCTCGCAAGGGCAGGAGGGGCCCCGACGCGGGGCCCCTCCTGCCATCCCGGCCCCCGCCATCTCCACGGATCCGCAACATCCGTCGGCGAACCGTGGGGGCGCCGCCGTCGAAGGGATGGGCGGAGGAGCCCCCCTCTTGCCGCGGACGGGCCCCGGGCGCCAACCCCCGGGGTCCGTCCGCCCCCATCCCCGCCGGGCGGGGCGGCGCCTGTGGGAGAATCCCCGCGTGACGAGGGCCCGGTTCCACCTCACCTTCCCGGAGCACCTGATCTCCGAGCCCGTGATCCACCGGGTGGGCAGCGAGTTCGGGCTCGTCACGAACATCCGCCGCGCCAACATCGAGGAGCGGTACGCGTGGGTGATCCTGGAGATGGACGGACCCGAGGAGGCGATCGAGCGGGCGGTCGCGTGGCTCGCCTCCGAGGGCGTCCAGGTGGACCGCATCGAGGGCTGAACCCGTGCACGAGGTCCGGCTCCAGATCCGCTGGCGCGACATGGACGCCTACGGGCACGTGAACAACGCCGTCTACCTCAACTACCTGGAGGAGGCGCGGGACGCGTGGGTGCAGCGGGTGCTGGGCCCCGTCTCGGAGGACACCTGGCACTTCGTCCTCGCCCGCGTGGCCATCGACTTCCGGCGCGAGCTCACCCAGGCCGACCGGGAGATCCTCGTGCGGTGCTCCCTGGAGTCCATCGGGCGCTCGAGCATCCGCACGCGCGAGGAGGTCCGCAAGCTCGACGGGACGCTGGCGGCGGAGGCGGCCTCGGTCATCGTCCCTCGGGACCCCGCCACCGGCGGCTCGCGGCCGCTCACGGAGGCCGAGCGGGCTGCGCTGGAGCGCGAGCTATCCGAGGGCTGATCCGCCTCAGCCGAGGATCCGCCGTCCCTTGACGAAGTGCTCCTCGTACCAATTGCCCGCCACGTAGGTGATCGTGACGCCCGCGTTGCTGCTGCCCGAGTCGACGGCCCAGCCGTTGCCGAGGTACGTGTTCACGTGGTCCACGGTGCCGTCCTCGTCCCCGTCGTAGAAGAGGAGGTCGCCGGGGCGCAGCTCGTCCCACCGCACGCGCCCCCCGACCGACGCCATGAGGGCCGAGGTCCGCTGGGCGAGGTCCCATCCCTGGTAATCCCGGGGCGGCACGTTGTCCCAGCCCGTCGCCGGGCGCTTCATCACCCACCAGGTGAGGCCGGAGCAGTCGAAGCCGCCGATCGGCTGCCAGCCGCAGCAGTACCCCGGCGGCGGCACGGCGTGCCACTCGCCGCCCCAGACGTAGGGGTAGCCGACGTAGCGGACGGCGAAGCGCACCACGCGCTGCATCTTGGGGCCGAGGTTGGGCAGCTCGACGTTCGCGTACGGCGCGAGCCAGTCGCGCATCCAGCTCGGCATCGTGGCCGCCCGGTACAGCGACCAGGCCACCTCCGCCCGCGACAGCGGCGCATCGGGCCCCGGGACGTCGAGGGACTCGTCGCCGTGGTTGAAGCGCAGGCCCATCTTCATCCCGATCAGGGTGGTCCCGAAGTCCCTCGGGACCGGGATCCGGGTGCCGTCCCGGAGGTGGATCGCCTGGCCCCCCCGCGCCAGGTCGCCGAAGCCGAGGGCGAGGACGAGCGCCCGGTGGACGTCCCGCATGAGCACGGGGTCGCGGGGCCGGAAGTTGCCCTCGCCGTCGGTCCGCAGCCACCCCTGGGAGACGGCGACGGCGGCGACGCGCCAGGCGGCGGTGCCGGTCTCGAGGTCGGGGAAGGCGAGCTCGGGGTCCGGCTCAGCCTCGGGCGCGAAGGCCCGGACCAGGGCCCGGGCGAAGAGGCGCCGCCGCTCGAGCGCGTCGGGCTTGAACGGGTACGTGCCGTCCTCGGCCTGGGGGAAGTCGCGCATCCAGTCGTTCTGCCCCGCGACGAGGTCGATGGCCTTGCGGGCCCAGTGGTCGTCGGGGACGTCCGACCACGCGATCCCGCTCGTGCGGGCGAGCACCCAGGGCGCCGACCAGCTCGGGGGGCCTGACCCGGCCTCGCCCAGCGTGGCGGGGTCCCGGCCGGCCGCGCCCGCCCCCGCCTGCGGGGCGAGCAGGCCGGCGACGAGGAGGAGCGCGGCGAGCGTGCGCCGCATGG
>FWPV01006543.1_pt1 | contig 22087 bp, 18 predicted proteins | sample 2228371 | NCBI WGS metagenome assembly FWPV01 (sample SAMEA103939776, study PRJEB20133) | metagenome | reverse complement strand
AGCTTCCTCGGCACGCCCGAGGGCGCGACGAGCCGGCTCACGATCATGTACCGCCTGGAGGGCGTCGGGGAGGAGTAGGGGGTGGGGGATACCCAGAACAGGTTGTCCCTCGCCGCCCTGAGGCGACTCGAGACAACAGATAGCTCCTCGGGAGCCTCCGGGGCATTCCAGGCGCTGCACCCGCGCACCGCCTGCGATGCCTGTGGTATACCCTTGCCATACTCGTGACTTCACACACACCAAGATTTCATTCGGACCGATGACATGCCGGCCAGGCGAGCAATCAAGGGAAGCGGCCATGAGCAGCGCTTTGCGCTTAGCGAGTCGACAATTTCGAAGCTCTGATGATTTCGTCACAGGTTTTCTAGGTAGCCTCATGCCCGGCGTGCTTCCCGCACGCGATTTCATTGTATGGCCGGAGGTTCACAAGATTGCCGAACAGGTTGCTGACCCCCAGGGCGCGATACAGAGAATTCGGCAACGTCTTGCCAGCGGAGAGGCATTGGTGCCAGCGATTGAAAGAGTGCTCTCGCGGGAGCCCAACCCTGCCAACTCGCTGCGCCTCCTGTTCTTGCTGCTCGGCCACACCCGCCCCGTGTTCGTCACGCGCGAATACGAGATTGACCTAGACGAGGCTGCGCAGCGCATCCTGCGTGGAGATGAGGCCGCACTCAATGAAGTCGCTGAGGCATTACTCCAAGCCGGGATTGTTGAGGTCCTCCGTGCCGAGCGCCCTCAAGATGTCGCGATGGGCGTTCGTATCGGTCTTGATACCCACAGAAGGAAGTCCAGCGGCGGTAAAGCATACTCTCGCGTGGTAAGTGACCTGCTGGACGACGTGCTCGAGCGACTCCTTGCTGCAGGCATCGAACTCGAGAAGAGGCAGGAGTATCAGATCGATTCGGGTGATGGTCTCAAGAAGACAGTTGATTTCGCGCTGGTCCAGAACGGTCGGCCACAGGTCGTCATAGAGGCTAACTTCTACACGGGAGGCGGATCGAAGCCGAGCGAGATAGTCCGTTCCTACGCCGAGCTCTCATCGCGGTTCGAGGCCAGGAACGTTGCTTTCGTTTGGATCACTGATGGGCGCGGATGGAGAGACATGGCGAACGTGGTCCGGGAGATGCCTCGACAAGTCCCAAACATCTACACCACGAGACAAGCACGTCAACATCTCGCCGAAGACCTCGAAGTGCGGTTCTTGTCACAGCAGGGTTAGAGCCTGTCACTCGATTCGCCCTGAGCTGCGTAATTCGTTACCACGAGCTCTTCAACGACTCCTCGACTCTCAGCACGCGCCGAGATGCTCCTACGTGCCACGACCGTGTGCACGCGCATCCCGGGTAATCCCTCATAGAGGCGTACGACCTCAGGTGCCGTGCTGTTAGAAAGCATCAGCCGCGCTCTTCCGTTCGTCCGCTCGTGTGTGGCGACGATAGCGTCGCACAGTCGCTCCTGATCCTCGAGTGTGAAATCGGACTTCGTGTACGCGGTGAATGAGCTGGTGCGCGTGACAGGCTGGTAAGGCGGATCTAGGTATACGAAATCACCTGGCCTTACACGCGAGAGTGTCTCTTCGAACGGTGCCACAGCCAATTCTGTGCTCTGCAGTAGCCGACTGATTAGGCGCAAGTTGCTCTCGTCGTACAAGACAGGCTTCTCGCCATTACTCGTCCGTCCGAAGGGAACATTGAACTTACCCCTCTTGTTGACCCTGTAGAGTCCGTTCCAGCCCCAACGGTTCAAGAACACCAGCCGCGCTGCCCGCTCCACAACCGACTCAGGCTCCCAAGCCCGGACAGCGTAGTAGGACTCGGCCTTGTAGGGGAGTGCGTCAAGCTCGTCAAGGCGAGCGATGAGATCCTCTAAGCAGTCGCGAACTGCCTGATACAACGAGATGAGATCCTCGTTGAGGTCAGCGAGCAACGCTTCGCGCGGCTGCAAGTAGAGAAACATAGCTCCGCCGCCAACAAATGGTTCGACGAGACGCCCCTGAAACCCGGGACGGACATCCGCGGGCATCAGTTCCTGCAGCTGAGGTATGATGCCGCGCTTGCCTCCTGCCCACTTGACAATAGGTGCGGCAAGAAGTGGCTCCATATCTAGCAAGTGACTGCTCATTCTGCCTGGGCTCCATGTACGAACGCTTGTTCGCTTCCGCGTACTCGTACTATACTGGCGACGTGAGACGAAAATCCTCCACTACTCCAGTCTACCAGGCAGACGGCATCGCTCTCTACTACAGCGACGCCTTGCAGGTGCTGCGTCGCCTCCCCGATGAGAGCATCCATATGGTGTTCGCCGATCCGCCATATTTCCTGTCGAATGGCGGCATCAGCTGTCGCAGTGGAAGGATGGTCTGCGTCGACAAGGGTTCCTGGGACAAGTCAAGCGGCGTTGAGGCTGATTACAAGTGGAACCGCCGCTGGCTGCGGGAGTGCCAACGCGTCTTGCGGCCCGACGGCACCATCTGGGTATCAGGCACGTTTCATAATATCTACCTTGTGGGACACGCCCTACAGGAGCTCGGTTTTCGCATCATCAATGATATCTGCTGGTATAAGCCCAACGCTGCTCCGAACCTGTCGTGTCGAACATTCACTCACTCCCATGAGACGCTGTTATGGGCCGCGCGATCCCGCGACTCAAAGCATGTCTTTAACTACCGATTGATGCGGGACCTCAACGGTGGAACCCAGATGCGTTCCGTCTGGGAGCTCACAGGTCCACGTAAGAGCGAGAAGGTGTTTGGCAGACACCCGACCCAGAAGCCTTTGGCACTCCTCGAACGCGTGGTGCTCGCCTGCACGCAAGAGGGCGACCGCGTTCTCGATCCGTTCATGGGTAGCGGCACGACCGGCGTTGCTGCTTTTCGGCTGGGGCGCCGGTTTATCGGTGTGGAAAACCACCCGGTATACGTCGAAGTCGCACGGTCGCGATTAGACGCCGAACGACAGAATCCTCTCACGTCACTCTGACGAAGCAGCGAGCAGTTCCTCCGCAGAGTCCGGAGGACATGGATTCAACATAATTGGATCGTCCACGTTGCAGACCCATGTCCCTCACGCAGACGTCTCTGCACATACTGCCTCAAGTATGGAGTGCGTAGCTTCCGCGGACCGTTGCATCTCCGAGCCGCCAGTTCGGTACGGTGCTACCGGTCGCAGGCTGCCGGGCTGGAAGCGGAGGAGAAGCTTGCCGGAAGAAGTCAAGCAGTTCACGGATGGCTCCCGCCTCGAGTTCGATTGGGGCAGTTTCGACCCGTGGTGTGTATACATGGTAAGTCAGCCCGGGAAGAGGCGGGCCCTTAGACATGCAGACTTGTTCGCAGATGCTTCGTATCTTGCAGGCAAGTACGGGCTGGGTCTCTTCTACGAACAGCACTTCGTCTACCTGTACGATCAGACCACGAAGGATTGGTCGATCCCGGCCGCAAAGAGACTCCTCGATGACATCACGAACTTCGCCGTGCACTATGGGCCTGCTGACTGCATGCGCGCGGACAAGACGCTCACTGGGTTGTACGCCACTATGGTTGCAGAAGAGAGCAAGGAGAACACTAGCTCGGCAAGCGCATCAAGCGCCTCGGCCTGCACCAAGTCCTATACCAGAGAATCACGCCACAGGAGGCTGCTGGCTTCTTCAGAGGAATGAAGTGATAAGAGATTGATGCAGACTGCAAGAGTCTAGGGTTCTAACAACCAATGTGAATGCTGTGTCGGACCGCGGACAAACCCGGTTTGGTCGCTGACACGAACGTTCTTGGCTTGTCAATTGAAGCGCCACCTAAAGCGCATTCTCGTGTAGAGCCCCCGGGTCTGGCACCGGGATGCCGTTCGTTCTTGTGGTGCTTGCCTCGGGTGCTCACCCTAAGAGCTAGGCGCGAGTAGGTCTACAGCACAGCTTGAGCAAGCCCAGACTCCTTCAAGGCATCATTCTGCCAGGGGATAGCTTGAGTCGACACCGTATTCTCTCGGAGACGTGTCCGCCTTCGTGCTGTGCTTGGTCGCAGGACTTCCTCGGGGATCTGTGCTTACGGGCGGCCTGAGTACGGTACGCCAAAGGCGGAAACAAAGGCCCCACAGCCGCCTTAACGCCAAGTGGCGGCTGCAAGATTCGCCAGGTACTCTGCCCGTGTTTGAACATCATCGAGGTCGAACTTCGTTGGATACTGCTCAACGAGCGTAGCAATCAAACGAAAAGTCTCCACAGGCGTCGGCTTGGGTTTACCCTGCTCGTCGGTTTGCTGAGCAGTATAGACAGCGACCTTTTCCGAATAGGAGTTGTTTGACGCGCTGGAGTTATCCGCAGCATACAGTAGTGCCAGGTTGCCAATGTTCCTCACTGCCTCCCGAACGTCCTCCACGTTCAGCTCCCTGCCGAACCACTTCTGTATGTCCACTGATCTCGGGATGATGTGCTCAAGAGTCAGGTCGTCCAGGTCCACAAGTTTTCGCGATCCTGCATCAACGGTCTCCTCGAGCTTGACGAGAAGGTACCTACCCCAACGAGCGTCGGTATCCGCAACCGAAAGCTGCTGGAATGCAGCCTTGAACTCTTCGTCCGTAGGCATTTCTTCCGCAATCCTCGCAATCAAACCCTCGCTATCAAGCGAACCAGAGCGCAGCTCAGCAGCCCATCTAGAGAAGCTCACTTCGAGCTTGTTCGGGTTCCGCTCGCACACGCTATACCGTACAGCCAAAGCGATGAGCTTCCTGACAACTCTATCCAGGTCTTTCGTCAAGCCCCAACGTTCAGCGGCGGCGAGCAGGAGGATGTAAACCTGCTCATAACGAAGCAATCGAAGCTCTGCAAGACTGCGTTCAGCCTCGTGGGCTGACTTCTCGAACGCAACTCGCTGTGCTGGCCTCGTAAGCTGTCCGTAAATGTGCGCCGCTTTCACAAGCCCGTCGAGTGCCTGCTTGCTGCCTTCCGTTTTCACCATAGACCTGATTGTTGGGTAGACGTCAGCCTTGCGCACGCTCTTGCCAGAAATCGAACAGAGGTAGTGCCTAAGGAACGTCACGACATCACCATTCGCTAGCTCCTCCTCAATGGCTGACCACTGCCTGAACGCATCTGCGACTGGGATTCCATCGTTGCGACATGCCTGCAACAACAGGTTCTTGACAAGGTCCGCAGCGCTAAGACTCAACCCTTTGGCGTTCAATGACTCGAACACCTGGAATGCGCTTTGCACCGTATCTACTTCGATGTAGGTAACTTCCAGCCGCTGTCTTACGGCATTCAAGACTTGCTGGTAGAACTGTGCGTGGCTCTCGACCACGTGGCGCTTCTGCACATAATCGGCTGCAGCCTCTGCTAGCGCCGTCTTGAAATACCCATGAGCAGACTTCATCTTCCGATGCGAGTTCCTCGTTGCCCCCGTCTTGAGTTTTCCCTTGCTCAGCACAAGGTCCCTGAAGTACGCGTTGTCGTTCTCGTTGAGAATCACCTTGAGAACCGGTCGGCCATCGGACGCATCGTCGTCAGACTCTATGAGCTTCGCCACCGAGGTTCGGAGCTTCTCGCGGTCTCCTGGATCAGCAGCCGGTTCAGCCTCATCGAGACAGCTACGAAGGGCCGCGAGGAGCAGAACGAGGGTCGCCAAGCGCTGTTGGCCGTCGACGACATGGTAGACCGACTCGTTCAGCTCGCGAATCTCTTCCTGTCCACACCCCATCGCAGGATCGAAGTCCACGACAACCATCGCCCCGAGGTAATGGAGCTCCTTATGATCCTTCGGACTAGGGTGGCCCCCGGGATACGCAGTCGCAAGAACATCATCCCACAGCTGCGAACATTGCTTGAGGCCCCAGGAGTAGTCCCGTTGATATGTTGGTACCGCATGGACGCCCTTACCAAAGACAGTCTGGAGGATAAACGCGCTTGCGTTCTTGATGCTCATGGCACTCCTAACTGCAGCTGATACTATCCCGTCACTGGGGTGGATCGCTTGGCTCAATAGCAAGAGTGTATGGCTCAATAGCTGCTGGCTCAACATGCCCCATGCCGACAGCCGGGAAGGCAGCAAGCCTCAAGAACGCACCCAGTTGCAGAGATGAGCTTCCTGGGGTCGCTCTTGGACACATTCAAGCAAGAGCGTCGGCTGTTTTGAGCTATCCCATGAAGACGTTCTGGTGATGCCAATCGAGGTTCTCTCGCCTCGGCCAAAGTGAAACATCGCTGGGCAACATGATTCTCGTACCATCCAGGCCGTAGTAGCTCCGCCCGTTGTGGAATTCCTCTCGCAGGCGCTCACCAACCCGGAAGTCGTAGCCAGGCGTCACTGTAACGTACCCTCGGTCGAACAACCGATGAAGGTCGCTCCTGAGCAGAAGACCATTGCCCACGCTGTGCTCGCCCCCTCGACTGAAGGGCACTATGTGAGCGGCCTCGAGAGCAGGAGCCGAGTGCTCTCTCGTCACTGCGCAAGCGCCCTGGTACGCGCCGCGAACAGCCAGACTGAACAAGCCCTGGCCAAGTCTAGGGCGAAACTCGAGAGGCGCACCTTACCTCGCTCCAGGTTCCGCAACCCGCTCCACATTCCAACGTCGCTCGCGACGCTCCGCGCGCTCGAGGCACTCGAATAGCAGCCGCTGTAGAAGATGGGCTCGCCAGGACTCAGGGCTCGAAACGTCCTCCCTCCATGCGGCTGCCAGAAGTTCACCTCATCGACCTGAGGGCGCTGCAAGAGGAAGCGATACCACTCCGGGTCAGTCAGCGCGAAGAAGCCTAGACGAAGCTCCATCGCCCGAGCCTCCTGCATACGAACCACAGACACACGACGGCTCACATTCAGATCGAAGGCCCTGATCGAGATAGGAGCCGCCGGGTTGAACGTATCACCACGCCGCCGGATGGATGAAATCCCCTCACCCGAGTCCGGATGCTCATGCAGCACGATCCCCTACCGCTGCGTCGCGCACACCATGCACCCGGCACCATCGAGCGTGACGATGATCGACCGGACCTCCACTGCCCCCGGCCCTGTGCGCCTGAGATACTGAGGACGAACCCCATGACGGTGCCCGCCCCATCAGCCCCCAGCCCTCCACAACATGTCACACCCGTGCGCTATGATGCGTACCGATGTCGCGCGGGGGCGCGTGCGACACCTTCTCCCCCTCAGGAGGTGGCGCGTGAGCGGGACGACCTTGCCCCGACCCGGGATGTTCGCGACGGTTCGCAACCGGCGCGGGGTGATTGCTGGTCGGGAGTGGTGCGAGCCGAGGAGCGGCGCTCGTCGCGTCCCGATCGCGCGCCGGTACATGTAAGGGTGAGCGCGCATGAACCTAGACGGAGCACGCGAGGTCTTGCGCTCATACGAACACGGTGCGGTCTCCGCTGCCAAGGCGGTGGCGCGTCGGGGACGAGACTCTCTGCTCGTCGAAGGAGAGCCCGAACTCGAACATCCTGTGTCCGAGGGCTCGATGATCGACGCGCTGCGGACGGTCATCGCCGAGCTCGGCGCCTCAGAAGCAACACGAGAACTGTGGAGGAGATATCCCGCGACCTGCACGTTCTACATGATCGACGCCGGACGGCGCGACTATGACTCCGGCGCCTTGTACCCGCGCATCGCCGATGAACTCCGCATCCCCGAGCAGTGCGTCCACCGGTGGGCTGATCACTTCATCCGGTTCCTCAATGAGTTGCGGCTCCAGCACTTCGGCCCCGACTCCGCCGGCAAGTATAAACTCCGGTCGATCTTACTTCACGGGGGCTTTCCCAACGATGCATGGAGACAGATTTGGCAACTCTGGATCATTCCTGGTGTGCGTTCCGGTCGTCGAACAGCGCGTGAGCTCATCCAGTGGGTGCTTTCCAGTGCGCACGACGCTCCGCACATGCGCACGACCACCAAAGACATGCTACAGAATGGCGGACCGGTCGTTGAGAAGCTCGTCAACGCAGCTGTGCGAGCCGCAGAGAAAGCGGAGGGTGCAGGATTCTTGGACGCCTCTGCAGCCGACTACGGTCTGCCTGCCGAAGCCCTGACGAGTCTTGGGGAAACACTCAACGCGCCCCGGCTTCGTTGGCCGGAGATGAGATTCGACCTGCAGTCGCAGTCCGCCGTCTATCTGCAGGCCCCCGAGATCGATCTTGGAGTCGATGGTGGCAGCGATCAGACGTCCATACGCTATGAGATCTTCGCCGATGGCAAGCTCATCAAGACCGACGAGATGATTGCAACGAGCGAGACAGGGCGGTGGCTGATCCAACCGTCCAGGATTCCGCTCCCGTCGTCGTCTGTCTTCGACGCGATCATCCGCTGTCGCGGTATCGGAAGGCCCGATCAGGAGTCCGCGCGGCGCATCCGCTGGCAGGCCACGGGCCCACATGGCATGTGGACCTTCGTGCGGGATCGCAGTGGAGCGTGGACGTGTCCGCCGAGAGGCTCCTGGCGGCGGCCACACGATCGGGCGCTGTGCCTGGTTCCGCGTGACATGCGCATAGCCGGCGACCCAGATGACAGTACGTCTCGCGTGCTATCGGAGACGCCGCTGTCCGACGAGTGGGGTGGCTGGTTCGCATTCGAAGTCGAAGTCCTTGGTGGTGGCGCCTTCCGCCTGCTTTCGTCCGACGGAACACCCATTCAAGACTTGGCGTTCGGTCAATGGTGTGCGATCTCGCTCGCGCATGAGGACGAGACTCTCATCGGTCATCTCATTCTCGATCCGACATGCCCGGTGTTCGGACTCCAGCTCCCCGACGTCTTGGTCGAAGCCCTGGATCCCTCTCTCGATCTTCAGCCTGAACAATGGTCATGTGAGATTCGGTGGGGCCCGGCCGGTGAGTCGGTCAGCGCACCATTCATGTTCGACGAACAGGGCTACCGACTGAGAGCGGTGCTGGAGGAGCTGTCCTGCCAGTTACCAGATGTGATCGATGACGGACTGATTCACGTCGCAGGGCCCGAAGGATATGGCCAACTGCAACGCCGGTTCGCTCGCATCCCCTGTTCTCGACCGCGGCTCGAAGAGATCGATGTCGATGACCAGGGGATTCTCATGGTCTCCTACGAGATTGAATCCCACATCGATCTGGCTGATGCCGTGCGAGACCCATCGCTGCGAGTTGAACGCAAGGCATCGACACAGGTGCTGCATGCTCCTTTGAGCGTGGAGTCCGTGCCTGCATGCGTCAAGGATGCGGGGCGTAGCGTAGCGATGAACATCACCCTCGCAGGAGTGTCACTCGAAGCCGAGGGGATCGACCTTCCGGACGGCCCCGATCCATTGGTCATCCCACAAGCAGGACTGAGCCTCATCGCCCACGGCGCGCTGCGCATCAGGGCCAGCCGCGGCGGCGGTTGCAGGGTCGTCCTCGAGCTGGTTTCTGACGCCTCCGAGACGACTGAGCTGCGCACGGTGGGAGTAGATGGCTCCTATAGCGATGCCCTCGGAATCGGCGAACTTGCCGCAACACTTCCATCGACAGACGTGGTGACTCTCTGCCTAAGACTGGAGAGTGGCCCGACATCCTTCGTTCGCGAACTGATCAGAATCCGTCACGGTCTCGGCCTCGGCCAGGTGACCATCGATCGTTCTCAGAAGCCGGCCCGCTTGGTCTGCGAACAGGCTACTGCTGTCCCGATGGCAATACGGGTGCTTGACCTGACAGCGCCGTGGCGTGAAGGCGCCCGTGCGAGCCTCCCAGCAGGCAAGGTCCAGGCTGAGCTCAGGCCAGACGATTTCGCCTTCTGTGAAGGACGCTACGGCGTCTGGATTCAGGTTGAGGACGAATGGTGCCCCGATGTCGACCTGACAGTTGCACCGACGCTCGTGTTCGATGTCGGACCCGACGACGAGCCTGACCCAGCACCGAAGATGGGACCGTATCACGGACAGCTCGCAAGACTGCTGAGAAGCCGCGCTGGACTCGCTGATCAACCGCGCTTGTGCGCACGGCCTGCTCGGCCACGCCTCCACATGCTGACAGGCGATGCAGAGGCGACGGTGATCACGCTCCTGGGCTGCCTGCGCCCGCCCAGCGACCAACGCTTGCGCTTGCTGCGAGACGACGAGACCGTCGCGACCCTCGGGCGCGACATCATGCGGCTGAGCGAGTACCGTGATGCGATATCGCCTGAGACACTGCGCTGTCTGATCGATGCCCAAGAGCGGGGCTGGACGTACCAGGATGTCTTGAAGGTCATGACCGCACTGCGGATGCCCATGTCCGACATGCGCGACGAAGCTTGCACGACGCTCTCGGCGGATGAACTGCAGCGCGCTTGGCAGCTTCACCCGTACCTGGGGCTCCTGAGCAGTCTCATGCACGCTCGTGCAGGAAGACAGGACGAAGCTGCACAGTATGTCGATCAATGGTTCAGCGAACAGACGGCTTGCAGCCGCACGAACGCGCTTCGAGCGCTCGAGCCAGACACCGAGGTGCTGAGCGAGGCGGCCGAGTGGCGCTGGGCTGGTTCGCCGCCCGACATGCCCCTGGAGCGCGCGTTCGTGGAATGGATTCGATCTGCGACGCAGAAACAACAAGTACAGACGGCTCAATGGGTGCGCGCGCATCTCGAGCCCACGAGAACCGCACTGGGCAGATTCGTTGAGATCGCGGGGCCGCTGTCGTCGCTCGTCAGGGCAGTACGGCGCCGCGACAGTGGAGAGGATGTGAAGACCGTTGCGAACCTCACACTCGTCACTGGCGCTCTCTCGCTCGCTGCGCTCGCGCATCAGCTCGGCCACTCCGAGGCTAGACGACTGACAGAAGCTCTCGTGGGGAGCGATGATCCGACACATCAGACACTCACAGAGCTCCTCGTCCAGGGCTTGGACGTGTGCCCAGGCGTTCTCGGGATGGACCTGTCGCTGATGAGACTCTGGTGGTCGATAGAAGCGGAGGACCTATGACAGCGACTTTCGATCCACTTCGTGCAGCAAGACGACTGGAGCGCTCGTATCGCTCCTATCTGGCCTCGTCGTTGAGGTTCGCTCGCCCCGAGCTCCAACGACAGTTCGAGGAGGAGATGCTTCGGTCAGGGCTGCTCGTCAAGGGTCCGTTCCTGGAAGCGACTCCGCCCTATGTCGCAGGCGCATCATTGAGCGAGCTCGCCGCTGAGGGGGTCGTCTGCAAGGAGCTGCTCGGGCTTTCAGCTGATCTACCACCCGAGCGCCCCCTGTATGCTCATCAGGAGGCAGCCGTCCGCGGCGCTGCCGCCGGACGCAACCAGGTGGTGGTCACCGGTACGGGATCCGGTAAGACGGAGTGCTTCCTGATTCCAATCCTCGATCACCTCCTGCGTCAGCGTGCTGCAGGTGACCTCGGACCCGGGGTCAGAGCGCTCATCCTTTACCCGATGAACGCGCTCGCAAATGACCAACTCAAGCGATTCAGAGGTCTGCTGGCTTCCACGCCCGAGATCACATTCGGGAGGTACACGGGAGAGACACCAGAGACGCGAACGGACGGCTTGAGGAGATGGGGGCGGCAACACCCGAATGCGAAACCCGTCTCGAACGAGCTTCTCTCCCGGGAGGAGATGCGCGAGCGGCCGCCACACATCCTGGTCACCAACTACGCGATGCTGGAGTACCTGCTCCTCCGCCCGAAGGATGCGCCCCTGTTCGAAGGCTTGTTCGCCCAGACCTGGAGCCATCTGGTCGTCGACGAAGCGCACCTATACTCCGGAACGCTCGGAACGGAGATCGCGTACCTGATTCGTCGCCTCAAGGCGCGCCTTGGCATCCCATCGGGACGGCTCCGCTGCTTTGCCACCAGCGCCACGATCGGGTCCACTGATGAGGACTACCGGCAGGTTGCCCAGTTCGCCTCCGACCTGTTCGGTGAGCCGTTCGGCGACGGCTCCGGTGGGCAACCTCTCGACGTGGTCCGGTCGAGTCCGGACCACCCGGATCGTGAGTTCGAGCCCGAGTGGGGCACACTTCCGGCATCGACATGGCGTGACCTCGCTGAAGCGATCCAGGACGACACCGCCGCTGCAGCGCGTTGCGCAACCATACTTCGTGATCATTGCCCTGCCCAACAGCTCGAGCAGCTATCCGTAGCAGGATCTGGTTGGCGAGAGCCCCTCGGTAGACTCCTTCTGGGAGAATCCTCCACACAAGCACTCCTGCGCAAACTCTCAAGAGATCGCGTTATCGACCTAGCGTCAGTCCACGCGCTAGGAGACGTGCTTACCGATGGAGATGCAGATGCGTTGTCTTCGATGGTGACCGTCCTTTCAGCGTGTCGAAGGTCCAACGGGTCGCCTCTGCTGTCAGCTCGCTACCACAGCTTCTTGCGTGCCCCGGAGGGAGCATATCTCACGTTGTATCCGAGGCAGCACCTCGTCTTGAGCAGGACCCTGGGAGCAAAGCTCGACGATACCAGGCGCGTGCCTGCTTACGAGGTGGCTACGTGTCGTCACTGCGGACAAGAGTATCTCCTCGCACGCCGGAATGAAGACAGCCGCGATTCCCTCGGTGGGCTGGGCGCATTGGAGCCCGTCGCCCCATCAGAGGCAGATGAGGAAGATGTTCCGGAGCGGTACTACCAACTGATGCTCGAGGACGACTCCGAAGTCGAGTTCGACGAAGACGCCGAAGATGTGTCGTCCAGCGCTAAGAGTATACGCGACATGTGGTTGTGCACGGCGTGTGGCAGCCTCCACGCGACACGTGATGCCACGACCGGCCATGTCTTCGAGCATGACGAAGCACCCAAAGTCAATGTGCGGGAGATCGAGGCCGTGAAGGGCGAGCGCAAGTGCATGCGTTGCGGGTATTCGAACCCCAAGGCGATCCAGCGGATTCGCGTCTCTCCGGAAGCGGCTGGATCCATTCTCGTCTACGACCTTGTACGTGAAGTCCCTCCGATCATTCCGCGGGTTCAGGTCAGCGAAGCGGAGGCGGAGTGGGGTGTCACAACGGAGAACGATGATGATGCCCATCGGGCAGGCAGCCTGATCTGCTTCTCCGATAGGCGTCAAGATGCAGCGTTCTTCGCGCCAGCACTTCAACGCACCTACGACGCAGTCACACGACGTCAGATGCTGTACACAGCTGCTCAAGCGTTCGGTGATTGCGCATTCACCCCCTCTGATTGGGCGCGCGAACTCCAGATACTCATACGCGACCAACGCCTCTATCCTTTCGAGACGAGCGGCAAGGAGCCATCGGATATCCAAGTCGAGCGCTTCGCCTGGGCGGCGGTCCTACAGGAGCTGATGAGCGAGGATCGTCGCATGTCGCTCGAGGGGCTCGGTCTGATACGCGTGCGTGTTTGCGATGCCGAGAGACTACCCATAGAGCCGCTCACTGCAGCCGATGGGCCGTGGAGGCTGGAGCCTGACGCCGCACGAGCGTTGATCTGCAGGATGATCGACACCTTGCGCGAGAACAAGGCGGTGGCCTGGCAGGCCGGGATAACCGTTGACAACGCTCTCTTCCCGGAGCACTGGAGGCCTCAATGGTTCGAACTCCAGACACCAGCCGGCAACAGAAGACCAGACACCAAGTCGTGGTTGCCCTCCGCCAAGACAGGAACCAGCAACGCACGACTAGAGTTCTGTCAGAAGGTCCTTGCGTCTCGCGGCTATGGCCCTGATGTGGCTCGCGACGAAGGGCTCAAGCTGCTGGGCGACATCTGGCGCGTACACATATTCGGTGGCAATACACCGCTCCGTAACCGCCTGATCCACGAAGGCGACGCAACGAGCGGGCGCGTCCAAGCACGCCCGGACCTGTGGAAGATCCAGCTGAACCCGACAGATCGTCCTGGGCGATGCGACAGCTGCGGACGCCTTTCCTGGCTCAGTGGCTTGCCGGCGTGCCCTCAGTACCGCTGCAAGGGAACGGTGTGCCCCATCGGGAACGAGGACGATGCAGTGGATACGTACTACCGGGACCTCTATCGCAAAGATCGCCCTCTGCCTATCGTCGTCGAGGAGCACACCGCCCAGCTCAAGAGCGACCATGCTGCAAGAATCCAGGAGGAGTTCCTGGCCGGACGCGTCAACGTGCTGAGCTGCACGACCACATTCGAGCTCGGCGTCGATGTCGGCGACCTGAGGACGGTCTTCTTGCGTAACGTTCCTCCGAGTCCCGCCAACTACACACAGAGAGCCGGCCGCACGGGACGCCGGAGTGGTGCTCCTGGTTTCGCGCTCACGTTCGCGCGGCTGCGCTCGCACGACTTCACCTTCTTCAACGAACCCCACCGCATGATCGTTGGCGAGATACCCGCGCCCGCATGCTACCTGGAGAACGAGAAGATCGCTGAGCGTCATGTGTACGCCATGGCACTGTCAGAGTTCTTCCGATCGCCCGGCAATGAGGGCTTCTGCGGGAAATCCTCGGTCTTCTTCGACTTCAAAGGTAAGAGCTCACCGGGCCTTGAGCGTCTCCGTTCATTCCTGGACGAGAAGCCGCCATCCGTACTGCGACAACTGAAGGCGACCCTTCCGAATCGCATATTCGAGACACTCGGGTGCGATTCCTGGCAGTGGACGGGAGGGCTTGTCGGTGAAGAGGGGCGTGTGACGACTGCTTACGTGCGAGCGCAGCAAGACTGGGACGACCTTGAGCAAGAGCGCCAGCGCAGAATCGACCAGTGGCGCGAGGGCGTCGACCTCATCGTCAAAGCGCAGAGACGCATCTGTGATGAGAACATCATCGGCCTATTGGCAGCGGTCGGTGCCCTCCCGAAGTACGGATTCCCAACTGACCTGGTCGACCTGCGCCTCCCACGTGAGGCAAGCGAGTCGGCATGGCTCGACATGCAGAGAAGTCTCCGCACCGCAATCAGCGAGTACGCTCCGGGTTCGGAGGTCGTGGCCGCCAAGAAGGTCTGGCGATCCGTCGGTCTCAGTCGGATGCCTGGCAAGGAGCCGGAACGACGGTACTACGAGCACTGTCCTCGGTGCGGTTACTTCCAGGACCGCATCGCAGCCGACAACGAACCTCAAGCGCGGCCGTGCCCTGCGTGCAGAGAACCACATCTCCGCAGGCAGGTGTACGTCGTTCCTTCGTTCGGCTTCGAGGCAAGAGAGACCGAGAAAGCGGCTGGTGTGAACCGGCCGCGAGCCCGCGCGCACATACGAATCTTCCACGACTCAGAACAACATGGGGTGGAGTCCCACGTCCATGAGCTGCCGTATCCGAGCGCTCTGCTTCGTGTCACGCAGTCCAAGAACGCCGAAATCCACGTGGTGAACACCGGGCCGGGACACTGTGGCTTCAGCATCTGTTCCGCATGCGGCGGGGCAGGGCCTACTGGGGCAGATGTGCACTACTCGAAGGAGTGCCGGGGAACCGTGCACAATCGTCTGGGCCTGGGCACCCACTTCACCACGGATGCGCTGGAGCTTGCAATCATGCCGAACGAGCGGGGGAGGCTTCGCGATCTGCCCGAACGTGCCGCCGACTCAGCCCTTTGGGCGTGTGTACTCGCCGCCTCGAACATGCTGATGATTCCCGAAGGCGAGATAGGCGGAACAACGTACCCCGTGGGCGCTGACGGGTTTGCGATGCTGCTCTTCGATGATGTCCCAGGGGGTGCGGGTAGAATCGCCATGCTCGCGAACAGAGTCGACGAACTCCTCGAATCGGCTGAGCAGCGCGTGGAAGGGACATGCGGCTGCGACGAGGACACGAGCTGCTATGGGTGCCTGCGTACCTATGCGAATCAGTTCGACCATGAGCGGCTGACCAGGGCAGGCGCACGAGCGGTGTTCGGGTTGTTGAGGCAATCTGGCGAGGGGGAGTAGAAGTGGCATTCCAGACACCAATCACCATCGATCGGGCATTGCAGGGCGTGGCGTCGCATGAGTACGTTCTTCCGGCCATCCAACGCGAGTTCGTCTGGAAGCCGGAGCAGATTTGCGCGTTCTTCGACAGCCTGATGCGCCGCTACCCAATCGGGTCGTTCCTCTTCTGGGAAATACCCGCGGCCGACCTCGGCAACTACGTGTTCTACGACTTCATCCGCTTCTACCACGAGCAGCGCAGCCCGCACTGCCCCCTTGTGCGCACCGACGAGCTTCCCAGCGGCAAGCCCGTGACAGCAATCCTTGACGGGCAGCAGCGTATGACCGCGTTGAACATCGGACTGCGTGGAAGCTACGCCAAGCGCCTGCCACGTAAGTGGTGGAACAACCCCGACGCCTATCCCGAGAAGCGTCTGTATCTCAACATCGCAGCACCGGCTGCGGACAACGATCAGAAGCTCGCGTACGATTTCCGCTTCCTGACGGAGCTAGAGGCTCAGCAGGCCAACGGCGAAGACGGGGCGCACTGGTTCCTGGTGCCGCTCATCCGTGAGCTGACCGATGGTACGGACTCGGTCGGCATCTTCTCGTACATCCAGGAAGCGGGTCTGGCTGCCGACAACAAGTTCGCCTTCCAGGCACTCGACCGGCTGCGTCAACTCGTCTACCAGGACGGTGTGGTGAGCTACTACGCTGTCGAGGAACGCGAGCTCGACAACGTCTTGGACATCTTCATCCGCGTGAACAGCGGCGGCACGGTCCTGTCCTACTCGGACCTGCTCTTGAGCATCGCGACCGCCCAGTGGACCGACCGTGACGCGCGGCAGGAGATCCACGCGCTGGTGGACGAGTTGAACGCGACCGGTCAGGGCTTCGGCTTCACGAAAGACGTCGTGCTCAAGGCCGGGCTGGTTCTGAGCGACATCGGCGACATCCGTTTCAAGGTCACGAACTTCAACCAGACCAACATGCACCTGCTCGAGCAGGGGTGGGATGCGATCGAGGCCTCGCTCAAGCTCGCCACGAGACTGCTTGCGGCATTCGGGTTCAGCGAGCGCACGCTCGGTGCGGACTACGTGCTGCTGCCGCTCGCGTACTACGTGAAGCACCGTGGACTTGACGAGTCCTATCTTTCCTCGGATAGCCACAAGCAGGACCGCGATAGGCTGCGGGCATGGGTGCTCCGCTCGCTACTGAAACGTGGCGTGTGGGGCTCGGGCCAGGACACGCTACTCAGCGCGCTGCGCAAGGCGATCCGCGAGCACGGCAGCGCCGGGTACCCAGTGGATCAACTTGAAGCCGCAATGGCGCCCCTCGGCAAGAGCCTCAAGTTCGGCCCGGACGAGATCGAGGGGATTCTCGACCTGCAGTACGGCAAGCCGAGGACGTTCGTCGCGCTGTCGCTGATGTATCCCAAGTTCAGCTTCGAGAGCGAGGTCCATGTCGATCATGTGTTCCCGCAGAAGCTCTTCTACAAGCAGGCGCTGAGTGCGGCCGGCGTTCCGAGCGACCAGTTCGACGACTACCTGGCGCTCATGAGCGGTCTGCCCAACCTGCAGTTGCTTCCGGGCAACGTCAACATCAAGAAGCAGGCGGTGATGCCGCGGGTCTGGATCGACGGGCTCGACTCAGGAAGCGATGAGGCGCAGGCAGCGGCGCGCCGCGAGGCGTACCTGGCAGAGCACGACCTTCACGGACTGCCTGACTCGATGCTGGACTTCCCCGAGTTCTACGAGACGCGCAAGAAGCGCATGCGTGAGCGGCTGGAGGCGCTGCTGGGGGTGTGATGGTTTTCGGGGCCAAGGTTCGGCGGCTCGACGCGGATGCCGTCTATGCGCCGGAGCTTCTCCTCGTGTCGTGGCCAGAAGCCTTGGAGCGGGCCGCCGCAGACCCGGTCATGGCCTGGAAGGTCAGGAACCTCGGCATCCGCCGCGACGGTGGTGAGAGCCCGTGAAGACGAGCCTCTCAAGCAACCCCACCCACCCTCTCGATACCGTCGCGCCGTACTCCACGATGTTCCGGCCGGAGTTTCCTCTCGCCGCTCTCGACGGCGCCACCGGCTGGATGCTCGACCCGTTCTGTGGGCGTGGCACCACGAACTTCGCCGCACGGCTGCTCGGCTTGCCCTCCGTCGGCATCGACCTCAGCCCTGTGGCTGTCGCTAGCGCTCGCGCCAAGCTCGTGAGCGCAGAGCCGGACGCCATCGTTGAGCTCACGCGCGCACTCATCCAGAGAGGGTGCGGTGAAGCCGATTGCCCGTCCGGCTCGTTCTGGGACCTCGCGTACCATCCCCAGACGTTGCTGGAGATTTGTGCGATCCGCCGCGGACTGCTCGAGCGCACGAACGAAGACGACCAGACCGCCATCGCTCTGCGCGCCATCATGCTCGGCGCGCTGCACTGACCTCGGGGCAAGCATACACAGAGCTACCTCTCGAACCAGATGCCGCGAACGTACGCGACGAAGCCGGACTGAGCGGCGCGCTTCTGGCGAGCACGCCACCTGCCCCCTGTGTACGTCTCGGTCGCTGAGGTCGTCGAGCGCAGGGCTCGCCGCGCGTATGCATCGACACCACTGCACACCGGTGGCGCCATCATCCACGGTGACTCCACGGTGACGCGCTCACCGTCACCCTTACCACCGACGTGGGCCCGTTCACCCACATCGTCACCTCCCCGCCCTACTAGGGGATGCGCACGTACGTCTCTGACCGGTGGCTGCGCTACTGGTTCATCGGTGGGCCGCCGGAGCCTGACTACGCTGCTGACCGCCAGGCGGACACCCGCTCCCCCGATGCGTTCGCTCACGACCTCGCGCGCGCATGGGACAACGTGGCCCGATATGCAGCGCCGGGGTGCCGCATGTCCATCCGCTTCGGAGCCGTACCGAGCGCCCCCACGGACCCACGGACGCTGGTGCTGCAGTCGCTCGAAGCCTCCAGGGCGCCCTGGATGGTGCAATCGGTGACAGACGAGGGATGCTCGGATCAGGGACGGCGCCAGTCCTTGCAGTTCGGTTTCGTGCGAAGCAAGCCGATAACAGAGGTCGACGTGGTAGCGATCCTAGGGGGTTAGGTTGCTCAAGCCCGAAGACGTGGAGCTCGTACGCAAGGCTATTCGAACGTGTGCGCGAGCGGATGCCCGTGTACTCGATGCTCTGTGTGAGGAGGTATAGAGCCTCAAGTCAGAGATGCGCATCATCCGGCCTCACACGACCACCGCGGTCTCACTGGTGGCCAGTGATGGTGGCAACAACCGCCTGGAGTTCGACCCGTTCCTTTTCCAGATGGTTCGCGTGGTCGACTCGTGCGGCAAGCAACTGTGCCTCGATGTCGTGTCGCCCACGACCGACACGGATGCGCTGTCGCGGCGCCAGTTCGGAGAGGGCCACGAGCCGGTGACCGATCTTGGCTTCCTGATGGACGAGCTCGGTGTTCGGACACATCACCTGCACGACCTGAGCCCGATGATCCCCCTCGGCAAGAAGGTCCGTGAGGCGCCCGAGAAGGTCGGCACGTCATGGGTGCAGGTCTATCGCGACCTGGTCGAGTGGGCGGTGCTGTACCGCCTCATCGTGTCGCGGGACTTCGGCACCGACACCGTCGTCGTGCGTGACGGACTCTTGCGCTCTAAGATCTTCGCGGGAAGCCTCTTCATGAGGATGATGGAGCGCATCGAGTCGGCGATCGAACGCGCTCCGGCGGAACACCGGCGCAACGCGTACCTCGTCGGAGTGGCCAAGCATTCCAAGGCTCTGCAGCGCTATCAACTGGCCATGACGCTCGAACAGGTCCTCCCTGGCGATGAGTCGCGGTACGTGCGCATACCCGCCAAGCTGGAGGCCAAAGCCTACAAGTGGGACGAGTGGGCTCGCGGTCAAGACCTCGCCGCCGAGGGAACCGAAGCAGCGAAGTTCAAGGCGGGTCAGATGTGCTTCGTGCGCTTCGGTTCACGTGTGTCAGACCCCGTGTGAACGATAGACGTGCTTGACTCCCAGACAAACCGCGCGCAGGAGGTGTCCGGTTACCTACTCGCAGACGCCATCAACGGGTTCCCTGTCCCCTACTACCCACGGTGCCTCCAAAGCGCCCACGAGTTCGCACAGGTTGGCGGCTTCGATGCGGTGATCATGCAGCGTGAGGTGCTGGAGTCGGTGCGCGACATCCTGCCCGAGAGACAACGGGTGATCCTCGATCGCGCGCAGCTGGACTACGGAGACGTCTCTGAGCGGAGGTTCGGATGAGGCTATTCCCCAAGGACGAGGTCGCAGGCGCTTATGAGGGGGAGGCCGTGCTCGGCCGCATCACCTCGATGTCCGCGCAGGGACGGCTCGCCTCCGGAGCCGGCGAGGATTTCGCGCTACGCGCGATCGGCGACGACCGCGAGATCCCCGAGGACCTGCGGGTCAACTACCTGAAGTACCGAGTGAGCACCGGGTGCTCGGCGTGGTGAAGGTGATCGACGGCTCCCTCGCCTTCGTGCCCTCGCACAGGCGGTTGCCGCACGTGGGGAGCAAGGTCGCCTTCCTCGCCGACGACGTGCTGCGCGAGATCGCCGGTCACAACGTCGAGGGCGCTGACCTGGGGTTCTTCGCCCTCGGCGAGTTCGCGTACTCCGGTTCCGACACGCGCGTCCAGCTCAAGCCCGGGGAGCAGGCACTCTCTCCGGCCGTGGTGCCTAAGTTCAACGAGTCACACCTGGTCTCGCGGCGCACGTTCGTCTTCGCACGCGCGGGATTCGGTAAGTCGAACCTCATCAAGCTCCTGCTCAGCAACCTGTACGACAGCACGCCGATGGTCGAGAAGCGCGGCGGCAGGAAGGTGCCCGTCGGCACGATCGTCTTCGATCCTGATGGCGAGTACTTCTGGCCTGATGACAAGGGACGGCCAGGGCTGTGCGATGTGCCACATCTCCAGGACAAGCTTGTGGTCTTCACGAGTCGCAAGGCGCCGAACCGCTTCTACGAGGCGTTCACCGCCGCAGGCATCAAACTCGACATCAGACGCCTCAACCTCAAACCAGCCGGTGTCGTAGCCATAGCGATTCCCCCCGAGCAGCAGGATCAGCAGAACGTACGCAAACTCAAGGCGATGAGTAGCGAGGCGTGGACCAAGCTCGTCGATGAGATCGCACGCAACGGCAACAACGCGGATCCGGCTGTGTTGCAACCGCTGCTGCGGCTTGAAGAGGGCCAAGACGCCGAGCTCTACGCGGCGCGGGCCAACATGACCCAGGTCGTGAACATGCTGCACGACCCGAGCTCGACGATGCTCGACATGCTCCTGCGGGCTCTCCACGACGGCAAACTCTGCGTGGTGGATGTCTCACAGATGCGAGGGCAGCCAGCACTCATCCTGTCTGGCCTCATCCTCTCGCGTATCTTCGACCACAACCAGCAGCAGTTCACCATGAAGGAGCCTCGAACCATACCGACGATCGCGGTCGTAGCGGAGGCGCAGTCCGTTCTCGGACAGGGTGCCACGGAGGGCCCCTACGTCTCGTGGGTGAAGGAGGGGCGCAAGTACGATCTCGGCGCGGTGCTCATCACACAGCAGCCAGGATCGATCTCGAACGAGCTCCTCAGCCATGGCGACAACTGGTTCATCTTCCACCTGCTCTCCGCAGGCGACCTGTTCGCGGTCAAGAAGGCCAACGCTCACTTCTCCGACGACATCTTGAGCTCGCTGCTGAACGAGCCCTTCATGGGCCAGGGGGTCTTCTGGAGCAGCGCGGGCGGGACGCCGCATCCCATAACGTTGCGCGTGCTCTCGTTCGAGAAGATGTTCGAGACGCGAGACCCGAACTACGACGCTGCTCCGCCGGAGACCTACGGCTCGAGGCTGCGTGACGAGTACGCCAAGTTGCTCGACGGACTGTTCATTCAAGAGGAGCGCAGCGATTACGCATCGGACGAGGACAGTGCGGATATCAGTGAGGCCGATTCCGGACCCAAGCCTCCACAGGTAGATGTGAGAGAGGTCCAGGTGACCGCAGCGATCGCGGCACTGCGCGATGATGCCGACCTCGTCGCTCGCATGAGGACCGCCGACGGTGTCCGATGGTGGGACGTGCAGCTCAAGCTCAAGAACGCCTTGCCATCGGACGTCATGCCGGAGCAGGAGCGTCATCGGCTTGCGTACGAGATCACTCCTCGTGCGCTCAACGAGGTCCTGGTGGAAGGAGCGTGGGAGTCCTATCACCCCACATTGCCCGATGGCTCGCGTGACAAGGCTTGGGTGCGCGCGAAAGGCGCGGGTGAGCAGAGCGACTGAGCACCAGCGCGGGCCCTCCCCTTACCTGTCAGACCCGTGTGTAATGATGGTTACGGCAGACAGCGGCGCCCGGAACCGAGGGGGTATGC
>FWPV01006542.1_pt1 | contig 22091 bp, 18 predicted proteins | sample 2228371 | NCBI WGS metagenome assembly FWPV01 (sample SAMEA103939776, study PRJEB20133) | metagenome | reverse complement strand
TTTAGAGTTATTGTATCAGAGAAATTTTAATCAGAAAAGATTAAGGTTCACTGACAAATTAAAGGATGCAGTTGACTTTGCGGAAGCAATATTTCTTTGTCTTCCCACGCCCCAAGGAGAAGACGGCTCAGCGGATTTAACCCATGTTATGGAAATAGCTTCGGATATAGGCAATTTACTAAGGAAAAGTGATGGCTACAAGCTAATTGTTAATAAAAGCACTGTGCCGGTTGGAACCGTTGCAAAGGTAAAAGAAATACTTTTAGGACAAGGTGCCAAGAATTTTGATGTTGCCAGCAATCCGGAGTTTTTACGGGAAGGTTTTGCCGTGGATGATTTTATGAAACCTGACAGAATTGTCATAGGCGCAGAATCAGAGAAAGCATTTAAATTACTTAGGAATCTCTATGAGCCGTTTGTAAGGCAGGGAAATCCTATTATTGAAATGGATATCAGAAGTGCTGAGGTTACAAAATACGCCGCCAACAGTTACCTTGCCACCAGAATAACTTTTATGAATGAGTTGGCAAACTTTTGTGAAAAGGCGGGAGCAAATGTTGATTTGGTAAGGAAAGGTATGGGAAGTGATACAAGAATCGGCAAAAGATTTCTTTTCCCAGGTATTGGCTATGGTGGTTCCTGTTTTCCGAAAGATGTAAATGCTCTTATAAAAACTTCTGCTGATTTTGGTTCTGAATTAACCTTGCTAACTCTTGTTGATAAAATAAATAAAGAGCAACGATTAAAATTTTTTAATAAGATAAAAAAACATTTTGACGGAAAGCTTACCGGTAAGCATTTTGCTGTTTGGGGACTGGCCTTTAAGCCCAACACTGATGATATGCGTGAAGCACCGAGTATTCCGGTGATAAAGCTGTTGCTTGAAAGTGGAGCAAGTATTACTGCTTTTGATCCTGCTTCAATGGAAAATGCGAAGTTCTATCTGAATGATGAAATAAACTATGCTAATAGTATGTATGAAGCTCTTCCAAATGCTGATGCACTGATAATATTCACCGAATGGAATGAATTCAGAAATCCAGATTTCAATAAAGTAAAATCTTTACTAAAAAGTCCTTTGATATTTGATGGAAGAAATGTCTACGATCTTGATGATATGGAAGAACTGGGATTTACATATTACAGTATTGGCAGAAAGATAATCAAAGGTAAAAATTAATGAAAACTGCTGTTGTTACCGGTGGAGCGGGATTTTTAGGTTCACATTTATGTGACAGGTTAATAAAAGAGGGCTTCAGAGTTATATGTATTGATAATTTTATTACTGGTAGTCCTGATAATATTGCCCATCTTTTTGGAAATGATAATTTTTTATTTATTAAACACGATGTAACTAATTTTATTCATGTTCCCGGAAAGGTTGATTACATTCTTCATTTTGCCTCGCCTGCCAGTCCTATTGACTACTTAAAACTTCCAATTCAAACTTTAAAAGTCGGTTCTCTTGGCACACATAAAGCACTTGGATTAGCAAAAGAGAAAAATGCAGTATTCTTACTCGCATCAACTTCAGAAGTTTATGGTGATCCACTTATTCATCCTCAAAACGAGGATTACTGGGGAAATGTGAATCCTGTTGGACCACGTGGGGTATATGATGAAGCCAAGAGATTTGCTGAATCGCTCACGATGGCATATCACCGATATCACGGAGTTTCAACGAGAATTGCGAGGATATTTAACACTTACGGACCCAGAATGCGTTTAAATGATGGTAGAGTATTGCCTGCTTTTATTGGTCAGGCACTGAAGGGTGAACCCTTGACTATCTTCGGAGATGGTTCACAGACCCGGAGTTTTTGTTATGTTGATGATTTGATCGATGGAATATATAAACTTTTGTTATCAGATGAAGTTCTTCCTGTAAATATTGGTAACCCTGATGAAATTACTATTAAGCAATTTGCTGAAGAGGTTCTGGAATTAACAGGTTCGAACAGTAAGATTGAGTATTATCCATTACCTGAGGATGATCCGAAGGTAAGACAACCTGATATATCGAAAGCTAAATCATTGCTTGGCTGGGAACCAAAAGTAGATAGGAAAAACGGTATACTTAAAACTCTGGATTATTTCAGAAAAATTTTATAGAGCAATAATTTATTACGGCTATTCAATAGTATTGGATAAATAAAAGCCCATCTTTATTCCTAATTATATTCAATCCCCTATCCAAGTTTCTGGGCATTTTTTAATTAAACATTTCCAGGAAAATTTTAATTGCTATAGCTTACAGATGTATTGGTTAAGAGAGATTTATAAATAAGAAATTTTTTTGCCATCAAACAGGTAAAAAAATTCAAACGAAAAGATTAGTTATTTCCTTTATATCATCAATCACAAGATTTCCAGTTATCAGAAGTTTTTCTTTCGCCTGATGACCTTTTGCGATTAGTACACAATTTACATCCATTGCATGCGCAACATCAGCATCGTGCAATGTGTCTCCTACCAATAAAATTTCATCTCTGCTAAAAGGTATTTTCTCTCGCAGTTCAATTCCCAGATTTTCCTTACTTCCTGCATAGATGTTATCCAGTCCATTGACCAAATCAAAATAGTGGATAATCTTATAATGCTCAAGTATGTCAATCAGTGTATCGTGTTTATAAGCACTTAGGACAGATTGTCTGATTTCTTTATTACTTATTTGTTCCAAGACTTCCCTTGCTCCGTCAAAAAGATCATAATCATACTTTCTTTTTTCATATTCATCCATAAACTGCCTACCTAATATTTCAAAAGATACTTTATTAAAATCAAAACCAGCAATTTTATAATAATCACTTACTGGGAAAGTAAATATATTGCGATATTTTTCTAAGGTAAGTTGGGGTAAGTTATTGTTTTTTAATAATTTATTTATGATTAACACTCCTAATTCTACATCATTAAAAAGTGTACCATTCCAATCCCAGATTACATATTTAACCTTGCTTTCTTTCAATCTGCTCCTTCAATCTGTTTATTAGTTCAAAAATTAGTTCTGCTGTTATGCCCCAGACTAACTCATTCTCATATCTGTAAACCATTACTCTGTGCTTCCCCTTTTTCCAAGGTCGAGCATATCTTTCGATTTTGAGCAGGTCTTTAACCGGAAGGAGTTCTTCCCTTTCACCATTTTCTTTGATAATATATGGATGTAATTCCAGTTGGTTCTGATATATATTGGGTTCATTAGTGAGAAAGAATTCAATCGGAATCAGAAAGATTTTATCAACTTCGTTGTGGTCAATATTTATTTCTTCAAGGTTTTTAATTTCTAGTTTACCTACAAAGGTTTCGACAATTATTCCCATTGGTGTAACCAGAGTGCCAAGTTTTCCAAGTACGGTAATCTTATTTTTTTCAATACCAAGTTCTTCAGAGGTTTCCCTTACGGCTGTATCCATAAAATCCCTGTCAAGTTCCTGCTCAAAATGTCCACCGGGAAAACTGATTTCACCTGGTTGTCTGACATTCACAGATCTTTTCTCAAGCAACAGATACTCTTTATCATCAATTAACACAATTGGAATCAAAACAGCAGCGTTGAGATATTTCTCTTTTCCAATGATGGAAGAGTAGTTTTCAAATATTTTAGGAATAAGGTCTAATAACATAATAGGAAATTCAGTAACCATAGTAAAATAAAAACCTCATCTAAAAGATGAGGTGTAAGACTAGTGGGCCCGGATGGGCTTGAACCACCGACCCTCTGATTATGAGTCAGATGCTCTAACCAACTGAGCTACGGGCCCAAAAAAAATGCAGCACAAAAATAGTGTTTCCCTTTTATCTAATCAAGAACTAACAAAATTTAAAATAAAAAACCGGACTGAAGTCCGGCATTGAATTTCTGTTTTTAAGTATTACTTCACAAGAATCATTTTCTTCACAGCTGCAAATTTACTTCCGTCAATTCCATCAGCCGTTAATTTGTAAAAATAGATTCCGCTGGAGACTTTAACATTAAAATTATTTTCAGCATTCCAAACGAAACTATGGTTACCTGCCGAAAGATTTGAACTAACAATATCCTTCACAACTTCTCCTAACAAATTATAAACCTGAAGCCTTACATTCGAAGATATTGGTAGAGAAAATTTAATGACTGTTGAAGGATTGAATGGATTTGGGTAATTCTGATATAATGCAAATTGATCCGGAATCTGAGAGAAATGATCGTTCACTGAAACTAAACCACGGGTTCTTGCTAATCCAGTTAAACCCTGTAAACCAACTGAACCAATTAAAGTGCCTACACCAGTTGCTTTGTCGATCGAGAAGAAATCGGAAACCTGAGTACCAACTCCTTTAATTCCAAATAAATCGCCAGCATCGTTAAATTCAATGTTGATAGTATTAACACCAAAACCTGTTCTTCCAATGTGTGTGGTATCGCCTGTAGTCAGATCAATTTTAACTATACGATCTTTGACTGTACCGATAATGTTTCTGACACTTGCATATAAATCATTATTGGTTGGATCAAAAGCAAAGGATAATAATGTAGATTGAGCTTTTGATATGAAGAGTGTATCACCGCTCGGAATATCAATTGAATAAATTTCACCTGTTTTTTTAATTCCGTAGAAAGCGCCTGAAGTATCAAAAGCTATTGAGAATAAATCAGGTACCGGTACACTGAAGTAAAAGTACGCATCACCTGCTTCGGCATTGATCCTGACGATCTCTGATTCAAGCAGTGAAGGTATGCGTAATCCGTAAGCAACACCAGTTTTGGGGTTAATTGCTACATCAATTAAATCAGTAAAATTTGTTGTACCAATATTTGAACCTGAACCGCTAGTTTCATCAAGTAGTACAAAATTTCCATTATTGTTTGTCCCGGAAACGGCATAAAATTTCCCATCGAGACCAGGATTGATAACATAGCCATTGCCTCTTAGAACAAATCCTGTAAAAGAAGTGGAATTATTTGTAACATAATAAAATAAATTTGTATCTGCCTGAACAGTAGGTCTGAATTGAAAACTAACAGTGAGCGAATCAAATGTATTCAGAGTTATTGGGAATGTATGACCAGAGAGCCGATGAAAATTCCCAATTGAATCGGGCATGCTATAAATAATCAAAGAAGAATCCCCATAATTAGCAATTACAACATTCAGGGTATCGCTTTCTGAACCAACTTCCACATCACCAAAATCGATCGTAGAAGATTGTACAAAAGGATATATTCCAGGGAATGGTTTTAATCTGATTTTGGCAACTGTTGTTCCCCAGGTATTTGTAGCAGCAGCGTGCTCAGGGAAAAGCCAGAATTCGTAAGGATCAGCTGGGTCGGTATAAATGCCAAAATAATCTCCCCATCGGTTTCTGCCAGATCCAAAATCTTTTACATAATTTCCCATTCCTGGCGAAAGTAAATAAGCTCCACTTAAGCCAGCAGGATCAGTTGCACGACGGGTAATATAAAATGAGCCAATGTACTCAGTTAAACCAGAGCGAGAGCATGTAATTGCAATGTTACCATCAGGATCCACTGCGAGTGTAGGGTAGAAATACCAAAAACCATCAGCACCGAGTTCCGCACTTTCTGACACAGTTATCGAATCAGCATTAATTTTCACATATTTAACACTTGAGTAGCTTGGATAAACTGAATTCCTGATTGAGTGAGCAAAATAAATATATCCATCTCTGAAAACAGGAGCTGTTTTAACATGGCTTCCGTTAACTTCAATTAAAAGACTTCCGCCTCCGAGCTGATTTGCATTCGGAGCTCCTCCATAGAATGGAACTGTTATCCTGAAACCTTCAAGAACCGGTGTAGTCAACACATTACTAAGTCTATAAAATGAATAGTAATTTCCTCCGCTTCTTGGCGCATGGATAAAATAATGATAATTAGATGAGGAGTATTGAATTGAAGGATGAACAACATCGGCATAAATTCCTCCTGAAGCAGGAATTGTAATGCCCCATAAGTCAGTCCATGTAAGTGGCCCGCCATTAGCTGCATAAAGTTCTGTTTTTTTGAGGATTCTTATTTTATCATATAGTTTTCCACCACCAAAATTAAATTGTCTTGAATTAATGTAAATAGCTTTATCATCAAAGCCAATCTGCGGATAATCACCCCAACTATTAGTTACCGTAGTACCATTTGTTCTCGCATCAAGTTTATAACCATACCAATCACCAAGTGGATCATCATCATCGGATACGAATATAATAAAATAAGCAGTTTGTGTAACATCATTCTGATTATCCCAAAGCATAAACCATCTGCCTTCATAATGATCATATATTATTTGTGGATCGAAAGCACCGGGGCTTGGTAATACAGGTGTACACCAGGCATCCGCATCAATTGACTTTAGTAATACGCCATCTTTATTCCAAATTGAAAAGCGTGAATTAACACAAGCAACAACATGATTTGGACCTACAGCGATCGTCGGATCAGGTGGAATTGAATTTGTCTGAGGAATTCCATTAAATTTTTTAAGTAATAAAGTATTATCTCCTATTCCATTAGTTCCTCCAATTACGAACGGATCGTCAATATAAGTTGGAAGGAAGACAGGGTTCACCGATTCCAAAATCATCGGTTCAGTTTCGGGTGATTCCGTATTTCTGTCTTTTATTGGTTTTGGATCTGATATAACAATTGGTGCCTCAGGGAAGGAGTTAGTTGAAACAAGAACTCCGGAAGCAACATTACCAACTGCAGGTCCCTGATATGAGATCTGAGCGAAATTGGTTATTGAGTTGATAATAAATATCAAAAGAAAAAAAGTCTTTCTATTAAGCATCTGCGTGCCTCTTAAATTGTTGATTAGTTAGTTACTAAAGACTAAAATAAATTATCATTTATCTTATTGCAAGTACTTTCGGCTTATTTGCTTTTTTGTCTCTCGTATTCTTCAAGTAAATATTTTGCAACAGCTTCAGCTTCTGCAGGTTTTAAACCGGGATTTGGCATTGGCGGATAAGCCGGATCAATTTTAACAGGGTTTCGGATAAAGGCAACTAACTGAGCTTCTTTTCCTATGTATTTAGGTAAAACATCGAAGTGGGCAGGACCTACTAATTTCTGGTCGAATTTATGACATGCACCACATCTTACAGTATATAACTCAGCTGCATTAATTACTTCACTTTTGCCTTCTCCTCTTAACTCAGCGAGGATTTTATCATACTCAGTACTTAGTGCCACTGAATGGTATTTAGTTGCATAATTGATTGTAACCTGATCTTTTATTATTAGTGATAGTATTGAAAATAAAAATATAAAAAACAGATACGGCGAGTATTTGTACTGCTTTTTATAATAAAGGAGGTAGATAAAATTTAAAGCAATAAAAAGAAAAATCAGTGAGAATGCTGAATATAGGAACATAGAACCTGACAGATGTGTATCTGGCAGAAGATGAATATTAAATAAAAGCAGGATGGGAACAGGAAGTGAAAAATAAAGTGAATATTTAGATGAAACTTCTATAACAAAATTTTTGTAATCCTCAGTTAAAATTAAATCCTCCTTCTTCCAAAACAAAAACAGAAACAGCAAAGTGACACCGGTAAATGCAAAAGAAAGACATAACCAGGTTAAAAAATTCAAAATTACCTGAGAAGAGAAAATGGTTTCAAAGAAAGAAGCTGATTTCCAGGAATTATAAAAAACGACAGAAGTTAATGCACCTGTGAAAACCCACATCCCAATGAACAACAAAATCAGAGCGAACCTAACAGAGTTATCGGCTGTTTTGGAAGTTTTAGCATTATAAGATGATAAATCTTCTCTTGAAAAATCATCAGTTTGTTTTGTTTCAACTGAATCGAAAACAATTTTAAGAGCAAATGATATTCTGTACACATAAACAGATATTAATCCGACTGATATTAACAAGAAAGCGAGAAATAAATCACTAAGCGCAGGGAAAGTAGTAGTATGAAGTAACTGTGCAAATATCAATACAAGTGTAAGTAATGGAATAATTCCGAGAATTAATCCTGAATAACTATTAACAGTAAGAAGCTGAATACTATCTTTTGCAAATCTTAGATATAATTTATTACCGGTTTTGTTAAATCTTTTCCGGAGTGAATAAGACAGAAAAGTTCCGCCAAATACAACTGAGATAAACGGAATGAAAAGAAAAAGTACCAGCATAGACATATAATGAAGTAACTGAATATGCTCTGCTGATTGAGGTAGAACTAGTTTATCTAAAAACTCCATAATTGATGACTCTCTCTTTAAAGTTTACAAAATCAGTTTATCAAAAGAAATTATTGAAATAACAAATAGAACAAAAAAATTAATGTTTCTGAATGCATATCTGATTGACTTCTCTTCACCAGTGTATTTTAAAAGTTTAATCGAAAGGATTGATAAAAGGATTACAGAAATTAATATCAGATATTTGATAAATTCAGTTTGGACTAATGCAACCATTGGTAAAAATAAACTGCTGATTGCGGTTGCCAAAATCCACATAAAAGTTATTCTGGCTAATTGATTTTTGGAAAATAGACTTGTGAGAGTGGGCAATCCTGCCTTTTTGTAATCTTCATCCAAAACCAGAAGTAAAAGCCAGAAGTGAGGTATCTGCCAGATAAAGAAGAAAAATGAAATCATAATTATTTGAGGATTAAACAAATTACCTCCTGCAGCTACCCAACCAATTACCGGAGGAATTGCCCCTACCAAAGAACCGGGGAATATTGCAAAAGAAGATTTTCTTTTAAGTGGGGTATAAATTCCATTATACCAGATAAGATTAAGAACACCTAAAACCACTGCCAATAAATTTCCGCCTAATAAAAGAAGTGTTATACCTGCAAGTATTACTAAAATTGAAATCTCCAGAACGCTTTTCGCATCTATTCTGCCAGATGGTATTGGACGGTTTTTAGTTCTTTGCATCAAAGAATCTGTAAATCTTTCCTGATAATGATTTAAAGATGCACTTCCGCAAGCGAGCAAAAGAACCCCCAATAATACAAGAACGAAATTCAAATCATAAGTATCAGTTGCTGCAATGTAACCAAAACCGGTAATTACCATAACAAAAAAAGTAATTCTGATTTTAGTTAGTTCAGACAATATTTTAATTTTTTCTATCACTTCAATTCATTAATTGATTTATTTGATATTGTATCCGAAGCTAAAACTTCTCCCGGATATTTTGCAGTAGAATTTAGCCAGGCATTAAAATCATCTTCTGGCATTACAGTAATTTTATTATACATATAAGAATGATTTAAACCGCAATACTCCGCACAGGCAATATCATAGCTTCCTATTTCTTTTGCATTAAACCATGCAGATCTCTTCTGATTTGGATAAACATCTTTTTTTATCCGGAATTTCGGAACATAAAAAGCATGATTAACATCAATAGAATGAAGGTTCAGAACCACATCTCTATTAACAGGCACATAAAGTGAATCAGTTTCTTTTCCATTTGGATACTTAAAACTCCATTTCCACATCTGAGCAGTAACATCAATATTCAATGCATTATCAGGAATTCGGGATTGTTCAAGATAACCTGTCCATCCAAGCCAGAACATAATGAGAACAAGAATAGTTGGAATTACAGTCCAGGTAACTTCAAGAGCAGTATTGTGATGAACATTGGTTGCGCGTGGATTTCTTTTCCTGTTATACCTGACGACAAAATAAATCATCAATACAGTAATCAGTACGAGGAAAAAAATTGAAACAACAAGAGTAAAGAAGAATGCAAAATCAGTGCTTTGTGAAAAATTGGAAACTCCATCAAACATATCTTAATTCCTTACTATAAAAGAATAATCTGTAAAAAGTAAAACGAAAGAAATAATCAGAAATAAAATAGCAACACCAACAAATACCCTGAAGGTTTTACTTTCACTTCTCAGATGCATAAATATCGTTAAAACAAGATAAGTTTTAATCGAGGCAATTGTTAAGGCAGTTGCAACGGTTATTCTGCCAAAATTTATTCCTGCAACAGCTACAGTAATGCCGGTTAAAGCCATTAACGCAAGCCAAACCAGGAAATAAACTCCATATCCGTGATTGTGCTGTGAATGATTTTCAGAGTGATTGTTCATTTCGTTTTACCTCAAAATCAAGTTATCAGATAAAATAATGGGAATAGGAAAATCCAGATTATATCAACAAGATGCCAATATAATCCTGCAGCTTCGAGCTTAACGAAGTTATCGTGTTTAATTACATCTTTTGCAGTAAAAACAGTCATAAAAGCGATGATGAATACACCTATAACAACATGTAAACCGTGCAAACCGGTCATTACATAATAAAGTCCGAAAAACAAAATCTCGCCAGATGGCTTTGAGAGCAGTGTATCTGAGCCGGGATAGATACCGTGATGGAACTTAGCACCCCATTCAAAATACTTATTAACCATAAAGCCGAGAGCAAGTAAAATAGTTAATAACTGGAAAATTATTGAAAGTGTTTTCTGATTGCGTTGAATTGCAGCTATTGATAAAGCCATCGTTAAAGAACTTGTAAGAAGAATTGCAGTATTAAAAGTTCCGATCACAGTATTCAGTTCTTTGGCAGCGAGATGAAATTCCTCCGGATGAGTAAATCTATATACCGAATAAAGAATAAACATACCTCCGAATAACAACAACTCGGTAAAAAGAAACAACCACATTCCCATTCGGGAAGCTACATCATCTCTATGGATGTGAGCTGCTGCTGTATGTTGAATGCTCACTTTACCTCCTGAGTTTGTAAAACTAATTCGTTGTCTTTGTATTGATAAGGTGACTCAGTAACAACCGGTATGTCAATGAAATTTTCATGAACCGGAGGGGTAGCAATCTGCCATTCGAGAGTTTCACCACCCCAAATATTCTTTTCTGTTACTCGGACACCTTTGAACAAAGCATAAACAAGATTACCAAACATCAAAAATAATGCTGGCACAAGTATCCAGGATCCAATAGTTGAAATAACATGATAAATCTGATACTCGGGTAAGTAATCATAATATCTTCTTGGCATTCCAAGCCAACCCATTATGAACATCGGGAAATACAAAGTATTAAATCCTACAAACATTCCCCAGAAAATCCTTTTTGCAAGTTTAATGTTGTACATCTTTCCGAACATTTTAGGAAACCAGTAATGAAGTGCAGCAAAAAATCCAAAACCAGTTCCTCCAAACATCACATAATGAAAATGTGCAACGATGAATGATGTATCATGAACCTGTACATCAACAGAAAGAACACCTTGCATAACACCTGTCAATCCGCCAATTGAAAACTGAAAAATAAAAGCAAGCACATAAAGCATTGGCGGTTGAAGATCGATTGAACCTTTATATAATGTAGCAACCCAATTAAATACTTTAATTGCACTCGGTATTGCAACGATCATAGTTAGCAATGAAAAAATCAACTGACCGGTATCACTCATCCCTGCTGTGAACATATGATGAGCCCAGACAAGTGAGCCGAATAAAGCAATCGCAATACTTGACATTGCAATAAAACGATAACCGAAAATTGTTCTGTGAGCAAATACAGGAATAATTTCCGAAACAACACCCATTGCCGGAAGAATCATAATATAAACTGCAGGATGAGAATAAATCCAGAATAAGTGCTGATACAAAACAGGGTCTCCTCCAAGAGCAGGGTCAAAAAGTCCAACTCCAAAAATTCGCTCAATAGCTACCAGCAGCAGTGTAATACCAATAATCGGAGTAGCAAGAATCTGAACCCATGCAGTTGCATAAAGTGACCAAACTGAAAGAGGCATTTTAAACCAATCCATTCCCGGAGCTCTTAAACGATGAACAGTAGTAACGAAGTTTACGCCGGTAAGAATTGAAGAAAATCCGAGTATGAAAGCTGCAAATAATGCAGGTATAACATTAGTATTTGTTCTTACGCTATAAGGTATGTAAAATGTCCAACCCGTATCTGCAGGTCCTCCGGGAAGAAGAATTGATAGAATAGCTAATAAACCACCAATAGCATAAAGGTACCAGGATAAGAGATTAAGTCTTGGGAAGGCAACATCTCTGGCTCCTATTAGGATTGGAAGGAAGAAGTTTCCAAAAACTGCTGGTAAACCAGGCACAACAAAAAGAAAAATCATTATAACTCCGTGTAGTGTAAAAATGGAGTTATAAGTTTGAGGATCCATAATCGTTCTGCCGGGTGTCAGTAGTTCAAGACGCATCAGAAAACCGAAGATAACACCCACAACAAGAAATATTGATAATGAAATCAGATATAATAAGCCAATACGCTTATGGTCGGTTGAAAGTAACCAGCCGAGAATTCCCGTGTGTTTACCTTTGTATTCAAGGTAACTGACATCATTTCCATTTGTATTTAAGATATTTTCATTGCTCATAAAATAATCTACCTCAGATTAGAATTTACTTTCGTTGGTTTGAACCTAATGTACAAAATAAAAATTCCGACAAGGAAAAGTATTAAAACGCCGAATATTCTTGTCAGATTGAGGACATAAGTTCTGCTTTCGGGTTTGTAAGAAAAGCAAAACTGTAAAACTTTTGCAATTGTAGGAGCAGTTTTACTTTCCGAAGTTTCAATAACCGCCATCTTGAAATCAAAAGGAAGAATGCCAAAACCACTTCTTTCAGAAAAACTTGGGAAAAGGTAGCGACATATCTTTCCGTTTTTATCTACAAAAATAAAAGTACCTGCGTGACGAAAGTCCCTGCCTTCTCTTTTGAAATAAAAACCTGCCTTATCGCTAACTGACCTGATACTTGCAGAATCGCCTGTCAGAAATTTCCAGCTTTCAGGAGGAACGTTTCTGTCTAAAGTTTTAAGAAATACTTCTTTCCTTTTAAATGCCTGCTCAGGGGTTTCAAATTCATCCATACTGATTGTAACTATATTATAATCAACTCCCGGAACAAGATCTGATTTATTAACAATGTCTGCCAGCTCCATCATCAATGGACTACAGATGCCGGGACATTCATAATAAACAAAAGCAAGGACTGTAGGTTTAGTAAATAATTCCCTTAAAGAAAATTCTTTCCCATATTCGTCCCGGAATTTAGTCTCAAGCGGGAGAATTGAACCCAACTGCTCCTCAACTCCAACTTCGAGTTTTTTATTTATGTCAGCAGAATGAATTGTTTGAACGAAAAAGTATAAGATAAAATATGTAATCAACTTTCTAATCATATAACACTAATTATAAATTTATATAACTCTGACCAATCCTGTTCAGAAAGATTAAATACATTCCCATTAAAACCATTTTGATTAACATTATTAATAACAATTTTTTTTAAATTCTGTTCACTGTTAATGATATTAAAATTTTTGACCAGAAACATTACAGCAACTTTGCTGTCACTTGTTAAACCGTAAAAGAAATTTTTATTAAGAGAACTCTCAATTTTATTAAGAGTTGATTCAACAACTGACAGATATTTTTCTGATTCCTGAGATAGTACAGATTTTGCAACAGCAACAGGAATTTGTGCTGGTAACTGCTGCCCCGCAGATAAATTATAAGTTGCATCCAAAGCATCGAGATCAGATTGTGAATCTTCTGGTGGATTGGGAACGAAATTCGTCCTGATGTAATGTGCTAATGCAAATTTCTGCTCAGGTAAAAGATAGTCATAAGAAACCATTGAACTACCTGGAATTCCTTCCTGTAGGGTTGTATAAATCTGACTAAGCTTAGCGCCGTTTTTCCATCCGTCCGGTGAAGTAAAATTTCTTGGTGCAGGATTTAATCCGGCTGAAGCGGGACCACCGCCTGCGCCTGTTTCACCATGGCATGATGCACAGTTAGATTTATAAAGAGTTTCACCTTCACTTAACAGTTGTGGTGTTGGATTTCTGATTTCAGATAAGTTAACCGGAGGAACTACTTTAGCTTCTCGAACCTGTAAATCAGCAACTACAACTGTATCTCTTAACACTGGCGGAACTTTTTGTCTTGATAAAAATTCAAGTTTCGAAATGAAGTAAAGTCCTATTAAAATTCCGACAATAAGAAAGTAAGGAAAAACTAATCCGAATATTGTACCCGGACTGTTTTTGATTTCTTCTACTTTTTCTTTTATCTGTTCAAAAAACTCTTTCATAATATTCCTTAATTATCAATTAAAGATGAAAATTAATTCCTTTCTTAAGCTTAGGATCTCCAACAGGAATTAGATTTTGTTTTCTGGAAATAAAATTGAAAACTGTTAACACAATGCCAATACCTAAAATCGGGAACACAAGGTCAATCCAACTGAATACATATCCCTTTTTTAGTGGTTGCATATTGGGCATAACAAGCCAGAATAAATCAATAAGATGAGCAAACAGTAACCAGATGGAAATGAATTTTAACCTCTTCGGGTCCATCTTAGCTGGTTGCGAAAGAAGCACTGCATAAGGAACAACAAAGTGAACAATTATCAATAATAATGAGAAGAACACCCAACTTCCCTCCCATCTGGTTAAGAACCAGAAAGTTTCTTCCGGAAGATCTGCATACCAAATAAGCATAAACTGACTGAAAGCGATATATGCCCAGAAATTAACGAAGGCAAAAAGTAACGCACCAAAACTATAGAGGTGGTCATTGGTTATCCATGGATTAAAATATCCTTTCTCTTTTAGAACAACAACTACCAGAGTAACCGCTGCCAAAGATGCGATAACTGTTCCCGAAAAGAAATAAACACCAAAAATTGTCGAGAACCAATGCGGTTCAAGACTCATTAACCAATCAATTGCTGTAAAAGTAATAGTGATAGCAAAAACCGGGATGAAAGCAGCAGAGAATCGAATGTTTTTTGTTGTTAAGGATTGATCTTTTGTTGTGTCCTGTTTTTTAGAATTCTTTTGAAGAATGAAATAGAACAGAACCCACAATGCAATAAATAAAAGTGTTCTGATCACAAAAAATGATATATTAAGATAAGGTGCTTTGCCCTGAAGTATTTTATCTTCTCTGATGGCTTCCTCGTGAGCCCAATGAAATAAATCATGGTTAAGAAACAATAGAGGAATAACAAGGATAAATAGAACTGGCAGAAGTCCTGCAAAAAATTCAGGTATTCTTCTGAATGGCGTACTCCAATCGGCACCGGCAACATATTCCAGAGCAATCAGGAAAAGCGAACCGAGAGAAATACTGACAATCATCATATAAACTATAAGGTAGTTGAATGCAGCTCTGGTCTGATCAACAAAAAAAGATGCAATTGCCAGAAGAAGTCCGACAACAAGAAAAATAAAACCGTATTTAGAAAAACCGGCTGGTAAATCTTTTCTTTGATAATTAAAATCAGTTTGATGCATTGCTTCCGGTCTCCTTATTAACAACTTGTAAATCAGAGCTGTTAGCATTCTTAGCTCTTTGAAGCGCTCTGATATAATTCACTATTGCCCATCTTTCTTCCCTTGTAATCTGAGAAGCATAAGAAGGCATTATATTTTGTCCGTTAGTAATGATATGGTAAATCATACCATCACTGAATTCTCTTGCTCTTGTTGAATGCAAAGATGGAGGATTGGGAAATTGGCCACGAAGGCGACTATCACCATCACCAAAATTTCCATGGCAAGGACTACAGAATGTTAAATACTTCTGCTCACCCAATTTCAGATTTTCCTTAGTTGGCAGATAAGGGTTCTGCAATACTTCAGTGGGATTAGTCTGACCCATATATGGATAAGGCAGAAATCCGCGTGCTACAGTTCCCTGCACAGGTGTTCTCATTCCGAATCCATCTGCAAAAAGAGTTGAAGCTTTTTGTGGATTTAACTTTGGTTGCTCCATCATCCAGGTAAAGGGTTGCATATAAAGTAGTTTATTCAAAGCAAAATAAGTTGTTCCCGATGTTAATATGGCAACTAATATCAGAAATGTTACAAATTTTGGTTCAAGAACCGGATAACTTTCTTTTTCCGGGTAATAAATTTCCTGAACACTAACCGGCTTAAGTGAATTTATATATTCTCTGACTTTATTTTCATCAAATAATTTATCCTTCGCCTCAATCACTAAACCGTAATGATCGCAGGAAACTTTTTTCATATATTCTGTATCGTGAAGCGGATGATCGTTATCAGGAAATCTGAAAAAGAAAGTGATCATTCCAATTACAGTAGCTAATGTTGCCAGCAATACTGTAACTTCAAAAGTTATCGGAACGAAAGCCGGCAAAGCAAAAAATGGTTTACCACCAATAATCATCGGATAATCGATGGACATTGTCCAATACATTAATAGCAAAGCAAGAACTGAACCTGTTAATCCGAATACAAGCGTAATAAAACCAAGTTTTGAAGGTTTTAGTTTCATCGCCCGTTCGATACCGTGTATGGGATACGGAGAATGAATATCATACTTGTGGTATCCGGCTTCAGCTGTTTTCTTTGCAACTTCAATTATTTCATCGGGAGTTTTAAATAACGCTGCGATTCCATATAAATTCTTATTCATGATGACCTCCCCGATGAGTTGGCTGAGCACCATCTGCAACTGCTTTAACTTCTGAAATTGAAACAACCGGAAGTGATTTGGTAAACAGAATAACAAGTGTAAAGAATAAGCCAAAACTTCCTAATAATATTCCCATATCAAAAAATGTTGGTTTATAATAAGCCCAGCTTGAAGGAAGAAAGTCTCTGTGTAATGAAGTAATGGTGATTACAAATCTTTCAAACCACATTCCTACATTAACTAAAATAACAATTACCATCATAACGGGTATTGATCTTCTGAACTTTCTGAACCAGAACAATTGCGGGAAAATCACATTGCAGCTAACCATAATCCAATAAGCCCAGGCATAAGGACCAAAAGCTCTGTTGATGAACACAAACTGTTCTGCCTGAACTCCACTATACCACGCGATAAAAAATTCCATTCCATAAGCGTAACCTACCATCATTCCTGTTGCAAGAATAACTTTGTTCATTTTGTCAAGGTGGTCCATTGTAATAATGTGTTCAAGATTAAAAATTTTCCTTACGAAGACAAGAACTGTAACAACCATTGCGAAGCCCGAGAATATCGCTCCGGCAACAAAGTAAGGCGGAAAAATTGTTGTATGCCAGCCAGGAAGTATTGACACAGCAAAATCAAAACTAACTATAGTATGAACAGAAAGTACAAGAGGAGTTGCGAAACCAGCCAGTAACATATATGCTTTTTCATAATGCTGCCAATGTCGTGATGAATGTCTCCATCCCAAACTAAAAATTGAATAAATAGTTTTCTTGATTTTTGAAGTTGTTCTGTCTCTCAAAGTAGCAAAGTCAGGCACCAATCCGATATACCAGAAGACGAGAGAAACAGTAAAATAAGTTGAAACAGCAAACACATCCCACAACAAAGGAGAGGTGAAATTAACCCAGAGACTATGTTGATTTGGGTAAGGTAAAAGATAACCTGCTAACCAGGGTCTTCCTGTGTGGATAATTGGGAAAATTCCGGCACACATTACAGCGAAAATTGTCATTGCTTCGGCAAAGCGTGCGATGCCTGTACGCCATTTTTGTCTCAACAAGAAAAGAATTGCAGAGATAAGTGTTCCGGCGTGTCCTATTCCAACCCAAAAAACGAAATTAACAATTGGTACCGCCCAACCAACAGGCTGATTATTACCCCAAAGACCAACACCATAATAAAAGCTGATTCCAAGACAAATAGCTCCAAGCAAAAGCAGTGAACCTGAAATAGAAAGTGCAATAAAATATTTTCTATCTGGTTTGGTATCAAGCGGTCGGGCAACTAACTCTTCTATTTCTGAAAGAGTTAAACGCCCGGCGACAACCGGAGCTTCCTGTGAATAGTCAATATGCACTATAATTCCTCCGTATGAATATTTCTGAGTTTTGCAATGTATGTTACATTTGGCCTAACATTTAATTCTTCAAGTACATAATAACCGAGTTCGTGAGCTCTGTATTTATAAAATTCAGAATCCTTCCCATTTATATCCCCGAAATAAATAGCGTTTGTAGGACAAGCTTCCTGGCAGGCAGTTTTAACATCTGTTCCTTTGACTGGAATTCCTTTTCTTGCTGCCTCAGATCTTGCTTCTTCAATTCGTTGAACACAGAATGTGCATTTCTCCATCACACCTCTTGAACGAATAGTAACTTCAGGATTGAACATTAAAGTAAAAACAGAACTTTCCTGATATCCATCTCTGAAATGATCTCTGAAATTAAAGAAGTTAAATCTTCTTACTTTATACGGACAGTTGTTTGAACAATATCTTGTTCCGACGCATCTGTTGTAAACCATTTGATTGAGTCCATCAGGGCTATGAGTTGTTGCAACAACCGGACAAACATTTTCACAAGGCGCCTGATCACAATGCTGGCAAAGCATAGGTTGCAAACTTACTCTTGGATCATCAGGTGCACCGGAATAATAACGATCAATTCTTAACCACTGCATTTCTCTGCTCTTAAGCACCTGATCTTTTCCGACAACAGGAACATTATTCTCAACATTACATGCAACAATACAATCGCCACAACCAAGACATTTATTCAGATCTATAGCCATTCCCCATTTCATTTCATTATATTGAAATGGAGTATAAACACTCTCCAATTCTTTGGGTCTGTGTTCCTGTATGAAATCAGATTTTTTTTCATAAAGTGCTAAGGTACCTTCCTGAATAATATGTCGTTTCAGATGAAGATCCTGAGTAAGTGGATTCTCGAAAGCATGATGTTCCTGTGTAGAAGCAAGAGAATATTTTCCACCAGCTTTTTTTATTGATGCATTAGTGTAAATCCACTGACTTAAATCTGATTCTGATGATAAAAGTGTATTCGCATTAAAACCAACACCCGATGCAACTATACCTGAAAATTCCCTTCCATAACCAAGTTCTATTGAGATTGTATCATCTGCATTTCCTGCCTGAATGAACACAGGTATCATTAATTTTCGCTCTCCAATACTTACTTCAACCAAATCATCATTCTGAAGATTTAATGCTTTAGCCGTGCTGTGTGAAATTGCAGCATAATTATCCCAGGTAATTTTTGAAACGGGATGAGGAAGTTCTTGTAGCCATCCGTTATTTGCAAAACGACCATCACCAACCTGATAGCTTTCCCGAAGAATTAAAGTTATTCCTCCGGAGTTTGATGCAGTTTCACTTAGATTTAATCCTGTAAGATTAATTGAACTTAAATTCTGTGTACCTTCGTTAGTTATGGCAAAACCATCATGCAAAGCACCAAACCAGAGTTGCTTGAATTCAATTTTTGATTTTAGTGTTGGATAAATATTTGTTTCCCAATTCTTCATCAAATAATCGTGATATAAAGTTTCATTATAAGTATCTGCTGAAGTGCTTATCCATGTGAGTAGTATTGCTTCTTTTTGTCTGGTGTTATGCAATGGTGCGATAACAGGTTGCTGAAGTGAAATTATTCCTGTTCTTGTTTTTGAATCTCCCCAACTTTCAAAATTATGATTTAATGGCAAAACATAGTTACTATACTGAGCAGTCTCATTCATTCTTTCTGATAAAGTTACAACTGTGGGAACTTTTGAAAGTAATTCTCTATAATTCAGGTCAATCGGGAAGTGATAAACAGGATTACAATCCAAATGAATTATTGCTGCAACCTGACCATTATTCATTTTTGTTGTTAAAGTTTTTATGTCTTCAGCCGTAACAAGGTTTTGTAATATAACAGATGCAGAATCAGTCCTGTAAAGGTTCCTATTACCAAGTAACTCGTTTAGAATGTTAACTGCAATATGAACATTTTCCGGCAGCAGGTCACCGGCGTGAATTATTGATTTGCCTTTATTTGCAATTAAATCATTTATCAGATGGTTAATTCTTCCAGCGTCAAGATTATTTTTATGGACAAAATCAGTCAGATTATAATTTGCAGCAATAGAAGTTGATATTGCGCCTTTTTTGTTTAACTCGCTGATAAGACTCATAACAAAAGCAAACTGAAATTCAGGTTTAAGTCTCAAACGATAATCAGCATTCATACCTGTAAGTGTCATCGAGCTTTCAATCACATAAAGTCTGTTAAATGATTTTGTATTAATATCTCTGCCTCCAGCAAACAACCTGGAGTTTTCAATACGGTTTCCTTCAACTCCAAGGAAGTCGGATTCAAGTGCAACAATTACTTTTGCTTCGTTCCATTTTATCAATGGGAAGTTCCCGTTACCATAGCATTTTAACCAGGCACTATTTCTGTTTGAGCTATTAAATAACTCGTAGCTATAAATTTTTGCAGAAGGAAATTTTGATCTGAATTCTTCAAGAACTTTTAAGAAAGTTGGTGAAGTAATTGTATGAGTAACGAGAGCAATCTCCTTACTTCCAGCCATGCTCAATGAAGCAATAATATCATTATCAGCTTTTTTCCAATCAACATTATCAAACCCGCTTGCAGATTTTTTTAAAGGTTGTTGCAATCTTTCAGGATCATAAAGATTAAGAATATTCGCCTGACCTTTTGCACAAATCTTGCCTTTGTTAACCGGGTGTTCAGGATTTCCATCTACTTTAATTGGCCTTCCTTCCCTTGTCTTTATGAGAATACCACAGGAATTTTCACAAGCTGTGCAGGTTGAGGCATAAAAATTTGGTTTTCCTAAAATGATTTCTTCCGGTTTAATATTGTAAGGAACAATTTCGCCTTTGTCTCTGTAATCACTGCATGCCACTCCCGCCAAAGCAGCAGAAGCGCCAAGCAAGGCTAAAAATTTTCTGCGGGAGATTCCCGATAAGTTTACATTCGGATCGAAATCTTCAGTAACACCATCAGCAAATTCGTGATGTCTTGCTTGTAAGGTTTTTTCATTTTTGTACAACTCTTCAAAACTTCTCCAGTAATTTGGATCGGGCTTAGACTGAGTTTTGTTAAGTTCTATATTATCCGACATTCTTTTCACCTACTTTTTTCCTGCTAACTGCTAATGGATTAATTTTTACTTCAACTTTTTTTGAACTCGAATTTCTTTTTGTTGAAGTGAAAGGAATAAATCTGAACAATGCAATTCCGGCTGCAGCAAGTGACGCCGAAATAAAAAATTTTTTTCTGTCCATCCTATTTTTTCCCTGATTAAAGCTCATAAATAAAATTTATCTGTGACAAGCAGAACAATATTCCGGGCCATTCTTAATTTGGTCTTTAAGTTCCGGAAATTTATCGTGCGCATTTCTATGACAATTCAGACAGCTTCCCATAGTAAAGGAGTTCATCTGACCAATTTTTTCCATTTGAGTTACTTCACCGTGACAAGCGGTACAATCAATCCCTCTGTTTACATGTACAGAATGATTGAAATAGGCATAGTCAGGAACTTTATGAACTCTTTTCCACGGAAGCGGAATACCATCTCTGTAATATTGAGTGAGTTTGATTATCTCAGGGCTATCCTTCCGTGCAACTGTATGGCAGTTCATACAGGTTGCAACTGCAGGTACGCCTGCAAAACGGGATTTATCCACATTCGTATGGCAATACTTACAATCAATTTTCATATCACCAGCGTGTAGTTTGTGGGAATAATTGATCGGCTGAACAGGAGTATAACCGATTCCGTCCCGCTCTGGTCTTGAGACAAAATAGGTTAATGTGAATGAAGAAATGATAACAAAAACAGTTAAGGGTAATCTGTTCCGCAGGATATAATCAAGTAAAGATTTCTTCATTAATTGTCCAATTAAATTATTTTAATATGAATAAAAAGAAGGTTGTCCTTCTACAATTACAATAAATTTTTTTGCGCGGATTAGTTTCCAAGGATTCAATTTCTCCCTGGTTAGATAGCAACAAATAGTATAAAAATTTTGTTGCGTAAAATTATTAAAAGCTTATTATAAAACAAAAAGATGTATTAATGAAAAAGAAAAATGAATTGGCTACAATACTATTACCGAAAACTAGTATACTAATTTCAATAGATGATAAGTTATAAAAATTGAGAGTATTAGAAGCAGTATGTAAATTGAAAACATTTTAAATGAATTATTCGTCATTGTTAATGTCATACGATAACCTCTCCATCCGCAATTTTTGCATCTGAAGGTATGATATATTCCGGTTCGATTAATAAATTTTTCAGCAGCACT
>FWPV01006540.1_pt1 | contig 22101 bp, 18 predicted proteins | sample 2228371 | NCBI WGS metagenome assembly FWPV01 (sample SAMEA103939776, study PRJEB20133) | metagenome | reverse complement strand
CGTAGCTACTAACACATAGCAAAACCGCTTCTAGCGGTTCAAGCGCAGCGTTTCAAACCTCCACCTTTGGTGGAGGTCATGACTTTTGCGGCAAGGAAGGTTTCCGATGGAAAGACACAGAACCGGCCACTGCCTGTGCGGTGGCGTCAGCTTCGCGGTGGAGGGCGATGTCGGCCCCGTGGTCTACTGCCACTGCTCGCAGTGCCGTCGGCAGACGGGCCTGCATTACGCGACCGCGGACGTGCGGCGTGACCGACTGACGGTGGCGGGCGAGAACCTGGTGTCCTGGTTCCGGGCGAGCGACGAGGCAGAGCGCGGCTTTTGCAGCCGTTGCGGCTCGGCCCTGTTCTGGAAGCGCGACGGCAGCTCGAACATATGCGTCATGGCCGGCGCTTTCGACACGCCGAGCGGGCTGGTCGGCGGCCATCATATCTATTGCGCCGACAAGGGCGATTTCTACGCGATCGACGACGATCTGCCGCAGTATCAGGCCGGCACGCCGAGCTGAGGAGGCTGCTGCGGCTGGATGGCGTGGGGCGGAAGGTCAATGGCCAGTTCCTGTACCGCGTGGTGGAAGGCATCCTCCAGCGCCGAGAACTTTGCCGACTGCCAGCGGAAATAATCCTCGACGAAGGGGCGCGACAGCCACATCGAACCGCGGCGGCGCGGCAGCTCCCAGCCAAGCAAGCCTTCGGTCTCGGCCTTCTTGAACATGCGTTTGAGATTGGTCGCGGAGATCATGTAGATCTCGCTCAGTTCCGGCAGCGACAGCGGCCCGAGCTCGATGCGGTCGCCGGAGAGTCTTTCAGGCGGGATGCGGGCAATCAGGTCGTGCAGCACCATGCCGCCAAGGTCGGACCACAGGAAGTGGCCGATGCTCTCGGCCGGATCGCGCCAGGTCGGATCCTCGACGAGCTGCGCTGCCGCGAAGGGCTGGGCGATGCGGAAGATGCGCGGGTCGGCGGCGGCCGTCTGCTCGCGCACGCCGTTGTCGAGGCGGTCAAGACAGCCCATGTGGCCCATGAACCAGGCGTTCATCGCCTGGAAGGCGACTTCGGTCGTCTCCAGCACCCGCACGCGCCGGTCGGGAATATCGGGCACGTCGCGCAGGAACTTGTAGGCGACGAGTTCGGCGAGGAAGGCGGTCGCGGTGTTGCGGCTTGCGGCCCCCAGGCGCATGACGATCTCGACGAAACGGGTGGCGGTCAGGCCGGACAGGGGGTCGTCATCACGTCTTTGCAGCGACAGCGCAAACAGCGAGTGGGTCATCAGCCATTTGCGGTGCGACGCCTTCAGCCGCGACAGGCGCGGGGTCTTGAGGTGGATACCGATCAGATGTTCGGCGATCTGTTTCTCGATCGTCGGAAAGAGCGGGTGGGCGGCAATCTCGGCGCGGGTCAGTGGCCGCATGCGTTTCTACGCCTTCTCTTGATACTTGAAAAACGTCAGTCTGGTCTGCGATCCGGCCGCCAAGAGGATAGGTGATCTGGCGGCGCAGCAAGGAAGCCCAGCAGCTGGCTAGACAATTTCCTTATCCGTTTTGTGTCAATGGCCGGTTTACGCCGATGACGCAAGACGGAAGGCCTGGAGGCGAGCCCGGCTGCGATAAGGCGGAGCCTGATGGCGTCAGCTCGAGGGCAGGGCCAGGCGGTCCGCCTGTTCGGGGAAGAAGCGCTCGGTGCCAAAGCCTTCGCCAAACATCTGGTCGTGCTGCAGGAAGCGGTAGTCGCGGATCAGCGGGTCGATCGGCGCGCCCGAGGTCGCCCAGTCGGGATGGGCCCGATCATTGCGCTCGATCAGCTGGTGACGATCGACGACGGCATAGCGCTCGTGCAGGCGGCCGAGGACGCCGGTGTAGAAGGCGTGCCGGTATCCGGCGAGGCGCACCACGTAATAGGGCAGCTGCGACGGGCTGACCGAGCCGAGATCCTTCTGCACGCCGCGCTTCGACGACCAGACGACCAGCGGCGTCTCATGCTCGCGCTTCATGACGCTGACCGAGGCTTTCCGGGTGGCGACCACATCGGGCATGTAGCCGGTGTCGGTGTAGACGTTGCCAAGGGGCGGCAGGTGATCGCCGAACAGGACGATGATCGTTTCGCGCCGGCGCTTCTTGGCCCAGTCCATCAGGGCCTTCAGGCTGCTGTCGGCTTCCCGCACCCCTTGCGCGTAGGTTGCGAGGCTGTCGCGGTTTTCCGGCGAAAGGCTAGCCGACTGCACGTCGATGGTGTTCTTCGCATAGCGGTTCTTCTCATAGGGGCCGTGACCCTGCAGCGTGACGGCGAAGAAGAAAAAGGGCTCCTTGGTCTGGTCGGCGGTGCGGATGATTTCCTTCGTCAGTGCGTCGTCCGAGGTGAACTGGCCGCGCTTGTCCATGACCGGCATGTTTTCTTCCGACATGAAGGACTGGAAGCCGAGCGACTGATAGACGTTCGAGCGGTTCCAGAACCAGCTCTGGAAGGGATGGAAGGCGCGCGTCGTGTAGCCCTTGGAGGCAAAGAAGGTGGCCAGCGACGGCAGCGGACGGCGCACATATTGCTGATAGGGAATGCTGCCATAGGGCAGGAAGGCGTTGGAGAAGCCGGTCAGCGCCTCGAATTCGACATTGGCGGTCATACCGCCGAATTCCGGCGAGAACAGGTTGCCCGAGGCATTGGCGCGGATCGTCGGCATCGGATCGGGCGACAGCGTCGCGTTCGACAGCCGGGTCGGGTCCCACAGGGATTCGCTCATCACCATGATCACGTCGGCATTGCGACCGCCGAAGAAGGTCGCCGGCAGGCGTTCCGGCGCGATGTCGGTGATCACGTCGGCGCCATAGCCCTGCGGCGCCTGGACATTGGCCATGGGAATGTTGAAGGCGAAGGCGAGCAGGAAGCCGTTGTGGCGGTAGTTCTCCTGCTGGTCCCACATCATCGGCACGATGTTGAGGCGGTCGCGGATGTAGGAGAACGAGTTCGGGTCCATCAGCGACAGGAAACCACCGATCAACGGCAGGGCGACGGTCAGGCGGACCAGCTTCTGCCAAGCGGTGAGAACCGGGAAATGCCGGCGACCGAGCACCAGAAGATAGACGAGGAGCGCGATGGCTCCGACGACACCGAGAAGCAGGCCGATTGCGGCGAACGGTCGGGCGGCAAACATGACCGGCAGGAGTTCGCCGATCTGGCGGCCGAACAGCATGTCGCTCGGATAGAGCGGGTCGGACAGATATTGCTGCTTCTGCATCGACAGGAAGGCCGGCAGGATCGCCAACGGCACGAGGATCAGGGCCGACTGATAGGCCCGGCCGAGAAGCGCGTCGGCAGCGAGAAACAGCAGGAAGAGAACGAGGACGGCGATCATGCCGGGTCGCGCGGGCGACAGCAGATAGTCGGAGACATCGATCAGCGTGCCGCGCGCCAGCCATTCGGTAACGATGATGGTCATGAGCGCCAGCGCCAGGACATTGACGAGCCGCACGGCCAGACGTGCCGCGCCGATACGTTGGGACGGCGCGTTGCGCGACCCCCGGCGAGCGATGCTCGCGATCGACATTCCACGCTCCGAGACGATCTCAGCCAAGGTGCTCTCCAGCAGACGAAAAGAGTTTAACAAAACGTTCGCATAGCTGTCACATAGTTGTCATGAACGCTAGATGAACCACGCCGCCGGCCGGTTTGTTCCCGCACTTTTCCATGGCCTATGTTGCAGCGCGGTACACCTCTGCGGCTCGGCAGCGTTGCGAAGGCGAGCGTCCCGCGCTAAACGAGGGTCATGAGCGACACACAGACCCGACCCGACACCCTTCGTATTGCAATTGCGCAGCTCGATCCGACTGTCGGCGACGTCGCCGGCAATCTCGCCAAGGCGCGCGAGGCGCGTGCGGAAGCAGCCGCGCAGGGCGCCGATCTTCTGCTTCTGACCGAGCTTTTCATCTCCGGCTATCCGCCGGAGGATCTGGTGCTCAAATCGGCCTTCCTGAAGGCTTGCCGCGCTGCCGTCGAGCAGTTGGCTGCCGATACGGCGGATGGCGGACCGGGCGTGGTGATCGGCTTCCCGCGCGAGGACGACAAGGGCCGTTACAATTCGGTCGCCGTGCTTGACGCCGGCGAGGTGGTTGCAACGCGTGACAAGGTCGATCTGCCGAACTATGGCGAGTTCGACGAGAAGCGTGTGTTTCGTGCCGGCGACATGCCGGGTCCGGTCAATTTCCGCGGCGTGCGGATCGGCATCCCGATCTGCGAGGATATCTGGGGCGATCTTGGCGTGTGCGAAACGCTCGCCGAATCCGGCGCCGAGATCCTGCTGGTGCCCAACGGATCACCCTATTTCCGCGAGAAGGTCGATATCCGCCATCAGGTCGTGCTGAAACAGGTGATCGAGAGCGGCCTGCCGCTGATCTACGCCAACCAGCTGGGCGGGCAGGACGAACTCGTCTTCGACGGCGCGAGCTTTGCCTTCAACGCCGACAAGACGCTTGCCTTCCAGATGAGCCAGTTCGAGGCGACGCTGGCGGTCACGACCTGGAAGCGCGCCGCCGACGGCTGGCGCTGCGGCGAGGGGCCGATGTCGCGCATTCCGGAAAAGGAAGAGGCCGACTACCGCGCCTGCGTGCTGGGTTTCCGCGATTACGTCAACAAGAACGGGTTCAAGAGCGTCGTGCTCGGCCTGTCCGGCGGCATTGACTCGGCCATCTGCGCGGCGATCGCGGTGGATGCGCTGGGCGAGGAGCGGGTGCGGGCGATCATGCTGCCCTATCGCTATACCTCGAAGGATTCGCTGACCGATGCCGCGGCCTGCGCCAAGGCGCTCGGTTGCCGCTACGACATCGTGCCGATCGGGGAACCGGTCGAAGGTTTCCTCTCGGCGCTTTCCGACATGTTCGAGGGCACCGAGAGCGGCATCACGGAAGAGAACCTGCAGAGCCGCGCCCGCGGCACGATCCTGATGGCCGTTTCCAACAAGTTCGGCTCCATGGTCGTGACCACCGGCAACAAGTCGGAAATGTCGGTCGGCTATGCCACGCTCTATGGCGACATGAACGGCGGCTTCAATCCGATCAAGGACCTCTACAAGATGCAGGTCTACGCGCTGGCCGCCTGGCGCAACAAGAACGTGCCGCCGGGCGCCCTCGGCCCCTCGGGCGAAGTGATCCCGGCCAATATCCTGTCCAAGGCTCCCTCGGCCGAGCTGCGTCCGAACCAGACCGACCAGGATTCGCTGCCGCCCTATCCGGTGCTGGACGATATTCTGGAATGCCTGGTCGAGAAGGAGATGGCCGTCAGCGAGATTGTCGCGCGCGGTCATGACATCGCCACCGTCCACCGGGTCGAGCATCTGCTTTACCTTGCCGAATACAAGCGCCGGCAGTCGGCGCCGGGTGTGAAGATCACCCGCAAGAATTTCGGGCGCGACCGGCGCTATCCGATCACCAACCGTTTCCGGGACCGCTGATTTCGGCGGTTTCCAGCGCTGAGGAGCCGCCATGCGCAGTTCGGTCGAGATCTACGACATTCGCAGCCGGACACGCAGGGTGGTGTGGCAGACGGAGCGGCTGGTCGAGGCGCCGAACTGGAGCCCCGACGGCTCGTTTCTCGTGATCAACGGCGACGGTCTTCTCTATCGCCTGCCGCTCGACGGCGGTGCCGAGCCTGCTCTTATTGCCACCGGCTTTGCCACCCGCTGCAACAACGACCACGGCATTTCTCCCGACGGGCGCTGGCTGGTCGTCTCCGACAAGGCCGAGCACGGCAAGTCCTGCCTCTACATCCTGCCGATCGAGGGCGGAGAGCCGCGCCAGGTGACGACCAACATGCCGTCCTACTGGCATGGCTGGTCGCCGGACGGGCAAAGGCTCGCCTATTGCGGCATTCGCGACGATGTCTTCGACATCTACACGATTTCGGTCGATGGCGGTGACGAGACCAGGCTCACGTTTGGCGAAGGGCGCAATGACGGCCCGGACTACTCCCCCGACGGGCAATGGATCTATTTCAATTCGAGCCGCAGCGGGCGCATGCAGATCTGGCGGGTGCCTGCTGAGGGCGGGACGGCCGAACGCGTCACCGACAGCGAGTTCGGCGACTGGTTTCCGCATCCCTCGCCAAAGGGCGACCGGGTGCTGCTTCTGTCCTACGAGCCGGACGTCTTCGATCATCCGCGCGATCTCGACGTGCGCCTCAGGCTCGTCGATCCGGACGGTGGTCGCCCTGAAACGCTGTTTGCGCTTTTCGGGGGGCAGGGTACGATCAACGTGCCGTGCTGGTCACCGGCAGGCGACGCCTTCGCCTATGTCCGCTATTTCCCCTCGGCCGGATGACGCTCACGGGCGCATCGACCGTCGCTTGCCCGACTTGCCACCGGTCGTGGATGCTGTAGACATTGCCGTGTCAGGTGCCTGCCCGTCTCGGGCGGGAGAATCGGGAAGCCGGTGGAATTCCGGCACGTGCCCAACGCTGTGAGGTGGATGCCTTTCGCCCCGGAACCGTATGCGGTTCCAGCCACTGGCCGTTTTCGGCCGGGAAGGCCGGCGCAAGCAGTCGAAGCCCAGTCAGAAGACCGGCCTGACACGATAGGCTCAGCCTGCGCGGACGGCAGGCGGTCGCACGCATTGTTGGGGATAAACGATGCAAGACCAACCGAACGACCATCTCGTCCGGGCCGGCGCCTTTTCCGTAGAAGAGCGCGAGGCCGTCTACCGGGCGATCCGCACCCGCCGTGATGTCCGTGACCAGTTCCTGCCCGATCCCTTGCCCGAGGATCTCATCGCCCGACTGCTGGATGCCGCCCACAGCGCACCCTCCGTCGGCTTCATGCAACCCTGGAATTTCCTGGTGGTGCGCGACGCCGCCCGTCGCGAGGCGGTCTGGCAAGCCTTCAGTCGCGCCAATGCCGAGGCGGCCGAACTGTTCTCCGACGAGCAACAGACGACCTATCTGAGCCTGAAGCTCGAAGGCATCCGCAAGGCGCCGGTCGGCATTTGCGTGGCCTGCGATCCGACCCGCGGCGGGCCGGTGGTTCTCGGGCGCACCCACAATCCGCGCATGGACAGCTATTCGACCGTCTGCGCGGTGCAGAATCTCTGGCTGGCCGCGCGCGCAGAAGGCGTTGGCATGGGGTGGGTCAGCATCTTTCACCAGGAGGATATCCGCACACTTCTCGGCATCCCGGATCATGTCGAGGTCATCGGGTGGTTCTGTGTGGGCTATGTGGATCGCCTTTACGATCAGCCGGAACTGGCGCTGAAGGGCTGGCGGCAAAGGCTTCCGATCGATGACCTGGTGTTCGAGGAGACCTGGGGAAATTTGCGCTTTCGCAATACAGAAAATGCTAATAGTTGTATTTCAAAGTAGTTCTGCACCTGACTGCTATATTTAACGTCCGTTAAATGTCCTGCGCTAAAACTTGCCTGCCTGGGAGTTTGCTCCACCAACAGCATGATGCGAATGTTGCGCGCCGGATGGCACGGCGAGGCTCTTTCACCATTCCATCTTCTATTGGGGCCCAAATGAAACTTTTCACAAATCGTCTTGGCAAGGTCGTCCCTGCCGCCATCGGTGGTCTCGTCCTCGTCAGCGTCACGGTGCTTGCCGTGTCCGACATTGTCGGTCAGCGCCAGCTCGAAAGCATCATCACCCTCTATGAGGAAGAGAGGAAGGCGGACATCCTCCTGCGCGATCTCGTCGCCGCCCAGAAGGACGTGGAGCTGGCGATCGTCAGCACCCAGGAATCGCTGACCGACATTTCGGCGACCCAGGCCAAGGATGGGCTCGACGACGGCTTCGAGCTCGCCGAGATGGAGGCGCAGCGTCTGACCAAGCTCGTCGAGCGCATCAACGCGCTTGCTTTGGCCCTCAATACGCCCGATCTCATCCCGGCCATGCAGCGCCTGTCCGAGCGCTACGGCGAATTCCACAAGGCCGGCATTGAAATGGCCAATGCCTTCATCCAGGGCGGTACGACCGAAGGCAATAAGCTGATGGGCAGCTTCGACAGCTTCTCCGACGCGCTGCAGAAGGAGATCGAGGCAACCGGCACCATCGTCAATGCCGTGGTCGAACGCGAAACCGCGAAGGCCGGCGCCGACATCGCCGCTGCCCGCAAGCAGTCCACCGATATGGCCGTCGTGCTGGCCGCACTCGGCGCCCTGGTGCTTGCCTCCGGTGTCGCCTTTGCCATGTTCGTCATGCGCCGCCTGCTCAATCCGCTCAACCGCGCGACCGCGGCGATGAACCTGTTGGCCGAGGGCCGCATCGACGTCGAGCTCGCCGGCACAGAGCGCACCGACGAAATCGGCGATCTTGCCCGCGCGTTCACCAATTTCCGCGAGAACCTGATCGCCCGCCGCGACGCCGAACTCGAGGAACAGCGCAACCGCGAACGTCTTGCCGAGGTCCGTTCGATGAACGAGGCCGAGCGTATCGCTGAGCTGCATCGCACCAAGACGACGGTCGATGCGCTGGCCGAAGCGCTGGACCGGCTCGCCAAGGGCGATCTGGCCGCGCGCATCAACACCGCCTTTGAAGGCGAATATGACCGCCTTCGCCTGAACTTCAACGAATCGGCGACGAAGCTGCAGGGGGCGATGACCGACATTGCCGGTATTTCGCAGGAGATCCGCTCGAGTTCGGCTGAAATGCGCGCCGCGTCCGACAATCTCGCCCGCCGGACCGAACAGCAGGCGGCGGCGCTGGAGCAGACGGCGGCAGCCCTCAATGAGATCACCGCAACGGTCACCAATTCGGCGGCCATCGCCGACAGCGCCAGCCGCAAGGTGGGCGAGGCCAACCGCCAGGCCCAGCAGTCCGACCAGATCGTGCGCAATGCGATCGCCGCCATGGGCAATATCGAGGAAAGCTCCTCGCAGATCGGCAAGATCATCGGCGTCATCGACGAGATCGCCTTCCAGACCAACCTGCTGGCGCTCAATGCCGGCGTCGAGGCGGCCCGTGCGGGCGAAGCCGGCAAGGGCTTTGCCGTTGTCGCCCAGGAAGTCCGCGAGCTTGCCCAGCGCTCCGCCAATGCCGCCAAGGAGATCTCCGGGCTGGTGGCGCGCTCCAGCGACGCCGTCAGCTCCGGCGTTTCGCTCGTCAACCAGTCGGGCGAGATCCTCAGCTTGATCCAGGCGAACGTCACCGAGATCAACAGCGATATCCGCGCGATCGTCACCGGTTCGCACGAGCAGGCGACCGGCCTCTCGGAGATCAACGGTGCGATCAACCAGATGGACCAGGTGACCCAGCAGAACGCCGCCATGGTCGAGCAGTCGACAGCCTCGGCGCACAAGCTGGCGCACGAGGCCGAAGAGCTGTTTGCCCGGGTCGGTCAGTTCGATATTCGCGGCGAACGCCCCGGCCACGCGGCGGCTCGGGCACGGGCAGCCTGATCCCGCCATCGCCTTTGTGAAAAGAGAGTCGGCCGGGCCCTGCGCCCGGCCGCTGCCGTTTGGCCGATCGGCATCTGACGGGGCGCTTTCGGCCTAGTGCTATTCCTGCAGCGGCTGCGGGCCGTCCACGGCCGGGTTGCGCAGGTCGATCGTGTCGGACCCGCTCGGCAGAAAGGTCGGGCCGACCTTGCGCACCGCTGCCGCCTGCGGATCATAGGCGCGCTCCTGCGGGACGGCTGCGGCGGGCGGTTTGGCCTTTACGGCGGCATTGGCTTCGGCTCCCCGGCCGATTTCGACGATGGCCTTGTCGCTGCCGGGGGCGGCGCTGGCGCTGCCGCGCTCCTGCATGCGGCGGTAGTAGGCGGAGAGATCGCAGCCGCATTCGGATTTTTCGCCGCTCGGGCGGTTGAGATAGGCAAAGGCGGTCGGCAGCATGCGATAGGGTCGCCCGGTCTCGGCCGAGACCATGTCGGCGCTCTCCTCCGTGCGCATCGAATGGTAGTAGAGCTCGGTCTCGGTCTGCGGGCACATCTGTTCGCAGATCTGCGCATCGCGTCGGAAGTTGAGCGGCGAGGTGCTGGACGAGATCGGGAAGAAGGCGCCGTCGCAGGTCCGGACGCACAGGGTGCGCAAATTGCCGCGACCGGTGAAGGCCTGGAAACGGTCGGGGTCGGCGAAGTCGCGTCCGGTTTCGACCGGGCGGGTGAGCGCATCGGAAGGAGCCACCGAAGCCTCGGTCTCCGTCTCGCGCGGCGCCTCGGCATTGCAGCCATTGGCCTCAAGTGCTGCGAGCAGGCGTTGCCGCATCGGGTTGTCGGCGGCGCCGGTCGCGCGCAGGGCATCGCGCTTGTCGACCAGCATGCGCTTGTTGCTTTCCATGCGAGCCAGCGCGGTGGAGAGTTCGCGGCAGTCAGAGCCGCCATCCGGACGGTATTCGATGATCGATCCGTCGCAGCGCAAGCGGCGCATATCGTAGCGTACCTTGCGGATTTCCAGATTCTGCCGGGCAATAGCGCCGGAATAGCGGCGCATCTCGCTGATGTCGGCCATCACCTCGGGCTCCGAGGCAAGCCGCAGGCGCAGGCTCTCGCAGACCACCGACGCCTGGGCAACCATCGGTTGGCAGGCGAAGACGACGGCAAGCGTCAACAGCAGTCGGTTCGGGCGATGGTGCAATTCGTGTCCCTGGTCGGTCGGTCCGTCTTCGGATCACAGCAGAGCGTATAAGCGGTTTCTTTATAGTCTGCGAGGGACGAGGCGCCAAACAGGAACACAAAACTGTGTTAACGCGTCCAGGCGCCGCGTTGGCCGCGGCGCCTGGCGCATGTGGAGCGATCAGGCGGCGCGCGGCTGATCCGCCGGCAGCGGCTCGACCAGCAGCGGACCGTCGATCTCGGCCACCGCCTTCATGCGGGCGAGCAGGTCCTGGGTGACCTCCCAGGCGACTGCAACCGCAAAGACCGAGCCGATCTTGTGCGGCTCGGCAATCCGCTCGCCGGGGCAACCCATGCGCCGGAACATGCGCTCGAGGAAGACATCGGTGACCGTGACGATGTGGCTTAGCCCAGCGGCAAGGCCGAGTTCACCCACGCCGCACATCAGCTCGGCGGCCGCGATCGTCACCTGGTTCGAGCTGCGGTCCTGCGAGATTTCCGGCTCTATGCAGAAGCGGCTCGATTCCCAGATTTCCGCACTGCGGATCTCCGGCCGGCCACCGAGCAGGACGGGGAAGGTATCGTCGAGCATGTTGGGGCCGAGGGTCGGCAGAAGGCGCAGCGAACCACGCAACTGCCCCTCCGGCGAATAGGAGAGCACATAGGTCGGATTGGCATCGTCATAGTGATCGATTTCCCAATCTCCCTTCACCATGACGTCCCACTTGAGCAGATCGTGGAACACCCGCTTGCGCAGCCGGTGCATCGCGGCGATCTCCGCGGGATGGTCATTGCGATTGGCGCCATTGATGATCCGGATCATTCCAGTCTCCCTTCGTTGTTCAGGCGACTGAAAGATGGGCATTTCGCTATGAATTAAAACTGTCGGTAGCGACAGGTCGCGCAAATGCAATTGCGGATTATGCTGATGCCGGCCGGTCGGAGCGGTCTCAACGCAGGTCCGGCCCGGGCAGCAGGCCGCGCCAGGCGGCCTCGGCGACGGCCTGGGTATTGGAGACGACATTGAGTTTGCGGCGGGCATTGGCCATGAAATAGCGCACCGTGCGTTCGGTGATCCCGAGGATGACGGCGATTTCCCAATAGCTTTTCCCGGCGGCCGCCCAATAGAGCGCCTGGCGCTCGCGCCGCGTCAGTCGCGGTGTCTGATCGCTGGCGCCACCCGCGTCGCCGCCCTGCATCAGCGCGTGGAATTCGATGGCAAGTGCCTGCATGTCGCGGTCGTGCAGGCGGCGGAAGCGATGCCATTCGCAGGCTTCGGCATCGATCTGTACGGCAAACAGCGCCTGGCGGCCTTCGCGCGAGATCAGCGGATAGGAGACGCCACAGGCGGCAATACCGAGCCGTGCGGCAATCCGGTCAAGGCTGTCGCGGGCGGGGGTGCCGGCGGCCATGCTGTTCCAGTCAAGCGGCCGGATGGCGCAAAGGGCGTGGCGAAGGGGCGGCTCGAAAACGGCCGCGCCGAGGGCTCTGACCGCCTGCACCGCCGGCCCGCCAAAGGTGTGGAAAAGGCGGTGAGGCTTGACGCCGGAGGGCGTGCAGACGGCGTCGACATAAAGGATGTGGGCGATGCCGAAGGTCGCCTGAAGCTGTCGGAAAAAGGTGAGCGGCCGGACGACCTTCTGCCCCTGCAGCCAATCCAGCAGATCGAAGTAGCCGCCCTGGTCGGTCATTCCTGAAACCCTAGAAAATAGGGGTCCAGAGTGTTCGCCCGCTTATCTGATGTCCAGACGCAAATTGGCGGGCGGCAGGGCGTCGCTTGCCTGCCCCGCCGGTGGTGGACGGCGGGGCCAAAGGCACAGTTCGCCGAGGGCACGGATGTGTCCGTCAGTTCGGCTGGGAGGCCTCGACGACGGCAAGCGCCGCCATGTTGACCACGCCGCGCGAGGTGACCGAGGTCGAAAGCACATGCGCCGGCATGGCCGCGCCGAGCAGGATCGGGCCGACATGCAGCGCATCCATCATGGTGCGGACGATGCCGAGCGAGATGTTGGCGGCGTCGAGATTGGGGAAGACCAGGAGGTTGGCTTCGCCGGTCAGGGTGCTGTCCGGCATGGCGCGCCTGCGCAGGCTCTCCGACAGGGCCGAGCCGCCCTGCATTTCGCCGTCGACTTCCAGTTCCGGTGCCTGGGCGCGGATCAGCTGCAGCGCTTCCCGCATCTTGCGGGCACTGTCGGAATCGCGCGAGCCGAAATTGGAGTGCGAGATCAGCGCCGCGCGCGGCGTGATGCCGAAACGGCGGATTTCCTGGGCGGCCAGGATCGTCATTTCCGCGATCTCTGCGGCCGAGGGGTTGTAGGTCACGAAGGTGTCGGTGAAGAAGATCGCGCCGCGCTGCGAGATCAACAGGCTGAGGCCGGAGAACGAACGCACGCCGGGCTTCTTGCCGATGATCTGGCCGACATCGCGCAGATGACGGTCGAAGCGGCCTTCGACGCCGCAGATCAGCGCATCCGCCTCGCCGCGGCGAACGGCCAGCGCGCCGATGACGGTGTTGTTGGTGCGAACGATCGTCCGGGCGGCTTCCGGGTTGATGCCCATGCGGCCGACGAGCGCGAAATAATCCTCGACATAGTCGCGATAACGCGGATCGTCTTCCGGATTGACGAGGTCGAAATCGGCGCCGGGACGGATGCGCAGGCCGAAGCGCTGCAGGCGGCTTTCGATGATCTGCGGACGGCCGATAAGGATCGGCTTGCCGCTGCCTTCCTCGAGCAGGACCTGGGCGGCGCGCAGCACGCGCTCGTCCTCGCCTTCGGCAAAGATCACCCGCTTGCTTTCCGCCTTCTTGGCGGCCGCGAAGATCGGCTTCATCACGAAGCCCGAGCGGAAGACGAAGCGGTTCAACTGGTCGAGATAGGTGTCGAAATCGGTGATCGGGCGGCGCGCGACCCCGCTCTCGGCAGCCGCCTTGGCGACAGCCGGGGCGATGCGCAGAATGAGGCGCGGATCGAACGGCGACGGGATCAGGTAGTTCGGCCCGAAGGTCGGCGATTCGCCGGAATAGGCGCGGGCGGCTACTTCGGAGACTTCCTCGCGGGCGAGCGCAGCAATCGCGCGCACGGCGGCCATCTTCATCTCTTCATTGATCGTGGTCGCCCCGCAATCGAGCGCGCCGCGGAAGATGTAGGGAAAGCAGAGGACGTTGTTGACCTGGTTGGGGAAGTCGGATCGGCCGGTGCAGATCATGGCGTCCGGGCGGGCAGCGCGGGCGAGATCCGGCATGATTTCAGGCGTCGGGTTGGCGAGCGCCATGATCAGCGGCTTTTCGGCCATCCGGGCCAGCAGGTCGGGTTTGAGCACGCCGGCTGCGGAGAGGCCGAGGAAGACGTCGGCGCCGTCGATCGAATCGGCAAGCGTCCGGTTGGCGCTGTCCTGGGCGTAGACGGATTTCCACTGGTCCATCAGCGCTTCACGACCGACATAGACCAGGCCTTCGATGTCGTGAACCCAGATGTTCTCGCGGCGCGCGCCGAGGATGACCAGCAGGTTGAGGCAGGCGAGCGCGGCCGCGCCTGCGCCCGAGGCGACGATCTTGACGTCCTCGATCTTCTTTCCGGCGAGTTCGAGACCGTTCAAAATGGCGGCCGCCACGATGATGGCGGTGCCATGCTGGTCGTCGTGGAAGACCGGGATGTTCATCTTGTCGCGCAGCTGCTGCTCGACTTCGAAACATTCCGGCGCCTTGATGTCCTCAAGGTTGATGCCGCCGAAGGTCGGCTCGAGCGCCGAGACCGTGGAGACCATGCTGTCGACGCTGAGCGCATCGATTTCGATGTCGAAGACGTCGATGCCGGCAAACTTCTTGAACAGAACCGCCTTGCCTTCCATCACCGGCTTGGAGGCGAGGGGGCCGATATTGCCAAGCCCGAGCACGGCGGTGCCGTTGGAGATGACGGCGACGAGGTTGGCGCGCGCGGTGTATTCCGCCGCAAGCTCCGGTTCGTCACGGATGGCAAGGCAGGGAGCGGCCACGCCCGGCGAGTAGGCGAGCGCGAGGTCGCGCTGGTTGCCGAGCGGCTTGGTCGCCTGGATCTCCAGTTTTCCCGGGCGCGGATAGCGATGATAAAAGAGCGCCTGTTCGTCGAGGTCGGCCGTGGCGATCGTTGGCTGCGGCTTTGTCTTGTCCCTGTTGTCCATGCTGTCCGTATCCGAATTTCCTGTGGTCTGACCTCCTGCATACACCAAATGGACCGGACTGGGAGTACCCCACCGACCTGCTCACCGATTTTGTCGGGCGGTCTGACAGACGCCGCGCAAGGAAAAGCCCGGCGGGGGAGCGCCGGGCTTACCTTCGAACCAAGAAGGATGGGGCAGGGGTGGCCTCAGATCGAAGGCGAAGTCACGGAGGGCAGTGTCGTTCCGCGATAGCCGAACTTCGACTTGGCGCATTGGTCGGCAGTCAGGTGCGCATAGGCGCAGGCGGCCTGCTTTTCATCGGCGGGGCGGGTCGTCTGCGAGCAACCCGCCAGGGCCGAGACGACGATCAGTGCAGCAAGCAGTTTTTCCACGATGGATCTCCTTGGGAGGATAATCGGCCGATCGGAAAATTCCTGTCGACCGCGGTGAACTTATGTGGTCTATATTGAACATAAGTGTTCAAAAGTCAACATCGTTGTTTTTCGAATTGCGCTTGAGTGCCAATCTGTCGCAGGGCTTGGCGTCCGCGTCCTGCCTGCGCTAGGAGTGAGAAAACCCGCAGAGGAGTCTGGTCCGTGAAATCCGCCGTCCAGTTTCGCATCCACGAGGCGGCCATGCGTCTCTTCGCCCGCCTGGGAGCCTGCCGCGTCAACATCAGCGACCTGGCGGAAGAGGCCGGCGTGGCGCGCGGCACCGTCTACAATGCCGTGCCCAATCCGGACCGCCTGTTCGAGGATGTCGCCGGTGATCTCGCCGGGGAGATGCAGGAGCGCATCCGCGTCAGCATCGGCGACGACGGCGACGACGGCGATGCCGCACACCGGCTCTCCTGCGGCATCCGGCTGTTCCTCAGGCGGGCGCACGAGGAGCCGCAATGGGGCCGGTTCATCGTGCATTTCGGCTTCAGCAACAAGTCGTTGCGCGGTCTGCTGACCGCGTCTTCGACGGAGGACATCGTCAAGGCGATCGACAGCGGCCGCTACCGGATCTCGCAGGACCAGGTGACCTCGATGGTCGCCATGATCGGCGGCGCCACGCTGTCGGGCATGATGCTGGTGCTGGAGGGCTACAAGAGCTGGCGCGAGGCCGGCAGCGAGATCGCCGAACTGATCCTGGTCTCGCTCGGGGTCGAGCGGGCGGAGGCCGCGGAGATCGCCCGCTGCGAGCTGCCGGCGCTGATCCAGCCTTGAGCGCCGGCGCGCTCGGCCCGGCCTGTCATCATCCTGAAACACGAGTCTGGTTTTGGAAGGGTAAAAGGCGCGTCAAGCGAGAGGCCAACGACCGTGAATCCAGATCCGGAAATCCGCCACTACCGTACCCTGTTCATCTCCGACGTGCATCTCGGATCGAAGGCGGCGAAGGCGGACTTCCTGCTCGATTTCCTGCGCACCCACGAGGCCGAGACGATCTATCTGGTCGGCGACATCGTCGATGGCTGGCGGCTGAAGCGCAGCTGGTACTGGCCGCAGGACTGCAATGACGTCGTGCAGAAGCTGCTGCGCAAGGCGCGCAAGGGCGCGCGCATCGTCTACATTCCCGGCAATCACGACGAGTTCCTGCGCGGCTTTCCCGGCACGCATTTCGGCGGCATCGAGGTGGCCGAGCGGATGATCCACGAGACCGCCGACGGGAAGCGCTATCTCGTGCTGCACGGTGACGAGTTCGACGTCGTGGTGCGCAATGCCCGCCTCGTCGCCTATCTCGGCGACTGGGCTTACGACATGGCGATCAACATCAACATCGCGCTTGCCGCCATCCGGCGCAAGCTGGGCATGCCCTACTGGTCGTTCTCCGCCTGGGCCAAGCTGCAGGTGAAGCAGGCGGTCAACTTCATCGGCGAGTTCCAGCGCGTGGTGGCCGAGGAGGCCCGGCGCAACGATGTCGACGGCGTCATCTGCGGCCATATCCATCATGCGGTGATGGAGGACATCGACGGTATTCATTACGTCAATACCGGCGACTGGGTGGAAAGCTGCACGGCGATCGCGGAACATGAAGACGGACGCTTCGAGCTGATCTCCTGGGGGCATCGGATCGGTGCCGCGGCCGGCAAGGTCAAGGCGCTCGCGCCGCCGCGCGTATCGGCGGTGCAGCTCGCAGCCGAGGTTGCCAAGGAAAAGGACGTGCAGGTCGCGTGAGAGCGCGCTTTGCGGACCGGGGGTCGTCCCGTCCGTCCTTTCCTGTGGCTTCCCGGCGACGTCGGTCGATAAACGCTTCCTTAAGGATTTCATTGCCGGCCCGTGTCGCTATACTGCGCCATCGAGTGATTTGCGTCGCCAAACCGTTTTGGCAAGCTGCCCGGCGCAATGCGTGGAAGTTGTCGGAACCTTGAAGTCGGTACACCCAGAAAGCGCCGCCATTGATATCGACGAACTGCCGGGCGAGGGGCATCGCATCCGGCTGTCCGGCGCCTGGCGCAACAACAGTCTCGGCGTTCTACTGCAGAACAATGGTCGCCTGACGCCCGCCGATGGCAGCCGGGTGCTGGACGTTGACATCTCCGCCGTCTCGGAAATGGACATGGCCGGTGCCTGGCTCATCCGGCGCTTCGTGTCGACGCGGCAGAAGGAAGGCGTCGACGTCCGGGTGACGGGCGGCACGCCGGCCATGCGTGAGCTGCTGCGCGTTCTGCCGTCGGACGTCAAGTCTCCGACCCCGCCGCCGCCCAAGGGGCCCTTGTTCCAGCGTATCTTTGCGCCCGTCGGCCAGGTCATGGTCGATCTCTGGTCCGATGTCGTTGCCATGATGTTTGTGCTCGGATCGGCCGTCCACGGCGCGCAGACCAAGCTCGGGCGAGGCAGCGGCGTCTCGCCGGCCTCCGTCGTGACCCAGATGGACCATATGGGTGTGCGGGCGGTGCCGATCATCGTGCTCATGTCTTTCCTGATCGGCGCGATCATCGCCCAACAGGGCGCCTTCCAGCTGCGCTATTTCGGTGCGGAGATCTTCGTCGTCGACCTGGTCGGCATTCTGCAGCTGCGTGAGATCGGCGTGCTTCTGACCGCCATCATGATCGCCGGCCGCTCGGGTAGCGCCATCACCGCCGAGATCGGCTCGATGAAGATGCGCGAGGAGATCGACGCGCTGAAGGTCATCGGCCTCAACCCGATCGGTGTGCTGGTGTTCCCGCGTCTGGTGGCGCTGACCGTGGTCCTGCCGCTCTTGACCATCGTTGCGAATTTCGCCGCCCTCTATGGCGCTGCGGTGGTTGCCTGGAGCTACTCGGGCATTACCTTCGACGTCTTCACCACAAGGCTTCACGACGCCATCGATTATTCGACGGTGGCATCCGGCATGATCAAGGCCCCGTTCATGGCGCTGATCATCGGCATCGTCTCGGCCGTTGAGGGCATGAAGGTCGGCGGCAGTGCCGAATCGCTCGGCCGTCACGTGACCGCGGCGGTGGTGAAGTCGATCTTCGTCGTCATCCTTGTGGATGCGCTGTTCGCCATGTTCTATTCGGCAATCGACTTCTGAGGTGGCGCAAGTGGGAGCAACGGACGAGGTGGCGAGGGAAGCGGAGCGCGAGAAGGTGCTGTCGGTCAAGGACCTGACGGTCGGCTTCGGCAGCAAGATCGTGCTCGACAACCTCAACCTCGACATCTATCGCGGCGAGATCCTCGGCTTCGTCGGCGCCTCGGGCGCCGGCAAGTCGGTGCTGATGCGCACGGTGCTGCGGCTCTTGCCGCGCCGCTCCGGCACGATCGAGATCCTCGGTTCCGATTATGATGCGGTGGACGAGCGGTCGCGCATGGAACTCGACACGCGGCTGGGCGTCTTGTTCCAGCACGGCGCGCTCTTCTCGGCGCTGACCGTGAAGGAGAACATCCAGCTGCCGATGCGCGAATATCTCGACCTGCCAAAATGGCTGATGGACGAGCTTGCCTATCTCAAGCTCGATCTCGTCGGTCTCGATCCCGACGCGGCCGACAAATATCCTTCGGAGCTCTCCGGCGGCATGATCAAGCGCGCGGCCCTCGCGCGCGCGCTGGCGCTCGATCCGGACCTTGTCTTCCTCGACGAGCCGACCTCCGGTCTCGACCCGATCGGGGCCGCGGAATTCGACGAGCTGATCGCAAGATTGCGCGACACGCTGGGCCTGACGGTCTATATGGTCACCCATGACCTCGACAGCCTGTTCTCGGTCTGTGACCGCATTGCGGTGCTCGGGCAAAAGCGCGTCTTGGTGGAAGGCACCATAGACGATATGCTCGGCAATGACGATCCGTGGGTGAAATCCTATTTCAGGGGCAAGCGTGCCCGTTCCATTCCTCGTCGGGACGGCCCGGCGGCATCCGGTAGAGTGACTGACTGATGGAAACAAAAGCCAATTACGCGATCGTCGGCTTTTTCACGATGCTGGTCATCGCGGCGGCCTTCGGCTTCGTCTACTGGATGGCCGAGTATGGCCGCGGCGGCACGCTGGCGCCGCTGGCGATCCGCATTCCGGGATCGGCCAATGGTCTGAGCATCGGTTCGCCGGTGCGCTTCAACGGTATTGCCGTCGGCTCGGTGCGCAATCTCTATATCGACAAGCAGGATCCGCAGTTTTCCGTCGCCTTCACCGAGGTGCGCGCCGATGCGCCGGTGACGGCGTCGACCAAGGCTGTCCTTGAAATCCAGGGCCTGACGGGTGCGGCCTATATCGAGCTTTCCGGCGGCAATGCCGGCGACGCCAACATTCTGACCAAGGCACTCGACACCGGCGAACCGGCTGTGCTGCTGGCGGACCAGTCGAGCGTTACCAACCTGCTCGCCACCGCCGACAAGATCCTGAAGCGCGCCGACGATGCGATCGGGCAGCTGCAGGGCTTCATTACCGATGCCCGCGATCCGCTGACCAATACGGTGCGCAATGCCGAGACCTTCTCCAAGTCGCTGGCCGACAATGCCGACGGGATCGACAAGTTCCTGGAGAGCGTCAGCGCGCTATCGGATTCGGTGTCGGGTCTGTCGGGACGCCTCGATTCGACGCTTGCGGCCGCCGAGAACCTGTTTAAGGCGTTGAATTCCGAGAAGATCGACCAGATCCTCACCAATACCGAGGCCTTCACCGGCAACTTCGCCGACGCCTCCGACACGATCGGCCCGGCGATCGAAAGCTTCCGCGAGACGGCGACGACCTTCCAGAAGTTCGGCGAGAATGCCGACCGGACGCTCGCTCGCGTCGACGAGGTCATTGCCGCCGTGGACGCCCAGAAGATCACCAAGGTCATGGACGACGTCTCGGTGGCGTCTGCGGATGCACGCGAGGCGATCTCCGGCTTCAAGGACCTGAGCCAGAGCATCACCGATCGCACCCAAGACATCGATCAGGCGATCACCGACTTCACGCAGCTCGCCAACAAGCTCAACAACGCCTCGGACCAGATCGACGGCATTCTGGCCAAGGTCGATTCGTTCCTCGGTTCCGGCGACGCCAATTCCCTGAGCGTCGAGGCGCGCAAGACGCTGGAATCGATCCGCGCCACGGCCGAGAACCTCAACTCCCGCATCGGTCCGATCGCCGACAACCTGACCCGCTTCTCCGCGACGGGCCTGAGGGACATTCAGTCGCTGGTCACGGATACGCGCCAGACGGTGCGCGGGCTCAATGACGCAATCACCAATTTCGACAAGGACCCGCAGCGCCTGCTTTTCGGCGGCGACAGCGTCAAGGAATATGACGGGCGCACGAGGCGATGATGGACATGATGCCAAAGGGTAGGGGACAGATGGCTGACAAGGCGACGAGGGCATCCGGGACGATGGCCATGAAGGCAGCGGTCCTTTTGCCGCTGCTGGCGCTCGGATTGAGCGCCTGCGGATCGAAGGCCACCAACGACACCTTCGACATTACCGCCGCCGCCGAGGTCAAGAGCAATATCCCGGCCCGCAGCCGTCAGCTGCTGATCGCCGACCCGTCGGCGCTGAAGGCGCTCGACAGCGAACAGGTGCTGGTGCGTGTGTCGCCCTCCGAGATTCGCTATCTGTCGAAGTCGCAGTGGAGCGACAAGCTCACGCGCATGGTCCAGGCCAAACTCGTCGAGACCTTTGAGAACACCGGCAAGCTCGACGGCGTCGGCAAGCCGGGCCAGGGGTTGGCGATCGACTATCAGCTGATCACAGACGTGCGCGCCTTCGAGATCGACACGGTCGGCTCCGACCGCGGCGTGGTCGAGATCTCGGTGAAGCTGCTCGACGACCGCAATGGCTCGGTCAAGGCGCAGCAGGTGTTCCGTGCCAGCGAAACCGCGACCGGCACCTCCAACGAGGCCTATATCCGCGCTATGGACAGTGCTTTCGGCCGGGTCAGCGCCGAGATCGTCGCGTGGACGCTGTCGAAAATCTGACCGCCGCGTTCGCCGGCGGGCGTCCGGCGATCCTCCGTCCCGAAGCCGACGGGTCGCGACGCCTTTAGCGCTGTGCCGCCAAGCGTCGGCTGTTGCATCTAACAACTGCCCAACCCGGCCCGGCCATGCCGGCCCTCCGTCCGGCTGTGATCGCGGACACAGCCGAGGGCCACCGCCCATCATCGGGCGGGGGGCTCTCGGGCATGCGCTGTGCGCCGGCGACGGCGGCGATTGCCGCTGCGTGAGATATCAGCCCTCTTCAGCGTCGCGAGCGCTTTTTTCGGATTTCACACCCGAGAGAGCGTGAGAATGCTGTCGCCCGGCGGCTGCGGCCTCCCCCAATGAAAAGAGCCCCGGGCCATCGAGGCGCCGGGGCTCTGGTCTGTCTATTCTATGCCGTCGGTCGTCTCACCGCGGTCGATGCGACTGGCGGATCGTCGCCGGCGTTTCCCCTCAGCTGAACCGACCGGCGGCATGGGCCAGCATGGTGTAAACCTTGCCGGTGTCCGAGGTCAGGTAAGACTGGGTGACCGTCTTGTCGCGGTCGGTGCGGGCGACATCGCCGAGCAGCTTTTCGAAGTCGGCAATGTAGCGGTCGACGGCGACGCGGAATTCCGGCTCGCGCTCATACTTGCGCTTGATTTCGTCGAAGGTCTGCTGACCCTTCAGCGTGTAGAGCCGGCGGGTGAACACGTCGCGTTCGCCGCGCTGGTAGCGACGCCACAGATCGACCGAGGCGTCGTGGTCGATGGCGCGGGCGATGTCGACCGACAGCGAGTTCAGCGATTCCACCATATGACGGGGATTGCGGGTGTCGGTCTGGCGTGCCGCCGGCGGGGCCTCGACCGGCGCGCGCGGTGCTGCCGCGCGCGGAGCCGGAACGGCTTCCTCATGCTCTTCGCGCGAGGCACCGCGCAGGAGATCGCTGATCCAGCCGCCGGTCGGACCGCTGGCGGCCGGAGCCGGCGTCGGGTTCAGACTGCCGCGAAGGCCGAGCGTCTCCATCGGGCGGGCCGGAGCCGGGGCGGGCGCTGGGGTCGCAGGCGCAGCGCGCGCCGGTGCAGGGGCTGCGACGGCCTGCGGAGCGACG
>FWPV01006539.1_pt1 | contig 22102 bp, 13 predicted proteins | sample 2228371 | NCBI WGS metagenome assembly FWPV01 (sample SAMEA103939776, study PRJEB20133) | metagenome | reverse complement strand
GCTGTGGTCATGCATTTATGCTTCAGAGTTGCCTTGGAAGCATTGAAGGGTGTGACATTAATTTTACAAAATTCAATAGTTTCATTGCGTGCCTCCTCTTTGAACAGGCAATTAGTAAATTGTTACCATAATAGAGCCGTTCACGCCGGCGCCACCGGCATCAAAGCGGAAGCAGTCGAGCTTTGTATTGCTTGCGCCCCAGTAGCAGGAGACGCCACGGGCTGCCTCAACCACTGGCACAGCCACAAAGTAACGATCGTCGATTCTAAACCCAAAGTCTATGGTGCAGCGTCCTACGCTTGCACCATTAGCAATGGTGATAGTGCCGCCTACATTGTTGAAAGAGCGGTCAATAGATGAATTTGTATTGCTACAGTAGGCATACACCGCCGCCTTGACCAGCCCATCGGCCTGCTGCTGCTGGCTCACCGTGCCGGTATAGTTGACGGTGAACATGGTCTGGCTTTCGGTGTTGTTGACGGCCTTGATAAAGGGCCCGCCGTTGTTTTGCAAATACAGCACCTCGCCAACCCCCGTGTTGGCAAAGTGAGCCGTGGCATACTGGCTGTTGTTGTCAAGATAGGCCGCCATCCCTTGATTCGTTTGGGTATTGTGAACACGCAAGGTAGCATCTGCGCGGGCAGCGCCCTTCCCCTCGAGGTATAATGTATTATCATCGCCATTGTTGTAGAGGTTGAGTGTGGCGTATGTACTATCAGTAAAAGAGATAACCGCCCCCGGCACCAGGCTAAAGGCATACGGCACAGGATAAATAACCTGTCGTGGCGTCATCTCTGCTGCTTCGCCCGCCACCCAAATGCCCAGATAGAGCCGCTGGCCGTTGATGTCACTCGCGGTGCAATAGTCCATAGAGGCGTTGAATAAGCCATTGTTTACAGTCACAGAGTCCTTATCCTGACACACAATCGTTCCCCCGCTCAATGCAGTGTAGAGCGTAAAGGTGATGCTTTTGGTGCCACTGATGGGGTTGCCGCTGGCGTCGGTCAGCCGGCCCTGGATCGGGATAATCCGGCCCGTCACAGCCTCTATGCTGTCTATTCCTTGCGCGCCCAACTCGTCTTCTGGCTCTGGCCCTGGTCCCTGCGCCATGCTCAACCCTACCGCCAAAATCATCAACGCAGCGAATGTCAATACACCGATGAGAATTTTATGGCCTTTCATTGGATTATCTCCTTTCGAATTTGAATTTGGTAGAAAAGTGTTGCTTTTCCCTGAATTTCGGTGCTCTTCCCCTTGCGTATTGATGACAAGATTCACCGCCGAGCCGCTGAGGCCGCAGAGTCTTTTTTTGCACAAAGCATCTGCGCGCCTGCGGCGTGCGGCGCCAAACTGGTCACTCAACATCTGGCAGGGGGACTGATTGAATTTCGTAGATGGGAAAAAACGATCAGTCTGGAATACATCTGTTCAAAACTTTGCTCGTCACCTCCTCCTCTAGCCCCGCATTTCCATGCGGGGCGGGCGGCATAGGGGACGCCGCCCTACTTTTCAGACATGCTCTTACACGGTCGCAGGGCAGTTCATTACCACTCGAGAGCTGAGGGTAACACAAGTATAACTTCATTTGAGAAAAGCGCAACTGACGCGAAACAAAAAGCAACGCGCAGGCTACACAACCGCGCGTTGCTTTTTGCGACAAGACCTTTAGGGTCTTCCAGACCCTAAAGGTCTTGCTATTGCCCGATGCTCAACAGTCTTCCATCGCTGCGGCCAAACACTTCGGGAAAGTAGAACTCGCGGGCTACCGTTGGGATGACCTGGTAATCGCCGGGCAATGTGGCGCGGAAGGTGTAGCTGTATTCATACGTGCCTTTGGCAAGGTAATCGGCAAACAGCACTACTTTTTCATCGCGCAATTCGCTGCGGCTGTACCAGTGCCACCACCACCAGTAGTAATTCCACCGTCCCGACTCGGACTGACGCAGCAACTGCGGGCTTTGCTGGAGCAGGCTGGTCGTTGCCAGGCCGGTATCTATCGCCTCGCCGCCGGCCGGCAAGGGGTCCTCGACGACAACGTAATACAGGTCGTTGGGCGCGATGATGGTCAGGTCCACGCGAATCACATCGCCGAGTTTGACCTCGCGCACGTCGGGGCATTTGGGGCCGTCGGTGCAGGAAGCCAGAGTATAGCGCCGGTTGACCGTGATGCCGCGCGAGACCGGCTTGATGTCCTGAACCGGCAGGAACACGCGCAGGTGAGCGGTGTAGTACAGCCGCCCGGTTCCATCGCCGCGCGCAATCGTCAGCCGGTTGCTCTCTTTGAGCAGATCGGCCACCGCAACCCTGAGCTTTATACTTTCCCACTTTCCACTTTCCACCTCTCCGCTCGCCAGGTCCTTTTCATTCAAGAACACGGCATAATCATAGTTGCCCTGCAGCTCACCGGTGGCTTTCATCCAATCCGTCAGCGCGATGAGCGCCCAGGCGGTTTCTTGCGTGGTCTCCCAATAGCCGCCTTTGCGAGCGACCATCAACCAGCGCACCACGTTGGGCGCGAGTTGATTGTCTTTGTCCAGCCGCGCCAGCGCATCCAGGATGATGGCGGTCGAGCGGGTGTCGGTATTCATCGCCCACCAATCATAGTGCGCTTCTTCCCAGTGCGCGCCTGTGGCCGAAAGGATGGCGGCGTTGTTCAGGTCAGAAAGCAGCGTGTTGATGCGGCTGTCCTTCGGGTTGTTGAGCCACAGCGCCAGCGCCAGGAATGCACGCCCGTAATGGCTCAGCTTGTCGCGGTTGGCAAAGAGATCGTCCGTTTGCGATTGGCGATTTGCGATTGGCGATTTGCCTTCGGCCAGCACGTACAGGATAAACGCCTGGCGGTTGGCTGAAGTGTAGCCGGTCAGGTCGCGCGCCGGCACCAGTTTGCCGGTCAGGAATTGCTCGCCGCGTTGAAGCACGTCCGGGCGCACCTCAAAGCCGGCCTGTTGCGCCTTGATGAGCGCAAACACCACATACGCAGTCAGGTGAACGTTGCTTTCGCGGCTATCGTACCACCAGCCCCACCCGCCGTCGTCTCGCTGTCGAGCGTAAAGTTTGCCCAGCCCCTCTTGTACCAGCTCGGGCAATCTGGCTTCCAGTACCTGATCCCTGATCCCTAGCTCCTGCAAAGCGCGATAGGTGAGCACATTGGGCAAAAAGCGGCTGACGGTTTGCTCGGTACATTCGTACTCGAAATGCTCGAGATACTTTAATCCGTCTTGCATCGCCGCCGCCAGCGAGGGGTCGAGCTGGACGGCCAGCTCGCCCTGGCGGTCATCGTACTTGGGCGGCAAGGCGACCACTTCGGTGCGTGAGCCGGCCTGTGCCAGATCGCCGGCCGTGCCAACAATGTCCGGCGCGCTGTAGCGGAATACCAGCAGCGACCCATCCGGGCCGGTCGCCAGGCGTGGCTTGCTGGCGTCATTGTACTGGCCGGCCACCGCCCAAAAGACCAGGTCGGTCTGCGTCACATCTTGCGCCACAACCTCCCAGGTCAATTTGACCTCGCCGCGCGCCGGGATGGTGGTGGTCTGAACGACGGGCGTGGCGAGCGTGACGCCCGTCGCGCTGAGCGCAACGGTGGCCTGCAAAGCAGCATCAGTGTTGTTGTTGACAAGCGCCGCCAGTTGCGCCCGATCGCCCACCACAAAGAAACGCGGCGTCACCGGTCGAATCAGCAACGGTTTGGTCGAGACCAGCTCGACCGTACCTTCGCCCACGCGCGTATCGGCCGTGAGTCCCACGCCGCGCATCACCCACGTCGTCAGGTTAGCGGGCAGTTTGACGGTGACGGTTGCTTTGCCATCTTTATCGGTGACAACGCTGGCGTTCCAATACGCGGTATCGGCAAACTCTTGTCGGATTTGGACGCCGGCCGGCGGCGCAGCGGGCGCCTCTTTGGAGTAAGCATAGCCATCCGCAAGCGCGGGCGTCGGCGCAACGCCTTCAGCGGCTTTGGGTTCGGTGGTGGACAGCGGCGCGCTGGCTCCCCCCCACGCGCTGAGCGCGAGCGCGTGTCTTTGCGCCACATCTTGTTCCAGTTCCAGCAGCCAGCGATTGACGGAAACCGCCAGGCCGCTGGAGGTTTGAACGCCCAGCCCGCGCGTGCCATAGAATTCCTGGACGATGGCACCCTTTTGGCGCGGCAATAGCGAAAGCACCGCTTTATCCACCAGGTCGAGCGAAAACCCGGCCGAAACGGGCTGACCGGTCACATCGGTAGCGCGCAGAGTATAAACCACACTCTGGCCCGGCTCGCCTTGCGCCGGGTCGGGCGACAGGGTGACGTTGAGCGTCTGCGCGACCGGCTCGACCGTCAGCGGCACAAGGCCCACTTTATAATCGGCGACCTTTTGCGTGGCGTCCACACCTTTGACCAGGACAACCGACACGTACACATTCGGCGCGTAATCGGCCGTGAGCGGCAGGCGATAGACCTGGCTGTTGCTGGTCATCTGGATAACTTCGTGCTTGAGGAGGCCGCCGCGTTCGACGGTGACCAGCGCATAGTGCAACCCCTGATATGGCGAAGGGATGAGAATCTCGGCTGTCTCGCCGGGCACATAGTTCACTTTGTCGGCGATGAGATTGATGCGGTCATTGTTTTCTCGCCACCACGAAATATATTCTTTGCCGGTGATCCAGACAAATGTCGAGCTGCGAATGTCAAAGGTCGAACCTGTATCCATTGCCAGGATTTTGTAACTGCCGCCTCGGCGTGGGACAAAAGAAACCGTTGCTTCGCCGCGCGCATCGGTGACGGCGGTCAAGGTATCTTCCAGCGTGTCTATCGTTTCACTCTTCCAATAGCCGCCGCCCGTCTTGTTTTCGACAAAGGTATTCTTCCACTCGCGGCGATAGATTTGCACCGTGATATTTTTGCCGGGCAGGCGCGGGTTATCGCCGCGCCAGTCCACCGCCACCAGTTTGACGGCGAGCGGTTCACCTTCCTTGCCCACGTATTTATCGGTAGCCAGGCCGATATAGTAATCGCCGCGATGCGCCACAATTTCGCTTCGGCCAGAGATGTACTGATTATCCGCGCCGATGGCGGTGGCTTCCACGATCAGGCGCTGGCTGCCGGTGAGCGGCATCTGGAATTGAATATCGGAAAACGAAACGCGAAGGCTGCCTTCCGAATCGGTGACGCCGCTGCCCGAAAGCACGACCTGGCGCGGCGGGGTGTAGCGCCACCACCAGCAATCGAAACAAATCCACGGGTCATCTACATCGCGGAAACTATAACCGCCGCCCCAGGCCGGCTTGAAGTGATAATCTTCAGCCAGCACATTCCAGTTGACCGGCACCCCCGCCAGCGCGCCGCCCGAAAAGTATTTCGCCTGAAGGGTGACATTCACCGTCTGCCCGCGAATGATTTCCGTCTGGTCGGGCGTGACCACCACTTCAAACTCGGGCGGACGATACGCCGCTACCTGGAACGCTGCGCTGAACGACCACGTCTGAATCGAGCCATCGGCGGCGGGCGCATCGAATTGAACCTGAATGGAATAGTAGCCCAACGCTGCGCCTTCGGCCAGTTGGACCTCGCCGTTGAACGCGCCATAGTCATCGAGCGGCAATTTTTTATCCAGCACCTGCTCGCCGTCGGCGCCGTAGATGATTACTTGAACCTGGCTGCTCTTGGGCAGGCTATACCGCACATCCTTTTCGGCGCGGACGAGGCCGCGAAAATACACCGTCTGCCCTGGCCGATGGAATATCCGGTCGGTGTAAATGTGAGCGCGGTATTCGGACGGATATTCCATCGGCAGGCCAAATTCCCACGGACTGACGCCCCGGCTCCAGCCGTTGTACACCATCGCCAACGGCTCGTCCGATAGAGCAACCATCAGACCATCCGGCCGTGAATTGGACACCTGCGCGATGCCGTTTGAATCGGTGGTTGCGGTCCCGGCGACCTTCCAGTATGAATCGTAAAAACGCAAATTCAAGCCTGACACCGGTTGACCGCTGCGCAAATCGGTCGCCCACACCAGCGCCTGCCCGGCCGCCGCCTTGAGCGTGAGGTTGAGTTTGGAAACCACCATCAGATGCCGCAGGCCCCAGCGTCCGTAACGCTCGGGCAGGCCGGGCGCGTTCACATCCAGCAAATACAAACCCGGCGCCAGCGGGCCTTCTTTTTCGGTCACCTCGATCGGCGCATACTCGACTCGATTGCGCGCCGCCTCGAGCGGTTTGGACCACTGGCGCACCAGTTGGGAAGCGGGCGGCTGAAAATCGTAACTGTACCACGCGCTTTGATTTTGAATCAAGTCATCCGCCGTCAGGCGATACAGCTTGAGGTCTACCTGCCTGATATTGACATACGAGATATAGACGCGCGCCACATCATAGGCGCTGTAGGTGCCCACGTAATCGGGAATTTGCAAGCGCACGGCTGGTTCCAGGTCGCTGGTGCGAAAGCGCACCGTCAACGTCTGACCGGTCTTGTTGCCATACACATCGGCAATGTCGGGACCGATTTTGACCACATAATCGGTCGAGGGTTGCGCGCCGAACGAAAACGCAAAAGTGGTATCCCAGTAATACGTGTAAACCTGCGTGGGTGAAAGCGGCGGCGTCATTTGCAGATTGGGCATCACCGTCTTGGGGTCAATGCGCGTGTTGAAATAAATCGTAAAGTTGGTATAAGGACCGGCGTCCATGTTGCCATCGGCCGGGTCGGTCTTGACGATGCGCGGCAAGGGGACGGTCTTGAAACTCCACGCATAATCCTGGCGCATCCCTTCGCCGCCCGAGCGCGATTTGACCCCGGCCGCCACTCGCACCTGAATCATCGTATCAAAAGGCAACCGCGCCGTCGGCGTGAAAATCAAGGTGTCGTTGTTGATTTCGAATTGGCCCGGCGCAGCGGTGCGGCCCACGTACAGGCTGAACGCCTGCGCGGCAGAGACAGCGTCAATCGGTTGATTGAATTGGACGCGGATAGCCGTCTCTATCGGGACGAGTTGCGCTCCATTGTCCGGCGTCACCCACACCACTTGCGGCGGCTGCGTGGTAAAGCGCCACGAGTAATCCGCCGCCATCGGATTGCCATCGGTGTCCTGCACGCCGCTGACCCTGACAGTATAGGTCGTCCCACCAGAAAGCGGACTGTTGGGATTGAAGACGTAAATCGAAGTATTCAGCCATTCGCCCTTGCCTGTTACCGGCGGGTCGAACGTGAGCGGCTGGGGGAGTTTGGATTGCTCATCGAGCGAAGTGAGCGGCACGACGGGCCGATTGAAAATGACTGTGATGCGGGGAGTGGTTTCCACGTCCACTGTTTCCGGCGCGGGCATTACCTGCCCCACTTCCAGATAGCCCGCCGTGGCAAAGCGGAACTGGTACGCGCTGCGCAACGGCGCGCCATCGGCGGCGCGCGCTTTCTGGTTCAGGCTGACATCATACAGCTTGCCGCGCTCCAGCGGCGTCGCCGGTTTAAAGAGCAACGTGCGCGTGTCGCTCCACTCGAACCTGCCGACCACCGCCGGCTGAATCGCAAACGCCGCTTCGACCGAGGCGCGGTCCATCGCGCGGTCAAAGACCAGTTGAATAGCGCCGCCCGGCGCAAATTCTTGCCCGATTTCGGGCGAGCGCTGAATCACCACCGGCGAGATGGTCTCCGGCGGCACGGGCGTATAGCCGATCACCGGGCGCGCCGGCAGGGGCGTCGGTTCACGGGTCGGGGTAACGGTCGGCGGCGTGGTTGGCGTGGGGCCGGGTTTGGGCTTGAACAAATCGCACGCGCTCAAACTCAAAACCAGCGCCGCCAGCACAGCCAGTATAACAAGCAAACGAGTTTTCATCGTACCTTCTCCTCCAGCGCACAGCATTGGGTGGTTTGTAACTGCTGCTCAGCCTGTCATTGCGAGCGACCTCGCAGAGGGCGCGAAGCAATCCCCCGGCCAGGAGGGAGATTGCTTCGCCGCCCGGAGAATGTCATTGCGAGCGACCTCGCAGAGGGCGCGAAGCAATCCCCCACCCTGAGGGAAACCGAAGGGGGCGGCTCGCAATGACAGGAAGGTGAGCAGTTACGTAAAATGTAAAATTCCATTGGGAGATTACGATGAATACTGCAAAATTGTTGATCGTCATTGTGACGATTGCATTGTTTACAACGGCGTGCGGTTCGGCGGCGACGCCCGCGCCAACCGCCGCCCCCACTCAACCTGCGCCGGCGGCCTTTCCGGTCACTGTGACCGACGACGCCGGCCGAATGGTGACCATCAAGGCTGAGCCGCAGCGCATTGTGTCGCTCGCGCCCAGCAACACCGAGATTCTTTTTGCTTTGGGATTGGGACAGCGCGTTGTCGGCGTAGATGACTTTTCGGATTACCCGCCCGAGGCTGCCTCTATCGAAAAAGTCGGCGGGCTGGAACCCAACAAGGAAAAAATTGTTTCGCTCGCGCCCGATCTGATTCTGGCCGTCGGCGGCAGCCCGGCGCAAATCGAAAAGGCGGTGGCGCTGGAAAAACTTGGGCTGGCCGTGCTCGTGCTCGACCCGGCCAATGTCGAAGGCGTCATCAAAAACATCGAACTGGTCGGACAGGCCACAGGCCAATCGAATACCGCCGGCAAGCTGGCCGCCGAGTTGCGCGCGCGCGTCAAGGCGGTAGCCGATAAAACCGCCAACGCTCCCAAGCCCAAGGTGTTCTTTGAGCTGGACGCCACCGACCCCACCAAGCCCTTTGCGCCCGGCCCAGGCTCGTTCATTGACGGGATGATCACATTGGCCGGCGGCGCCAACATTGCTGCCAACGCCCAAATGCAATGGGTGCAGCTCAGCGCCGAAGAGATTATCGCGCAGAACCCCGACGTCATCGTGCTCAGCGACGCCGAGTTTGGCGTTTCGCCCGAGTCGGTCAAGGCGCGGCCCGGCTGGGACGTGATCGCCGCCGTCAAAAATGGCGCGGTCTATCCCATCGGCGCAAATGCCGTCAGCCGGCCCGGCCCGCGCATCGTGGATGGTCTGGAAGAACTGGCGAGATTGATTCATCCTGAGCTGTTCAAGTAGACAAGGGAAAAGTAGACAAGGAAAAAGTAGACAAGGGAAAAATAGACAAGTGGAAGGTGAACTGCGAAATCCAGGTCGAGCATAGTTGAAGAGAACAAGAGGCAAGATGCAAGTGGAACATCCGCTCCCATCAACCACCCGCGACACGCGATACGCGATATGCGACACGCCATATGCGACACGCGATACGCGATATGCGACACGCGATACGCGATATGCGATACGCCATACGCCATACCCCCTCATCTTGCCTCTTGCGTTTTTGTTGTTGGTCACACTCACTCTGGCGGCGGCGCTGGGCGCAGTGTACGTGCCACCGGGACATATTCTCGGCATCCTCTCCCGGCAAATCACCGGCTCTGACCTGGGGCTGAATTTTTCGGTCGGCGAACAGGCCATTATCCTTTCGCTGCGCCTGCCGCGCGCGCTGGCCGCGGCGCTGGTGGGCATGGCGCTGGCCGGCTCGGGCGTCTTGTTTCAGGGACTGCTGCGCAACCCCATGGCCGACCCCTATATCATCGGCACGTCGGGCGGCGCAGCGCTGGGCGCGACGATTGCTATGCTGCTGCCGGTGACGCTAGCCGGCGCGCGCTTTGGCTTGATTCCAGTGTTCGCCTTTATCGGCGCGTTGATCACGGTCTTGATTGTTTATCGCCTGGCGCTGGTGGGCGGACAGGCGCCCATCACCACCCTGCTGCTGGCCGGCTTTGCCGTCAGTTCGCTGCTGGCGGCAGTGATGTCGTTCCTGATGCTGATGAGCGGGCGCAACATTCCCAACATCCTCATCTGGTTGATGGGCGGCGTGAGCACCAGCGGATGGAACGCGCTCGCGGTGGTCACGCCCATGGTCCTGGCCGGCCTTGCCGCCAGCTTTTTCTTCACGGCCGATTTGAACGCATTGCTTTTGGGCGAAGAAGCCGCCGCTTATCTGGGCGTGAGCGTCGAGCGGCGCAAGCTGGGCCTGCTGGCCTTGGGGTCATTTCTGGCCGCCACCGCCGTTTCCATCAGCGGGCTGGTGGGCTTTGTGGGGCTGGTGATACCACACATCGCGCGGCTCATCCTGGGACCCGAACATCGCCGGCTCCTGCCTGCCGCCGCGCTGCTGGGCGGCAGTTTCATGGCGCTGGCCGATTTGCTGGCGCGGGTGCTGCTGGCGCCCACCGAGCTGCCCGTTGGTATGATCACCGCCGCCATCGGCGCGCCGTTCTTTTTGTATCTGCTCAAGAAAAGCAAAACGCCGTATACGTTCTGAAACGTGAAACGTGAAACGTGATGCGTGAGGGGACGCACTGGAGCGCGATGAAACTTGAAGTCTGCAACGTTGAATTTGCTTATGCCGCTGCGCCCGTTTTGCGCGGGGTTGACCTGGCATTGGGCAACGGCGAACTGGCCGCGCTGGTCGGGCCGAATGGCTCTGGCAAGACGACATTGCTGCGCGTGCTGAGCGGACTGTTGCAACCACAGCGTGGACAGGTGCGGCTGGATGGGCGCCCCCTCGCTCGCCTGCCGCGCCGCGAGATCGCCCAACGCATCGCCGTCGTTCCCCAAGAGCTGATAGTGCCGTATCGCCTGAGCGTGCGCGAGCTGGTTATGCTGGGCCGCACGCCGTACATTCGCGCCCTGACCGGCCCTTTGCCGGCCGACGACGAAGCCGTGACACGCGCCCTGCGCCTGACCGATACCCTCGAACTGGCCGAACGCCCCGTCAATCAATTATCGGGCGGCGAACGTCAGCGCACCATCATCGCCATGGCGCTGGCGCAGGAACCAGATATTTTACTGCTCGATGAACCGGTGGTCCACCTGGATATTAACCACCAGATCGAAATCATGGAACTGGTTGTCCAGCTCAACCACGAGCGCGGGTTGACCATCCTGGCTACCCTGCACGACCTGAACCTGGCCGCGCAATATTTCGGGCGCATTATCCTGCTCAAAGATGGACGTGTGCTGGCCCAAGGCGCGCCCGCCCAGGTCATCACCGCCGCGCGCATCCGCCAGGCTTACGGCGCAGATGTAACCGTTTTCCCTCACCCGGTCAACCAGCAGCCGGTCGCGCTGATCGCCAGAGCGCGCTAACTGGAATCGGCCGACACTCACGCCCACCCCGCCATCGCTGCGCTCCAACAACAGGCTGAGGAACTGCCGGCCCGGTTCGTCCTTGCGAGCGCAAAGACAAGATTATCCCCAAAGCATTTTGATGCCTTTTGGGGCCTATCCCCAATATATCCAACTTGTGATAAAATTCTTGTGCGCCAGAGCGGCCTGTATTCGAATCAAGGAGGCAACCAGATGTCAAACAGCAAACAAGGATACCTGCAAGGACTGGAGGAGGAACGTGACGCTCTCTACAAACAGTTGAGCCGCACCCTGGATGAAGCCGACAAGCTGCGGCTCAAGCGGCGCATTGCCGAACTGGAACAAGAAATCCAACAGTTAACAAGCGAGCCAGGTCAGCGTACTCCCTTTTCCCCCACGCCCCAGAGCAGCACACTGGATCAACTCTTGAGCGAATACGCTCGTCTCAAAGCCACGCTGAGGCCCGAACAACCCAACCATTTTCTCATCAAGCTGCGCAACATTATCGGCGCGACTTTTAACGATGGCGAGCTGCGCGAGCTGTGCGAAGAGGTGGGCGCGGATTATCAAAATCTGCCCGGCAGCGGCAAAGCTGACAAGGCGCGCGAACTGGTGGCCTGGTGCGAGCGCCGCTCGCGCACGCCCGATTTGATCAAAGCGGTTTACCGGCTGCGCCCAGAGGCCGCCTGGTAAAGGAGACAGAAATGTCCAGTTCACCTTCCCCCACGCCCGATAAATTGTGGGATGTGTTGCCGCAAATCGTTGGTCAACTGCGCAACGAATTTTTGCTCTTTACGTTTGGCTATATCATCCTCATCATTGCCATCGGCGTCTTTGCGCCGGGCATTGTTGACGCGCTGGGCCGCGAATTGTTTTACCTGCTCGTGGCACTGGCGTTTGCTTCTTACGTCGGCCTGCGCATTGCGGATGTGTGGAGCAAAAAGCGCGAGACACAACCCGCCTCTGCGCCGCAACCCCCGCCCGAAAAACCCAACGGGGACAAACCTCCCGCACCGCCAAACACGGAGACGCCCCCTCCCACGCCGGGCAGCAGCACGTTGCCCCAAAAGCAATTGCTCGACCTGCTCGACCGGCATTTCAAAGAAGACGAGCTGCGCGAATTTTGTTATAGCGAAATGAACATTGACTATGAAAACCTGGGCGGCGAAGGCAAACGGGGTAAAGCCCGTGAGCTCGTGGCTTATTGCGAACGACGCAGCCTGCTGCCCAGGCTCGTCGAGACCATCCGCCGCGCCCGGCCTGACATTCCATTGGAGTGACTCGTGTCCAACGCCAGCCAGCAACATCTCGATCAACTGCAAGAAGAGCTGCAAGCCGCTTATGGGCAGCTGGGTTACACTCTGGATGAAGTAGAGCGCATCCGCATCAAACGGCGCATTGACAACCTGGAAGCGCAAATTCGCCAGTTGCAAGAAAGAAACCAGGTTTCTCCAGGCAACCTGGTTTCTGAACCGTCCAACCCCTTTGGCGACGCAGGCCGCATCACCGACCCGGCGCGCTTTTTCGACCGTGAAGAATTGCTGCGCCAGGTGTTTGAAGAACTGGGCAAAGGCAACAGCATATCATTGGTGGGCGATTCGCAGAGCGGCAAATCGAAAACCTGAAAGAAGAAATCATCCAGGTGGAACACGAACTCGAGGCACTGCGGGAAGGGATACAAGAATGAGCCGGCCATCCAGGTTGGAAGCCAAACAAAAACACGCATAATTTTTACCTCGCGCAGAGATTAGACATTATCGGAAATAAATTTTATCTCGCGGAGACGCCAAGGCGGAGATTTTATATCTATTCTCTGCATCTCTGCGCCTCTGCGCGAGCCAGGTCGCTTATTCTCGATAAGGTCTATTTTACATTCTCTGCGGCTCTGCGCGAGAGCGGCCTGGAGACCGGCCCTGACTTGCTAGTTGCCGGCGCTGTTGCTCTTTTTCTCGGCGTATTCGGCCAGTTGTTTCAAGCGGGCTTCGACGCGCGCGTGGACGCTCTGGGGAGGGTACTGACCATCTTCGCCGCGCACGCCGGCCGGCGTATCGGTGAGCAATTCGATGCCTTCATCTACGGTGTGAACCGCCCACACATGGAACCGGCCGTCGGCAATGGCCTGGAGCACATCCGGGCGCAACATCAGATGGCGCACGTTTTGGTGGGGAATGATAACGCCTTGCTCGCCGGTCAGACCACGCGCCGCGCACAGGTCGAAAAACCCCTCGATTTTGGTTTGCACGCTGCCCACCGGTTGCAGCTCGCCGCGCTGATTGACCGAACCGGTTACGGCGATGCTTTGTTTGACCGGCAAATCGGCCAGGCTCGATAACAGGGCGTACAGTTCGGCCGATGAAGCGCTATCGCCTTCGACATCGCTATAGAGTTGTTCAAAGCCGAGACTGGCGCTGAGGGTGAGAGGCCGTTCGGTCGCGTACTTGCCGCCCAGATACCCCTGCAAAATCAGCACCCCTTTGTTGTGGATGCGCCCGCTCATCTTGACTTCGCGTTCGATCGCAGTCAGCCCGGCCCGGCCGACAAAGGTGCGCGCCGTGATGCGCGAGGGATAGCCGAACTCATAGTCGCCCACGGCGGTGACCGTCAACCCGTTGACCTGCCCAACCACCCGGCCGTCGGTGTCAATCATGAGCGTGCCGTCGAGCATCTGACGACGCAACTGTTCTTCGATTTGATTGGAGCGATAACGCCACTCTTCCACGGCCCGCCATACCGCTTCGGCCGTCACCAGCGTCTGACCGGAGACCCCGGCCCAATACGAGGCTTCACGAATAATGTCGGCCACGTCGCCAAAGCGCGTGGCCAGCCGGCCCTGGTCTTCGGCCAGCCGGCTTCCCAGTTCGACCAGCGCCGCCACGCCGCCGGCATCGAAATCGCGCAAACCTTCTTCGGCGCAGCGCGAACGGATAAAGAGCGCATAAGCCATTTCATTCTCCGGCGTGCGCTCCATATCGGCCGCGAAATCGGCCTTGACCTTGAACAGTTTGCGAAAGTCCTCATCGGCGGCGTACAGCGAATAATACAGGCCCGGACTCCCCCACAAGACCACTTTGATTTCCAGCGGGATGGGTTCCGGCTCCAGGGTCCTGGTCGAAATCAATCCGGTTTGTGCGCCGCGTTCTTCGATGACCGCCACGCCATTTGACAAAGCACGTTTGAGCGCCTCGTAGGCATCCTGATCGTTGAGCAGGTCACGCGCCCGCAAGACCAGATAGCCTCCATTGGCGCGATGGATGGCGCCGGCCCGCAGCATGGTAAAGTCCGTCACCGTGCCGCCGAAACGCACATCGTGTTCGATGCGCCCCATCAGATTATTAAACGTGGGATTGAGTTCGAGGACGACCGGCGCGCCCTGTTGATTCGAGTTATCTACCAGCACGTTGACCAGATAGCGCGTGGCGACCGGCGGTTGGGAAGTGTCGAGCCGCGCCGCATCTCCCCCAGCCTCGCTTTCCTCACCGCCTTTGAATTCTTCCACCGAGGCAATAATGTCCTGACGCACTTCTTCCAGGTACTCGGCCACTTCGGGACATTCGGCGTATTTTTGCTCCAGTTCGTCAATGATGTGTCCAATGGTAAAGGCCGCCACCTGCTGGTCCAGGTCCTGGAGTTGCGCGCGCGTCGTCTTGTCCTTGTCGCGCACCAGGCGAACGGCATCGGTCAGGGCTTCTTCCAGTTCCACCCGCGCCGCCTCCAGGTATTTGAGTTGTTCCGGGGAGAGCTGAGCCAGCAGCTCGGGGCGGGCCGGTTGACCGTTGATGAGCGGTACGATCAACAGGCCGCCGGGCGTCTGCGTCAGCGCCAATCCCTTTTGAGCGGCCTGCTGCTCCAGAGCCGAAAATTGCTCATCGCGCAACTGCTCGAATTCGCGCACCAGGCGGGTGCGGGCATTTTCGTATTCTTTGGTCTCAAACGCACGCGGCAGGTCGGTCTTCAGACGCAACACCAACCGCTGCATATCCTGAGCCAGCAGCCTGCCCAGGCCGGGCCTGAGCCGGATGGCGCGCGGTTTGTACGGATCACTGAAACAGTGCACATAGACCCAATCGTCCGGCACAGGCTCTTGAGCTGCGCGTTGCGTCAGGAAGCGTTTGATGGCCGTAGCGCGCCCGCTGCCGCCCGGCCCCAAGACAAAGATATTAAAGCCGGGGCTGTCCATATCTATGCCGAACTCGATGGCATGCGTGGCGCGTGGCTGGCCGATGATATCCATCACCACCGGCAACTCGGCCGTGCTGGCAAAGGGAAAACGGGCAGGATCACATTGGTGATACAACCGGTCAGGGGTAAGTTGGGTGATCGGCATAAGTCAGCGACGTATGGCATTACATAGAGCGCAGGCCGGATCCTCACACAACAAGGCCGTGCGGTCATCTCGAATCATTTGCATGGCCGCATCCACCAGACTGCGCACGGGAATACGTTGAATGGTGGTCTGGCCCAGGCTGGTATGTTGAGCCACCCAGGCCAGTTTCGGAGCCACCGCATTGAAACCGCGCGTACAGCCGGGAAAATCTTGCAACCGGTAGGCGCGTTCCTGGTCTATGGCCCAGCGCACAAATGATTTGCGCCCGGCCATTTTTTCGGCCAGGTGAATCGTCACGTTGGCCGTGTGATCGGCGCCCAGCAACAACACATCGCCCTGATGGTCATAGAGCCAGCGCAGCGGCCCCCAGGCATCGGCCACAGACTGCGCGGCGAGGATTTCCGCGGCGTGTTCACCGACCGCCACGAAGGACAGGACCGGATGGGTGCTGCGGTGCGCCTCGGGCAAACGGCGCAGGGCCTCGACCACCGGCCCCAGGCTGTCGTGCGCCGGCAAATCTGGCCGAAACATCTCGGCGCAGGTATTTTGCTCATCGTGAGGGTTGCCATAGGCCATGGCGTTATCGGGCGGACCTTCCGGCGGCACAATCATTGTCTGGTAGGTAAACGCCGGCATGATGACCGTGCCGCATGAGGCCACCAGCGCGCCGACCAGCGTTTCAACGCCGCCCCGCACTTCTCCCAGGGCCTCCAGCTTTGCGTGGACTATGACCGCGCTTTGGGAATCCAATCCCAACTCACGCAACCCCACCACAATATCCCGGTAGGCAATCGGCTTGACCATGAAAATCTATCCTCCCGCAGGTGGGCTTCAGGCCGGCGCCGGGGCCAGGCGCGGCGTGCCGGGCGCAGGCTGCGGGCGCGCCGGTACAGGCGCCGGACTGGGCCGGCTGGGTTCGGGCGACGGCGGAAGCGGCGCGCCGGCATACAACGCTTCAAATTCGGCCTGACCGATGGTCTCGACTTCGAGCAGACGCTGCGCCACCGCCTCCAACCGGTCTCGCTTTTCGGTCAAGATGGTCTGCGCTCGCTGGTACGCCTCATCCACAATCCGGCGCACTTCGGCATCAATCTCTTGCGCCACCGTCTCGCTATAGTCGCGCTGTTCGCCAATGTCGCGCCCCAAAAAGACCATGGTCTCGCGCCGGCCAAACGTCATCGGCCCCAATTTATCGCTCATCCCGTAGCGCATGACCATCGTGCGTGCCAGTTCGGTGACCTGCTCCAGGTCATCGCGCGCCCCGGTCGTCACCTCGCCGAGAACGATTTGTTCGGCGGCGCGACCGCCCAGACCGTAGGTGAGCTTGTCGAGAAATTGAGCGCGACTCCCCAGGTAACGGTCCTCGCTGGGCGGCACCAGTGTATACCCCAGCGACGTGCCACGCTTGATAATGCTGATTTTCTGGACAGGATCGCTATGGGGCAAACTGCGCGCCACGACCGCATGACCGGCCTCGTGATAGGCCACGACCCGTTTCTCGTGCGGACTGAGCAAACGGCTTTTGCGTTCCGGCCCGGCGATGACGCGCTCGATGGCTTCCTCGAACTCTGCCATGCCAATGGCCTTTTTACCCTGACGGGCCGCCAGGATGGCCGCTTCATTCACCACGTTTTCGATATCGGCCCCCACAAAGCCCGAGGTGTTTTTCGCCAGCACGTCCAAATCCACATCGGGGGCCAGCGGCTTGCCGCGAATATGGACGCCCAGGATTTCCTTGCGCCCTTTCATATCCGGCCGGTCCAGCACCACCCGCCGGTCAAAACGCCCCGGCCGCAACAGAGCCGGGTCGAGGATATCGGGCCGGTTGGTGGCCGCAATCACAATCACGTTGGTATCGGTGCTAAAGCCATCCATCTCGACCAGGATTTGATTGAGCGTCTGCTCGCGTTCGTCATTGGCGTGCCCCAACCCGGCGCCGCGATGTCGCCCGACCGCATCAATCTCGTCCACGAACACAATGCACGGGCTATGCCGTTTGGCCTGGTCGAACAGGTCGCGCACGCGGCTGGCCCCCACGCCGACAAACATCTCGACGAACTCGGAACCGGAGATGGAAAAGAACGGCACGCCGGCTTCACCCGAGACCGCTTTAGCCATCAACGTCTTGCCGCAGCCGGGCGGCCCGACCAGCAACACGCCTTTGGGCACCCGCGCGCCCAGTTGGATGAATTTGTCCGGCTCTTTGAGAAACTCGACCACTTCCAGCAATTCTTGTTTGGCTTCATCTGCACCGGCCACGTCCGCAAAGGTCACGGTCGGTTTCTCACCGGTAGTCACCCGCGCCTTGCTTCGACCAAAGGAAAAAGCCTGGCTGTTGAAAGATTGCGCCTGACGATAAGAGAACCAGAGCAAGATACCAAGCAACAACGTGGGCAACAGGATCAGCGCCCATTGCAAGATTTCCTCGTAACGCGACGGCGGGGCCACATGGTAAGTGACATTCACCCAATCGGTGGCCGAGATACCATAGACAGAGAGTTGCTCGGGAAGGCTGCTGGTCGGCTCCTTGTGTAAGGTGCCATCGGGACGGTTGCCTTTAAAAGTGACCGTAATCTCATCACCGTTGACCACCACCTTTTGCACCTGACGCGCCTTGAGCGCGTCTGCCAGTTCTGCCATAGACAAACCGGTGGTCGGGGTTCGTCGCCCTATATTGGTCAAGGTAATAGACCCGATGATGACAAAGAGTAACAAATAAAATAGCCAGTTTCGATTCTGCTCGCCCAAAAGATTCCTCCACAGCCCTGGACGCTCGTTTCCTTTGCGTTCTTTGCGCCTTGGCGGGAAAATGTTATGCTCGATGTAACCATTCACCGCAGAGGCGCAGAGCACGCCGGGAGATACTTAGGTTTCAATATAAAACCCGGCGTTCCTGGCGCCGCCTGCCCCCGCCGCAGGCACAGGGTGGCGGTTCAAAACCCTTATTGCCGATAGAGTCTATTATACCCCAGAATCCTCAAAGGTGTTCCCTCAACGCAGGTAGAGCGCGCCCAGGCCGACTGCGATCAGCGCGCCGACCAGCGTGCTGATCAAGTTGACCCAATCATTGTTGAGCCAGCGCCAACCGCGCAGGGGACGAGCCGGCGTGCCGCAGCGATGAACCGGTTTTTCGGTTTCCTTGTGACACACGTCGCAACAATAAATCCCCTGGATGGTGGCGCCCAAGAAACTATCGGCCAGCGCGCCGAGAAAACCGGCCAACGCCCCCACGCTGGCAATCGCGCCGACCAGCCCCATCCCGCCTTCCATGCTCCAGCAAAACAGCGCAGCCAGGACCGAGATGAGCCCGGCCCCCAGAAGTGCGGCGCCGGCGCCATCCCATGTCACAGCGCCCGAGGTGCCCGGCGTCACCAGTTGCCGCGTGGTAATCATGCGCGGCGTCTCGTCACTCAAGACCCCTAGCTCAGTGGCCCACGTGTCGGCATTGGCTTCGGCCAGCGCGCCGACAAAGGCAAACAACCACAGGGGATGAGGGAACAGCGCGTTCCCTATCGCCGCGAACGCCGCCAGGCCACCGTTGGCAACCGTTTGCCAGAAATCGCGCGGCCCGCCTTTGGCAAACTCTTCCACCACACGCGCCTTGTCGGATTTTTTGTAGGTCGTGAGCAGACTGGAGGTCACAAAAAAGGCGATGAGCAACATGCCCCATTCCCAGCCGCCCAGGCCAAAGATGATGGTGCCGATGAGGATGGCACCGAGCATGCCGCTGCGGGTGAGGGCCCGGCGACGATAGGCCACCCCGCCGATGAGGATGCTGAGCACCAAACCGACCACCAATTGTATGGCATACAGGATTAACATTGTGTGCTCCTACACCGTTGTTTCTATTCATCCAGAGCCAGCCAGGCCACGGTCACACCGTCGCCGCCTTCGCCTTCTTTGCCCGGCTCAAAGTGCCTGACCAGGCGTTGCTTTTTCAGGGCCTCGCGCACGGCGCGTTTGAGCGCGCCGGTGCCGTGACCGTGAATGATGCGCACCCAGGGCAGATTGGCCTGGAGAGCACTATCGAGATAGCGTTCCAACATCGCCAGGGCATCTTCGGTCAGTTGCCCACGCAGGTCCAGTTCCAGGCCGGGCGAAGCCGGTGCCGTTTTGGCCGTCACAGCGGGCGGCTCGCCGCCGGGCGATGGGCGCCATTCCAGTTCATCTATCGGCAGACGCAGGCGCAGACGTCCGGCCTGCACCTCCGCCTCGCGCTCGTCCAGCGTGAGGACCTGCCCCTCGGTTTTGAGGCGGGCTACCCACACCCGGTCGCCGGCGGCAATAGGATGACGCGGTTCGGGCATGACCACCGGCGCGGTCTTGGGCGCGGTGGTTTTGAGCAATTCGGCCCGGCGCGCTTCGATAGCCGCCAGTTCGGCCACGCGCAGGTCGGCCAGTTTGCCGCGCAGCGCACGGATTTCATCGGCCAACGCTTCCAAACGAGCCTGGGCTTCCTCATGCGCCGCGTCCAGCACAGCGCGTCGTTCTTGCTCGATAGCGGCCAGCCGCGTCCGTAGCTCATGTTCGAGGCGTTCGGCTTCGGCCTGAGCGCGAACGGCGGCCTGCCGAGCCGCCTCGGCCTCAGCGCGCGCGCGGTGAATATCGGCCAGCAAATCCTCGGCCCGCAAATGGTCGCGGGTAATCAAGGTGCGCGCCGCGCCGACAATCTCTGGATTCAAACCAAGCCGCTCTGCGATGGCAAAAGCGTTGCTGCGTCCGGGCAGGCCAATGGTCAATTTGTACGTGGGCGCCAGCGTGTCTGGGTCGAACTCGACGCAGGCGTTGATGGCGCCGGGCGTGACATTGGGCGAGGCCCAGATTTTCAATTCGGGATAGTGCGTGGCGACCAGCGTGGTCACCCGGCGGGCGCGCAGATGTTCAAGGATGGCCCGCGCCAGGGCCGCCCCTTCGCCCGGATCGGTGCCGGCGCCCAGTTCATCCAGCAATACCAGCGCGCGATGATCGGCCCGGTCCAAAAAACTGATCAGATTCACCAGATGAGCCGAAAAGGTCGAAAGGTTTTGCTCGATAGATTGCTCGTCGCCAATGTCGGCATAGACATGTTCAAAGACCGATAACGTGCTATCCGGGCCGGCCGGGATGTGCAGACCGCAATACGCCATCAGGCACAATAGCCCTACCGTCTTGAGGGCTACCGTCTTGCCCCCGGTATTCGGCCCGGTGATGATAACCATGAACGTTGACTCATCCAGCACCACATCAATCGGCACGACGCGCGCCGGGTCAAGCAGAGGATGACGCGCCTGCACGAGCTTGAGCGTGGCCGGGTGTCTGGAATCCGTCCGGGTCGGCGCCGGCGCCAAGTGAGGCTCTGTGGCCTGGATAGCTTCGGCGTACAGCGCGCAGGCCAAGGCCAGGTCGAGCTCAGCCAGCGCCTCGACGGTGGCGATGATATAGGGCCCCTCTTCGGCCACCAGGGTCGAAAGCGCGGCCAGCACCTTTTCGACTTCGCGCTGTTCGCGCAATTCGAGTTCACGCAGGCGATTGCCCATCTCCACGCATGCCAGCGGCTCGATAAACAACGTCACACCGGAGGCTGACTGGTCATGCACCACGCCGGGGATGCGTCCCTTAAAGTCGGCCTTGATGGGAATGACATAGCGGCCGCTGCGTTGGGTGATGAGCGCTTCCTGGAGAAAAGGGGCGTTGCGCGGCGCGGTCAAAATCCGATTCAATTTTTCAAACAGTCGGTCGTGCGCCTCACGCATTTCGTGGCGGATCGCGGCCAGTTCAGCGCTGGCGCTATCGCGCACCTGGCCCTGCTCGTCAATACAGCGAGCAATCTCATCTATCACCTCGCCGGCTTCGGCCATGCGACCGGCTATGGCCGCCAGCAAAGGGAACTGCTGGCGTTGGCGGGTCAGCGTGCGCTGGACAGTGCGCGCTGTCAACAGCGTATCTCGAATTTCCAGCAACTCGTGCGGCAAGATCAAAATGCCGTGTCCGGCGCGATCCACCAGCGGACGTACATCATGCACACCGCCCAGGCGGACCTCGGCTTTGCCCGCTAGCAAGAGACGCGCTTCGCGTGTCGTCGCCAGGCGGCGTTCCACCTCGATGGTATCCGCCACAGGCGTCAGACCCAGACAGCGTTCGCGGCCGGCCGAAAAAGAAGCATGCGCGGCCAGACGTTCGAGCACCTTGGGAAGTTCGAGAGTGGCGGCGTGTCTGGCATCCACAGGTCAGCCCACAAATTGATCGAGGATGGGTGCAAACCCAACCGGATACAGCAGGCGCAAGACAAGGGCCGCCAAGGGGCGGAAAAATGAGCGAATGAAAGAGATAATCGCTGAGGAACTGGCTACCGTCCCGATATAGGTCAAAGGCATGAGCAGGGCGACGGCCGTCAGGATCCCCCAGACCAGACCGGCCAGCGCGCCGAGAATTTGATCCAACACACCTATCGCCGGCAGGAAGGTGCCTTGAAACGAGCGGCGCATCACCAGTTCGAGCACCACGATCGAAAAGAGCGCGCACAGGAGAAAGCCCACCGCATCCCCGTTGGCGCGCGGCGCCATCAACAAGGCCGAGATGAACCGCCCAACTTCTTGATAAGCGGCCGGCACCCAGATCAAGGTAAAACCAACAATCAGGATACTCATCAGCACCCTTATCAGCCTTTGGCTGACTCCGAGCAAAAGCCCCATCAGGAACATCAA
>FWPV01006538.1_pt1 | contig 22104 bp, 19 predicted proteins | sample 2228371 | NCBI WGS metagenome assembly FWPV01 (sample SAMEA103939776, study PRJEB20133) | metagenome | reverse complement strand
TTTCAAAAAAATTCCGTTTACAACACACTCGGAGATTCTTGAAGAACTGAGGAAGAGGCCTTCAGAGTGCTCGTTGTATAGGGGAGACGTCGTTCGGGTAAATTTCTCCCCCTCCGGCCAAGAACTTTATCCAGTCTATCAGACCAAAAGGGACTTAAGGAAGATGAGCGAGGTCTGTTCCCGGAGCCTCCGGGCTGCAGGCGTTAAAAAAGAGGACCTCTGCGTTGTCACTTATAATTATCATCTGTTTATTGCCGGTCTCTTCTATCAAAGCCAACTCGAAGATTACGGTGCAAAAGTTATTCCCTTAGGGCCTGGCGACTCGGAAAGAGCCATCCGCCTCATTAATCAATATGAGGCCTCGGTCTTGGTCACGAATCCTACCTTTGCCCTGAAGTTGGCTTCCGGAGGAATCCCAAGTATAAGAATTCTATTTGTCGGGGGCGAACCGTTTACAGCAGTGGAGGGTTATCCTCAAAGGGTTCGGAGGGCCTTCGGGAGAGATCTGACAATTATCGACTCCTATAGCATGGCCCTCTGCATGCCTGTGGCCCGAAGTTGCCGGTTTGAGAGAGGGCTCCACATCATGGATGACTTCATCTATGCGGAGGTGGTCGATCCCTTGACGGGGGAAAACGTTGCAGAGGGAGAGAAGGGAGAGTTAGTCATTACTCATCTTTACAAAGAGGCCTCTCCTTTGCTGAGGTATCGGACTGGGGATCTGACGTATATGGTGAAAGAAAGATGCAAATGTGGAAGGGAGATTACCCTTCCCCGGGGGGTGATTGGACGTACGGATGAGATGCTGAAGATCAAAGGGGTCAAATTTTGGCCCTCCCAGGTTGCCAATATCCTAAGAGAATTCCCCGAATTCGCGGAAAGCTATCGGATTTCGGTCAGCTCGAGAATGGGGGTGGATTGCCTCGTGCTTAGAGTGGAAGGGGGGAAGCCAGCAGAGAAGAGAATAGGGGAGTTGTCAGAAAGGTTGAAGCAGGAAACCCTTTTGGCTTTTGACAAGATTGAAGTCGTCGAGAAGCTCGAAGCGGGCCCTGTAGTAATCGATGAGAGAGAGGGGAGGAGATTTTAGGGTTCGATTTTCTTGACATCTCATTCGGGAGGATGGTAATTACAGAAAGACCTCGGAGGCGAATAATCGAGAGAGCCATGCTTTTATTCTTTTTCAAAGTATCCACAAGAAGAAAGGAGGGCGATTGTATGAAATTCTTAGCAATTCTTGTCACCTTTATTATGCTCTCGGCACCAGCTTTTGCCCAGGAAAGGATTGATTTGAAGATGATGACCGGTCCCACGGGAGGGTCATGGATTCCTTTGGGTGGAGCGATTGCAGAATTGATTCAAAAATCGATCCCAGGGACGAACGTATCAGTGGCGCCAGGTGGGGGCATTGCCAACGTGATGGGTGTGGAAGAGGGGAAGGCGGATATCGGTTTCGGAAATTCTTCTTCCAGTGTCGACGGAGTGGCGGGAAGACCGCCTTTCAAGTCGCCCACAAAGAATGTGAGACAGCTGGCGAACCTCTATCCACAATATTTCCAGATGGTTGTCTTAGAGGAGTCGGCTATCAGGTCCGTTGCGGATTTAAAGGGAAAATCGATTAGCCCCGGGCCAAAAGGACACACGGGGGAGCTATTAGCTCAACAGGTTCTTGGGATCTATGGTCTGTCCTATAAAGACATGAGTAAGGTACACCATGTTCATTATTCGGATTCTGTGAGTCTGATGAAGGATGGCCATGCCGATGCCTTCATCCTCGGAACGACCATTCCTGGCTCCTCGATCCTGGACTTAGCGACGGCCAGAAAAATTAGGCTGCTCTCCATCCCTGACGAAAAGATCAAGGAACTACAGAAAATGAACGTAGGGTACATCAAAAGGATCATTCCAGCCGGAACATACCCTGGGGTGAATTATGATGTCCAGACAGTGGGCTACTTCACCCACCTTGTGATTAGCGCAAAACTTCCGGATGAGTTGGTATACAAGATTGCCAAGGTCCTTTCCGAAAATGTGGGTCGCCTCGCCGATGTTGTGAAGGACATGAAAGGGGTTACGGCAAAGGATTTGGCCCTTGACATTGGTGTTCCTTTCCATCCGGGTGCCCTGAAGTATTATAGGGAAGTGGGCGCGATCAAGTGAGCAAATCCACGGAATCTTTCCATGTTGAAGCCTGCCGAAATGCAGGCTTCAACAGCATCCTCTTTTTTCCTTAAAAAAAGACAGGACACGGCATGGACCTGTTTCATCGAATCCTAAAACAGATCACGGTCGCGCTTGCCGTCTCGATGTCCGTCTATCACCTCTACGCAGCAAGCTTCGGTGCACCCGAAGCAATGATGCACCGTTCTGTCCATCTGACCTTTACGCTCCTGTTGATCTTTCTGTTAGGGATTGTCAGTAAAACGAAACAAACCAAGAGGCAGCTCTTTTTAGACCTAGCTTTCGTCCTCCTCATTCTCGCCTCGCTCGGACACATCTTTCTCAATTACGAATACGTCGTGACAAGGTACTCCTATGTGCAGTCACTGAGCCCTTGGGACCTTGGAATGGGAGTTGTTCTAACGTTTGTCCTTTTGGAGGCCTCGAGAAGAGTGATCGGATGGCCCCTACCAATTACGGCTGTCGTATTCCTTCTTTATGCCATTTTTGGAAGGCATCTCCCCGGGCTGCTGCGCCATACTGGTTTTAGCTTGGAGACAATCGTGGATCAGCTTTACCTCACGACAGAGGGGATCTTTGGGATTCCTTTAGGGGTTTCTGCCACATACGTCATTCTCTTTGTCATTTTTGGTGCCTTTTTGGAGGAGTCTGGGACAGGGCAGTTCTTCATGGACTTCGCTAACTCCTTGGTCGGGGGGGCAAGGGGAGGACCAGGAAAGATTTCTTGTGTTTCCTCGGCCTTATTTGGAACTATATCCGGAAGTGCAGTCGCTAATGTGATGGTCGATGGGTGGCTAACCATTCCTTTGATGAAAAGGACAGGTTTTAAGGAGGATTTTGCAGCGGCCGTTGAAGCCACCGCTTCCACAGGGGGACAGATTATGCCTCCCGTCATGGGGGCGGCTGCCTTCGTGATGGCAGAGTATACGGGAATCCCTTATATCAAGATCTGCCTTCACGCAGCTCTTCCCGCCCTTCTTTACTATTTTGCTCTCTTCATGGCGATCCACTTTGAGGCAAGCAAAACGGGTCTCATGGGTGTTCCCAAAGAGGCCCGACCTCGCCTGCGGGCGGTCCTGTTAAGCAGGGGACACCTTTTTTTCCCGCTCATCGTAATTGTGTATTTTATGATGGCTGGTTATACGCCTATGTATGCTTGTATTTACGCCACCCTTTCCGTTGTCCTCGTCGCTTTGTTGAGAGCGGAGACTCGCATGGGGGGCATCAAGATTTTGCGAGCCCTCGAGTTCGGTGCAAAGAATATGCTCCCTGTGGCAGCCGCGTGCGCCTGTGCTGGAATCATCATCGGAGTCATCAATCTGACTGGGTTGGGTCTTAAGTTTACCAGTTTGATTCTTTTCATTGCAGGAAATTCACTCATTCCAGCCCTTATCTTCACGATGCTTGCGGGAATCGTCTTGGGAATGGGATTGCCCACCACTGCTGCCTACATCGTCCAGGCTGCCTTGCTCATCCCGGCACTGATCAAACTCGGCGTTACGACGATTAGCGCTCATCTCTTCGTTTTCTACTTTGCCATTATCTCTGCCATCACCCCTCCGGTGGCCATGGCTGTCTATGCTGCGGCGGGAATTAGCGGGTCTAATCTCTGGAGGACCGGTTTGCAAGCGGTGAGGATTGGGGCCACCGGTTTTATCATTCCCTTCATGTTCGTTTACGGTCCATCCCTCTTGTTGATGGGCTCTTGGACGACCATTCTCACGACCCTGGTGTCCGCTTCGATTGGCGTCACGGCCCTGTCAGCAGGGTTGATGGGATGGTTTCTAAGAAAGGCAGATTTGTTCGAACGATTGATTCTCGTGGCAGCAGCACTTTTGCTCATTAAACCTGGTATCTACACGGATGCGATCGGCTCGGTTCTATTAGTGATCGTCATTATGATGCAGAAATTTAAAGAGGGAAGGAATTATCATGACGTACAGGAATCTGATTTATGAGAGTGACGAAAAAATAGGGATCATCAAGGTCAATCGCCCAGAAGTGCGAAACGTCCTGAACTGGGAGACATGGGTGGAGTTTGAAGATGTCTTGAAGCGATTGCATGCCGATCCGAAGATAAGGGTTGGGATCCTCACGGGTGTGGGGGACGAGGCGTTTATCGGGGGAGCGGATCTCGGTATGCTGAAGGAACGGACACCCCAAGATGCAGTCAACGCATCGAAGAAGGTGAACGAGATTCTTCTCTTCATGGAGTCCATGGACGAGCCCATGATCGCCGCTATCAACGGGTGGGCTTTGGGAGGTGGTTGCGAGGTTGCGATGGCTTGCGACATAAGAATTGCCAGCCACAGAGCGCAGATCGGTCAAACAGAGGTCCGCGTAGGAATCATGCCAGGATATGGGGGAAATATCCGTCTCATGCGGCTCATCGGACCGGGCCGGGCCAAGGAGATGGTCTTTACGGGGAAAATTGTCAATGCTGAGGAGGCGGAGAGAATCGGGTTGGTCAATCGGGTCGTCCCTCATGAGAAATTGATGGAGGAGGCCCTGAATTTGGCCAAGGAGATTGCGAGGGGACCGGCGGCCATCCATATCGCCAAGCGGGCGATGTTTCAGGCTTTCGATCATCCCTATCACGAGGCCCTGAGGATCGACTCGGAACTTTACGGAGAGGTTTATAAAACCGAAGATTTCAGGGAAGGGGTGACGGCTTTCTTGGAGAAGAGAAAGCCCGTTTTCAAGAATCGATAGGAAAGAAAGCTTCAAGGGGCTTCCCATTCAAAAGACCTCGCGAAGGGAAGGAAGGCGAGTTGAAAAAAGCGGTCGTCATCAGTGCAGTTCGAACCCCGGTGGGCAGGTATATGGGCGTCCTGAAGGACGTGCCCGCTTACGATCTTGCGGCACTCGTTTTGAATGAAGCGGTGAAGAGAGCAGGGGTGGCTCCTGCGGAAGTCGATGAGGTCATCCTGGGTCAATCGTACCAGAGCGGTGAGTATGTCAATATTGCTCGTATGGCGCTCCTCAAGGCGGGATGGCCCGATTCCATCCCTGGGATAACCCTCGATCGAAGATGCTGCACAGGCCTTGACTCGATCTGTTTCGCTGCCATGGAAATCGAATCGGGAAATGCTGAGGTTGTGGTCGCAGGCGGCGTGGAGAGCATGAGTACGGCTGAATTTTACCTGCCCGGAGAGATCAAGTGGGGCATCGGGGGCAAGAGGGGAATGCCTCGTGGGCATGGAGATTTGACGATCTGGGGAATTCCTTTCTACGACCGGATTCAACGTGCCCGAGTCATGTCTCAACCGGAGGAGAGGTATGGAATCTTGCCCTCGATGATGGCATGGGCGGAGACCGCCGCAAAGGAAGAGGGGATAACGCGGGAGGCATGCGATCGGTGGGCGCTGGAAAGCCACCGGAAAGCCTGTGCTGCCATTGAATCCGGAAAATTTAGGGAGGAGATCGTTCCTGTGCCCGTTTGTGATTCGAAAGGGAGACAGATCCTGGTCGATCGCGATGAGAATCCAAGATCGGATACGAGCCTGGAGCAGTTGGCAAGACTGAAACCCATCCTTGGAGGGGTCTGTACCGCTGGCAATTCCTCCTCCGAGAATGACGGAGCCGCAGCCTGCGTGGTAACCTCGGAAGAGATGGCTGAAAAACTGGGTGTGACCCCCTTGGCCTCTTTGAAAGCCTTTGCTGTCGCAGGAGCGGATCCGAGGCGGACTTACGTGACAGTGCCCATAGCTGTCGAGAAGGTCTTGAAGAGGGCGAGGCTGACCCTGGGAGAGATGGATCTCATCGAGATTCAGGAGGCTTTCGCTGCGCAGGTTCTCGCGGACCTAAAAATGATGGACCTGACGGAGAAGGATTATTCAAGGATAAACGTCAACGGCTCCGGTATCTCGCTTGGACATCCCATTGCCTGTACGGGTACGAGAGTCCTTGTGACGCTGCTGCATGAGATGCGGAGGAGAGGGAGTCGGTACGGCCTCGAATGCATCTGTGGGGGAGGGGGTCTGGGGATCGCAGCGATCTTTGAGAGGGCTTCGTAAGAGAATCAAACGGATGAAAACGAATGATACGTGAAGGAAAAGTCAGGGGGACGTGAAAAATCCGTTCCAATAGAATTCATCTATTCATTTCTTGTACAGGAGGAGGTGATCCGGTATGAGCGTAAGGTCGACCCGGAGAGGCGAACCACCTCCTCTCTCCCACATCACTCCATTCGAGGGGAAGTCACCCCAATACGATGAGACTGTCTTCGTCGATCCCACGGCGAGGTTGATCGGAGACGTGATTCTTGAATCCGGAGTGAGTATCTGGCCCTACGCCGTCCTCAGAGCCGATAGCAACCGTATCTTCGTAGGAGAACGATCCGCTCTCCTGGACAAGGTCCTCGTCGAATCGCCCAAAGATCGTCCTGTCATCATCGAGAAGAATGTCTTAATCAGCCATGGGGCTATTCTTCATGGCTGTGTGGTGAGGGAGGGTGCGATCGTCGGGATCGGTGCCATCGTCCTCGACGGGGCAGAGGTTGGGAGCTATTCGGTCGTGGGAAGCGGATGCGTGGTGACGCCCGGAACGAAGATTCCCGATCATTCCTTGGTTCTCGGGATTCCAGGAAAGGTGGTCAAGAGCCTCGACGAAAAAGACGCGGAGAGATCGAAGGAGCAACTGGCGGAAGCCTACGAGAAATCGAGGAAGTATCTGAAGGTCTTTCGTAAGGAGTGAAAGATAGAGAAATTGATCCACGAGAGAAAGAACCGTGAGATGGCGCATGGGTCACGGGAGGTTTGACTTACGAAGACAAGTCTTGTATAAAAAAAACAATGAGCCACTGAGAAAAATGCCCCCCACTTGTCACGCCATTCGTCGTATGGGAGTGGGGGGTATTCTTTTTTGGAAGGAGGGGGAGGGATGATCATTAGCATCAATCCAAAGAATCCGCAGAAGGCGTTGGTTCGAAAAGTGGTGGAGATTTTGAAGAAAGGAGGGGTCATCGCCTACCCGACAGATACGATTTACGGACTGGGGTGTGACCTTTTCAATCCCGAGGCGATCAAGAGGATTCATCGATTGAAAAAGATCGAGGGAAATAAGCCTCTCAGTTTCATCTGTTCCGACCTGAAAGACATCAGCCGTTACGCCTATGTTTCGAACTATGCCTACAAGACGATGAAACGCCTTCTTCCAGGGGCTTACACCTTCATTCTGAAGGCTACCAAACTGGTCCCCAAAATCGCCCTCACCCGGCAGAAAACGGTTGGAATTCGCATTCCTGACAACAAGATCTGTCTCGCTCTGGTCAAGGAACTCGGGAACCCCATCATCAGCACGAGTGTCTACAAGCCCGACGAGAGTCTCTACAATGATCCGAACGAGATTGAAGAACGTTTCAAGAAACAGCTGGACCTCGTCATCGACGGCGGGATCATCGTTGCGGAGCACTCGAGCGTTATCGATCTCTCCAATGATGTTCCAAAAGTGATTCGAAAAGGCAAAGGGGATGTGAGCTTTTTCGAGTGAAGAGGTGCTTCGGGGGGTCGAGGGGGTCTCCGTCCTGAGAGAGGCTCAAGAGAGATGAAAGCTCCGATTATCGATGCCCATACCCATATTTTCCCGGACGAGGTGAGAAAGGACCGAGGGGGTTGCTGCAAAAGGGACAAAGGGTTTTCTTCCATCTACCAGGACTCAAAAGCGAGGATGGTTGGAGCCGAAGAGTTGATCGCATCAATGGATGAACATGGGGTCGAGCGGTCGGTCATCTGTGGGTTTCCCTGGAGCGAAACCGATCTCTGTTCCCTTCACAATCAATACTTGGTGGAATCAGCGTCACGGTATCCAAGTCGTCTGATTGCTTTCATCACCCTGCTTCCCACAGAGGCCGTTTGGTCAGAAAAGGAGTTTCAAAATTGGATGGGACGCGGGATCAAAGGGGTTGGGGAGTTGGCTTTCTACGATCGCGAGATGACTTCGCGCGACATGGAGGCCCTGAGGCCGATTCTTACGGAGATGGGGAAAAAGGGAATCCCTCTGCTTCTTCACGTGAATGAGACGCTTGGCCATTCCTATCCAGGGAAAGGGAGAACCCCAATCGAACGCTTTTACGAACTGATTCTCTCCTTCCCAGACCTTCCGGTCATTCTCGCCCACTGGGGGGGAGGGCTTCCCTTCTATGAATTGATGCCAGAAGTGGCAAGGCACATGGTGAACGTCTATTACGATACGGCCGCGTCCCCGTACCTTTATTCCTCGAGGATCTACAGGGCGGTCAAGGAGATCGTTGGCGTGGAGAAAATCCTTTTTGGGAGCGACTTTCCTCTTCTCTCCCCCCGAAGATACTTCGAAGAGCTCGAAGGATCGGGCCTCAGCGAGGAAGACCGGCAAAGAATCCTGGGGCTCAACTTGTCGAACCTGCTGGGATTGGGTCTCCCTGTCTCATGAAGGTAGAAGTGCCCACTGCCAAAATTGTCCCGTCCTCCTTTGCAATGTGGGCCTTTGCCCTGATCAATCGCTTGCTGACCTCCGTCACTTCCCCATGGACGAGCAAAGGCTCGAGAATGGGAGCGGGTTTCTTGAACCTGATTTCGATCGAAGCGGTCACGGCGTTGTAGCCGAGTTCGTAGACCAGTTTTGCCATGGCTTCGTCCAAAAGGGTGCTGAGAATCCCTCCATGAACGATGCCGTCCCAACCCTGGTAGGTCGGGCTGGCGACGAATATGGTCTTGAGGGTTTTCCTCTCCTTGTCGATCTCGAAGCTCAGATGCAATCCGTCAGGGTTCTTCTCCCCACAAACGAAGCAGTGGCCATTCGTTTCGAATTTCATCGTTGCTCTCGTTGACTTAGGTGTTGAACTATCATATAGTTCTCTCAGGGAGTTTGTCAACTTCACAAGCAGAGCCCATAAGAAGAGAGTCCTTTGAGTTTGTGGGTAGATTCTTGGAGCCCAAGGAAAGGCTGAGGTTTCCACTATAAGATTTTCTTCGACATCCCTGTCCGGTTCCGGAGAATTTCCCCAGGAGAGTTAGGGGTTAGGATCCGCAGAGAGAGAAATGATAAAGAATGACCGATACCTCCAGGTGGCTATTGCAGCGGCGAGGGAAGCCGGGCGGATTCAAAAGGCTTACCTCGGGGGTTTTCACAGAGTCGAATTCAAAGGGGAGATCAACCCAGTCAGCGAGGTCGACAGGCTTTGCGAGGATGCGATCAAGAGGATGATCCTCGACGCTTTTCCGGATCACGATCTTCTCACCGAGGAGAGCGCTTTCAAAGGGCGGGGTTCTCCCTTCAAGTGGATCATCGATCCCCTCGATGGAACGACCAATTACATCCATGGATTTCCGTTTTTCTGCGTCTCCATTGCTCTGGAAATCGAGGGAGAGATCAAACTCGGGGTTGTTTATGATCCTCTCTTCGACGAACTCTTCCAAGCGGAAGCCGGGAAGGGAGCGTTTCTGAACGGGAAGCCACTCCGTGTGTCTCGCACAAACCGGTTGGATCTCAGTTTTCTGACCACAGGTTTTCCCTACGACGTGCGGGAGCACGGCGATTTCTACCTCCGTTTCTTTCGGGAATTCATGATGAAAAGCATCGCCATTCGCAGGCCGGGCTCTGCAGCGCTGGACCTCTGCTATGTGGCAGCAGGTCGTTTCGATGGTTACTGGGAATTGAAGATTCACCCTTGGGATGTGGCTGCAGGAAGCCTTTTGGTGCAGGAGGCTGGAGGAAAGGTGACCGATTTTCAGGGGGAAGCCTTTCGCATCGAGGAAGAGGAGATCGTCGCCACCAACGGATGGATCCACGATGAGATGCTTCGCGTCATTCAGAAGGTGAGTGAAGGCAGCGGATAACGGCGGATGCGAAGTGCCGTCGACAGCCTGGAAGAATTTGCCCGCAGAAAGAGGGTTTTTCCGTATACATTCTGAACCGATGGCCACAAAGAAAGAATCTGGGCTTTTCAACCAAAAGGGGAAGGAACTCCTTCAACGAGAGGCTCCTCTGGCCGAGCGAATGAGGCCAAGGACGCTCGAGGAGTTCGTTGGACAGGAACACCTCTTGGGACCTGGAAAAGTCTTGCGGCAGGCGATCGAGAAGGATCACCTCCCTTCGATGATCTTCTGGGGCCCCCCTGGTTCGGGCAAGACGACCCTTGCCATGATGATCGCCTCGATGACGGGGGCGCACTTTATCGCCTTTAGCGCGGTCCTCTCTGGTGTGAAAGAGATCCGGGAAGTGGTCAAGGAGGCGAATGACGAATGGAACTATCGGAAGAAGAGAACGATTCTCTTTGTCGATGAGATCCATCGGTTCAATAAGGCGCAGCAGGATGCCTTTCTCCCCCATGTCGAAAAGGGAACGATCATTCTCATCGGGGCTACCACCGAAAATCCCTCTTTTGAGGTGATCTCTCCGTTGCTCTCTCGCTGCAAAGTCTTCACCCTTCGGGCCCTGACGGAAGAGGAGATCGAGACCATTCTCCGAAGGAGCCTTGAAGACAGAGAGAGGGGACTGGGGAGGTACGCCACGAGGGTCGAACCGGAGGTCTTCCGAGGAATCTGTCGCCTGGCCAACGGAGATGCAAGGGTGGGGCTCAACACCCTTGAGATGGCGGTCATGACGACGGCTCCTGATGAAAAGGGGGTTCGTCATATCCGAAAAGAGAATCTGGAGGAGGTTCTTCAAAAGAAGGCCTTTCTTTACGATAAGTCTGGCGAAGAACACTATAATCTCATCTCTGCGCTGCATAAGAGTCTGAGAGGGAGCGATCCTGACGCAGCCCTCTACTGGTTGGGGAGGATGTTGGAGGCGGGTGAGGATCCTCTCTACATCGCCAGACGGATGATCCGATTTGCCTCAGAGGATATCGGGAACGCGGACCCTCAAGCCTTGCAGGTCGCTGTCTCGGCGATGCAAGCCTTCCATTTCATCGGCCTCCCTGAGGGGGATCTGGCGCTGGCGCAGGCAGCCGTCTACCTTGCTACAGCTCCCAAATCGAATGCGCTCTATACCGCCTTTCAACAGGTCAAGCGAGACGTGCGGGAACTGGAGAACATGCCCGTCCCCCTCCATCTCCGGAACCCGGTGACCTCTCTGATGGAAGAGCTGGGATATGGAAAGGATTACAAGTACCCCCACGACTACCCCGACCACTTCGTTGAAGAGGAATACCTACCGGAGAACCTCCGAGGCCGGATCTACTACCGCCCCTCCGAGCAGGGATTCGAAAGAAAGATCAAAAAGAGGTTGGAGCACTGGAGGAAAAGGAGGAAGCTCAAGGAAGAAGGTTGAAGCCGGGGCTCCCTATCATTTTCTCCCCTTCACCCCTTCGCCGGTCATGGGTACGAAGATGACAGGAATGACATCGGTCGTTTCAAGATTTCCCCCGCGTTTAACTATCTTCTTCAACTCCTGAGTAAACTCTCCCACCGGGATAACCATTCGTCCCCCTTCCTTCAATTGATCAACCAGGGGCTTGGGAATATGGTCGGGTGCACAAGTCACGATGATTGCGTCGAAGGGAGCCGCGTCCGGCCAACCAAGATATCCGTCGCCTGCTCGCACCTTGATGTTCTTGTAACCCAACTCGAGGAGGAGTTTCTCCGCGGAGGTCGCAAGCTTTTCAATAATTTCGATCGTGTAGACTTCCTTGGCTAGCTCAGCCAGGATGGCGGCTTGATAGCCGGATCCTGTTCCGATCTCCAGAACCTTCTCCTCTCCTTTAAGTTCGAGAAGTTCAGTCATCAAGGCAACGATATAAGGCTGAGAAATCGTCTGGCCTTCCCCGATGGGAAGGGGTTGATCCGAATAGGCACTGGAATGCAGATCTTTTGGAACGAAACGGTGACGCTCCACCTTGAGCATGGCCGCGAGAACACGAGGATCTTTGACCCCCCTGGCCTTTATCTGAGTCTCAACCATCCTTTCCCGCATGGTCTTGTAGTCTCCCTTCGGGCTCGATTCCGATGCCCTTTTGCCTTCGACGCAATGGTTAAGGGATAGGAAGATAAGAACAACGAAGACGAGAAGGAAAATGGGCTTTTTTTCCATCACTGACAAACTATCACAGGCTATAAAATCTTGTCAATCCTTGACATCCCTTCGATCTTTCTGCTACCTTGAAAAGGATGAAATGGAAAGCATTCAAGATGAAATGGAAACCATTCAACATAATAGCGAAGATCTCCAGCCTCTTCCTCCTTTTCGTCCTCCTTTTTTCCTTTCCTGTCTTCCTGGGAGAGAGCCAGCAGAAGGAGCGGAGGAGCGCTCCAGAGGTCATCTTTCTGGGAAAGGAGGAGACCAAGTGGATGGAGAAGAGGGAGGTTCCTCTCCCCGTTCTGATCGCGCAAGGAGTAAAGGAAGAACCTGGGATCGGGTCTTTTGATCTCGGAGAGGAGACCATTGGTCCGACCTACAAGATGAGCCCTTCGACCACGCAACCGGGCTGCACCTATACGAGTCGATTCACCCGTGGTGTCACCAGAGTGGTAAAGGGAGAGAAGGCTCTGTACGAGAAGGGAAGGCACCACTACTATCGTCGCGATTTCGAGGAGGCCGTGGAGGCATTTGAGAGGTTACTCCGGGCCTATCCGCAAAGCCCTTTGAGAGGGGCTGCGAGGTATTGGGCCGGAGAGGCGATGTTTCACCAAGGAAAGATGGCCGAGGCTCTGGCGTACTTTCAGAAGGTAGTGGAGGAGGATCCTCGGAGTGAATTCTATCCTTATGCCCTCTACTCCTGCGGATGGATCCACCTCAAAAGAAGGGAGTATGAGAAGGGGTTTGGCTTCTTTCATCAAGCCTACGAGAAATCCTCCACCCATCCCATCGTTCAACCCTCTCTTTTTTGGTCTGCCTACTGTCTCTATCAGATCGATTATTTCGAGCAGGCAGTTCGAGAGATCGAACTTCTTCTCCGAAGCTTTCCGAAAGGGACCTGGAGGCCGGAGGCAGAGTATCTGATGGGCCTTAGCCTCTTCAGGCTTCAAAAATTCAGTGAGGCAGCGGAGCTTTTGAAGAATTATTGGAAGCGTTTTCCTCAGCATCCCCTCGAGGAGAGTGCTCGCTACGCTTACGCTTGGAGTTTGGTCTCTTTGGGGAGGTATGAGGAGGGCAGAGAGACGTTCGAGGCATTGCTCCTCGCATTTCCGGGGGGCAACCTTTCCGATCCCACCCTATGGGGAATCCTGAGGACCTATCTCGGGACGAACGAGGTGGAAAGGGCAACGCTTTTTTACCAACGATTCCTTTCCAACTTCCTTTCCTCCCCTTGGGCTGATCGATGTCTCTTTGACATTGGCAGATACCATTTTGAGAAAGGGGACTACGGTCAAGCATCGACAACCTTCAGACAGTTCATCAGAGTCTATCCGGAAAGTTACCTCCAGGAGTACGTCTATTTCATGCTCGGCGAATCCTTATTCAACCAAAAGGATTACTCTGGAGCGGTCAACGCGTATTTGCGTGCTCTTGAGGAAAAGAGGCAGAGGGACCTTGAGGACCGGATCTTTTCGAGGGTGGGTTATGCCTATTTCTTTTTGAAGGATTACGAAGCGGCAATCCAATCCTGGGAAAGGCTTCTGAGAGAGTTTCCCCGCCATCCAGAAAAAGAGGAGATCCTCTATTGGCTTGTGGAGACGAGTCTTCGAAAACAGGACCCTCGAAGAGCCGTCGGGTATCTGAACCGATTGAAGGGAGCCTCCCCTTTCTACCCGAAGGGATTGAGCAGTCTGGGCTGGTACCATTTTCAGAAGCGCGAATGGAAGGAGGCGAACCAGTATTTCCTAAGAATCCTCAGTGAATTTCCCGAATATCAATCCACACCCTCCGTCGGGTTGATGGTGGCGGAATGCTTCCTGAACCAGAATGACTACAAACAGGCGAGGCCCTACCTACTCCGACTCGCCTCGTCACCCACTGGGAACGAGGATAGAGAGAAGGCCCTCTACCTGCTCGGGTGGATCTCGTATCGGGAGGAGAATTTCGACGAGGCGGTAGAATATTTTAGAAGGATCTTGGACAATTATCCGGCAAGCGCCTACCGCGAAGAGTCTCAATACCGAATCGGATGGTGCTATTTTAGGAAGAGAAACTATGGGAAAGCGATCGAGGAGTTTCAGCAGCTCGTTCAACAATACCCTCGAGGCCCTTTCGCCGCTGCCTCCCTGCTGAAGATGGGGGACGCCTATTACAATCTCAAACGATATGGTCAGGCGAGTCACCACTATCTTCAGGTCATCAAGGAGCATCCGAAGTCAAAGGAGGCACCGGAGGCTGACTACGGGATGATCCTCTGTCTTTTGCAAGAGAAGAGGCAAGAGGACTTCGTGGCTCGGGCAGAGTCTTTCGTGAAACGACATCCTCAGCATCCCCTGGGAGCCCAGGCACTGATCGCGCTCGGAGACTTTTATGAGAAATCACGGATGAGGGAGAAGGCCATGAAGACATACCGAGACCTAATCCACCTCTTTCCGAGCGGGGAGACGGCGGAAGAGGCTCAAATGAGGATCGCCCTTCTCCTTAAACAAGAGAAGAAATGGGCAGAATCGGCTGAGGAGATGGAAAGACTGATCAAAAGGCATCCCAAGGGTCATCTTCGAGTGGATGCCCAGGTGGAGGCGGGCGAACTCTATCTCAGCCTGCAGGATTATCCGAAGGCTTTGGAAAAATTTGAGTGGGTCATTCAGAATCATCCCCAACATCCCAATGTGAAGCGGGCTTACCTGGGATTGGAGGAAGGGTACCGACATTTGGGGAGGGTCGATCAGGCCCTCATGGTGATGAGAGACTTTGTCGCAAAGTTTCGAAACGATGAGAGCAGCTACGAGGGCCATCTCCGAATGGGACTTCTCTATCTGAGTCAGCAAAGGTTTGCCGATGCCATTTCCTCGCTCTCCGTAGCTGGCAAAAGCCCGGATGGAACGATTGCCAGCCAGGCGCAGCTCAAATTGGGCGAGGCCTACTTGGGTTCTGGAAATAGGGAGCAGGCCCTGCTCCAATTCTCACGGATCATCTACCTCCACCCTCGCCGCTCTGACATCGTGGAGGAAGCCCTTTTGAAGATGGGAGGGCTTTATGTGGAGGAGAAGAAGTTCACTGAAGCCCGGCAGGTCTACCAAAAACTGCTCGAGAAGACGAAGAGGGAAGACAGGAGGGAGACTGCCAGAAAGATGCTCGATCAGATCCAGAGGGGGATGACTCCTTGAAGAGAGATAGGCGCAGAAGGGAACGAAGCTTCACCCCATTCCTGATTGGACTCAGTGCCGTCCTTCTTGGTTTCACTGTGTTCCTCTTTCTTTCGATTCCTCCATTACGAACCCTGCTCGAAGAGAAGTGGGAGGGAGTGACCCGAGGGGGCAGGACGTTATTGGGATGGCGAAAGCCCGGGCCCACACCAGAGGAAAAGCGCATTCGGCAAGAAGTTATCTTCAGGAAAATGGAAGAGGCCAGCGCAAGTCAGGATTGGAAGGCACTGGTTCCGGAGTATCCAAGGCCGAGGAGATGGGACGGAGTTGCCGATGAAGAGAGGATGAAGGTTCTCCGGAATTCCCAGGAGTTTCGGGAGATTGAGAAATCACTGAGACGATATTTAGAAGAAAAGGAAGATCTTCTCCTCCCGGAGCCTCGATTGCCATCCCCAAAGGAGGCGTGGGAGTTGCCTCCTCGGAGGGACCGAGCGGCAGAGAAGATCGTAGCGGGCCTCTCAGGGTCGGTGGAAAAGGCTTTCCCAGAGAAGCCCCTGGAAGAAAATTTACAGTTGGGAATTCGGGGGCCTTTGGCGATGCGAAAAATTCTGGAGAGGCCTCCACCTCCTCCCATCAAGGTTCGGGTCGAGACGGAGATCGAGCTGATTTTCTGGGTGTTGCCCAATGGGATGGTCGACCGAGCCATCCCCTCGGTGAAAGGCGATGCGGAACTGGAGCGGCTCGCCATCCAATATATGAAACAGTGGCGGTTCGCCCCTCTCCCTCAAGACCAGCCGCAAGTGGAGGAGTGGGGAACGATTCCTGTCCGATTTAAGCTCCAATGAAGGGATGAACAAGAAACAGATCCTCATTTTGGCTCTCTTTCTTCTCTCGGCATTTGGATTTTTCACATTTTTCGGAGACAAAGGGATTTTGCATCTTCTTCGCCTCCAAAAGGAACTGGCACGAATCAAAGAGGCGAACATGAAGATCGAAGAGGAGAATCGAAAGCTGAGAGAAGAGGTGCGAAGGCTCCGATTTGAGAAACGCTACATCGAGGAAATCGCCCGAAAAGAGCTGGGGATGGTCAAGGAGGGTGAGATCATCTATCAGTTCGAGGCTCCCGACCACCCGGAGAGAAAGAAATAACGCAGATCAAATCGAATGATACAGATACGGCTGTTTTTGTACGTTTGGAAAGAAACGTTCTATTCGCGACATTCGTTGCCATTCGGGGCATTCGCCTGTAGAAGGAGCAGTCCCAATGAAATACGAGGGAATGATCTTCCGGCCTCCGAGTGAGGCCGATAGCCTGATTCTCCAGGTGACGGTGGGCTGTTCTTACAATCGGTGTACCTTTTGCGGAGCGTATCGGGGGAAGTCATTCAGGATCAAAGGCTTCGAGGAGATTCGGGAGGACATCGATGAGGCGAGCTTCTACTCCTCTCGAATTCGGAGAGTCTTTCTGGCCGACGGCAATGCCCTTACCATTCCCCAAAAAGATCTGGTGCAGATTCTGGAATACCTGCGAGGACGGCTGAATCGGGTGGAAAGAGTCGGGATTTACGCCAACGCCAGGGATATCCTTCAAAAAGAGGAAGAGGAGCTAAGGGTTTTGAAAGGCTTAGGATTGGGGATCATCTACCTTGGGCTCGAATCCGGGAACCGGGAGGTGCTAAGGCGCGTGAAGAAGAATGCGACCGTGGAGCAGATGATCCGTGCCAGCAAGAGGGTGAAGGATTGTGGCATCCTCCTTTCGGTCACGGTGATTTTGGGTCTCGGCGGGGTGGAAATGAGTAAAGCCCACGCAGCGGATACGGGAAGGGTTCTTTCAGAGATGGACCCGGATTACGTGGGAGCGCTCTCCCTGATGGTAGTTCCTGGGACTCCGATTGAGAAAGAGATCGAAACGGGAAGGCTCGTCCTGCCCACTCCTTTCGGCATGATTCAAGAATTGGAGACGATGATCGAGCATTCCCATTTTACCCACTGTTTCTTTGCGTCCAATCACGCCTCGAACTACCTTCCCCTCAGGATCCGGATGCCGGAGGAGAAGGAGGACGCCCTTCGGAGGATCCGGGAAGTTCTCCGGAGGAGGGATCCCGCTCTCCTCAGGCCCGAATTCTTGCGCGCGCTCTAACAAAAATTGATGGAGAATTGGGGAAGCAGGTAGAAATGGAGAGGCGGTTCACAAAGGGAATGAAAGATACGGTGGATGTGGACATTCGAGTGAGGTACGCAGAGACGGACCAGATGGGCGTCGCTTACTATTCGAACTACCTGGTCTGGTTTGAAGTGGGACGCGCGGAGCTGTGCCGAAGGAAGGGGTTCAGCTACGCAAAGTTGGAGGAACGAGGGTACAAGCTGGTTGTGACCGATGTGCACTGCCACTACCGAAGTTCGGCCCGCTATGACGAGTCGATTACAGTTCGGACCTGGCTGAAGGGACTCAACAAGAGGATGATCACCTTCGGGTACCAAGTTTTAAGAAAAGACGGAGAAAGGGAAGAACTGATTGCAGAAGGGGAGACGAGGCATCTGAGCCTCGATTCGAAGGGGACCCCTAAGAGCCTTCCTAAAGAGTTTCTGGACCTTCTCGCCTAATGGAATGCCCTACTGAAGGGAAGATCGGGCGACGGGACTGCAATGTCTCCATCCTTGACAACCCTTCGATCGATCTGATACGTATTACGAAGGAAGATCGAACTTCCTATCCGCAAGAGGCGGCCTTTGGCAAGATTTCAAAACAGGGAACACGACTTCAACTCTAAACTGAGACAGAACTCGACGATCCAGAGGTTGAGGGAATACGTTCAATGGCAGAGAAAGATCGATGGGGGCTCCTCGGCGGATGGCCCACCCCTCTACAGTCCCATCTCCATTAATCTCGACCTCACCTCGGCTTGCAACTTCTCTTGTTCTTTCTGCGTCGACTCCGGACTCATCAATGCTGGAAAGCAGCTGGGCTTCGAGGAGATAAAGGGTTTGATCGATACGCTGCATTCTTACGGCCTTCTTTCCGTCATCCTCATCGGAGGGGGCGAACCAACCCTTCATCCCGATTTCGAAAGATCGGTCGCCTATATCAAGGGCAAGGGGCTTCAGATCGGAATCGCGACGAACGGATCGCGACTGGAGAAGGTGGAGGCCATCGTCGACCGACTCGAGGGAAAGGACTGGATCCGAATATCGATCGATGCGGCTGAGGAAGAGACCTTCAAAGAACTCCATCATCCACGGAGCGTTCTCTCGCTCTCCCGGATCTTGGAGAGGGCGAAAAGGATAAAGGAGAAGAATCCTCGTGCCTCCTTGGGCTACTCCTATGTCATCGTGTGGGAGGGATTGAAGATTGGGGGAAAAGGTTTGGTGCCAAACCTCCGAGAGATGGGAAAAGCGGTTGAACTCGCAAAAGCATTTTCCTTCGACTATGTCTCTTTCAAACCGTGCCTGATCCGCGCGGAAGATTCCCAGAGAGAGACGTTGCTTCGAGATGTTGACGCGTCGAAGGAGACGGAAATCGCAAAGGAGATCGATGCGCGGCTTAGAGAGGCACGCGAAATCGCCGGGCAAAGTGTCAAAATCCTCGAGAGCTCGAATCTGAAGGCCCTGTTGAATCGGGAGACAAAAAGAATTAAACGTCAGCCGAAACGGTGCCACATGCAGTTTTTCAGAACCGTCGTTTCCCCTTTTGGCCTCTATCATTGTCCTGCCTTTCGAGGCGTCGAGATCGCGAAGATTTCCGAACGAGATGGCTATCTCACGGATCAGAAGTTCAAGCAGACCCTTCGGCATCTCATTCACTCGATTGGAAGCTTCCGTGCAGATGAAGAATGCAAAGAGGTCGGATGTTTCTACAACGAGACCAATTGGTGGTTGGAGGGTCTGATCCAGTCAAACGAGGATGTGGATAGGATCGAGGCGATGGAGGATGACAACTTCTTTCTCTAAGCGGGCCGAATGGATGTAGATGAAGATCCTACAGCTTTTCAGTAACTGGAAGTGGACAGGTCCTGCAGATCCCACCGTGAATCTTTGTAAAGCCTTGGAGAAGCGAGGGCACGAAGTCATCCTCGCTTACCAAAAACCTCCCCTTCCCGTGGAAGATAGTATCGAGAAGAGGGTTCGCCTTGCGGGTATCAAGGCCACGGACCGTTTCCAGCTTAACCACGCGATCCGAATCTACCATCCAGCGTTCCTTTGGTACAATCTCAAAGATATCCTATCCTTGACCAACTATCTTCGTGAAGAGAAGTTCGATATCCTCAATGTTCACCATTCCCACGGTCACATCCTGGGAGGGATTGCTGCAAGGCGGTGTGGTCATCCGGTGGTGATCATTCGGACGGATCACAAACGGGACCCCTTGCCCCCTCACCTCGGGAACCGTTTACTCATCTCCAAACTGACTGACGGAATGATCACCTTTTCCGAGAGGGCGAAAAGAGAGGACACGGACCATTTCAAACTCCCTCCGGACCGCGTGGCGAAGATCCAACCCGCCTTGGATTTAGATCGGTACGACCCTCAGCGGCCTTACAAGGACATGAGGGGATTCTTTGGAATCGAACCCCAAAAGGTGATAATCGGGATGATCGCCCGGTACCAGAAGTACCGGCGGACGTCGATCCTTCTTGAGGCGGTCAAAAGGATTGCAGGGGAAGAGTCGAACTTCAGGGTCCTTTTAGTAGGTCGGTCGAGTCAGATGGAAGAGAGCGTGTTGAAGCCCATGAGGAGGCTGGGGGTGGAAGATTGGGTGACATTGGCGGGGTACCGGACAACTGACTACCTCGACACCCTGGCGTGCATGGACATCTTCGTCTTCCTGATGGCTGGATCGGACGGAACAGCGCGGGCTTTGAGAGAGGCCATGGCCATGGGCAAAGCGATCGTCGCGGCGAATCGGGGGATGCTGCCCGAATTGATCGAGGATGGTGTTTCCGGTCTGGTCGTGAACGATACTCCCGAGGAACTCGCACAGGCCCTCCTCTACCTCCTCAGACATCCGGAAAAGAGGGAGGCTTTTGGAAAAGCTGCCTATGAAAAAGCCCACCGGAACTTTCGGTTGGACGAGCAGGCAAAGGCTGTTGAAGAATTCTACTGCAGGATGATTCGGCTTGGGAGACGGAGGTAAAGGAAGATTCTAACCATTGAAAATTAAACGACAATGGGATAATGTTTCTGCGATGGCCTATCCCAAGATTTTGGTCCTTAGGCTAAGCGCTGTAGGCGATGTCCTTCGGACACTGCCTGCGGTCATGGCCCTCAAACACCACTTCCCTTCCTCCCATATCGCATGGATCGTTGAGGAACCCTCCAAAAGCCTGTTGGAAAACCAGCCCGAAATCGATCGGGTCATCTTACTTCCGAGGAGAAGATGGACAGACGGGATTGGGTCTTTGGGGAAAATGGGGAAGACGCTGAAGGAGATAGGTCGTTTCATCGCCGATCTGAGAAGGGAGCAATTCGATATCGTTCTCGATTTTCATGGAATCATTAAGAGCGGGATGCTCTCTTTTCTATCCGGTTCTCCAAGGCGAATCGGCTATGACCGGAGGTCGAGCCGAGAGGGAAATTTTATCTTTTCCAACATCAAGGTGACCCTTCCGAAAGGGAGAGTCAGTAGGTACAAGAGGAATTTCTACCTCCTACGGGGTCTGGGATTGGAGGTGGAGCATTTCGACGCCAGACTTCACATTCCTCCGGGCGATAGGGAGTATATCGAATCGTTCTTCAATTCTTTTGATCCTCCCCTGAAGCGACCTTATGTCGCCATTCATGCCGGGACAAATCCCAAGGCTCTTTTCAAAAGGTGGATGCCAGACGGTTATGCTCAGTTAGCCGATCGACTTGTCGACGAACTCGGCGCCACGGTCATTTTCACCTGGGGCCCTGGGGAGTTCGAGTTCGTGGAGAGGATTCGTCGGACAATGAGAGCTCCCTCCGTCCTGGCACCGAAAACCGAATCCCTGACACAATTGGGAGAGCTTTTTAGGCATGCCGACCTCTTTATAGGGGGGGATACAGGTCCCATGCATATTGCTTCGCTGGTCGGTACCCCTGTCGTTGTGATCTACGGTCCAACCGATCCTGTCCTTCACGAACCGCTTGGTCTTCACAAGAAGGTTCTCAAGGATGTCGGGTGCAACCCCTGCCGCAATCGATCGTGCAGGGAGCTTAAGTGCTTAGAATCAATAAAAGTCGATGATGTTTTTAAAGCTACAGCGGAGATTTTGTCGGTAACTATTTGAAAATGTTGCTTGATCTTGACTCGGCGTTGTAATATGATTGAGATCTAAGAGGTCTTTATATGAGGGTTTCGATCATTGGCGCTGGGCGGAACAGGAATGGTATCGGGGAATTTATTGCAAAATTCTTCAAGAAGAATGGGGCGGAGGTAGTAGGTGTCCTTGGAAGGACACCGGAAACGAGTCAGAAAGCTTCGTTGAATCTTCAGAAGTACGGAATCAGGTCAAACGCCTATACGGATCTCTACGAGATGTTTGAGAGAGAGAAGCCGGATGCAGTCGCGATCGCCTCTCCCTCGGGGACGCATTACGACTATTTGCTAAGGTCGGTCGATCTCGGGGTCCACATCTTTTGTGAGAAGCCCTTCCTGAGCCCGGATCTCGAAGACGCGAGGGGGAGGGTCGAGGAGATTCTTCAGAGAGCGAGCGAGAGAGGGCTAACCGTCGCTATGAATTCGCAGTGGCCCTTCGCTCTGAAGGAGTATGGCAAGGTTTGCGGGGAGATTGAGATCAAGAAATCGAACCGTTTCTTTATCCTC
>FWPV01006534.1_pt1 | contig 22120 bp, 20 predicted proteins | sample 2228371 | NCBI WGS metagenome assembly FWPV01 (sample SAMEA103939776, study PRJEB20133) | metagenome | reverse complement strand
TTTTAAGCTTGAAAATTTTTTTTATTTTTTTTATAAAATCTTTGATTTTCATTTTTTCAAAAAATGCTTCTTGATGAATTTATGCGGTGAAAAGAAAACAAATTTTAGACCGTTTTTCAAATATAAATACCTTTCCCTCAACTTCCAAAACTTTGATGATTTCATGAGTTGAATTTCCTGGTCTTTGGCTTGGAGTTCTTGATTTTTCTGCTGAAAAAGCAATTCAATTAAATCCTTAAGGTTATGTTTTAGTGATACTTTTATTATTTCAGGCTCCAAATTAACTCTCAATGTTTTATTTTCTCCATGAAACCTAACAAAAAATAAATATTTGGGTACCCTTTTTGCTTTTTTGTTTTTTAATAGCCTTAACCATGCTTCCCAATCTTGAAGTCTTGCTATATTTTCATCAAATCCTTTAAAAAAATTTTTTCTTATCAATGAAGTAATGGAAATATAGTTTCCTTTTTTTAATTCTTCATAATTAAATTCTTTCGTTTTCCACTCTTTTTCTAGCTTTAATTTTTCTTGTATATTTTTATCAATTAAATTTATTCTATCAGTATAAACAAGAACCAACTCCTTGTCTCGCTCTAGTTCTTTCTGAGTATATCTTAAAAAATCCTTATGAAAATAATCATCGGCATCCAAAAAAACAATAAACTCGCCCGTAGATTTTTCAAGTCCAAAGTTTCTTGTCTTTTGCGCATTTTTAAAATCAACAAAATAATATTTTATTTTATTTCCAAAGCTTTTAGCAACTTCTTCAGTATTGTCAATACTAGAGTCATTAACAACGATTATCTCCTTGGGTTTTAACGATTGAGATAGTGCTGATTCAATAGCTTTTTTGAGAAATTTTCCATAGTTATGGCAGGTAATAACTATAGATGTTTTTTTAGAACCATGATCTAAACTCATTTTAAAACTAATGATAAGTTATAAATTAATAAGCTAAAACCTTATTTCTATACCACCTCTTTCTGTATTAACATTAAAAATTCTTTTTATTTCTGAATTTTCTTTTTTCCACATTTCAATAATTTCCATTTCATCAGGTCTTTTTGCATCATGCAAAATAACAATGCTTCCATTTTTTAAATAATTTTTTAATATTTTAAGTGCCGGATATCTTGCATTTTTGCAAAATCCCCCTACTGGTCCATCTACAAAAAGCAGATCTATTTTTTCACAATCAAGGTGAAACTTTTCAACATCATACCACTTATACAAATTACCATTAATTTCTAAATCTTTTATTGGAGCATAAATTAGCTTTGTTTTTTTCGCATCATATACATTTTCTGCAACAAGAAGATTTTTTGTTTCATTTAAACAATATTCATCTGAATCAAATGAAATGATTTTGTAATCATAGGCTAATTTTTCAAGGGTTTTTGCAATAATCAAAGTTGATAATCCACTCCCTAGCTCAACAATGTTTATCGGCCTGTTTGTTACAATTTTATATATCAAATATCTGGCAAATTCCTCTTCAATAGGCCAATCGTTCCAATAAATCGGAAATTTTATGTTTAATTGTTGTTCAATAAAAGACATAAAAAACGAAAAGTTTAAAAAATTAAAAAGAAATTACAAAATTACAAAATAGTTATACATCATAACCATATTTTTTTGCTAATTTCATTATATTATCAAACAGCTCTCTATTTTCTTTTTCTATATCTTCTGGTAAAACTAATTCATGGTTGCGTTCATTTGTTCTTTTTGATATTTCTTTCAGACAATAACACATCTTTTCTTTGTCAAATTTTTTTTCTTTTAAAAAGTTAATGATTATTTGAGGTAAAACAGATTCAATATCTTCAATTTTATATGTAAATTTAGCTTTTCCCTCTGCTTTTAAGTTCCAATAATACCAATATTTAGCTGACATAATAATTTTACTGTCACTATCATTTATTGGTATATGCTTTTTAATATAATTCCAAGACTTATCTGATATTGTTAAACAAGAAGAAATTGTTTTAAAAGGATGTCTAACTTGATGAATCACATTTTCAAATTCATAATCATTTGAAGGCGGACCCCAAGGAGACTCATCATCAGAAACAGCCATCGGCCAAGATGCAATTCCATCCTTTCCATCTTTTTCATGACCAATATCAAATCCACAACACTTCAAAAGTTCTGAAATATATTTTGTACCACTTCTACCACAACCTGTTATAAGTAATTTTCTTTTATTCATGTTTTTTAAAAAAAATTTTTAAAAAATCTATTAAATTTTTTAGATTCTTTTCGGCGGAAATATCTCTTGTAGCTAAAATTATCTCTGGTTTTTCCGGTTCCTCATACGGATCATTAACCCCCGTAAAATTCTTTATTTCTCCTTTCAAAGCTTTTTTATACATTCCTTTCGTGTCACGCCGTATACATTCTTTTATATCACATTTGACATAGACTTCAATAAAATTTGGACAAATTTTTCTGGCAAAATTTCTCATCTTGCGATATGGAGAAACAAAAGCCACGATGACATTCACTCCGTTTTGTGCCAGCATTTGAGTGATATAAGCCACTCGTTCAATATTTTTGTCGCGATCAGCTTTACTGAAACCCAAATCCTTGCAAATTGTTTTTCTAACTGCATCACCATCTAAAATTTGAACTGGCTTTTTTCTTTTTCTAAAATATTTAGCTAATTTTTTGGCAATTGTGGTTTTTCCACTGCAAGGCAATCCGGTTAGCCAAATCACTAATCCTTTGTTTTTTTCAAATTTTTTCATATTTAAACTTTCCATTCATGTGGCAGGTGAACAAATCCCTGATGTTGACTTTTAGGAATGATTTGGATGTATTTATTATATTCTCTGCCATCATAATAATCATAGAAATGTTGATTTTGCGGATTACCTTTGAAAAAACTAGATGAAATATAAAAATCGCCTCGTTGAAGAAAATTATTCGGAAATATCAACTCAATTCTATTTTTACCTTTTTTCCACTTTTTATTAATTTTCTCATAAAACATATTATTTCCGCAAATAACACTATCCGTAATTTTATCTCTTATACCAACACTAACATACATTTCATCTTCCAACTTATTAACTTCTAAATCTAGTCTTATAACTATATCTTCTCCTCTTTCAAAAACATTAACTTCTTCTCCTTTTTGATTAAGAACTGTTATTTTTGTATAATAATTTGCTTTCGCTGCTGGTTTTCTTTCTATTTCTTTTTTCTTTTGTTTTTGATCGCGTAAGTTATATTCTGAACTCATTAACGCTCGGCCATACTCATAAATTGCTTTTTCGGGAGAAGCTATGATAATTGTCTTTCCCTTATGCAATAATAAAGCCCGGTCGCAGTGCTCCCTGATTGCTTCAGTATCATGAGAAACAAAAAGTATCGTTTTGCCACTTTTTTTAAAATTTCTAAAAACATCCAGACATTTTTCTTTAAAATTACTATCTCCCACCGCCAAAACTTCATCCATTAAAAGTATATCCCGATTGGCATGAATTGCCACGGAAAAAGCCAAGCGAACTTGCATTCCAGAGGAATAATTTTTTAGTTTCTGGTCAATAAAACGTTCCAGTTCGGAAAATTTAACAATATCATCAAATTTTTGATCTATTTCTTTTTTTGAAAGTCCCAAAACGATTGCATTAAGATAGATATTTTCTCTTCCAGAAAGCTCTGGATCAAAGCCAATTCCCAATTCCAAAAAAGGAGAGATTTTGCCGTTTATTGTCACTTTTCCCTTGTCTGCAGTATAAATACCAGCTAAAATCTTGAGTAAAGTGGACTTTCCTGAACCATTTCGACCGATAATTCCAAAAAATTCTCCTTTTTTTACTTCAAAAGAAACATCATCCAAAGCTTTAAATTTTTCATAATGCTTTGATTTTAAGAAATTGACAAAAGCGCCTCTTAAAGTGGTTATTCTTTCATGAGGTATGCGAAAGGTTTTTGAAACATTCTCAACTTTAATAGCAATATCAGCTTTCATCTTGAAATCCTATTTTCTTATTTTGCACTACCTTCAATTTATCAAATATATTCTCTTATTGTTTATTTTTGATTGACTTCAGTTTAATATCTTTAAAGCTTCTTTTTCTTTCTTCTTCTTTTGCGATCAAATTATTCTTTTTTTTATGTCTAATTTATCTTATATTTTTCTCAAAAACACCTAAAAGATTTTGTCTGAATTTTAAGTTTTTGATCTAACAAAAATAATCAAAAAATACAGAAAATTGATTCAAATATATTTTTCTGAACAACAATAGATTTATTTAAGACATCTTTTTAGCTTAAAGACTTTTTACAAAAATCAAATCAAAAGATATCAACCTATCCTCTTCTTGTTTATTTTTTGAAGAAAATGCTCTTATGAAGTACAAATTGTTTTTCTATTAAGAAGACCTATTACAATTCAATTTCTTTACTCTAAAATCGCATCATCTGAAAGATTAGATTCGTCATAATCACTACTAGAAGAAGTGGAATTTATCAAATCATCCATTTCTTTGATAGCTTGATCAACTTCACTATTTCCTAAATCAGAAGAATCATAAGAATTAGTTGTTTCTGAATTGCCTTCTCGCTCTTCTGCCATCATTTCTTTCTGTTTTTTTTCTACTTCTTCCATATTATTCTGCTGATTAATTACTGGACCCAAATCGTTTCTCTTTTGAATATTTTTTGCTAAAACTAGAGCCAAAATAGAAATTATCGTAAGGGCACCCAAGGAAACATAGACAATTTTTCTTATTTCTGACTTCATTTTTTGAAACTTAAGTTATTAATTATGTTAATTATTTTGTTTATTTTTTTACTAAATATTTTTCATTATTATTGATTGAACTTTTTTTGCTTTTAATCTTCATAATTTGTTGTCGTGTTTTGATTTTCTGTTTTTTCTTGATCCATTGTTTGTGTTTTCTGTTCAATTTGCTGCTGAATTTGTGCTTCCCATTGATTTCTAATTTGTACAAGATGCGCTCTTATTGTGTTAACATAAAATTGACGAATGTCTTGAACAGCTTTTTTAATTTCAGGCATAATTTTCCTCGGTTCCGTAAGCATTCCCTTTAATTGTCCTGATTGACTACAAGCATTTTGTTGAGCCTCTTTAAGAGAATAAATAAATTCTTTGTTAAGTTGATTAAGATTAGCTACCTTTTCTTTCAAAATAACCACATCTTCTTTTAAATCAGAAGTATCCAAACCCTTTCCATCCAAAGCTGTGATCATTCCTTCCATTCTTTTTACTAATTTTCCAAAAACACCTTGATCTTTTTGCTGATTGTTTTCATAACGATTAATCAGATTTCCTATTCGTCTTTCAATTGTTTCGCAAGCTTGCTCTTTCATTTGAGTTTTCTTTTCATTGGCTGCTTGTTGCATTGTTTCTTTTTTCTGTGCTCTTGTTTCTTGATTAGAATTAATTGAGTTAGTTGTTTGAGCCAAAACAACACCTATCCCCATCAAAACAAAAAAAATAGTTCCTCCCAACCAAGCCCAAGATTTGATTGCTTTGTTGATTAGTGTTTTTTTCATTTTTTCTTGTTTGATTAATACTTATAAATTATTATTTAAAAAAACCTTTTGTTTTGACTTTTAAATATCAATAAAATTAACCATTCACTTTTGCAGAAAATATCTCTTTTCATTATATTGCTTTATTACTTTTTTTGCTTTTTATTATCATTCCTTATTACACTATTACACTTAAAATTTTTATTAAATTATTTTGATTTATTTCCTAAATTCCAATAAAATCAATCTTTTTTTAAATGCTCCTTTTTTTTCATATTCACTTTTATAAAAAACTTTTTCTTACACTACTTTTTACTACTGTTTCTTTATATTCACAGTAATTTTTTCTTGAGAAATTGAAATCCTTTTAAGCCAAATGGGTTCAAAAGAAACTTCTGCTTTTTTAATTTCTTCGAAAGAGGCCAAGAAGTTTTTAATCTCCTCTTCACTTTTTCCAGCAATTCCACTTTTAACTTTGTTTTCGTCAATAGAAGGAATTGCTTTAGCTTTTATTTCTATATCCATTGCCATCTCTTTTTTTTCAAAATCTGGTATTCCTTTTCTAAAATTAAGAACAAAATCTTGATCCAAAAAATAACCCAATTCTAGTTCTTTTTCCGCAATAGTTTCTGCCAGTTGAATTATATCATTTTCGCTAAAAGAAATCAACTTTACCTTCTGGACAATCGTATAACTAAAACCATCTACTTTGTCTCCAACTTTATTAGAAGCTTCACTAGAAACAATACTTTTTTCAACTGATTCAATTATGGTTTTATCTCCTTCTTCCAAGCGTTTTTGAATTTCTTCTTCAAAAGATGTTTCCAATTCTTCTATTGCCTTTTTACGTGCTCTATCAATATCAGCTTCTGTCACAAATTTGATTTTCTTGCCATCCTCAGAATCAGCCCCGCCAAACATTGCCTTTTCGGAAACCACTTCAAATTTTTCATATTTAGGTGATTCTTTAAAACCTTCAATGGTAAAAATTGACGGACCAATATTAAAATCTTTTCCTGCTTTATCGGCAATCACATCTACTTCAATTTCTCCCGGTTGATCATCTTTCATTCCGGGAACCACCACGCTTTCTTTTAGGCGAAAAAGTTTTCCCTCTCTGGACAAAATTCGCGTTGTAGCAACTAGTGATTGTTTTTCTTTGGAATATTTGTTAATTATTTTCACTCTTCCTTCTGCTTTGGTTCCTCCCTGAGCAAATTCTTCTCCTGATGAAGTAGCTTGAATGGTTTTGTTAATTTCTATTTCTTGATATTTTCCCGGAACTATTCCATTCTCAAAATCAATTTCCTCTATCCCATCAATCACCGTTGTTCTAATTTCTTTTTTAAATTCCTTTATCTTTGGATAAATTTCCACTTTTACTTTTGGAAAACTGTCAAAAATCCAAAAAGTTAATGCTCCCGCCATTATCACTATTACAAATGCCATTGTTATAAAAACAAGCCCTTTTATTCCCGTTTTCTTCTCTTTTTTTTGTGAAATATTACTAAATTCAAAATAATTTTGTTTTTTGTTTTGCTCATCATTAATCAATTCTCCTGAAACCTTTTTTTGATTTCCTGAAAAAAATTCTTCTGCTTTTTTGTTAATTGGATCAGCAGAAAAATTAAATCCATTTGAAATCCTGATCTTTTCATCAACATCATCTCGTCCCCCAGAAATGGTTTCTTGTTTTCTATTTTCATTCTTTACAGCAAGAGGTTTAAAACGTGAATTATTTGAAAAACCAAAAGCACTCTTGGAATCAACTGAAAAAAAGCTTCTCTTTGATGCTGAAGAAGGATTAGTTGAAGAAGAAAAACCGCTTTGATTGTTGCCAAAACTGGAATAAGAAAATCTTTCTTTTGCTAAATCATTTTTTCTTGGATCCAAAAAAGAAGAATTTTTCTGAAACTGATTCAAGTCTGAACCAGATTTTTTTAATGATTGACCAGAAAAATTTTTGGAAGTAGCCATTTCATTATTTCGCCATCCTAAACCAGATTCTTCTCGCTTTCTTTCTCTCTGTCCAAAAAGTTCTTTTTTTAATTGAGGTGGTTTCTTAATTTCAAATTGATAACTTGGTCCAATATCTGACGAAATCTCTTGATCAAAAAAACTAGCACTTCCAATTTCCCTTTCTTTTGCGTTTTTCTCTTCAGCTCTTTTTGAATCTTTAAAGTCAAATTGATCTTCTTCTTTTAATTTTCTCACTGCTTCCTCTGAGGCTCTTTGAGAAATCGCTTGTTGTTGAATATATGAATCAATTTTTGCTCTATCACTAGTAGCAATCCCTAGTTCTGAAACTACTTTTTTAGTATGAGGATCATTGGCAACAATAATCAACTTTTTTGCCATTTTCTCCACTTCATTTTTCAAGAGTTTTAGATTTATTATTCCCTGAGAAATCATTGCATTTTTAGGAATAACCAAAAAAATCTCATCTATCGGTTCACGTTCAATTCTATCCAAAACACTGGTTATTTCCTCATCTTTTTCAATATAAATTGTTTTGTGCATAAGTTGTCAAATTATTCTTTATTTTTTATTTTTGATTTTTAATTTTTTGCTTAGCTTTGCAAAATTTTCACCGCCTTCTTGAGAGTATCACTGATAATTGGATCCTGCTCGGATCGATCAACAATAATACTTGCCAATGCCATTGGAGTAACATCTTGAGGATTTCTTAATTGACGAGTTTGATCAGCAATTCTAACTACATCTCTTGGTTGAATAAAACTAATGTTTATCTGCTCGGGAATAGGCAAGTGAGAAGGCCAGAAATGTTCTCTCAAAACTCGACTTATCCCGGGTAAAGCACTTCCTCCACCACAAAGAAGAATTCTGCTTGGAAAAAGATCGCTAGTTGAAAAACTTTCCAATGCTATCTCCAATCCAGAAGCCCAAACTTCACAATCTCTTTCAAAAAGTTGTTCAATTTTTTGAGAAATTTTTGGGTTGAGTGTTTTTATAGAATAGTTTATTTTTATTTGTTCTGCTTCCTCAAAAGAAAGACCAAAAGCATTGGAAATTCTCTTGGTAAAAGCTGTTCCTCCCAAGCCAAACATAACTGTTCCCTCCAAAACACCATTTCTCACCAAGGCAATATCAGTTGTTCCGCCGCCAATATCAATAAAAATTGCTCCAAATTGACTATTTTGATCAATTCCCATTGATTTAGCCACCGCAAAAGGCTCCGCCACAATTTCAACCAACTCTAGCCCCAATTCATCAGCAATTTTTTCCATTGCTCCCAAGTGAATCAAAGGAGCATAAGCATTGAAAATACTAATGGAGACATCTCTACCTTGAAAACTAACTGGAGTAGAAACTCGATATCCATCAATTTTAACATTAACAATTGCTGCATTTATTAAACGAACATCAACTGCTTTGTGACCTGTCTCCCAGGCTAACTGCTCTCTAATTCTTCCTAAGGCTTTCCATTGAACTTTTTGAATGATATTTTTAAGTTCAGGAACATCTATTCTAATCTCCGGACGCGCTCGCTCATAATGAACAGTGGTGGTAGTCCCTTTAACTAACTCTCCTGCGATTCCCATTACCGTTTTTCTAACATAATGAATGTTTGCCATTTCTTCTGCCTCAGAAATAGCATCTTCGCAAGTAGCAATGACACCTTCAATATTACTAACCGCTCCTGAAGTCATGTTACCTATTTTTTGATAAGCTCGCCCTACTCCCAAAACAATTCCCTTTTGAAGTTCTTCATTAACCTCAAAAACCAGCGCTTTTACAAATTGTGTTCCGATATCAAGCGCCAGATAATGATTACTGCTTGCCTTATTCTTTTTGAAAAAATTTCTCAAAAAATTCATAAATTTTAATCTACAAGAGAAAAGGGGAACTCTCTTTTTTTACTTTTTGTTTTAATTTTAACTTTTAACTTTTTATTTTCTAATTCTTCAGAATATTTTCAACTGCTTTTCTTATTATATTTTGAACATTATCTAAAAAACAATTTTAAAAACAAAAACAAAAAAATTTAAAAAATCATCTCTCGCTTGAAAATCAATCCAACATTTGCTATTCAAAAACGTTTTTTAATTAAAAGCACTTTTTTAGAAATTATATCATAAAAGTTTTTTTTATCAATTTTTAAGAGAAAAAAGATTTTTGACTTTTGAAATTTTTTGGCTTTTTATCTACTTCTTAAGAGCCTCCAAAGCCATTTTAAAAAAATAAATCAAGTGAATTTTTGTCAAACTTTTCCTTCTAACTAATTTATTATCCAGCACTAAAAAATTGTCGTTTTATTAACTAACAATAAAAAACAGCTGACACTCATGTCAGCTGTTTATAAAAATAAAAATCAAAAAATCAATAATCTTTTAATTTCTTCAAGCTTTTTTGCTCTCTTATTTTTTCAAAAGCTTTTGCTTCTATTTGACGAATCCTTTCCCGAGTAACTCCAAATTCTTTTCCCACTTCTTCTAAAGTATGCGTGATGCCATCTTCCAAACCAAATCGGATTTTCAAAATTTTCTGTTCTCTAGGAGTTAGTTCTGATAAGGCTTCATTGATATGTTTTTTCAAAAGTGTTCTTGCTGCTTCTTGACTAGGAGCTGCCTGTTCAGTATCTTCAATAAAGTCTCCCAAAATACTTTCATTGTCTCCTCCTCCCACAGTTGATTCCAAAGAAACTGTTTCTTGAGAAATCTTTATAATATAACGCACCTTGTCAACTTCAATTCCCATTTCAGCTGCGATTTCTTCTGCTAATGGCTCTCTTCCCAGTTCTTGAACCAATCTTCTCACGGTTTGAGTATATTTGTTAATGGTTTCCACCATATGAACTGGAATACGAATTGTTCTGGACTGGTCGGCAATTGCTCTGGTTATAGCCTGTCTAATCCACCAAGTAGCATAGGTAGAGAATTTATATCCTTTTTTATAGTCAAATTTTTCTACTGCTCTAAAAAGGCCAATATTTCCTTCTTGAATCAAATCCAAAAAAGAAAGATTGTGACTTCTTCCTACATATTTTTTGGCAATAGAAACAACTAATCTTAGATTTGCTTCAGTTAATTTTTTCTTTGCCAATTGATCACCTTTTTCAATCCCCTTTGCCAGTCGCACTTCTTCTTCTGCTGTTAAAAGAGGAACTTTACCAATTTCTCGCAAATACATCTGAACAGAATCAGAAATAATGCTGTCCCCATCAATTTCTTGATCAATGCTATAATTTATTTTTTCAATCTCTTTTGTTTTTGAAGAAACTTCTCTTTCTATTTCTCTTTTAATAATTTCTTCTGAATTCAAAACTCGAATTCCCGTTTTTTCTAATTTTTCATAAAATTCTTCTAAAAATTCAATATTATCTTCAATATTTCCCAAAAAATGAACAATTTCGTCTTCGGTCACAAATCCTCTCTGCTGTCCTTTTGTTATCAATTCTTTGATTTTTTCCTCCTGTGATTTTGACGTTTTTTTGATTTTATTAAGTTTTTTTCTGTTTTTTTGAGATGAAGTTATTTTTTTCTCAGCTAATGTTTTTTTGGTTTTTTTCGAAATTAATTTAAATCTTTTTGACTTTTTAATTGATTTTCGGCCTCTTTTTTTGATTTTTATCCCCTTTTTTTGAAAATCTTTCTTTCTTGTTTCGGCTTTCTTCGCTTTCTGAAAACTTTTTATTTTTCTTTTGGAAGATTTTTTGCCAACTAAATTTTTATTAGAAGATTTCTCTTTTCTAGTTAATTTTCTGAAAGAAACTTGCTTTTTTGAGACATATTTTCTGCCAGAAGAAAGTCTTGGTTTTTTCTTCAAATTATTTTTAGCGATTTTTTTCGCGATTTTCATAACTTTTGATACTTTTTTCTTTACTCTTTTAAATTTAGCTTTGCTGCCAGATCTTTTTTTAATAGAGGATTTTTGAGAAGAATTTTTGGGAATTGAATAAATCCCTTGACGACTCTTCTTGTAAGAAGCACTTTTTTTGGAGAGAGCCATTTTTTTAATTTGTTACTAAGTATTAAAAAGAATTATTGTCTAGTAAGTTGATCTAGTTTTTCTATCAGCCTTTCTGCTTCTTCATCTTCACCCAAATTTTCCATTTCCTTTATTTTAGCAACAAGCTTTTTTATTTCTCTCCTCTTACTCTCTTGAAAAAAATCATCTATTGTTAATTTCCACTCCACTAAAGGATTCTGTTGATTTTCTGAAAAACCTTTTTCCAAATCATAACTATATTGAATTCTGGCGGAAGCCAAATTAACTTTTTCTTTTTCCTCCCGACTAAGTAATTCTCCTTTCAATAATTTTTTCCAAATATTCTTTAGAGAAAATTTTTCTAAATTTTCTTCTATGTCCTTTTGATTAAAATCAATTTCATCTTTGAATAAAACAAACAAACCCAACAACCTTTCCTCTAGTAAACTCAATCGAGTTTGACTTTTTTGATAACTAGGAAATTCCTGTTGGTTTTCTTGATCAGTTTCTGAAACTTTGGTTTCTTTTTTAATTCTATACTTTTCCAAAATTTCCGTCAACAGTTCCTCTTCAATAGAAAGCTTTTCAGATAACTTCTTGAGCCAAAAACTTTTCTCAATTGGATCAATAATATCTTTGATTATGTTCAGAATATTTTGGGCAATAATTTTCCTTTTTTTGGGATTATTTATATCAAATTGACTAAAATTTTTTTCAAAAAAATACTCAATCACTGGAAGTGATTGGGAAAAAATTTCTTTTAAATCTCTTTCACCTTTTTCAACCACTTCTCCTACATCTTTCGTCCCTGAGGGCAAAATAATAACTCCTACATTAAAATCTTCCTTAAGACAATTTCTTATACTTTTTTCCGTGGCACTTTGTCCTGCTGAATCCATATCAAAACAAAGATCAACATCTTTGCTATAACGACCAATCACTTTGAGCTGATCTTTGGTAAGAGCTGTTCCGGAAACAGCAACAACGTTCCTTTGGCCAACCGAAAAAGCAGCAATGACATCCATGTTCCCTTCTACTATTACAGCAATTCCTCTTTTTTTTATTTCAGTTTTTGCCTGAAAAAGACCAAAAAGAACTCTACTCTTGTCATAAACCAAAGTTTGAGGAGTATTGATATATTTAGCACTCCCTTCTTCTTGAGAAAATGGCAAAACTCGAGCAGAAAAACCCACCACTTTTCCTACTTCATTTATTATGGGAAACATTATTCGTGATCTAAAACGATCATAGAAATTAGATCGATTAGAAAAATCACTTTGATTTTTTTGCACCAACAATCCAGCATCAAAAATGTCTCGAAGTTGATAGCCTTGATTTAAAAGATATTCCAAAAGAGCATTCCAACTATTCAAGGAAACTCCCAACCGAAATTCTTTTTGAAGCTCTGGACCAATTTTTCTTTCTTTAAGATAACTTGCTGCTTTTTTGCCTTCCGCTGATTGATAGAGATTATTTTGAAAATATTGAGTTGCTTTTTCCAAAATTTCAAAAAGAATTTGACGTTTACTTTTCTGAAACAATTGAGATTGACTAAAACGAGGTAGTTCCACACCAGTTTTTTCTGCCAGCCGTTTCAATGCCTCTTTAAAATCAATTCCCTCAATTTCCATCAAAAAAGAAAAAACATCACCACCTTTTTGACAACCAAAACAATACCAAAAATTTTTTTCTGGATTAACCACAAAAGAAGGTGTTTTTTCATTGTGAAAAGGACACAGAGCTTTATAGTTAGCACCAGCTTTTTCTAATTTCAAATATTCACCAATAAAATCAACCACATTGATTCGCTCCTTTATTTGATCAATTACATCAGACATAATTTGTTTGAATAATTTAAAAAGAAATAAAAAAGATCGTTTTCAAAAATTTAATATATATTGATATATTGATTCAGACTTTTCAATTTTGCTTCAGCAATTTCATTTGAACTTTTAAATTTTTTTACTGTTAATTTTTCTATTACTCTTACTGTATAATTATCTTTTTTATTCTTTTCAATAAATCCTAAAATTAAATTAAGTAAAAAAAACAATTTTGTAAATTGCTGATCGTCATTTTTAAAAACCAAATTTTATTTTATTAATGGATACTATAAATGAAAATCTTTTCCTTTCCTTGTTTGGCCAAAAAAATCTTCTTGAATCAAATAATTCTAAGTTTTTTATACATAAATATAATATAAACACCAGTTGAAAAGATCTATTTTTTCCTTTTGAAAACAAGTTTTTTTTATTTAATCTTATGTCAAATTAAAACACTTGACAATAAAACTACCCGACAATCAAAAAATAATAAACAAAATAAGTAATAAAGAAGTAATAATAAAAAATGCTATAATTCAAAACAAAAATAATTTAAAATATTAATGAAAGACAACAAAAAGATCATTCAAATTTCATGTTTTGAATAAATAATAATAAATTTGATTTGTTGAAGAGTTACAATTATCTATTAAAAGATTCTGACACAAATTTATAATAATCGAACAAAGCTTTACAGATAACGAAAATAAATATAGATAGTACTTATTAAAACACTTATTATCATAACGAGCATGCCAATTTTCATAAAATCAGTAAATTTTATCTTGTAACCAGATTTTTCAGCTAAACCAGCCACTACTAGATTAGCGCTAGCACCCACTAAAGTGCCATTACCTCCTAAACAAGCACCCAAAGCCAATGACCACCAAAGTGGATTAAGATCAGTAAAAACAGATTTCATATCATGAACCAAAGGAATCATAGTTGCTACAAAAGGAATATTATCCACAAAAGCAGAAAAAAGGGCACCGCCCCATAAAATAGCCATAACAGTAATATTTAAATTACCACCTGTAATTTCAATGAGTTTGGTAGCAGCCCAATTAATGATACCTACTTTTTCTAAACCACCCACTAAAACAAACAAACCCACAAAGAAAAAAATAGTAGTCCATTCAACTTCATGAAGAACTTTTTCCGGATTTTTATTATCCAAAAACAACAAAAGACCAGCTCCTAAAAGAGCAATAGTGGCTCCTTCTAAACCAAGAATACCATGTACAAAAAAACCTAAAATAACTAAAGTTAGAACAAAAAGGGATTTTTTAAGTAAAGATAAATCAGATATGCTGTCATTTTCATTTAGACGCATAATACTTTGCATATTTTTCTCATCTGTTTTCATTTGTCTGCCAAATAAAAATTTCATTAAAGGAATAAAAAAGATAGTAATAACAACTACAACTGGAGCAAGATTTTTAACAAAGTCTAAAAAAGAAAGCTTAGCGGCACTACCAATTAAAATATTCGGGGGATCACCAATTAAAGTAGCAGTTCCACCGATATTACTCATAAAGATTTCTGTTAGAAGAAAAGGCATTGGACTAATTCTTAAATTATCACAAATAACTAAAGTCATAGGAACCATTAAAAGAACAGTAGTAACATTATCTAAGAGAGCAGAAAAAACAGCTGTAACTAAGGCAAAAACAATTAATATTTTCCAAGGATCCCCTTTTACCATTTTAGAGGACCAAATAGCAACATACTGAAACAACCCAGTAGTTTTGGTAAGATTAACAATAATCATCATACCCACTAAAAGACCAATAGTATTAAAATCAATAGAGTGAACAGCTTCTTCTTGATTGTAGAATTTCAAAAGAACACCTAAAACAATCATCAAAGCACCACCAAAAATAGCAATAATAGTACGATGAATTTTTTCTGAAATAATAGCCGCATAGCTTCCAAGAAAAATAAAAAGAGCAACCAATACTGCACCAGTAGTAATTTGACTAATTTCTTTGTTAATTGCTTCATGCATAAAATTTTAATTTAAACTAAGTTTAAAAGAAACAAAAAAACAAAAACTCTGAAATAAGTCTTTGTTTTTTAATTTGATCTTTAAGAACAACTAATATCTTTATTTTTAAATTCTTTGGAATTATTGGAATTATTTTGAAAAATAGCTTTATATAAAGCATTTTTTAAACAAGTTCGAGTGATAACACCAACCAGTTGACCAGAATCATTGACAACAGGAAGAGTACGACGATTACCATCAATCATATATGAAGCAGCTTCAATCATAGTGTCATCTTCTTTTAATAAATGAATTTCTTTAAACATAAAATCCTTTACTAATCGATTTTGAGCTTTCTTAGCATATTTACAGAAAGTACTCTCGGCACCATATTGAGAATAAACTGGATCATCTTTCAAATAAGCAGGAATAACTTCTTTAATTAAAGCTTGCGAAGAAACTAATCCAATTGGTCTTTTTTTTCTATCCACCACAATCATACTATTCATTCCCTTTTTTACCATCTGCTTAACCGCTTCTTTCAAAGTAACATTAGGTTTAACGGAAATAAAATTAGTTAACATATATTCTTTGACAAGCATACAAATAAAAATAGGTAAATTAATTATTCTTCTTTTTCTAGTTTAAAAATTTTTTCCAGTTTGTCAATTTTTAAATTTTTAATCAATTATTCTCGTTTAAAAATAGATACATTTAACTAAATTCTATTATAGGTATATATTCAAATAGATAGCAATTAAAAGTTGACCTATCCATAAAAAACTAAAAAGAAATAAAACTATGCCAAAATTAGATGGAACTGGGTTCAATGGGACAAGGCAAAAGAACTGGCAGAGGGTTTGGTCTTTGCAGGGGAAGAATGAGACGAGGTTAGCAAAGGTTGTCATGGTGATCATGAGTTCGGTTTTATAGAAGATTTTTTTCTCCAAAAAACGAACTGGCTGCTCTGGAAACTGAGGAAAAAATTCTTGAAGAAGAGTTGGCCGCAATCAAAGAAGAAAATCCGCCCTAATAGATCAAAAAGAAAATCGAAAGTAAAAAAACTTAAACAATCCAGCCTTTTAAAATAAAAGAGACTGAATAGATTTCTTTTTGTTGTAAAATTTATTAATGAAAATTAACAAAATGAAAGAAAAAATCGCTAAAATTTCAATAGTAGTAAATTTTGTTTTAGTTGGAACAAAGATATTCGCAGGTTTTGTTTCCAATTCTTCATCAATTTTAGCTGAAGGAATTCATTCTCTTATGGATATTTTTTCTTCCACCATTAGTTATGTTGGTATTAAAATAGCAAAAAACCAGAATCGAAAACATCCCTATGGACATTTTAAATTTGAAGTTTTATCAGGTATTGCAATTACTCTGATTCTATTTGCTACAGGCATTGCTATTATTTATGAAGCATACGAAAAATTCCTTCATCCAATTGCCATTTTAATTTAATTATCTTGGTTTTGCTGTTATGCTTTTTTCCGTTGTTGCTAATGAAATAATGGCAAGAGCTAAAATCAAGATTGGTAAAAAAAGAAAGTTCTGTTTCCCTAATTTCAGATGGCATTCATTCACGAATTGACGTTTTTACTTCTCTTGCAGTTTTTAGTGGTTTGATTTTGTCAAAATATTCAATTTTCATTGATCCTTTTTTGGCTTTTTTAATTGGTCTTTATATTATTAAAGAACCTTTTTCATAGAAAAAGAAGCAATTGACTCTTTGCTTAATATCTCAGCAAGACTAGAAATAGAAGAGAAAATAGAAGAAATTACCAAAAAACAAAATATCAAAATTAATTCCCTAAAAACCCAAAAGAAAGGCTCTGTAATAACAGCTAACTTAGAAATAAATTACCAAGCAATTTCAGTGTTGAAAAAGCAATCCAAACAACCGTTTATTAAGAGAAAAATTAATGGCAGAAATTGAGAACCTTTCATATGTAACAATTTAAATCAAGAGTCACAAAATGCAAACCGAATTTTATAAACTTTTTTGGGGTCATGGTTTTGGTTGGCAAAAACAAGAAATATCTTCAAAAGAATTTCAAACATCTCAAAAAGGGAGTCCGAGTGGAGTTTGTGTTTGTCCAAAATGTGGCTATAGCACACCACATAAAGTGGGAATACCTCGTTCAATACTTCAATATCCAAAATGTAAAATTAACCTAGAAAGACACTAGCATGCCAAGACCAAAACTTTGTAGAAAAATTAGATTCAATCCAAATATAACTTATTTTAAATCCCAAGGCATTTCACTGAAATTTTTGGAAGTTGTTAATTTGTCACTTGAAGAAGTGGAGGCTTGTGGAGGCTTTAAGATTAAAAAATATTGAAAAATTAGAAAAATAGAATGTGTCAAAAAATGAAACCCCTCAAAGCACATTTCAAAGAATCCTTGTATCTGCTTATAGAAAAATTTCTATTGTTTTGATTTGCGGTAAAACAATTAGAATTATAAAAGAATAAAATTGCTTAAAGAGCAAAGAGATTTTCATTTTCTGATCTTGCTATTTTTTCAAATAATCTGTTTTTGTTTTTGATCACTTTTTATTTAATTATTTCAACAATTGGATGCCCTACATGATAGGGAGTAGGAGGGATAAAATTTGGATCTTCAGAAAATAGTGGCTGACTGATTATTTTTACCATTTTTTTCTCACGAATAATAAGAGGATGATTTTGTTCTTCTTCAAAGCCAATTTCTATTGGAAGAGTGCCAATTTGATAAGGTACTTCTTTGATAGTTATTTCTAAAACATTACCATGTAAATCAGTTTTTGTTTTTCGAGGAGATTCTTTAGAAAAAACAATAGCATGAGAAAGAGGCATAAGTTCAAATTTTGTTTTTATCTTGTTTTCATATAATTTTTTCTCCTTTTCTTTTAAAAAGTTAGCTTTAATACGCAATGATTGACCACTTTCTAAAATGAAATAATAAGAACCTAATTCTGTTTTGAAAACTTTATTAAATCGTTCTTTTTCCTCAAGAAAATCTTCTATTAATTTATTAATAAATTCTTGTTCTTTATAAAATATTTCTGGATCATCATCGGAAATAGATAAAATCTGATTTCTGCATTCTATTATTTTATTTTCTAGTTGATCAACATCATAAAACAGAAAAGTTTCTTTGTGTTCACTGAAATAACTTAAATTTTTCTTTTCTGATGGGTTTAGCATTTTGTTTAAAAAATATTCAAAATTTCTTCTAAGTTTGATTCAAAAATTTTTTGAAGATTACGTTTTAAATCAAGATCGTGAGCCATCAACTTTTTCACTTTTAGATCATTAATCTTGAATAATGCCATATTTTTACTTCATTAGCTCCTCAACGTTTTCCAATTGGCGGAAGGGGAGGGATTCGAACCCTCGGTTCGCTTTTAACAAACACGTGATCTCCAGTCACGCCCGTTCAACCACTCCGGCACCCTTCCAAATAAAACAAACTTGCCACACAAAAAAACAGAATTAATTTATTTTTTAAGCTATATCACTTTTTTCAAAAGGTAAGTTTTATTTTTGAATACCTAATTTTAATTTGAAATCAACTTTCTTTGTATCTTTCCTTTTAAAATCTAATAAATATTCTATCCTGATGAAATATCTTTTAAATTGTTCCCCAAACAAAAGCAGCCTTTCGCTGTTCTTTTTTCAATTTTGGTAGAAACCTAATACTAATATTTTCTTGACGAAGAGAAGAAATTTCTAACACTTCTTTAAAATCAGAGATCTCTATCTCTTTTTTTCTATCAATTGATCTACCTAAAATTTTTTTAGCCAATTTTCCCAATCTTTTAAGCGGCATATCATTAAGAGGAGAATCTTCTGTTTCTTCAATAATTCTAACAGCTGTTTTAACAACTTTAACCGGATCAACACCTACTGCTGTTTCATTGCTAAACATAATAGCATCAGCTTGATCAATTACTGCATTAGTAACATCTGAAATTTCAGCTCGAGTAGGTCGAGCTTTCTTGACCATTGATGCCATCATTTGAGTAGCCACAATGGAAGGTTTTTTGAGTTTCAAGCATTGTTTAATAATATTTTTTTGAAAAATAGCCACTTTTTCTTGGGGCGCTTCAATGGCCAGATCACCTCTAGCAACCATAATTCCATCTGATTCTTCAATAATATCCTCAATATTCAAAACCGCATCTTCTCTTTCAATTTTCGAAATTATCCAAGGAAAACAAATCTTTTCTTCTTTTCTTTTATTTTTCTTTTCTTGATTTTTTAATTTTTTATCTTTCTTTTTAATCAAATGATTCATTACCTCCTTAAGATTCTTTAAATCTTTCCTATTAGAAACAAAAGAAACTGCAATAGCATCAACATCTTGAGAAAGAATAAATTCAATATCCTGAACATCTTTGGGGGTAAGAAATCCCAGATGGTGAGAAATAGTAGGAATATTAACTCCTTTATGAGGACAAACTTCCCCTGCTTCAATTACTTCAGCCGCTACTCCGTCTTTATATTTTTTGATAACTTTAAGTTGAATTAATCCATCTTCAATATAAATAAGATTTCCAGTCTTTAAGTATTCAAAAAAACTTTTCCAATCTAATAAAATTTCTTTTTTATACTGATGAGAATAAAAATGATCTAAATCAGTTATAAAAATTTTTTCCTTATTTTTTAGTTTTATTTTTTTCTTATTAGCTATTCTGATTCTAGGACCTTGGATATCGGCCATAATAGCAATTTTTTTGCGAGTAATTTTTTCAACTAAACGAATTCTTTCAATTACTTTTTTATGCCAAGAATAGTTTCCATGAGAAAAATTAAGTCTTATCACATCAACTCCTGCTTTAATCAACTCCTTCATAACAGAAGTTTTTTCTGAAGCTGGACCAATGGTAGCAACAATTTTTGTTCTTTTCATTTTGTTTTTTTGCTTTTTATTTTAATAAAAAGTTTTAATAATTTAACTAATTTTTACTCAATCAATTGCCAAAAAACTAAGCCATTTGTCTGAGCCTTTTTATTCTTTCTTCCACCGGAGGATGAGTCATAAAAAACTTAGCCAAAAATCCTGTTTCGTTTTTTCCTTTTAGAGGATTAACAATAAACATATGAGCAGTAGCTCGATTAGCGGTGGACAATTCTTCTGAACTAGAAGAAATTTTTTCCAAAGCACGTGCCAAACCTTCAGGATAACGAGTTAACAAAGCTCCATCTGCATCTGCTAGAAATTCTCTTTTTCTTGAAATTGCCAATTGCAAAAGAGTAGCAAAAATAGGAGCTAAAATTGCCAAAATTAAAGCCACAATTGTCATCATTGCCTTCAATTGCCCTCCTTGATTTCCTTCATTGTTTCCTTCATTTCTTCCTCCAAATCCAAAAAGGGACCATCTTAATGCCCAATCAGAAAGCAACACCACAAAACCAACTAAAGTTGTTACCACCATACTCAAAAGAATATCTCGATTGCCAATATGAGAAAGTTCGTGAGCAATTACTCCTTCTAGTTCACTTCTTTCTAATCTTTCAATAAGCCCCGTTGTTATTGCAATAACAGCATGTTGAGGATCTCTTCCAGTAGCAAAGGCATTGGGTGCCATTTCTGGAATAATATATATTTTAGGAACAGGAAGTCCAGCTGTAATACAGAGATTTTCAACCAAACGATAGATTTCTTTAGCATTTTCTGGTGTTACTTCTTTGGCTCCACTAGCTGCTAAAATTATCTTATCACTCCACCAAAAACTAACAAAATTCATAAAAACAGCAAAAATAACTGCTCCATAAAGAATAATTGGATTATTAAATAAATAGGAAAATATCCACCCTAAAAAAATAACAAAAATCAAAAAGCCCAGTAAATAAATTAAACTCAAACGAATATTTTTACTTTTATGAGTATAAAGAGTTGCCATTGTTAAAATAATTTAGCTTTAATCAAATTTTTTATTATTATTTTATCTTGCCAAAATTTATTTTGTAAAATAAAAATTTTTTATTTTCAAAATTATTTTTTGATCAAATTAAGCTAAGTTTATAAACCTAGATAAAAAATAGCTAAAGTCAATTACTCAATTATTAATCAGATTTTGCCTTAAAGATTAACTTTTAATCATCCAACAAGTTAGCAGAGAAACTATGCTAAAGCCATGCCAAAGCACTCCATTAATAGAATAATACAAAAAAGTCAACTTTTTTATTTTTTTTAAGTCTAAAATTAAATCTAAAATTCTACTTTCACATTTTCTTTTTCACCTTCTTCAATTTCAAAAAATTCATAAGCCTTAAAGCCAAGCAATTTTGCAAAAAAATTGGTGGGAAAGACTTGAATTTTTGTGTTAAAATCCCTCACATTGCTGTTATAGAACCTTCTAGCAGACTGAATCTTGTTTTCCGTATCAGAAAGTTCTCGTTGAAGTTCAAGAAAATTCTGATTGGCTTTTAGCTCAGGATAATTCTCAGCTACCGCAAAAAGTGATTTCAACGTTCCAGAAAGCATATTCTCTGCCTCAGCCTGCTCTTTTGGATCTCGAGCTCCAATAGCGGCCATTCTGGCTTGAGTAACTTTTTCAAAAAGATCTTTTTCATGAGCGGCATATCCCTTAACAGTACTAATCAAATTGGGAATCAAGTCATAGCGCCTTTTGAGTTGAACATTAATATCTGACCAAGCTTCCTCTACTTGGTTTTTAGATCTAATTAAACCATTGTAGATAACAATAATAATTACACCCAAAACTACTAACACACCAACAAAAATTAAAAATGGTGACATTTTTTTGATTTTTAATGATTAGCTTGAAAATAATTATTTTTTAAATTTTTTCGTTTTTTTCTTTATTTCTAAATAAATAATAATACTATTTCTCAAAA